>Ga0302184_10000977_pt1 | contig 18695 bp, 20 predicted proteins | sample I_Palsa_N3_3_FD_200233 | JGI IMG/M metagenome (GOLD analysis project Ga0302184, IMG submission 200233) | Peat permafrost microbial communities from Stordalen Mire near Abisko, Sweden - I_Palsa_N3_3 | ecosystem: Environmental > Terrestrial > Soil > Palsa > Peat permafrost | place: Sweden...
CTGCTCGACACCCTGCTGGTGCGAACGGTGCTGGTGCCCGCGTCCCTGCTCACACTGGGGGAGCGGGCCTGGTGGCGGTCACGCCGGACGCGAACGCGGGCGGCCGTGGCCGACCCGGTGCCCGAAAAGCCAGCCGTCGCGGTTTACCGGGTAATGCCGCCTGACATGTCGCCCACGGCAATCCTGCGCTGCCAGGAACCTTCCCTAACTCGGCCGTCAAATCACGGCCCTCCGATTCGCTACGCGCAAATGCGTCGCGTGTTGCCCTGGATGATGGCGGTCGCGGATGTACGCCGAGGCGCGGGGCCCTACCTGCAGCGGATCCTCAAGCTGGTTGACTCACCTAGGTGGAATATCGCTGCGCGGCGAGCCCTCACCCGAAGGTGCTGCCGGGGCCGGCTGGGCTGCGGTGTCAGGGGATCAGGCTGAGTTGCCGGGCCCGCGCGGCGGCCTCGGTGCGGTTGGCGGCCCCGAGCTTGCCCAGGACGTGGGTCACGTGCTTTTTCACGGTGTCGAGGGTGACCACCAGCTCCTCGGCGATGCGCGGGTTCGGGGTGCCCGCGGCCAGCAGCGCCAGGATTTCCAGCTCGCGGGCGGTCAGCTGGTCAACCAGGCCCGGCACCGCCGCGGCGGCTCGCCTCTGCGGCGGCACTGCGCCTGCCTGACCGCAGGCGCGCAGGACCGCGGCCAGGTAGCCGACGTGAACGCCACGGGCTGGGGCTCGCTGGTCTCGCTGGGCGGCGGATAGCCGGGCGAGCAGCGCGCGCATCGGCGCGCCCTCGTCGGCAAAGACCCGGACGTAACCTTGCCGGCAGGCAGGGGTGAGCACCTCGGCGAGCGCGGCGAGCGCGCTGGCGTGATCGCCGCGGGCGGCCAGCGCCAGCGCCCGCAGCGCCTGAATCTCGATGATGCTGCCGGTCCGGCCCTGGCTAGCCGCGGTGGCCAGCAGCCGCTGCAGCAGCGTGAGTGCCGGGCCGGGGTCGTTTTGGGCGAGCAGCACCCGGGCCAGCACAAGATACCCGGGCTCCCGGGGGTAATCCGGCTCGTCGTCTGGGCTCAGGCCAGCCGCCTTCGCCCATTGGCTGGCCGTGACCTCACCCTGAGCCAGCAGCAGCCGCGCCCGCTGCGAGGGCACCGGGTTGAGCAGGGCGACCACTTGCGGGCTCAGCTCGACCTGCCCGGCCTCGCCCATCGCCGCCATGGCGGCGGCCGCATCACCGTGCGCCTGCCGGATCCGGGCCAGGATGGCCAGGCCGGCGGCCAGCGGCGGGGTGAAGGCCAGCTGACGGCATAGCGTGACCCCGCGGGTGGCGTGGTCAAGGGCGGCGGCCAGCTCGTCCCGCTCGTACAGCACCTCGGCCAGTCCCACGTGCGCTATGCCCAGATGAGGAGGCTGGCTGCTGACCTCGCCGGCGGTCTCCAGCGCTTGCCGGTAGGTCGCGAGCGCCGCATCCAGCTTGCCCTGGGCGCGCTGGACCTGGCCCAGGTCATGACAAACCCGCGTGGCGAGGTAGCCCTCGCCCGAAGCCCGCCGCTCGCCGAGGGCCTCGGCCAGGCCGCGTTCAGCCTGCCCGAGCTGGCCGCGTAGCCAGTCCGCCACCGCCAGGTTGGCGCGGACAAGGGTGCGCAGGAAGAAGTCGCCCTCGCGCAGCTGAGCGCGGGCCTGCCGGTCCCAGTCGACCGCGCGTGCTGCGTCACCGCGAAGACGCGCGAGCTCGGCGCGCAGGAATGCGATGCCCGCGGGGACATTGGCCAGCACGCCGCAGGCCGGCCCGACCGGTGGCTCAGCGGACTGGCTGCCGGTAGCGGCGAAGGCGTGCTCAGCGTCGTCCAGGAATGGCTCGGCCGCTTCCACCTGGCCGCTGACGACGGCGTTGAATCCCTGGGCAAGGCACAGTCGCGGCCGGACGCGCAGCATCTCGACGGGCAGCGTGGAAAGCCAGCGGCGCAGGGTCACGCCCTCGCTGCCGCGAAGCAGCGAATCGACGTACCGCTCGACCAGCCGGGCCGCCCAGGCCGGGTCCCCGGCCGCCAGCGCGTGCCGCACCGCATCATCGCCCAGATCGTGCTCATCGGACCAGGCGGCCGCGGCCCGGTGCAGCTCTCGCACCCGGCCTGGCTGGTCCTGCTCCAGGCGGGCGCGGAGCAGGTCGGCGAACAGCTGGTGGTAGCGCCACCAGCCGCGCACCTCATCCAGCGGCACCAGGAACAGGCCCGCCCGCTCGATGTGGTGCAGCATCGCCTGGCTACCGGACCGGCCGGTGACCGCGTCACACAGCTCGCCGGACAGCCGCTCCAGCACTGAGGTCTCCAGCAAGAAGCTACGCACGGGTCCGGGCTGGCCGTCGAGCACTTCATCGGCCAGGTAGTCGAGCACGAAGCGGTGGCTCCCGCTGAACGCCGCGACAAACCCGGCCACATCGGTGCGCCCCCGCAGCGACAGCGCGGCCAGTCGCAGCCCCGCGGCCCAGCCCTCGGTGCGGGCCGTCAGCGCCACCACCGCGGTGTCGGGCAGGACCGGCCCCGCCGCCGCGCCCAGCAGCTCCGCCGCCTCCTCGGTGGTGAAGCGAAGTTCGCCGGCGCGCAGCTCAGCCAGCTGGCCCCGGGCCCGCAGCCGCGCCAGCGGCAGCGGCGGGTCAACCCGGCCGGACACGACAAGCAGCAGGCCCGGCGGCAGATTCTCCATCAGGAACGAGACCGACTCGTGCACTAGGCCAGCCTCGACCAGGTGGTAGTCGTCCAGGACCAGCAGCATCTCATCCCGGCCAGGTGAGGCAGCCAGCTCGTTGATCAGGGCCGTCACCAGCCCCTCAAACGAACGCGGGGTCGGCGACCCGAGCAGCGGGCCCAGCCGTCCAGCGATCCCTGGTTGTGCCCGATCCAGCGCGGCGACCACGTAGCGCCAGAACCGGGCCGGATCGTTGTCACCGGCATCCAGGCCCAGCCACGCCACCGGCCGGCCGCCACTACGGGCCAACTCGGCCAGCAGCGACGTTTTGCCGAATCCCGCCGGAGCGCAAACCAGCACCCGCCCCCGAGCCAGCCCCTCGCCGAGCGCCTGCACCAGACGCGGGCGCGGCACAAAACCCGGCTGCGGCCGGGGCACGTGCAGCTTGGTCGCCAGCAGGACATCCTGCCCGGACATGGCAACCCCGGCATGGGCCGCCGCAGGCGGGTCAGCCATCGGCAACCTACCGCTCGGGCCAGCAGGCTTATCGCGCGAAAGCGTGCCGCTGTGCGTCATCGGGTGCCTCCACGCGGCCCGGCGGCGGCCGGGGTGCCCGCCACTGATGCTGTAAGCGTGACACCGTGCCCGCAGCCGGCCCCCGCCCTGGCCGCCGAGCTGGACGCCGCCCACGTCGGGCTCGACGCCCGGCTGGGCCAGCTCCGCCAGGTGGCCTCCGCGTATGCCGCCTCGCCCGGGGACCCCAACGTCCAGTACCGGGCGCTCGCCGCGTTCACCGCCACCTACCTCGACCACCTCGCCGTCGAGGAAAGCCAGGCGCTGCCCGCCCTGTGGGAGGGCTGCACCGACGAGGAGCTCATGGGCATCCTGGTCTCGTTCAAGGGATCGCGCTCGGACGCCGGGAACCTCACCTCGCTCCTGGCCCAGCTGGCCACGCTCAACCCGCCCGAGATCGCGCGGATGGCCTCGGCCGGCCTGGGTCCCGTCGGGGTCTGCGACATCGCCGAGGTACTGGCCACGCTCCTGGACCCCGCGCAGCTCGGCGCGCTCCGCGGCGCAGAAACGGTGACCAGCCAGCCGGACCCGGACTCACGCTGACCGCACTCCCCCTTGTCCTTACTCACTACCCGCCTGTCATGCCCGCACGAGAGGAACCCGGAAATGCCCGCACCCCCGCCCGTCAATGGAGCCTGGCGGCGATCCCGCCCCCGGCTCAGCCCGGAACCCGGCACCAGCCACGCCGAGCCCGCCTGCACCAGGAAGGACGACATTGTCATGACCACTCCCAGCCCAGCCCGGCGCCGGCGGCGGCAGATCCGCAACGTCAGGCAGACCGCTATCCTCCTGCTCGGCCTTACCGGCGCGGCCGCTCTCACGCTGTGCGCGAGCTCCCCGCCGCAGCTGGCGCAGCTGTCCGCGCGCTCCTCGGCTGCCACGGCGCAGGCAGCGCCGGGCCAGGACGGCACCGTGGCCTTCACCTACACCGGGCACACCCAGACCGTCACCGTGCCCGACGACGCCGGCTACGCCCAGGTCACCGTCCTCGGCGCCAGCGGAGGGGACACCCAGGTCAGCAAGTGGCTCGACGGCAAGCACGGGTACGGAGTCAAGCTGTCCGGCGGTCTGTCGGTCAAGCCCGGTGACGTGCTGACCATCGCCGTCGGCGGCGAGGGCGGAACGCCCGACGGCAACAAGCGCCCCGGTGACGGCGGCTGGTCGATCTCGCCCTACGCGGGCGGCGGCGGCCGCCGCGGACACGGATCGCAGACCACCGACGGCGGCGGCGGCGGGGGCGCGAGCGTCATCCAGATGAACGACACCACCGTCGTGGTGGCCGCAGGCGGCGGCGGGGAAGGCGGCGAGATAGTAAAAGGAGCCAACTAGCTGGACAGGACAGCAGCAGACCGCCAGTGGTTCCCGTGCCAGCCTCCGTGCTCAAGTGTCCTCAGGATCGGTGACCGGGTTTTGGAACGTCACAGGCTGGCGGTGGCGATCACCTTGCCTGCTGCATCGGTGATGCTCACGTCATCTTTTCCGTGTCTACTGGCATTCGGGTCCTTCGGTTGGTGGCGCTCGATGTACGGTCACTGGCGGCGTTGCAGTGCAACGGTTATCCCGGCTGCTACCGTCATCGCGTCCCGGTCTTCGGATCGGATAGCGTTAAGATCGGAGATCAGTGGCGGTATTGTCACGCCGTCAAGTAGGACGGGGTAAATGGTTATGGAACGACCGGTGTTTCGCTGCGCAATTGCCGCGTCGAGCTCGTTCTGCACCCATCGAGATCGTACTGAGGTTGCAGTGAGCACCACTATGAAGTCTGTGACATCCACAAGCGCCCGGTTGATTGCAGCCACGAAAGACTCGCCGATACTGATCTTCCGCCGGTCAACCCACACGTCGTCGACCGCCGACCGCAACTCGTCCGCGAGCCTGTCCACGAAGTCCTCATCAGAACGGCTGTAGCTGATGAGAACCCGGCGCGGCGTAGGTCTGGCCGCCTTTACTATGTCGACCGATGAATTGCCCTGAATCGGGTAATTAGTCAGCAGCCCAGCGTCAAGTTCAGCGATGCGTTCCCGCAGCTTATCGCCCGATGTCGGCGAGCTGGTGAGTTCGTCGAGAAGCTCGGCGGCACGCTTTAGCTGGTCGGTTGCGTACGAAATCACCGCGATGGCATCAGTGGTTACTTCTTCTTTGTGCCAGCTCGTTCGGCCTGAATAACGGGCAAGGCTGGCAAGAAGAGCTTCTGCGAGAGCTGCACGGGCATGAGCCTCGCCCCATCGGTATGCACAGGAGGGGTGCGTGGCGGCGAGCAAATTTGGCCGGCCGCTGTCCGAGGGGGGGAAAATGCCAGAGGTATCGTACCAGTCGCTGCTACGGGCAGCACCCGAGGCGAGTAGCTCGTCACGAGCTGGCGCGTTATAAAGAGCGACGCCTTCCGTTACAGGTTCTTGGCCGAATAGTGCAGTTACCGCGGCGTAAGCTGCGCCATCGAGCTCGCCTAGCTGTAGGAACGCCCAGGCTGACTCCGTGAGGAGCTCGATGTGCAGCAGGCCGAGACCGGCTTCTCTCGCCAGGCGGAGGCCGATTTCAGCATTCTCGGTCACAGCGGCGAAGTCGTCTTGGGCGGCAGCTACTTTGGCGCCGAGCAGATAGGCCTCACACAGCACAGTGGTCGCCTCATTCGCCCGGGCCCAGCCCTCCAGAGCCTGGAGATGGGTGAGTGCTGCGCTAATCGCTCCCTGGTTAAGCAGCGCACGTACCAGGAGCGCACGCAGGTTCGCGCTCGTAAGTTCCTCGGAGTAACCTTTGGCGAACCACCTGTCGAGGTTAAGTTCAGCTACACGCACTGCTTCTGCATTATGCCCGCGCATCAACAGGATCTGAGTAAGTGGTCTACCCCACAAGAAACGCTCATGGTCGAAAACTGGCGCATCGGGAAGCGGAACCACAGCGTGAATGTTGAAAGAGTCAATAGCATTCTTCGCCTCGGCGTGTATATTGGCCAGAGCATCGAGCGTGGCACCTGCAACATCGGCGCCTGAGGTGTATAGCTGTACCAACGTCAGGAGGTCGAAACTCTCGTCGAAACCATGCATCACCTCTGCGGATGGCATTCCCTCCGACTGCCGTGCCAGGCCATTAGCGTGGCGGAGAGCTTCGTTTGCCCAACGTTCAGCCAGCAATAGCTCACCGCTTTGAGCGTAGATGTCCGAAACATTTCTCGCGGCGACAGGAAGTTGCACGACGAGGTCGTGCGCAAGCGCAATCTGATAGGCGGCCTGATGAGCTCTAAGAGCAGCTGTCGTCTCGCCGAGAAACGTCAGGTACAGCGCCCAATCACCAAGCAGGGCTGGGCCGCCGCCGCGAGGGTCTGCCTGCAGATAAGGTGCCAGTCGTTCGGGAGGCAGGTCTTGGTTGAGTATCCTGCAGACTGACTCACCCCAAGCGAACTTGGACGCTTGATGGCCGATTGCGAGGAAATTTCCTATTCGCTCCCAGTACGCTAGGAAAGCCGTCATCGGGTGTTCTCCAAGCACAAGGTGGCTCAGCCATGCCTCGAGTATGTCGAACCGGCTGATGACGTCGAGGGACGCCCAGTGACTATCGATGTCGTCTTCCCACACTCTTGCGATTTCGGAGTGCCAGGCACGGCGTCGTTCAGCAGACACCGAGTTGTGCACGAACGCGCGTATGACCTCGTGCATCACAAGCAGGTCTTCTTTGTCTCGGCGGTTGGAGCGTGTCACGAGTCTCAATTCGATCAGCCACTGCAATGCTGACTCGATCCGATCGGGTGCGATAAGTCCGAGCCGATCGACCACCGCAGAAAGCAGCGCGGGCGTTGCGCCCCGCCTGAAAAAAGATAGCAATTCGACCAAATCGTTACTTTCTGGGGGTCCGGCAGCGGATCGAGCCATCGTCACGTAAGCCTTAAGGACATCGGCAATCCCTACCTCGTTCGAAGCAAGGTCGGGCAACTGTCCCGAACGCGCTGCCAGGTCCAATGTGAGCGCGTGATAGCCATAGGAGGCTCCGATCCGCCGCAGCTCACGGTCACTGCCACGCAACCCGCGGGAACGCAGCAGCTCAACTGCCGCAGCTGGATCCATCGCGTCCATATCGATACGGGTGTAGAAGGGCAGACGCTGAATCTCGATGTCAACGGGCGCGAGCCGCGTCGTTACCAGCAGCGCAACACCTGGCAGGGCACCATAAGCGGCGCGGGTAAGCAGATCCCTGAGCCGCTGATCGGTGATCCGGCCCACGCCATCTGGGCCGCCAGTTGACTGCACGACCTCGAGGCCGTCGATGACAAGCAGTATCGGACTGCCCGGTGTCCCGGAGCGGCCAGCCTTGCCGAGATCGCGGACCAGACCTTCATATCCGTCATTATCCCCAGCCCCAGCGAATGGCGGCACCCACCGACGAAGTTCCTGGATCAGACTTTCAACGCTGTCCTCAGCCAACGTGAAAACAAACGCCGCCCCTGGCGGCGTCAGGAGCGGGGCATGACCAGCACCTGGCCGCTGAGCGAGGACAGCTAGCCGACGGAGAAGTTCGTCAGCTGTCGATGTCTTGCCGCCCCCGCCAATCCCGACAAGGCTACAGACGCCGGTGGACACGTCGGTCGATACGGCACGCCACCACCTACTGACCCGAGAAAGCGAGTCTGTCGCGGTGTAGGCGCCCGCAAGCGGCAACTGGTGAACGACGCTGAATGTCGGTTCGAACACGTATTCCCCCATGTAGCCTCCCTGGCTTCGTGGCGCAGGTGCCTGAAGGTAGCCTGCCACGATCCGCCACAGCCGACTAGTACTACAACAGCGAGCTGTGATGTTGTCCGACTTGGCTGCGTGATCTTGGGCTGCTGAGCGGCCAGGCTTGGTGCATGCTGACTGTCGTGGATGACGCGCGGGTGCAGGCTGCTGATGAGCATGCCGCGTGGTCGGAATCGTTCAATGAGATGTTCGCTCAGGCCGCGGGGGTTTTCGGGAACGCGGCGGTGCGCAGGCACGGGCGGGCGTGCCTGCTGGGGCTGCTGTCGCACGCCGAGCGGAAGAACTCCTGGCAGCTGGCGGAGCTCGCCGGGGATGCGTCGCCGGACGGGATGCAGCGGCTGCTGAACTTCTCGCCGTGGGACGAGGACGCCGCCCGGGACGCCCTCGCGCGCTACGTTGCGCGGGCGATGGGCGACCCGGCGGCGGTGCTGGCGGTGGATGAGACGGGGTTCCTGAAGAAGGGCCGGATGTCGGCCGGCGTGGCCCGGCAGTACACGGGCGCCGCCGGGCGGATCGAGAACTGCCAGGTCGGCGTGTTCGCGGCCTACGTCACGCCGGACGGCGGCCGGGCTCTGATCGACCGGGAGCTGTACCTGCCGGAGAAGTGGACGGCCGACCGGGGCCGGTGCCGCGCCGCCGGGATCGGCGACGATGTCGCGTTCGCGACCAAGCCGGAGCTGGCCCGGAAGATGATCGAGCGCGCGGTGAAGGCGGGCGTCCCGTTCTCCTGGGTGGCCGGCGACGAGGTCTACGGCGGCAACCCGAAGCTCCGCGAGTGGCTGGAAGAGCAGGAGATCCCGTACGTGATGGCCGTGGCCTGCAGCGAGATGGCCACCACGCCTGCGGGCGCCCGCCGCGCGGACGAGCTGGCGGTCCTAATCCCGCAGGGTGGGTGGCAGCGGTTGAGCTGCGCCGACGGGTTCAAGGGCCCCCGCCTTTACGACTGGGCGCTTACCGGCACCGGCAGCCCGCGGCGGCACCTGCTGGTCCGGCGGTCGCTGGCCCCGGGCGAGAAGGGCGAGCTGGAGCTGGCCTGCTTCCGCTGCTATTCGCCCCTGCCGGTGACGCTGCCCGAGCTGGTGGCCGTGGCAGGGGCGCGGTGGGGAATCGAGGACTGCTTCGCCGAGGCGAAGAACGAAGCCGGCCTGGACCACTACCAGGTCCGCAAGTACCGCGCCTGGTACCGGCACGTCACCTTGTCCATGCTCGCGCACGCGTTCCTCGCCGTCACCGCCCGGGCCGCCAGGCCCGGGGCGCCCCCGCGGGAAACGGCCGCTGCCAGCGGGAACGACAGCGGCCCCGCTAAAAAGGGGACCTGACCCCTGTGGAAAAGTTTTCGTGCCGCCGAGGACGTATGCCCCGCCAGCGTTCATCAAGGACGAAACCGGGCGCGACCTGATCCCGCTCACCGCCGCCGGGGCCCGCCGCCTGTTCAACCTCTACACAAGGGCCAGCCACCCGGACGCACTCCACGAGCACTGGTCACGCTGGAGGCGCTACCGCCAGGCCGCAGCCCGCAAATCGCACTACGCCCGCCGAACCGGAAATCTCAAGACCCTGCCGTAGTACCAGGCAAGGCAGGGCAGGCAAGCCGGGCGGGGCGGCCCCGCCGGCCACCCCGCCTTTGCCTAGCAGGATGGGATGCGTCCGGCCTCGTGCCAGCCGCGTGCCTGGTAGCCGCCTCGGCCGTTGACCCCGTCGCCGATCTCGTCCGGATAAACAAGTTGCTGAGGCTGCGGCCGGGCAGGATACTCGGCGGCCATGGAGGACCTGCCACGGCAGTTCACGATTCGTGAGAGCAGTCACCGGATCCACAATCCGCTTACACCCGGGAAGCTGGCGGCGGTCGGGGCGGCACTGCGGCTGCCGCCGGGCACGCGGGTACTTGCCCGCTTGCGCATCACACTGCGGCATGCCTTCGGGAGCAACGCTGCTGACGCCGGGTGCGACATCGACGTGGCCGCTGACCTGCTCGGACATGCCTCGGTGACCTCCTCGCAGGTTTACTTGCATCAAGTCTCGGGCCGGCTGCGGGCGTCGTTCATGCGGTGCCCAGCCCCCGCGAGCAGGCGGGAGTGACGTCATGACCGCAGCGGCGGCCGTGCGAGCGCTGCCGGCCGCTGGGCGTACGGCCCGGTATGGTCACGTGCTGGCCGGGGTGGAGCTGGACGGCCCGGCGCGGGAGGCGCTGGCGTCGCCGGTGCCCGCTCCGCGGAAGGTGCCGGAGCGGGTGTCGCCGGCGGGATGCGGTGGCGCCGCTGATCGACGCGATGCTCGCCGGGGATCTTGAGGCGCCGCGCAAGCAACGGCGTGGCGAGCTGCGGCGGGGAAGGCGGGGCGGTCGCAGGCTCATGCCACGAAATGGCCTGGCGGCGAGCGGTGCGTGGTTGGGGTCTCAGCCGCTGATTTCGGCGACCCAGTCGAGCATAGCGGGCGCTAGCCTTTCTCGCGGTGGAGGTAGCGAAGCGCTTCCGCGGCGGCGTTCGCGCCGCACATCCCGCGTACGCCGGGGCCGGGTGGTGTCGCCGCTGAGCAGTGAACCAGGCGCTTGAGCCTGAGCCGGGCCAGTAAGATCGCCACCAACTAGAACAGAAGGTGCTGCAGTAGCGGCGAAAATCGCTGAGCCAGTGGGACAGGGCAGGACCGGGCTTCTACCAGCCCGCCGCCCTGCTCGCTCGGCTAGCCATCCGGTCTTGAGCGCAGGTCGGGGTATTTGATCTGACCCGGAAATGCTGAGTTCACGGGTGCGGTATTCAGTGTGTTGTGCCGGCCGGCACCGCGTAGGCAACGATGTTGTCCAGGTAATGGCCGGTCGTCGGGTCAAAGGGACCCCCGCAGGAGACGACGACAAGGCGTGCCGTTACCTGCTGGCCGAAGATGGCCGTGACCGGAAGGCTGGTCTTGGCGTAGGCGCGCAGTGCGACGACCCGGTAGCGGTAGGCGTGCCCGGCTGCGGTGACGGTTACCGTCGTTCCCGGCCGTGCGTCCTGCAGTCGCAGCAGCGCGCCGGGCCCGCTGACGGCACTGTTGATGTGGCCGACGAGAACGACCGCTCCGGTCGGTTCGCCGGGGAAGCCGCCGCCTGCCCACCATCCGACGTCGGACGGGTCGGGCGGGATGGCCAGCGCGCCGCCGGCCTGGACGCCGGTCGGCAGGACCGGTGCGTTGACCCCGATGGCGGGGATCAGCAACCGGACGGGAACCTGGACAGCCGTCACGGCAGGCGCAGCGGCTGGCGGCTCTGCCGTCCCGCTGCGATGGGTCGCAGCAGGACGGTCCGCCGGTGCGCTGTGACTGCTCGCCAGCGTGCCCGGTGACGGGACCGTGCCGTAGTCATGGCCCGGGGGCCTGGTGAGCGCGTATCCGGCGGCAGAGCCGCCGGCCAGCGCCAGCCCGGCGATCAGGCCGGCGGCCGGCCAGCGGACCCGCCAGCGCCGGGCGGTCAAGCCCGCCGGCGCCGTGCAGCGCCGGCGGCGCCAATCGCGATCAGCGCCAGGCCCGCCCCGCCGATTGCGGCGAACGGCCAGATGGGGGAATTCGGGTCAGCGCCGAGCCCGCCGGTGCCAGCCTGCGCCGACGACGGTGCGCCGCCGAGCGGGTACTGCTGGGTGACCGCGGTGAGCGTGTGGCCGGCGGCCGAGCCGATGGCGTAGACAACCGTTCCCATGCCCGCCGTCACCGGCACGTTAACCGGCCCGAGCACGGCAGCCGTCTGCCCGGCCAGCGTCACTTTCGCGGCGACGGTGCCGGCGGGGACATCGAGCGCCTGCTGCTGGCCGCTGGTCAGGCCGCTGATCACCTTGCTGCTGCCGGCGTACACGTCGACTGCTGGGGCCGCGGCGACGTGCCGGACGACCAGGCGCCCCTTACCGGTCCCGGCCGCGCTGGTGTCGTTGGCGAACGCGGTCAGCACTGGCGTGCCCGACGCCGTCAGGGCCGCTACGATCGTCGCGTTCTCCCCGGCCGTTACCGGCTCGGTCGCCGAGAGCACGGGAGTGCTGGCTGCCGCCGAGCCTGCCTTGCGCACGTCGATCACGTAACTGCCCGCGGGCAGCTGCAGCGGGCCGGCCACGGTCTTGAACGTGAAGCCGGACAAGATTTTCTTGCCGTTGGCGTAGACATCCACCGGCGTGTTCGGGATGCCGTGAACGACGGTGACCGTCGCGGTTCCGGTCGCCGCGCTGGCCGACATCGCCGTCGCTCCGGCAGTCCCGGCCGTCAGAAACAAGAAACCGGCCGTCAGGCTCGCCGCAGCGAGTTTCGATATTCGCATCACTAGACTCCGATACAGTCCGCGGGTTCGTCAGGCGGTGCCTGGCTCTCTCTGCCAATGACTTCGCTTGCCGGGAGCGTTACGGATGCACACCAGTCAGGAATTTCTCGCCGCCGGCCAGCCGGGGCGACCAGCGACGCCAGCGTCCCGCCGTGAACCAGCCGGTGACGCCAAGTGAACGGCGGCACCTTGACACCGCTACGCTGAGGCGGCTCCCCGCCGCTGTTGAGGAGGAGGAATCCGGTGGTGATGTTCCCGCAGGCAGCGGGGAGAACCCGCTGCTGCTCCGGCTGGTACTTCCCTCACTGACGAGGATGTCGCTGAGATCGCGGGTTCACGAGGCCCGCATCCGGTCATCTTGGAGCCGCCACCAGCCCGCCGTTCGCGAAGATCAGGGCGCCGGGGGTGACCGGCCGCCCGGTACGTCCGATGCCGCGGACAACGGCCTCGCCCGTGTCGCCGGTCTTGGCGTACTCCTCGTTGATCCTGGTCAGGATGAAGACCTCGTAGTCCATCGACAAGCCGAACAGCAGGGCGAAAACGGCGAGCGGGACCCATAGGGTGACGGCGCCGGTCGCGGGGCTGTTGAAGAGCGCGCCGACCCCGTGGCCTTCTTGCCACACGAAGGTGAGCACGCCGAACGCGGCGCTCAGCGAGATGAGGTTCAGGAGCGGCGCCTTGACCGGCAGCCAGAGCGATCGCGGGGCCCGGGCGAGCGCGTCCAGGATGACCGGCAACAGGGTGGCCGAGACGATCAGGCTGATCAACGGGATGAGCATCCCGGCCAGGCCGATGCTGCGCAGGAACGGCACGGAGGTGAGCGCCAGCGCCGCCAGGCTGCCCGTTCCTCCCGCCACCGGGTCACGATCAGCAGCGCGTAGCCGATCGCCACGCCGAGCCCGACGAGCGCAAGGATGTTCTGCACCAGGAACGACATGGTGGTCAGGTAGGCCAGCGCGTGGACCAGCGTGAATGCCGACGGGATCGCCACGGCGGCGATGAGCAGCGCGGTCAGTGCGACCAGCGAGCCGAACACGACCGCGAGGACCGGTGCCCTGCTGGCGTGGTGCGACGCTCTTGGTAGGAAACGCTAGGCGGAGGTCGCCTGGAACTTCACGACCGCGCTCGCGGTGCCAAGCTCCAGGCCGCTGGTGAACAGGGTGGTGCCGAAGGTTGCGTCCAGCGCGCTGGCCGCGGTTTTGGTCAGCCGGGCGACGATCCCGGAGATCTGCACGGCGTGCTTGCCCGCGGCGGTCTTCGCGCTGGCCAGGCTCAGCGACAGCAGCGGCACCCGCTCCTTGGCGTTACCGTTCACGATCGCGGTGAGCTCGCCCGCCTTGAGGTTGATGACGAAGCCGGACACGGAGATCTGCTTGCCGGTCGCCGGGGCGATGAACAGGATGCCGCCGCTGTGGTCGATCATGCCGGTCAGCTGCCTGAGGTTGACGCTGCCGCCGGTCACCGGGAACGCGAACTTGACGGCGACACCGCCGCTGCTGGTGGACGCCCCCTCGGTCGCGGGCAGCGTCGCCAGCGGCACGATGCCGTGGCTGAGCAGCGCGGCGGCGATACCGGGGGCGGTCGTCAGCGAGGTGTCCCCGCCGGTGAGGCGTACCGTGCTGCACGCCGGGCGGGCGGTCGAGGTCGATGCCGAGGCCACGCCGGCCACGCTGCCGAGGAGCGCCCCCGTCACGACGCCCGCTACGGCCAGGCGCTTGAACATCCGCATCCCTGCTCCATTCCGTTGCACCGCGTCCAGTCGCGGCTCTCGAGCAGGTATACGGTCCGGCGGCCAGCCGCAGATGCAGTCATTTCCCGCCGGTCGCGCAGGCGGCTCCGCCTGCGGTCGGGCCGCCGGTCAGCTGGGTTCTGCGGCGCCGGCCGCGGTGGCCGGCAGCGAGCCGCGGACGACGCTGGTGCTTGAGTGCTGGGTGCTGCCGTTGAACGGCTGCAGGGAGACATCTACGCGGGAGTAGAACCGCAGGTCGACCCCGGTCGGCAGGGTGAACGTGCCGGCATGTTCCGCATTCAGGTCGCCCAGCGAGATCATGCTGGTCCCGTTCGCGCCGAGCAGCCAGACCTCGTAGAAGCCAGGCCGGGGAGGCGTGCTCACGCTGACCGCGAGCTGGAGTGCGCCCTGGGTCTTCCGTAGTGCAGCGGTCCCGGCCGCGCCCTGGTACTGCGGGAACTGGGCCAGCGGGCGGAGCTCGATCTCAGCGAGGACCTGGCTGGCCGATGGCCGGCTCAGCTGCGTGACCGCGACGCTGCCGCCGATCCCGATGATGACGCCCGCGGCCAGGCTGGCCGCGACTACCGCGAGCCTGCGGCGGCGCCAGCCTCCCCGCCTCGGTGAATCCCCGGCGCGGACCCCGGCCGGCCTGCGCGCAGGAACATCTCGGCCGGGCGGCGCGAGCGGGCCGCGGCGTCCACTCCCGTTTGCTGCCCCCCGCGCCGAATCGGACGGCACGAGGGCCCGCGCGACCCCGGCCCCTTCCGACCCTACGGTCGCTGCGATCCGCTCCCAAACGGAGGCGGGCGGCTCCTCCAGGGGGGTCGGCCCGTCACGGCGGGCCAGCTCGACGACGCGGGTCAGCCGCTCAAGCTCCAGCCGGCAGTCAGCGCACTGAGCCAGGTGCGCCGCGTCCTGCGCGGTCCCGGCCTGTTCGCCGAGGGCCTTCAGCGCCAGGAACTCCGGGTCAGTATGCGACACGGTCAGCCTCCAGCCTGGACCTCAACCGCTGCAGGCCACGGCGGATGTGGCTCTTCACGGTACCGAGCGGCATCTGGAGAACTTCGGCTATCTGCTCGTGCGTGAGGTCGGAATAGAACGCCAAGGTCATGACAAGCCGCTGCGCCTCGGGGAGCCGGGCTAGCTCGTCAGCTACCACTACCCGGTTCACTACCTGGTCAGATGGTACCGCCGGATCTTCGGTCGTCACGTTAGCGGCCATGTGCAGCAGGACCCGGTCATCGCGCTGCCTGCTCCGCAGCATGTCGGAGATCCGGTTGCGGGTGATGGTGACCAGCCAGCCTGCCAGCGACCCGCGCTCCGGATCGAAGGTGTCCCGCCCGCGCCAGGCCGATACGAACACCTGCTGGGTAACGTCTTCGGCATCGGCCTGCCCGCCCAGGGACCTGCGGGCCAGGCTGTAGACCAGGGCACCGAAACGCACGTAGAGGAGCCTCAGCGCATCAGGGTCTCCCTTACCGAATGCGGCCGAGACGTCCTCATCCGACGGCACCTCCACCGGCATGACAGTAGTACACCCGCTGGCACCGCGTAACCGGTACATCCCCGCCGACCGGCCACCCACCGGCCCGGCACGGAATGCGCGCAATCGCGGCGTCAGCTAAAGACGCGGCGTGTTCGGCTCGGTGAGCGCCGGGACCTGCCCTGGTCTACGCCAACGCCGACCTGTCCAAGGCCAGCCAGAACCGGGAAGTCATCGCCTTCGCCGACCACTGGAAGACCGTCACCGGCCACGACCCGGCCCTGCTGATCTTCGACTCCAAGCTCACCACCCAGGCCGTCCTCGCCGAGCTCGACGACCGCAAGATCGGATTCATCACCCTGCGCGCCCGCCACCCCGGCATCACCAAGACCCTGGCCGCCCTGCCCCCCGCCGCCTGGACCGCCATGACCCTGGGCCGCGCCGGGAACAAGACCCGCCGGGTCAAAGTCCACGACGACCCCGGCACGCAGCTGTCGGCCTGCCCCCGCCCGATCCGCCAGCTCGCCGTCACCGGCCTGGGCCACGACCAGCCCACCTTGCTGATCACCAACCAGGCCCAGCTGCCCGCCCGCCAGGTCATCCAGTCCTACGCCCGGCGGATGAACATCGAACAACGCCTCGCCGAGGCCATCCAGTCCTTCAGCCTGGACGCCCTCGCCGGCGCCGTCCCGCTCAACGTCGACCTCGACGTCACCCTGTCCGTCCTGGCCAGCACCATCTGCGCCGCGCTGCGCCGCCGCCTGCCCGGCTACCACGCCGCCACCCCCGACACACTCCAGCGCCGGTTCCTCAACACCGGCGGCATCATCGAACACCACCGCGGCCAGACCACCATCCGGCTGGCCCGGCGCACCTACTCACCAGTCCTCCGCCAGGCCAGCCTGCCCCAGACCATCACCGTGCCCTGGTGGGGCGGCCGCACCCTCCGCTACCAGTACGACTAACCCGACTGGGGCCGATTCGCTGAGTGAAAATCGGCGCTAACCGACGGGGACCTGGTCGCGGCGCGGGAAGCCAACAGGGCCGAACCCGACGTGGAACGGCTCCTCGACACTGCGGTGCGCGACGCCATCGGCGCGCGGAAGGCACTGCTCCGCGATCGTGACTGGGAGGCTGCCGCTGCCGTCGAACGGGTACGCGCGTCGTTGGCGGCCCTGCAGGGCCGCCGGGATGGACTGCGGCTGCGGCCGTCCAGCCCAGCTCAGGCGCTCGCCGGCCTCCTGGCAGAAATAGAAGTGTCATACGAGCTCGGACCCCGGCGGCGAGCCCTGCTTAGCCTGTCCCGTGACCTGCGTCTCCCGCCAAGCTTCCGGCCTCCGACCCGGTGACGGGGGTGACGGCGAGGATGAGGAGGAATTGTGAACTAGCAGCTCAGGGGGCGAGAAGCCGGCGGGAGGGTCGGCGTAACCGCTCCCACCGTCCTGTCCGTGGTGGGGGTCGGCCGTAAAACGGTCGGCTCAGCCTACTTTGTTCGAACCCGACACTTGCCACACAACACCTGCCACTAACTGCTAAAACGGCCCGCTAGCTGGAATTTCTCGGCTATGCGGGCCGTTTCGCGCTGTCTTGTGGTGTCACCTTGCACTGCTGTGAACAAGCGTCGTCCCGCTCGGGTGGAGCGGGGGCGGCGCCGCCGGGTCAGCTTATAGGTGACCCTATTGACACGTGACATTTAAGTCACCTAAGTTGGGGCCGTGGGTGACGACGACCTGGTCTTCAAGGCACTGGCCGATCCGACCCGCAGGCTGCTCCTCGACCGGCTCTTCGAGCGCGACGGGATGAGCCTGGGCGAACTCGAGGCCGAGGTGCCGGGCCTGACCCGCTTCGGAGTGATGAAGCACCTCGGGGTTCTCGAGCAGGCCGGTCTCGTAGTCAGCCGCAAGCACGGCCGCCACAAGCACCACTACCTCAACCCGGTCCCGATCCGGATGATCTACGAGCGCTGGATCGGCAAGTACCGGGATCGACTGGCGGCCCCCCTGCTCGATCTGAAGGACCAACTGGAGGCCAGCAAATGACAACCGCCGATGACACCGTTATAACCACCCAGGTGTACCAGCTCTACATCAACGCCACGCAGGACGAGGTCTGGAAGGCGATCACCGACCCTGCGGTCGTGGCGCGGTTCTTTCACGGCGCCCAACGGGATGCGACCTACGAGGTGGGCGGTCGGATTCGCAGCTGGTCTCCCGACCGCCAGCAGCTCTGGGGCGACAACGTCATCGTCGAATATGAGGCGCCCCACCGCCTGGTCCATACCTGGCAGAGTCTCTACGAGCCGGAGATGGCGGCCGAACCGGAGAGCCGAGTCACTTGGGAGGTCGAAGCACAGCCCGGTGGGTTCACCAAGCTGACCCTCATCCACGACCAGCTGGACGCCTCCCCGAAGACCGCCGCCAGCGTTCGAGGATGGTCCTACATTCTCTCCAACCTCAAGACCGTCATCGAGACCGGAGTCGCCTTGCCCCCGATCACATAAGGGCCGCAGTAAGAGCATCGAGGCCACGATGCTCGTCGGCAGCGAGCCCGGCCGCCCATCCAAGAAGGAGGGCTCGGCCGAGCGCCGCACGGGCGAAACGAAGCGCGCCGAGGACGACCCCGTCAACTTCTACTGTCGGCACGACGAGTACGACAGTGACTGACGGCAGCCGAGCCCGGCGGGCAACTATGCAGCGGTGCTGAAAGGCCCGCCTGTCGGTCCGGGATCGTTCGCCTACCCGGTACCTGGTACGGCGAAGGGGCTCGCAGTTTCGGGACTGGGACCGATCAGACTGAAGGAAACGGTGAGGATGAGGCTGCCGGTCCTGAAAGCCGCCGTAGCCGTCAATGATCCGCCGGATGCGGGAAGGGAGCTGGCCACCGTCGCGGCGGAGCAGTATTCGACGATCGAGCGCCTGCGCGGCGTGCTGTCGGTGATAGGGGCCTGTGCCGCCGACTTGCCAGCGCCGGAAGCGATGTACTTCGGGCATGGCCGGCGGCGCCGGATCGATCTGCTCAGCGATTACCTGCGGCGGCGTGCCGCGTCGGGGCGCCTGCGGACGCTTCCCGACCTGGCGGTTGCGGCGCAGATCGTAACCGAAACGGTGGCGTGTTCGCCTGGAAGCAGCTCGAGGGTCGTGACGCGTCTCGCTTCGACGACGAGGCGGCGCGCCGCACGGTCGTGGAATGCGTCTGCAATCCGCTGGCTCCGTGCGAAAGGGCGCCGTGACCAGCCCGGTAAC
>Ga0302184_10000978_pt1 | contig 18693 bp, 15 predicted proteins | sample I_Palsa_N3_3_FD_200233 | JGI IMG/M metagenome (GOLD analysis project Ga0302184, IMG submission 200233) | Peat permafrost microbial communities from Stordalen Mire near Abisko, Sweden - I_Palsa_N3_3 | ecosystem: Environmental > Terrestrial > Soil > Palsa > Peat permafrost | place: Sweden...
GTCCCTGGTGAAGCAGTAATAGAAGCTCACCGGATTGAAGACGTAGCCGAGGGCCCGGACCTGCGTGAGCAACCGCACCGGCCCTTCCGGCCGCTGTCCGAGGACGCGCTCCACCTCGTCGAGGACGGCTTCCTTCAGTGGCTGCTCGGGCCTCCCCAGGTAGTCGCGCCTGCGAAAGGAGAGGGGCCTGCTGGCCTCGATGCCGAAGAGCGCCGAGGAGGGCAGGCTCTCGAGCTCGTCGAGGTCGAGGTAGAGCATGTACAGCCGGTAGGAGAAGGCGTGGCGCGTCGGCGCGAACCGCGCGTGGGAGAGGCGCCCCAGGTAGATGGCGCTCTTTGTCATGCTGCCTCCCGCTTCGAATGCCACCCCGGCACGAGGCGCTCGACGACGCGCAGTGCGCTGACCACCCCGTCCTCGTGAAAGCCATTTCTCCAGTAGGCGCCGGCGTAGGACGTGCTCCGGTGGTCGATGAGCTCGGCGTGGCTGGCCTGGGCCTTCACCCCCTCCAGGGTGAAGACGGGGTGGGCGAAGGTCTCGGTGTGGAGGATGAGCTCGGGCCGAATCTCCTCGGTACGGTTGAGGGTCACGAAATAATTCCTTCGAGCCCCGAGCGGCTGCAGCCGGTTCATCCAGTAGGTGATGCAGGCCCCGTCCGCGTGCTCGTCGTCGAGGTGGACGTTCCACGACGACCAGGTCTTCCGGAGCCTCGGCATCAGCCGCTCGTCGGTGTGAAGGACGGCCTGGTTGGCCTGGTAGGGGATTGCGCCGAGCGTCGTGCGCTCGAGGTCGGAGGGGTCGGCAAGAAGGGCGAGCGCCTGGTCGGCGTGGCAGGCAATGACCAGGTGGTCAAAGCGCTGTGGGGCGGCGCCATCGCAGTGGACGAGGGCGCCGTTCCCGGTGCGCGTGACCGACCGCACCGGGGCATTGAGCCGCAGCTCTCCCGAGAAACCTCGAAAGAGGGCATCGACGTAGGTGCGCGAGCCTCCGGGGATGGTGAGCCAGCGCGGAGCGTTGTGGAGCTGGAGAAAGCCGTGGTTGTCGAAGAAGCGCACCAGGAAACGGGCCGGAAAGCGCGCGGCGATGTCCCGGTTTGCGGACCACACCGCGCGCAGCATCGGGAAGAAGTAGTCCTCGACGAAGGCATCGGAATAGCCACGGCGCTGGAGCCACTCCAGGACCGGGGTCTCCGGCCCATCGGAGAGCACCTCGCCCGCTTCCCGGTTGAAGCGCAGGATGTCCCGCACCATTCGCAAGAAGCGCGGGGAGAGGGCGCGTCGGGGCTGGGCGAAGAGGGTCGCCAGGTTCTGGCCGGCGTACTCGAAGTTCCGCCGGCGACTGCTCACCGACAGGCTCATGTCGCTCTCCGCCCAGCCCACGCCCAGCTCGGCGAGGAGCTGGACGAAGTTGGGGTACGTCTTGGTGTTGAAGACGATGAAGCCCATGTCCACCGGGATGGGCCGCTCACCCTCCATGACCCGGACGGTGTGGGTGCGCCCGCCCGTCCCTCGGCTTCGAAGAGGACCACCCGGTGATGGCGTTGGAGGTGGTGGGCGGCCGTGAGGCCGGCCACGCCGGAACCGATGATGGCGATGTTCACGCGCCGGGCCTCCCGGTGGGAGCCAAGAGCGCGTCCGAGACCACCCACTCGCCTCCGCGGCGGAAGGCGAAGAGCTCGGCACAGGCCAGGAAGAACATCCGCCACCGTTCGAGCTGGAGCTTCGCGCCTCGCCGGCCGAGGTCGGCGGCGAAGAGGGCCTCGATGTTCCGTGCCTCGGCCAGGAGGTTCGTGTGCCAGGCCTCGGCGGTGCGTGCGTAGTGCGTGCCGTCGAGCGTGTGCCGGGCGACGACGGAGAAGGGAATGCTGAGTCGGTCGAGCAGGTCAACCGACGGCATCATCCCCCCGCTGAAGAAGTGGCGGCCCATCCAGTTGTCGTCACCCTCGGAGTCGAAGGGGTAGGCATAGAGGCGGTGCGCAAAGACGTGGATGAAGAGGCGCCCGTCGTCCTTCACCCATCCCCGGGCGCGGTGCAGCAGCGCCTCCCAGTTCCGCATGTGCTCGAACATCTCGACCGACACAATCCGGTCAAAGCCCGCGTCGGACGGAACGAACTGGTTCATATCGGCGGTGTGGACTTCCAGGTTGGTGAGCCCCTCGGCGCGAATGCGCGCTTCGATGAAGCCCCGCTGCTGCGCCGAGTTCGAGACGGCGATGATGGTCGAGGCAGGAAAGCGCCGCGCCATCCAGAGGCTCAAGCTCCCCCAGCCGCAACCCAGCTCCAGGATGCGCTGGCCGTCGGCCAGCTGGGCACGGTCCGCCGTCAGCTTCAGCATGGCCTCCTCGGCATCGTCGAGGGTGTCGACGCCCGCGGGCCAGTAACAGCCGCTGTACTTCAGCTGGCGGCCGAGCACCTTCTGGAAGAAGGCGGGCGGCACGCCGTAATGCTGCGCGTTGGCCATCGCCGGGACGAGCGCGATAGGGCCCTTGGCCATCGTCCTCGGCCAGGCTTCACGAAAGGCTGGCTGCCGGGCCGCCTCGGTCCGCAGGCGGTCGGCGAGGAGGCGGCGGATGCCTCCGCGCAGGAGCACCTCGGGGACGAGTCCATGCTCGCTGAGGGTGACGGCCCAGCCCGTGGCGCGCTCCCGAAGCGGGCTTTCCCGCTCGCTCCTGTGGGGCTCAGAGAAGGCAACCATCGTCAGTCCTCCATCCGTGCGACGAAGGCGTTGAAGTCGCCGAAGGACTCGAGGCGAGTGCCCTGGCGTGGCCTGTCCGGCCAGGCTCCCGACCCACCGAGGACGAGGGGGATGCCGGCGTCCCGACAGGCAGCTCCCACCCTGTCGGCGATGTCCCTGAGGGGCTTGGCATTGCCGGAGGCCGACGAGGCGGAGAGCGCGACGAGCTGGGCGTCCCCGGTTCGGACAAGCCGGATGACCTCCGCGGTGGGCGTCCGGCGGCCGAGCCACACCGGGACCCAGTCCAGCTCGCGCAGGCAGACCTCGAGGAGGGAGAGGGCGAGGGTGTGGTCATCTCCCTCGGCGCACGCCAGAAGACACCTCGGCCCGTCCGGCCTCCCGGGCAGCGACTCGGCCAGGCGCGCCAGCGAGCGGGAGAGGCAGTCGGCAGCGAGGTGCTCCTGTGCGATAGAGATGTCTCCCGCTTCCCAGCGTCGCCCGAGCGCGGTGACGACTGGCCCCAGCTCGTCCGCCACGCGATGCCAGCTCCCGAGCCGGGCACGCGCCTCGAGCAGTGCGCCCTCGACCTCGTGCCGGCGGGCGCGGACAAGCCGGTCGAGCCAGACCTCGAGGGGGTTGGACGACGGGGCCCTCGCCCGGGAGCGCAGGAACTCCTCCAGCGCACGCCGGTCGTAGCGTCGGTGGCCGCCGGCCGTGCGCACGCAAGGCAGAAGCCCCTGGTCCGCCCAGCGCTTGATGCTCGAGGGCGCGATTCGAGCCAGGCGGGCCGCTTCCAGGGTGCTGAGGACCTCTCCCATCGTCAGGAGACCATACGGACGATTTGGACGTTTTGCCACTTGAAATACGACCATTTCGTTCACATAATGGAGGGCAGAGCGTCGAGAGCTCATCTCGCAGGAAAGGCGTACGTGTCCGGCGGCCCCCTTGGATGTCTCCTCCTTGCCGCTTCGCGTCTCTCGAAGCCGCGGGCCGGTGGGCCTTGAGCGGGCGGCCCTTCATGTCCCGCTGGGCCGTGACAGCCGTGGTTGTCGCGGCGACCGCTTTGGCCACCCTCCTTCTTGATGGGGCCTGGCTGGGACTCGTCGCGAATGGGCTGTACGCCTCTGCGCTCGGGCCCCTCGGACGGAGCTCGGTCTTCGTGCCCGCGGCGGCCGCCTTCTACGCGCTCTACGTCGTCGTCATCGTGCGCTACGCCGTGGACGGCGCCAGTGGCGTGGCCGCTGCCGCGCGAAGGGGCGCGACGCTGGGCCTCGTCGTCTACGCAAGCTACGAGCTCACGAATTGGGCGGTGCTGCGCGACTGGCCGGCGTCCCTCGTGCCGGTGGACGTCGCCTGGGGCGTGGTGCTCACGGCCAGCGCCGCGGCGGTGGGCAGGGCCGTCCAGAGCCGGCTGTCCCAGAGGGCTGAAGGATGAGGCGACGACAGCCCTGTCCAGCATCTTCCCTCGGTGCGGCCCAATGACGCCGGCCCTCCTTGGGCAGAATGCGCTCCTCGTGCTGGTGCTGATGACGCTCCTCTGGCTGGCCAGCGTCGCTCGCCGGGACGCGAGCATCGTCGACCCCTGGTGGTCGATGGCCTTCCTCCTCGTGACGGGCCACACCGTCGCCGCCACTGGCCTCACCCCCGGCAAGGAGCTCCTCCTCGGGGTGGTGGCCCTGTGGGCCCTCCGGCTCTGGTTCCACCTCCTGTGGCGAAGCCGAGGGAAGCCGGAGGACCCGCGCTATGCAGCCTTTCGAATGCGCGCCGGCCCTGAGCGCTACTGGTGGGTAAGCTTCTTTCAGGTGTTTCTTCTTCAAGGGGCCCTGGTGCTCCTCGTCTCGGCCCCGCTGCAGCGGGCGGCCAGCGCGTCTCTTCCGGACCCCATCCGCGCGGCGTCCCTGGCCGGGCTTCTCCTCTTCGGGGTTGGCTTCGCCGTCGAGGCGGTTGCGGATGGACAGCTCGAGCGTTTCCGCCGCGACGCCTCTCGGCGGGGGCAGGTCCTCTCCACGGGCCTCTTCCGCTACAGCCGACACCCGAATTACTTCGGCGAGGCGCTCCTGTGGTGGGGCTTCGGGTTCTTCGCTGTCGGACAGCCCTACGGGTGGCTGTGCCTCCTCGGGCCGCTCTTGATGACGCTCCTCCTCCTCAAGGTCTCCGGGGTGGGCCTCCTCGATGCGCACCTCCTGGCGACCAAGCCCGGCTACCGCGAGTACATGCGGAGGACGTCGTCCTTCATGCTCTGGCCCCCCAAGGCTTGAAGCACAGGCGCCGCCCCGGACATTCCTTGTTCGAAGTCTTCGGGCGAAGCGGGTATATCCGCCGGCCGCCGTTCTGCCCTGGAGCTCTCCCGTGCGTCTTGCCCCTCTCCTCTTCGGCTCCGTCCTCGTCGTCGCGTCTGCGGCGCTCGCCGACGCCCGCCATCCCTTCAGCGTCGAGGACCTGGTGGCCTTCGACCGGATTTCGGAACCGGCCGTCTCGCCCGACGGGAGCCGGGTTGTCTTCACGGTGAGCTCCCTGGACTTGGATGCCAACCGGCGCCGGAAGGACGTGTGGATGGCCGACGTGAAGCGGGGCGGCGCGCGCCGCTTCACGGCCCACGGCTCGGCCGAGGCGCCGGCGTTCTCACCGGATGGCAGGTGGGTGTATTTCCTCTCCGCGCGCTCGGGCGCGGCGCAGGTGTTTCGCATTCCCGTCGACGGTGGCGAGGCGGAGCCGGTGACGCGGCTGCCGCTCGAGGTCGGTAGCTTCCGTCTGTCCCCCGACGGGACGCGCCTGGCGGTCAGCCTGGACGTCTTCGCTAGCTGCCCGGACGTGGAGTGCACGAAGAAGCGTCTGGAAACCTCCGCGGCGAAGAAGAGCACCGGGCAAGTCTTCGACACGCTCTTCATCCGCCACTGGGACACCTGGAGTGATGGACGCCGTTCACACGTCTTCGTCCTGCCCGTCAGTGGCGCCGGGACGGCGGTGGACGTGATGCGGGGCCTCGACGCCGACTGCCCCTCCAAGCCCTTCGGCGGCGCCGAGGACTATGTCTTCACCCCGGACAGCCGCTCGGTGGTCTTCTCGGCGCGCAACGTTGGGCGAGAGGAACCCTGGTCCACCAACTTCGACCTCTTCGCGGCGCCGGTGGACGGCTCCGCATCGCCGAAGGACTTCACCTCCGCCAACCGCGCCTGGGACACAGGGCCCGTCTTCTCCCCGGATGGGAAGACGCTGCTCTACAAGGCCATGGCTCGCCCGGGGTACGAGGCCGACCGCTGGCGCCTCGTCCTTCGCGACTGGGAAAGCGGCCGCGAACGCTTTCTCGCCGAAGACTGGGACCGCTCGGCCGACGGGACCATCTTCTCGCCGGACGGAAGGACCCTCTTCGTCACCGCCGATGACCTGGGGAACAAGTCCCTCTTCGCCATCGACGTGGCGACGGGCAAGACGCGAGCGCTAGTGAGCCACGGGCGCGTCGAATCGCCGCGCATCGCCGGCTCGGAGATTGTCTTCAGCCTGGACACCCTGCGCTCGCCGGCGGAGCTGCAGCGCATCCGCTTCGACGGGACTGGCCTTGCGCCCGTCACCTCCCTCAACGCCGCCCGGCTGGCGACGGTGAAGCTCGGGGAGCCCGAGCAATTCACCTTCCTCGGGGCCGGCGGTGACACCGTGCATGCCTGGCTGGTGAAGCCCGTCGACTTCCAGCCTGGCCGGCGGGTGCCCCTGGCCTTCCTCATCCACGGGGGTCCGCAGGGAAGCTTCTCCGACGAGTTTCATTACCGATGGAACCCCCAGGTGTACGCGGGCGCGGGGTACGCGTCGGTGATGGTCGATTTTCACGGTTCGACCGGGTACGGGCAGGCCTTCACCGACGCCATTCGCAACGATTGGGGCGGAAAGCCCTTCGTCGACCTGAAGAAGGGCCTCGAGGCCGCGCTCGAAAAGTACCCCTTCCTCGATGGCCAGAGGGCCTGCGCCCTGGGGGCGTCCTACGGCGGCTACATGGTCAACTTCATCGCCGGAAACTGGCCGGACCGCTTCCGCTGCCTGGTGACGCATGATGGCGACTTCGACGAGCGCAGCGCCTACTTCACCACCGAGGAGCTCTGGTTCTCGGAGTGGGAGCGACTCGGGACACCCTGGTCGAGCCCGGAGAATTACGCCTTCCAAAACCCCATCAACTTCGTGAAGAACTGGAAGACGCCGATGCTCGTCATCCACGGAGGAAAGGACTACCGGGTGGTCGACACCGAGGGCATCTCCACCTTCACCGCGCTGCAGCGGCTCAACATCCCGAGCCGCTTCCTCTATTTTCCAGACGAGAACCACTGGGTGCTCAAGCCAGCCAACAGCATCCTCTGGCACCACACGGTGCTGGACTGGCTCGACGAGTGGACGAAACCGGCGGCCCCCGGGAGCAAAGCGAAGGGCGGGGCGGCTTCTAGTCTGACTCCTCGACCGTGAGCTGGTAGCTGTCCTGGAAGTTGGACTCGCGATTCTTCGCGTCCACCTTGAAGAAGTACGTCCCGGGCTCGGCCGCGTAGTGGATGACTTCCGGGGCGTCTCCCTTGGCGCGGTCCGCCGTCTGCACCAGGGTGAGCGTGCCGTCCGCCTCCTGGCGGTACAGGTAGAGCGCCACCTCCACCTTGAGAATGCGGGTGAGGGTGGCCCTGAGCGGCGTCTTGACGGGCCGGTCGCCGAGGTCCAGCCGGAAGTAGTCCACGTCGCGCTTCGGGTACACGGTGCCACGGATGGGCTTTCCCGGAGAGAGGGGAGTGGCCGTCTCCGGCGAGTCATTCGGCTCCCGCTCCTCGGCGCCGGTGTCCGGCGTGGTGACGACACTCAGCCGGTAGGGCTGCTCGGCATTCTCGAAGTCGCGGACCCACTTCCCGTCCACCTTGCGCGGCGCTCCCTCCACCTTCACGAAGCACTCCTGGGCGCAGGCGACGCTGTTGAGCCGCTCCGGCTCCTTCACCGCGCCATCGTTGGACTTGAGCACCACCCGCTCGGTGCCGGGCCGCGCGCCGGGCTCGACGACGGAGAGGATGAGGTCCACCTTGTCCAGCCCGGAGAGCTCGAAGTGCGCCAGCGAGGGCTGCTGGACGCGCAGGACGTAGTAGTCGACGTCGCCCGCCGGCGAGAGGAAGCCGTCGCGGTAGCCATTCTGCGGCAAGGGCGTGGCGTGGGCCATGTCGTCGTTGGGCTCGAACTCGGAGTTGGCGCCGGCCGTCTCGCGCGAGACGCTCAAGGTGTAGGGGACGTCCGGGTTACTGCCCCGGTGGGCGTCCTTGCCCGTCCCGGCCCAGGCGCTGCGCACCACCACGTAGACGAGGCGGTCCACGGCGCGCACCGCGACGTTGCGCTGGTCGATGGCCTGTCCCTCCTGCCCCCGTCCGAGGAAGAGCTGGGCCTGGGCCTCGGAGAGCACCTGCACCTCGAAGCGCACGCCGGGGACGGCCGTCACGCCAATCCGCAGCGGCACCCGCGGGACGTCCGGAGGCGGCGAAGCCCCGGCGTCCACCCAGGCCTCCTCGGGGGAGGCCACCTCGGCGGTGGACGGGGTGAGCTCCAGGCGCGCGCCGGCATCGGCGGCGGAGCCGGCGTCGTTTGTGTCCGCCGGTGCGAGGACGAGGCGGAAGTAGTCCTCGTCCGCCCCGTGGCCAATGAGGCCCTTCACCACGAAGGGGCCCTGGCCCTCCGGGGTAGACGTCACCTCGGTGGCATCCGCGGCCCTGTCGTTGGGCTCCACTTCGAAGCCGGGCTGGGGCTCGCCGAAGAGGAGGGAGAGGGCGTAGGCGCCGCCAGTGCCCTTGCGCACCGAGGACACCTTGAGGAGCAGCTTGTCCTTCACCGAGAGGTTGGGCAGCCGCGCCGGGCTGCCTTCGGCCTCGCCAGTGACGACGGCCCCCAGGCGATTCTTGGCCACGTCATAGACTTCCAGGAGAAGCTGCGTCCCAGGAATCCCGCTCATCCGGACGTCCACCGTCCGCGGATGGTCCGTGAAGAGGAGGTACCAGTCCTCGTCGGCGTGGCTGGCATCGGCCTGCAGGCTGCCGGAGACGATGGTGGACTCGCCGACGGCCATCGACTGCTCCGGCCTGTCGTCGGGCTCGACTTCCATGCGGTGCACCGGCCCGGCGTCGGTGGGTGGCGGTGGGGCCGGAGGCGGCCGCGAGCAAGCCGCGGCCAGGAGGACGAAGAGAGAGGCGGCACGTGTCTTCACGCTGAGGCGAACGCCTAGCACAGCACCCACACTCCCGCCCGAGCGCTCCCTGGGGGCTGGTGCCCAGGGCGCGGCCAATGCAGCATGGGGCCATGCGCCAAGCCCTTCTCGGTGCCTTGCTTCTGGCAACCTTCGCGCACGCCGTGCCGAAGGTGGGTTGGGTGCGGGCCAGCGGGCAGCTCGAGGCCGGGACGCCGAGCCACTACAGCCCGCTCAACCTCCTGGACGGAAACCCGGCCACCGTCTGGTGCAGCCGGGATGCGGACGCCCTCAAGGAAACCCTCACCTTCGGCTTCGCCGAGCCGGTGACGCTGACGCGGCTGGAAGTCACCACCGGCAACGCCGGAAGCGAGGAGGCCTTCCGGGCCATGAGTCGGGTGCGGAAGCTGCTCTTGCGGGGGCCGGAGGCCACGGCCACGGTGACGCTGGAGGACAGGCGCGGCGTCCAGTCGGTGCAGCTGGAGAAGCCGCTCCGCGGAAAAACCTTCGCCCTCGAGGTGCTGGACAGCTTCTCCGCCGAGGACCCGCTGGCGCCGGTGTGCCTGGCCGACGTGGTGCCCTTCGCTGGCGCCTCGCCGCTGGCTGGCCCCGTCCTGCGGAAGCGGCTTGCCTTTCAGCCGGGGCGCGCCGAATTGCTGGGCCTCTGGTACGGCGGCCCGGAGGGCGCGCCGGACAGGACGCTGACGTTTTTCCTCGACGGGACGTGGCGCTCGCTTCCCGAGGGCGCGAGCGGGCGCGGGAAGCCGCTGTCCGGAAAGTGGTGGGTGAAGGCTGGCCAGCTGTGGCTCACCGTGCCGGGCGCGGGAAAGGTGCAGGGAGGCGCACTCCTCAGCGTCCAGAAGGACGCCTCAGGGAAGGCGCTCGGCACCCTCAGCCTCGAGGGGCCCGTCGGGCCGCTGAAGCAAACCTTTCGAGACCGGCGCTAGGGGGCGCCCGGGCTCGAAGGAAAGGCTAGAGCGCAGCGCGCTTCTTCTTCGCGCTGAAACGCTGGAAGAAGTCGACAATTTCCGCGAAGGCCACCTGGGCGTTGCTGGCGTCCTTGAATTCGGACTCCAGGAAGATGCCGCCGCAGGACTCGCAGGTGTCGTAGTGAAGCCGGTGCTGGCGCTCCCCCCCGTCCACCCGCACCAGGTCCACCTGGCATTCGGGGCATTGGCCGGTGAGTGCCTCGGCGTCGACGCGGCCCCCCAGGCTCTCCAGCCCGGGCAGGTTGTTGTGCAGGAGGACGCGGTTGAGGTCGGCGACGTCAATCCACAGGCCGAAGCACTCTCCGCACCGTCGCAACGTCGCTTCCCCATCCAGCTCACCCATCTCGACGTTGCAGCTGGGGCAATTCATGGCGGACTCGGTCTTCTCCTGTGGCCGGGGCGATGCCCCCGTGGGTCGCGACGAAACAGCTGATACTAGGGCCGGGAAAATTTCGACTGCAACTCCGGTCTGGCAGAAGGGCTCACTTGACCCGGGTCGCCTGGGCTCCGAGCCGCGAAAGCTTCAGCTCCAGGCGCTCATAGCCGCGGTCCAGGTGGTACACGCGTGACAACTGTGTGGTGCCCACCGCGCGCAGCCCGGCGAGGAGGAGGGACGCCGAGGCGCGGAGGTCCGTGGCCATCACCGGCGCTCCGGAGAGGTGCGGCACGCCCTTCACCACCGCGGTGCGGCCCTCCACCCGGATGTTGGCCCCCATCCTCTGCAGCTCGGCGACGTGCATGAAGCGGTTCTCGAAGATGTTCTCGCAGATGACGCTCGGCCCGGAAGCGATGCTGAGCAGCGCCATCATCTGCGCCTGCATGTCGGTTGGAAAGCCCGGGTGCTCCGTGGTCTGGATGTCGACCGGCCTTGGCACCTCCGGGCCGCGACATCGCACGCCAGCATCGGTGAGGGCGATGGAGCAACCGGTTTCGCGAAGCTTACCCAAAAGGGCGTCCAGGTGTTCCGCGCGCGCCCCCAGCACGTGCACGTCCCCGCCGGTGATGGCCGCGGCGATGAGCAGCGTCCCGGCCTCGATGCGGTCGGGGAGGATGGCGTGCTCGATGGGGTGCAAGCTCTCCACCCCGTCGATGTGCAGGGTGTCCGTGCCCGCTCCCTCGATGCGGGCCCCCATGGCCCTCAGCACCCTGGCCAGCTCCTCCACCTCCGGCTCGCGGGCGGCGTTCTCCAGCACGGTATGGCCGTCGGCCAGCACCGCGGCCATGAGCACGTTCTCGGTTCCGGTGACGGTAATCTTGTCGAAGCGCACCGTGGCGCCGCGCAGGCGCTCGGCCCGCGCCTCGACGTAACCCTCCTCCAGCGTGATGTCGGCCCCCAGCGCGGCGAAGCCTTTGAGGTGCAAATCGATGGGCCTGGCGCCGATGGCGCAGCCGCCGGGGAGCGACACCCGGGCATGCCCGTAGCGGGCCAAGAGGGGCCCGAGCACCAGCACCGAGGCGCGCATGGTGCGGACGAGCTCGTAGGGCGCCTCGGCGGTGATGCCATTCACTGCGTGCACCCGGACGGCATGCCCGTCCTCCGCCGGGAGGCGTTCCGCGTCCACGCCCATGGTGCGCAAGAGCCTGAGCAGCGTCGAGACGTCGGCCAGGTCCGGGACGTTGCGGAAGGTGCTGGGGCCGTCGGCGAGAAGCCCGGCGGCGAGGATGGGCAGGGCCGCATTCTTGGCGCCGGAGAGCATCACCTCGCCCTCCAGCCGTCGCCCGCCCTCCACCAGTATCCGGTCCACCCGTGTCGTCCTTCCGTCCGCGCCTGCGCGCGGCTTTCTACCCGCGGGGCCGTGTCCCGAAGGCGATGCGGTCCCGCCGCTCGAGGTCCGGCTTGATGTGCACTGCCGCATACCCCCGTCCCTGGAGCAAGTCCCGGACCGCCGCGCCCTGCTCCTCGCCAATCTCCAGGGCCAGAAGGCCCCCGGGGACGAGGTGGCTGAAGGCCTCCTCCACCACCCGGGCGAGGAGGGTGAGGCCCTCCGGGCCGCCGTCGAGGGCAAGCCGCGGCTCCCGCTGCACCTCGGCCTGCAGCCCGGCGAGCTCCCCGGTGCGGACGTAGGGCGGGTTGCTCACCACAACGTCGAAGGGTGGCTCCATGGCCACCGGCAGAAGGAGGTCCCCCTGCCGCACCTCCACCCGGGCCGCCACGCCGGCCGCCTCGGCGTTGGCCCGGGCCACCTCGCAGCAGCCACTGTCGACGTCGGTGGCCCACACCTGTGCCTCGGGCCGCTCGGCGGCAAGGGTGATGGCGATGCAGCCACTCCCGGTGGCCACGTCGAGAAGGCGCACGGGCTGGCCAGAGGGAAGCGCCCGGAGGACGGCCTCCACCAAAAGCTCGGTCTCCGGACGGGGGATGAGGACGCGCGCGTCCACCTGATAGGGGCGTCCGTAGAACTCGCGACGTCCGGTGAGGTACTGCACCGGCTCCCCCGCCACGCGGCGCTCGATGAGCGCCCGGTAGGTGGCGAGCTCGTCCTTGTCCAGCGGGCGGTCGAGGTCCGTGTAGAGCCGCACCCGGTCGAGCCGGAGGACGTGGGCCAGAAGGAGCTCCGAGGCCAGCCTCGGGGCGTCCACGCCGCGCTTGTCGAAGTGCTGGGTCGTGAAGGCCAGCACGCGGCGCACCGTCCAGGGGGCGGTCGTCATCCTTCGGGGCTCTGCGTGACGCCCTCCGCCCTGAGGAGCTCGGCCTGGAAGTAGGTGCGGCAGGCGGTCACCACGTCGTCGATGTCGCCGGCCATCCGCGCTTCGAGGTTGTGCCACGTCTCCCCAATCCGGTGGTCCGTGAGCCGGTCCTGCGGGAAGTTGTAGGTGCGTATTTTCTCGCTCCGGTCGCCGGTCCCCACCTGGCCCCGGCGCAGGGCGTCGCGCTCGTTGGAGAGGCGCTCCTGCTCGACCTCGAAAAGCTTGGCCCGGAGCATCTTCATGGCCATGGCGCGGTTCTTGGTCTGGCTCTTCTCCTGCTGGCACTTGACGACGATGCCCGAGGGCTTGTGGCGGAGCCGGACGGCGGAGTCGGTGGTGTTGACGCTCTGGCCGCCGGCGCCGGTGGAGCGCATGACCTGCATCTCGATGTCGGCGGGGTTGAGCTGGACGTCGACGTCCTCGGCCTCGGGCATGACGGCGATGGTGACGGTGGAGGTGTGGATGCGCCCCTGGGCCTCGGTGGCCGGCACGCGCTGGACGCGGTGCACCCCGGATTCGTACTTCAGCCAGCCGTAGATGCCGCCCCCGGAGATGACGGCGGTCGCGTCCTTGATGCCGCCGGCATTGCCCGGGCTCACGTCGAGGAGCTCGGTCTTCCACCCCTTGCGCTCCGCGTAGCGCAGGTACATCTGCAGGAGCTCCTCGCCGAAGAGCGAGGCCTCGTCGCCGCCGGCACCGGCGCGAATCTCGAGGATGACGTCCTTCTCGTCGTTGGGGTCCTTGGGAAGCAGGAGGAGGTGGAGGGCCTTCTCCAGCGCCTCGCGCCGCTCCTTGAGCGCCGGCAGCTCCTTCCGGGCCATCTCCCTGGCCTCGGGGTCCGAGCCGTTGAGCCACACGTCGAGCTCGTCCTCGTCGCCCTTCACCTCGCGGTAGGTGCGAAACGTCTCCACCAGCTTCTCGAGGTCCGCGCGCTCCTTGGCCACCTTCCGAAACTTCGCCGAGTCGGCGAGGGTTTCAGGGTTGCTGAGGTCGGCGGTGAGCCGCTCGAAGCGGCGCTCGACGTCTTGGAGCTTCTCCAGCATGGCGTTGCACAACCCCTACCGGCCCCGGGGGGCCTCGCGCAAGGCGCCGGGGGCCGGAGCGGCCCCTGACGCTGGCGCGTGGAGGCTACAGACACCGTCCTCCGGCGGTGCTATGGACCGCCGCCGATGGCCACTCGCGTGAAGACGAACCGCAGCAAGAAGAAGCTCAAGAACCGGGCCCGGCTCAAGCGCGGCGTGCTCAAGCGCCGCCGCATCCGGAAGCGGAAGTCCACCGGCAAGTAGTCCAGGCGGAAGTCGCGACGAGCAGGGCGCTGGTGCCCGGCAGGCCGCACGGCTTTCCGCAACGAACTCCGTCGAGGCGTCCCCGGAATTCCGACCGGGGCGGCCGGTGCCCGTGCCTTGCATCGGCTGCGGCGCCCTCGTAAGTACTGACCGCTTTCCCCCCGGACAACAGCGCCCATGGCCCGCGAGAAGGACAACATCGCGCTCTCCGACGAGCACAACTCCCGCGGCATCGAGCTCGCGGACAGAGGATGGCTGGACGAGGCCATCCGCGAGTTCAAGCGCGCCATCGACCTGGACCCGGACTCGGCCCACGCCCACGACAACCTGGCGACGGTTTACGCCGAGAAGAAGCTGTACCGCGAGGCGCTGGCCGAGTACCTCACCGCCCTACGGCTCGAGCCGGACAGCGCCACCGCGCACTACAACCTGGCCTGCTTCCTCTCCACGCACGGTCCGGAGTTCGCCGTCTCCGCCTACCGGCAGGCCATCGAGCTCGACCCGGAGTACCCGGATGCCCACCTCAACCTCGGCCTCACCTACGCCGACCACGGTCGGGTGGAGGAGGCGGTCACCGAGCTCAAGCGGGCCATTGACTTAGACCCGGCCGACGCCTTCCCGAGGCACGAGCTGGCGGCGCTGCTCATGGACGAGGGCGACTACCGCAACGCCATCACCCACCTCAAGGAGGTGGTGCGGCTCGAGCCGGACAACTTCGAGGCTCACCTCGACCTCGGCATCTGCTACGCGCAGAAGGGCTTCTACGCCGAGGCGGAGCGGGCCTACGGGCGGGCGCGCGAGCTCAACGCCGAGGATTTGCTCCTCCACTACAACCTGGCGGCGCTGTATGCGCTGTGGGGCAAGAAGCCCGAGTCGCTGGCCGCCCTGAAGAATTCGCTCGAGCTGGACCGGGCCAAGGTGACGGGCTGGCTGGCCACGGACCCGATGTTCGACGCGCTCAAGGGCGATCCGGAGTACGAGAGCCTGCTGTGAGAGCCTCCGCGTGGCACCTCGCCACCGCGGTGGCCCTCATCTTCCTCAACGCCTTCTTTGTCCTGGCCGAGATGGCCCTGGTGAAGGCGCGCCCGGCGCGGCTCGAGGCCCTGGCCGATGCTGGCCGGACGGATGCCCGCTCTGCGCTGCTCATCATCCGTGACCTCACCCCGTACCTGAGCGTCATCCAGTTTGGCGTCACCCTGACCGCCATCGGCATCGGGTGGGTGGGGGAGCCGGCCGTGGCCTCGACGCTGGAGTGGCTCTTGACGCCGCTGCTTCGGGAGTGGCCGTCGCTCTTGGCTGCGGTGCGCACCTTCTCGGTGGTGGTGGGCTTTGCCCTCATCACCCTTCTGTGCCTCATCCTCGGCGAGCTCGTCCCGAAGGGCATCGCCATCCAGCGGGCGGAGGGGACGGCCATGGCCGTGGCCACGCCCCTGCGCGCGCTCTACCTCCTCTTCTTTCCCGGGGTGTGGCTCGTGAACCGGGCCTCGGGCTTCGTGCTGCGCCTCTTCGGCCTGCGCGCCAAGCCCGGGCGGGAGGCGGCCCACACCGAGGACGAGCTGCGCATCATCCTCGCCTCGGCGGCGGAGATGGGGACCATCGAGGGCGCGCGGGCGGAGCTCCTGGAGCGGGCGCTGGCCATGACCGAGAAGACGGCCCGGCAAATCCAGGTGCCTCGCACCGAGGTGCGCTACCTCGACCTCGACGAGTCCCTGGAGCGCAACGTGGCCGAGGCCCGCGCCGCCGGGCACACCTGGGTGGTGGTGTGCCGGGGAAACCTCGACCAGGTGGAAGGGGTGGTGAACGTCAAGGACCTCTTCTTCCTCCTCTCCACCGGACAGCTGAAGAGCCTGGCCCAGGTGCAACGGCCCGTCCTCTTCGTCCCGGAGAACGTGACGCTCGAGCAGCTCTTGGCCGAATTCAAGAAGCGCCGGCGCCAGCTGGCGGTGGTGGTGGACGAGCACGGCGGCACCTCGGGCATCGTCAGCCTGGCCGACGTCGTCTCGGAGATGGTGGGAGACGTGGCGGAGCTCGGCCGCCACTCCGTCCAGGTGAAGACGCTTCCCGGCGGGCGCTTCGAGGTCTCCGGAAGCACCTCGCTCGAGGACTTGCGGGAGCGCCTGGACGTGGACTTCGACGTCGACGGCTCGGACGTCACCACCATCGCCGGCTACCTCATGGCCAAGCTGGGCCGCGTCCCCGGCCCCGGCGACGCCACCGCCGTCGGCGAGTGGGAAGTCCGGGTGGCCGAGACGGATGGCCCGCGGGTGGTGAAGGTGCGCATCGAGCCCCGCCCGACGCCGACGCCCGTCCCTCCCGCCTCCTGAGGAAGGTGAACGAAGCGCCCGAGTGACCATTCACGCGGTGTCACGCCATGTCACGTTACGTGGTGCTTGCTCACCCCGAAACCGGCGCATAACCTGTGGGAAAGTAGCTCACCCCACGGAGCGCCACCCCGAATGCGCATCAAGCGCCTGGACATCACCGGTTTCAAGTCCTTCATGGACCGAAGTGTCTTCACCTTCGGGGAGGGCATCACCGGCGTGGTGGGGCCCAACGGGTGCGGCAAGTCCAACGTCGTCGACGGGCTGCGCTGGGTGATGGGGGAGCAAAGCGCCAAGGCGCTCCGCGGCCGCGGCATGGAGGACGTCCTCTTCAACGGAAGCGAGAGCCAGGGGCCGCTCTCCATGGCCGAGGTGTCCCTCACCCTCTCCGTCTCCGAGAGCGACGGGCTGGCCCCGCAGTACGCCGGCTACCCGGAGCTCACCGTCACAAGGCGGCTGTTTCGTTCCGGGGAGTCCGAGTACCTCATCAACAAGACGGCCTGCCGGCTGCTCGACGTCGTGGAGCTGTTTCTGGGCACCGGCGTCGGCACGCGCGCCTACTCCATCATCGAGCAGGGCCGGGTGGGCCTCATCGTCTCCTCCAAGCCCGAGGACCGGCGCTTCCTCATCGAGGAGGCCGCCGGGGTGACGAAGTACAAGTCCCGCCGGCGAGCGGCGGAACGGAAGATGGAGGCCACCGAGGCCAACCTCCTCCGGGTGGCAGACTTGGTGACGGAGCTTGCCAAGCGTCTGGACAGCCTCGGCCGCCAGGCGCGCAAGGCGGAGAAGTACCGGACGCTGAAGGCCCGCATGCAGCACATCGAGCTCCACCATGCGACGCACCGCTGGCTGGCGCTGGCGGCGGAGCAGAAGCAGCTGGCGCAGCGTCTGGCTGCGCTGAGCGGGACGGAGCGCGCCGCGGTGGAGGGCGTGCGCGCCCTGGAGGACGCCATCGCCATCGAGCGCACGGCGCTGGATGCCGAGGCGCAACGGCTGCAGGCGCTGGCCGAGACGGCGCACGGGCTCGAGTCCGAGGTGCAGCGGGACGGGCAGAATCTCGTCCACTGGCGCGAGGACCTCCTCTCGGCCGAGCGGACGGAGGCCGCCACCAAGGCGGAGCTGGCCGAGGTGCAGGGGCTGGCCGAGGCCTTCGCCGCCCGCGCCCTGGCCCTGGACGCGGAGCTGGCGGGGCTCTCGGCGACGTCCGAGGAGGAGGCCTCTGCCCTGCGCCGGGCGCAGGAGGGGCTTGAGGCCGTGCAGATGATGCAGGCCGAGGCCGGCTCGAAGCTCGAGCAGCAGCGGCTCACCCTTTTAGGCCTGGCGGCCCGGGTGGCGAACCACGAGAACAACCTCCTCAACCTTGGCCAGAAGCGCTCCGAGCTTGTGGCGCGCCACGCCAGGGCCGAGGAGGAGGCCGAGGCGCTCCGGGCCCAGGTGGCCACCCTCGAGCGCGAGCGCACCGAGGTGACGCGCGCCGTGACGCGCAGCCGGCAGCTCACCCTCGAACTCGCCGAGCGCAGCGGAGCGGAGGAGGAGACGCTGGCCCGTGCCCGCCAGAGCTTCGCCGAGCACGAGGTGGCGGTCATCTCGCTCCGCGAGGAGCTCGCCGACCGCCGGAGCCGGCTCCACTCCCTCGAGGAAATCCAGCGCCACTACGAGGGCTTCGACCGTGGCGTGCGCGCCATCATGAAGCACGCCGCCGAGAACCCCGCGGCCCACGGCGTCCGCGGCCTGGTGGCCGACGTCCTCTCCACCTCGGCGCGCTTCGAGAAGGCCGTGGAGGCCGCGCTCGGCGAGCGACTGCAGCACGTCCTGGTGGAGGGCACCGAGGAGGCCTTCGCCCTGGCCGGCCACCTGCGAGGCCTGGCCGAGGGCCGGAGCACCTTCCTCCCGCTCTCCGCGCAGCCGGCCCCGCCCGTGCGGCCTCTGCCTCCAGCGGACGTCCCGGGCTTCATCGCCACCGCCCTGTCCGAGGTGTCCACCCAGCCCGCCTTCCGCCCGGTGGTGGAGGCGCTCCTCGGCGACGTCCTCTTGGTGGAGGACCTGGCCGCCGCGCGCGCGGTGGCCGCGGTTGGAAACGGCCAGTGGACGTGCGTCACGCTGGACGGGGAAATGCTTGGCCGGGATGGCGCGGTGACGGGCGGCGTCCTGGAAGGGCCGGCGGTGGGTGCGCTGCAGAAGAAGCGCGAGATTGCGGAGCTCTCCGAGGCGCTGGTGGGCCTCGAGGAGCGCTTCCAGGAGGCCGTCACCCGCGGCTACGCCCTGCAGAAGCACGTCCTGCACACCGAGGAGGTGCTGAAGGGGCTGCAGCGGCACCACCACGAGGAGGAGCTCAACCGGAGCGCGCTGGAGAAGGACCTCACCCGCGCCGCCGAGCTCCTCCTGGCCCTCAAGGAGCGCCTCTCGGCCGCGGGCCTCGAGGCCGAGTCCCTCCACCAGACGCTGCTCAGCGTCCAGCGCGAGGAGGAGACGTCCCGCGGCGAGGTGGCGCACGCCCAAGCCGAGCGCGCCGCCCGCGAGGAGGGCGTCAAGGAGCTCGCCGAGCGCATCGAGTC
>Ga0302184_10000979_pt1 | contig 18679 bp, 24 predicted proteins | sample I_Palsa_N3_3_FD_200233 | JGI IMG/M metagenome (GOLD analysis project Ga0302184, IMG submission 200233) | Peat permafrost microbial communities from Stordalen Mire near Abisko, Sweden - I_Palsa_N3_3 | ecosystem: Environmental > Terrestrial > Soil > Palsa > Peat permafrost | place: Sweden...
CGGTAAGTACAAGCGGGTCAGGTTCAAGGGCATCATCTGCGAGCGCTGCGGCGTCGAGGTCACCAGGGCCAAGGTGCGGCGGGAGCGGATGGGCCACATCGAGCTGGCCGCCCCGGTCACCCATATCTGGTACTTCAAGGGCGTGCCGAGCCGGCTGGGCTACCTGCTGGACCTCGCGCCCAAGGACCTGGAGAAGGTCATCTACTTCGCCGCGTACATGATCACGTACGTTGACGACGATTCCAGGGGACGGGACCTGCCGTCGCTGGAGGCGAAGATCTCGGTGGAGCGCGGGCAGCTGGAGCAGCGCCGCGACAACGACATCGAGACCCGGCAGTCCAAGCTGGAGAAGGACCTCGCCGAGCTGGAGGCCGCGGGCGCCAAGGGCGACGCGCGCCGCAAGGTGCGGGAGAGCTCCGACCGCGAGTGCAAGCAGATCCGCGACCGGGCGCAGCGGGAGATCGACCGGCTCGAGGAGGTCTGGAACCGGTTCAGGAACCTCAAGGTCCAGGATCTCGAGGGTGACGAGCTGCTGTACCGCGAGATGCGGGACAGGTTCGGCCGTTACTTCCGCGGCGGCATGGGCGCTCAGGCGATCCAGGAGCGGCTCGGCAGCTTCGACCTCGAGGCCGAGGCGCAGAGCCTCAGGGAGACCATCCGGACCGGCAAGGGCCAGCGCAAGGCGCGTGCGCTGAAGCGGCTCAAGGTCGTGTCCGCCTTCCTGTCCACCACGAACAGCCCGCTGGGCATGGTGCTCGACTGCATCCCGGTGATCCCGCCGGACCTGCGGCCGATGGTTCAGCTGGACGGCGGCAGGTTCGCCACCTCCGACCTGAACGACCTTTACCGGCGGGTGATCAACCGGAATAACAGGCTCAAGCGGCTGCTCGACCTGGGCGCACCGGAGATCATCGTCAACAACGAGAAGCGGATGCTGCAGGAGGCCGTGGACTCGCTGTTCGACAACGGCCGCCGTGGCCGGCCGGTGACCGGCCCGGGCAACCGCCCGCTGAAGTCGCTGTCCGACATGCTCAAGGGCAAGCAGGGCCGGTTCCGCCAGAACCTGCTCGGCAAGCGCGTCGACTACTCCGGCCGCTCGGTCATCGTGGTCGGCCCGCAGCTCAAGCTGCACCAGTGCGGCCTGCCCAAGGAGATGGCGGTCGAGCTGTTCAAGCCGTTCGTCATGAAGCGGCTGGTGGACCTCAACCACGCGCAGAACATCAAGTCCGCCAAGCGGATGGTGGAGCGGGCCCGCCCGGTCGTCTGGGACGTGCTGGAAGAGGTCATCACCGAGCACCCGGTGCTGCTCAACCGCGCGCCGACGCTGCACCGCCTCGGCATCCAGGCGTTCGAGCCGCAGCTGGTGGAGGGCAAGGCCATCCAGATCCACCCGCTGGTCTGCACCGCGTTCAACGCGGACTTCGACGGCGACCAGATGGCGGTGCACGTCCCGCTGTCCGCCGAGGCGCAGGCCGAGGCCCGCATCCTGATGCTGTCCACCAACAACATCCTCAAGCCGGCTGACGGCAAGCCGGTGACCATGCCCACCCAGGACATGATCATCGGTATTTACTGCCTGACCAGGGAGGCCCCGGACACCAAGGGAACCGGCCGGGCCTTCTCCAGCCCGTCCGAGGCCGTGATGGCTTACGACCGCGGCGAGCTGGACCTGCAGGCGAAGGTCGAGGTCCGGCTGCGCGGCGTGACCCCGCCGCTCGGGTTCACGCCGCCTGAGGGCTGGCAGCCTGGCGAGGCGGTCCGGCTGACCACCACGCTCGGCCGGTGCTTCTTCAACGAGACGCTGCCCGCCAGTTTCCCGTTCATCAACTATGAGGTCGCCAGGAAAGAGCTCTCGGTCATCGTCAACGAGCTCGCGGAGACCTACCCGAAGGTCGAGGTGGCAGCGGCACTCGACGCGCTCAAGGACGCCGGGTTCCACTGGGCCACCAGGGCCGGGCTCACGATCGCGATCGAGGACGTGGTCGCCCCGCCGAACAAGCGGGAGATCCTCGAGGCCTACGAGAAGCGCGCGGACAAGGTGCAGCGCGAGTACGAGCGCGGCCTGATCACCGACGACGAGCGCCGCCAGGAGCTGATCGAGATCTGGACGCACGCGACGGCCGACGTTGCGCAGGACATGGAGGCCGCGTTCCCCGAGACCAACCCGGTCTGGATGATGGTCAACTCCGGGGCTCGCGGTAACCCGATGCAGGTCAGGCAGATTGCCGGCATGCGAGGGCTGGTCTCCAACCCCAAGGGCGAGACCATCCCGCGGCCGATCAAGGCCAGCTTCCGTGAGGGCCTGTCCGTGCTGGAGTACTTCATCTCCACGCACGGCGCGCGCAAGGGCCTCGCGGACACGGCCCTGCGCACCGCCGACTCCGGGTACCTCACTCGGCGCCTGGTCGACGTGGCCCAGGACGTGATCGTGCGCGAGGAGGACTGCGGCACCGACCGGTCACTGCCCATGAAGATCGCGGACACGGTCTCGAAGGGGACGCTGCGCAAGCTCCCCAACATCGAGAACACCGGCACCGGCCGCATCATCGCCGAGGACATCGAGGACGCCGACGGCAAGGTGATCGTGGCCTCGGGGTCGGACATGACCGAGACCATGATCGACATGCTCGTCGCGGCGGGAGTCGCGTCGGTGCGCACGTTCAGCGTTCTTGTCTGCCAGGCGAAGTACGGCGTCTGCGCCAAGTGCTACGGGCGCTCGCTGGCAACAGGGAAGCTGGTGGACGTCGGCGAGGCAGTCGGCATCATTGCCGCCCAGTCGATCGGCGAGCCTGGCACGCAGCTGACCATGCGGACCTTCCACACCGGCGGCGTGGCCGGCCAGGACATCACCCACGGCCTGCCGCGCATCCAGGAGCTCTTCGAGGCCCGCATTCCCAAGGGCATGGCGCCGATCAGCGAGGTCGAGGGCCGGATCAAGCTTGAGGAGCCGGAGAAGACCCGCAAGATCACCGTCATTCCCGACGATGGCGCGGAGGAAGTGCCCTACCAGGTCCCGATGCGCTCGCGGCTGCTGGTCGCCGACGGCGACCATGTCGTTGTCGGGCAGCAGCTGATCCAGGGCGCGGTCAACCCGCACGAGGTGCTGCGGATCCTCGGCTCCCGCGAGGTCCAGCTGCACCTGGTGCACGAGGTGCAGGAGGTCTACCGGTCCCAGGGTGTCTCGATTCACGACAAGCACATCGAGATCATCATCCGGCAGATGCTGAAGCGGGTGAACGTGCTCGAGTCAGGTGACACCGACCTGCTGCCCGGTGAACTGGTGGAGCGGCCGAGGTTCGAGGAGGTCAACCGCTCGGTGGTCGAGGAGAGCGGTACCCCGGCGTCGGGCCGGCCAGTCCTGATGGGCATCACCAAGGCCTCGCTGGCCACGGATTCGTGGCTGTCCGCGGCGTCGTTCCAGGAGACCACCAGGGTGCTGACGGACGCCGCCATCCACGCCAGGTCCGACTCACTGCTCGGGCTCAAGGAAAATGTCATCATCGGCAAGCTGATCCCGGCGGGTACCGGGATGCAGCGCTACCGGAGCCTGCGGGTCGAGCCGACCGAGGACGCCAGGTCCGCCGTGTACCCGCCGGCCACGTTCGAGAACGGCGACGGCGGCTACTCGTTCGGCCAGGGCTCGGGCGAGGCGATCCCGCTGGAAGAGTACGACTTCGGCTCCTACAACAGGTAATAACCGCCTCAGGCCGGCCGCCTGAAGCGAGCGGCGCGGGATGCCCGGCAACTACCGGGCATCCCGCGTTCTGCGTTCACGCGCTGGCCTCGCCCTGGCCCGCTCGCGCAGGCCATTCCTGCAGTCCGGGCGCTGCCAGGGTCCCGGCATTGTTTGAGGCCAGGTATTTCGGACACTGGCCAGTTGCCAGGTACACCGAACAGGAGCGGAGAGGTCCAGCATGTCAACCGAGAAGAAGGCCGAGGGCAAGGCGGACGAGGTTAAGGGCAAGGTCAAGAAGAATGCCGGCGAGGCCGTCGGCAACGACCGGCTCGTCGCAGAGGGCAAGGCCGACGAGGTCAAGGGCGACCTGAAGCAGGCCGGCGAAAAGATAAAGGACGCCTTCAAGAAATGACGGCACCGGCGGGCGGGCCTGGCCAGAACGTTCCGGCGCAGGTCCGCGCGGCCGCCGGAGGCCAGTCCCCGGGTGCCGCCGGGGAGCGCGGCCCGGGGCACTCCGGGGTCCGCATCCGCGGGGACTCGGGGGACGCCGGGGAGCGCAACCTCGGTGACTCCGAGGACCGGATCCACGAGGCGACCCAGGACCGGAGCTACCAGGCCTCCGAGGACCGGCTCAGCGAAGCGGTCGAGGCGGCAGCCGTCCTCGCGGAGGCAACCGGGGGCCTGGGAGCGCCCGGCAGGCCGATGAACCGGCGATCCCCGTTCTTCATCGGAATGGCCGCGGCGGCGGGCGTGGCGGTTACCTACGTCCTTGTAGAGCTCACGATCAGGGCACGAGCCGTGCTGGTGCTGATCGGCCTGGCGCTGTTCATCGCGGCAGGGCTGGACCCGGCCGTCATGTGGCTTACCCGCCATGGCGCGCGGCGCTGGGCAGCGGTGATCATCACTCTGCTCGCCGTGGCCGGCGCGGTGGCCGCCTTCCTGGCTGCCGCGATCCCGCCGCTGGCCGCGCAGGCCACCGCGCTGGTCACTGAGCTGCCGCGGTACATGCACTCACTGCAGGACCACAATTCGCAGCTGGGAAAGCTGGACGCGCAATATCACATCCAGCAGCGGCTTTCGCGCCTGATCTCCACCAAGGGCAGTTCGCTGATCGGGGGAGTGCTCGGCGCGGGGGAGCTTGTCATCGGGGCTGCATCGTCCCTCCTGATCGTGGCGGTGCTGGCCATCTACTTCCTGGCTGACATGCCGCGCATCAAGCTGTTCGCCTACCGGCTCGCGCCGCACTCGCGCCGCACCCGGGTGATCCTGATCGGGGATGAGATCTTCGCCAAGGTCGGCGGGTTCGTCCTGGGCAACTTCCTGACCTCGGTGATCGCCGGCCTGGGCACCTACCTCTGGATGCTCGCCTTCGGGCTGCCCTACCCGATCCTGCTGGGGCTGTTCGTCGCCTTCCTGGACCTGATCCCGGTCATCGGCTCCACGATCGGGGGCGCCCTGGTCACCCTGGTCGCGCTCAGCGTCTCCATCCCGATCGCCATCGCCACGCTCGGCTTCTACGTGGCCTACCGGCTGGCCGAGGACTACGTGCTGGTACCCAGGGTGATGGGCAGGACCGTGCAGGTACCAGGCGTGGTTTCCGTGGTGGCGGTCCTGGTCGGCGGCACCCTGATGGGCATCATCGGCGCCCTGGTCGCGATCCCGGCGGCGGCCGCGCTCCGGCTGCTGCTGGAGGAAGTCGCCTTCCACCGCCTCGACGAGAGCTGATCCGGGCCGCGCACCGCTGATCAGGACCGCGCACCGCCGGTTCAGGCCGCGCACCGCTGATCCGGGCCGCGCACCGCCGGCGGCGCGGTAGCCTGTAAGAGCACCGTCGGCAGGCGATGGCGGTGCCGTATCGGCTGGTGCCGGAGAAGTTCGGGTCCGGCCGAGGGGAATATATGGGCTCGCTTTGACCTTGCGGGGATGGACAGGTAGGCTTTTTCTCCGTGCCCGTCACTGGCGGGCACGTGCGCGCTAGCGGGCTGCAGTTCCCTGGTCAGAAGGCCGGGAGCGGCGAACGGCCACGCGCGCAGGCTTTCCCACTCTGACGTGCCAGCCTTCGCGGGCCGGTGCGCTGTGATGACGGCGACACGCCCGACTACGGGGGTCGGAGAGTCGAGCGAACTCGCAGGTCAGGTGCGTGCGACCGCCTGCTTGGACAGCCTCTTGAGGCAGTTCAGGCAGCCAGGGCGGCCGGGCGGCCCGGCGAAGGATGACATGCGCCCCAGGGGCGCCCGGAGATTGACGAAGACGGAGACGCGGTGCCCACGATCCAACAGCTGGTCCGGAAGGGCCGCCAGGACAAGGTAGCCAAGAACAACACCCCGGCGCTCAAGGGCAGCCCGCAGCGCCGCGGGGTCTGCACGCGCGTCTACACGACTACGCCCAAGAAGCCGAACTCGGCGCTCCGCAAGGTCGCCAGGGTCAGGCTCACCAGCCACATCGAGGTCACCGCCTACATCCCCGGCGTCGGCCACAACCTGCAGGAGCACTCCATCGTGCTGGTCCGCGGCGGTCGCGTCCGTGACCTTCCCGGAGTGCGTTACAAGGTCATCCGCGGCTCCCTGGACACCCAGGGCGTCCGCGGCCGCAAGCAGGCCCGTAGCCGTTACGGCGCGAAGAAGGAGAAGAGCTGACATGCCGCGCAAGGGCCCCGCGACCAAGCGGCCGCTTGTCACCGATCCCGTCTACGGCTCACCGCTCGTCACCGCCCTGGTCAGCAAGGTGCTGCGGAGCGGCAAGCGGTCGCTGGCCGAGCGGATCGTCTACGGCGCGCTGGAGGGCTGCAAAGAGAAGTCCGGCAACGACCCGGTCGTGACGCTCAAGCGCGCGCTCGACAACGTGAAGCCGACCCTGGAAGTCCGCAGCCGCCGCGTCGGCGGCGCGACCTACCAGGTCCCGGTCGAAGTGCGGGCGTCCCGCAGCACCACGCTGGCGCTCCGCTGGCTGGTCTCCTACTCGCGCTCGCGCCGGGAAAAGACCATGACCGAGCGGCTGATGAACGAGCTGCTCGACGCGAGCAACGGCCTCGGGGCAAGCGTGAAGCGCCGCGAGGACACCCACAAGATGGCCGAGTCGAACAAGGCCTTCGCCCACTACCGCTGGTAAGGCAAGCAGCACCGGCGCACGACCCGAATGCCGAACGAGCAATGCCGGTAACTCTCAAGGAAGCAGAGGATCTCAGCAGTGGCCGCCACCCAGACCGCCGTGGAACTCGCCAGGCTCCGGAACATCGGGGTCATGGCGCATATCGACGCGGGCAAAACGACCACCACCGAGCGGATTCTCTTCTACACCGGCATCAACTACAAGATCGGCGAGGTCCACGAGGGCGCCGCCACGATGGACTGGATGGAGCAGGAGCAGGAGCGGGGTATCACGATCACCTCGGCCGCGACCACCTGCATCTGGCGGGACCACACGATCAACCTGATCGACACCCCCGGCCACGTCGACTTCACCGTCGAGGTGGAGCGGTCGCTGCGCGTCCTTGACGGCGCTGTCGCGGTATTCGACGGCGTGGCCGGCGTGGAGCCCCAGTCCGAGACTGTCTGGCGGCAGGCGGACCGCTACGGCGTGCCCCGGATCTGCTTCGTGAACAAGATGGACCGGATCGGGGCCGAGTTCCACCGGTGCGTGGAGATGATCTCCGACCGGCTCGGCGCCACGCCGCTGGTGATCCAGCTGCCGTGGGGCGTCGAGTCCGACTTCCGCGGCGTCATCGACCTGGTCCGGATGCAGGCGATGCTCTGGCCGACCGATGGCAAGGGCGACTCCTACGAGACCGTCGCGATCCCGGAGCACTACCTGGAGGCGGCCCGCGAGTGGCGGGACATCCTGGTGGAGCGGATCTCCGAGAACGACGAGAAGATGATGGAGCTTTACCTCGACGGCGCCGAGCCGGACGAGAAGGCTCTGGTCGCGGCGATCAGGCGGGCCACCATCGCCGGCGCGGTCACCCCGGTGATGTGCGGCAGCGCGTTCAAGAACAAGGGCGTCCAGCCGATGCTGGACGCGATCGTGGACTACCTGCCGAGCCCGGTCGACATCCCGCCGATCAAGGGCCATGCGGTGGGCAGCGAGGATGCCGTGATCGAGCGGCCGGCCGATGCGTCGGCCCCGTTCGCCGCGCTGGCCTTCAAGATCATGTCCGACCAGCATCTTGGCAAGCTGACCTATATCCGGATCTACTCGGGGACCCTCGAGACCGGCACCTCGGTGCAGAACTCGACCAAGGGCCGCAAGGAGCGGATCGGCAAGATCTACCAGATGCACGCGAACAAGCGCGAGGAGCGCCCGTCCGCCATCGCCGGGCAGATCGTCGCCGTGATGGGACTGAAGGACACCTCGACCGGCGACACGCTCTGCGACCAGGCCAAGCCGGTGATCCTGGAGTCAATGACGTTCCCCGCGCCGGTGATCAACGTCGCGATCGAGCCGAGGACCAAGGGCGACCAGGACAAGCTCGGCATCGCGATCCAGCGGCTCGCCGAGGAGGACCCGACCTTCCAGGTCAGGACCGACGAGGAAACCGGCCAGACCATCATCTCCGGGATGGGCGAGCTGCACCTCGAAGTGCTGGTGGAGCGGATGCGGCGGGAGTTCAGGGTCGAGGCGAACATCGGCCGCCCGCAGGTCGCCTACCGGGAGACCATCAGGAAAAAGGCCGAGAAGGTCGAGTACACGCACAAGAAGCAGACCGGCGGCGCCGGGCAATACGCCAAGGTCGTCATCAACCTGGAGCCGACCGGCGGCGACGGCGGCGGCTACGAGTTCGAGAACAAGATCCATGGCGGCAGGGTCCCGCGGGAGTACATCCCGTCGGTGGATACCGGCTGCCAGGAGGCGGCGGAGTTCGGCGTGCTGGCCGGCTACCCGATGGTCGACCTGAAGGTGACGCTCACCGACGGCTCCTACCATGAGGTCGACTCGTCCGAGCTCGCCTTCAAGATCGCCGGCTCGATGGCGTTCAAGAAGGCGGCCGGCTACGCCGACCCCGTGCTGCTCGAGCCCGTCATGGCCGTCGAGGTCCGGACGCCCGAGAACTACATGGGCGAGGTCATCGGCGACCTGAACAGCCGCCGTGGCCAGATGCAGGCCATGGAGGAACGCAGCGGGATCCGGGTCATCAAGGCAACGGTCCCGCTGTCGGAGATGTTCGGTTACGTGGGTGACCTGCGCAGCCGGACGCAGGGCAGGGCGGACTACAGCATGCAGTTCGATTCGTATGCCGAGGTGCCGCCCAGCATCGCCAAGGAGATCATCGCCAAAGCAAGAGGCGAGTAATCAATAGCAACCACGCCTAGCAGCAGACGGCGCTCCGCGTGAGCGCCTGGCCCCACCACGGTGGGGAAACGATCGCAACAAGGAGACACCAGTGGGGAAGGCCAAGTTCCAGCGGACGAAGCCGCACGTCAACATCGGCACCATCGGGCACATCGACCATGGCAAGACGACGCTGACGGCGGCGATCACCAGGGTGCTGCACGATAAGTTCCCTGACGTCAATCCCTTCACGCCGTTCGACCAGATCGACAACGCGAAGGAAGAGCGGGAGCGCGGCATCACCATCGCGATCTCGCACGTGGAGTACCAGACCGAGAAGCGGCACTACGCGCACGTCGACTGCCCGGGACACGCGGACTACATCAAGAACATGATTACCGGCGCGGCCCAGATGGACGGCGCGATCCTGGTGGTGGCGGCCACCGACGGCCCGATGCCGCAGACCCGCGAGCACGTGCTGCTGGCCCGCCAGGTCGGCGTGCCGTACATCGTGGTCGCGCTCAACAAGACCGACATGGTCGACGACGAGGAAATTCTCGAGCTCGTCGAGCTCGAGGTCCGCGAGCTGCTCAGCAATCAGGACTACCCCGGCGACGACCTGCCGGTGATCAGGGTCTCCGCGCTCAAGGCGCTGGAGGGCGACGCCGAGTGGGGCGCGAAGGTCATCGAGCTGATGGCCGCCTGCGACGCGAGCATCCCCGAGCCCGTCCGCGAGATCGAGAAGCCGTTCCTGATGCCGGTCGAGGATGTCTTCTCGATCACCGGCCGCGGCACGGTCGTGACCGGCCGGATCGAGCGCGGCAAGATCCACACCGGTGAGGAGATCGAGATCATCGGGATCAAGGAGAAGTCGAGCAAGACGATCGTCACCGGCGTGGAGATGTTCCACAAGATCCTCGACGAGGGCCAGGCCGGGGACAACGCGGGGCTGCTGCTCCGCGGCACCAAGCGCGAGGATGTCGAGCGCGGGCAGGTCATCATCAAGCCCGGCACCAACACGCCGCACACCGAGTTCGAGGCGCAGGTCTACATCCTGGGCAAGGACGAGGGCGGGCGGCACACCCCGTTCTTCAACAACTACCGCCCGCAGTTCTACTTCCGCACCACGGACGTCACCGGCGTGGTGCACCTGCCCGAGGGCACGGAGATGGTCCTGCCGGGCGACAACACGGAGATGAAGGTCGACCTGATCCAGCCGATCGCGATGGAGGAGGGCCTGCGCTTCGCCATCCGCGAGGGCGGCCGCACCGTCGGCGCCGGCCGGGTCACCACCATCATCAAGTAGCACCGAGGGCTCACCGCCCGCCTGGCCGCGGCCAGGCGGGCGGTGAGCCTGACAGCACGGTCAGACAGCGGCACCACAGAAGAAGGACATCGAGGCCCTCCATGGCGGGACAGAAGATCCGCATCCGGCTCAAGGCCTATGACCATGAGGTCATTGACAGCTCGGCGCGGAAGATCGTCGATACGGTGATCCGTACCGGTGCGAAGGTCGCCGGGCCGGTGCCGCTGCCCACCGAGAAGAACATCTACTGCGTCATCCGCTCGCCGCACAAGTACAAGGACTCGCGTGAGCACTTCGAAATGCGCACGCACAAGCGGCTGATCGACATCATCGACCCCACGCCGAAGACCGTCGACTCGCTGATGCGGCTTGACCTGCCCGCCGGCGTCGACATCGAGATCAAGCTGTAGAGGGACGCGCCGATATGACCAAGCAGATCAAGGGGGTCCTGGGCACCAAGCTCGGCATGACCCAGGTCTTCGCCGACGACGGCAGGATGGTCCCCGTCACCGTCGTGGCGGCCGGCCCCTGCGTTGTCACCGCGGTGCGCACGCCGGACGCCGACGGCTACGCCGCCGTTCAGCTCGGCTACGGCGACATCGACCCGCGCAAGGTGAACAAGCCTGAGGCTGGGCACTTCGCGAAGGCCGGGGTGACGCCGCGCCGTTACCTGGTCGAGCTGCGGACCGACAACGCGTCGGACTACACCCTGGGCCAGGAAGTCAGCGCCACGGCGTTCGCGGCCGGCGAGCTGGTAGACGTCACGGCGAAGAGCAAGGGCAAGGGCTTCGCCGGCGTGATGAAGCGGCATGGCTTCAAGGGCCTGTCCGCGTCGCACGGCACCCAGCGCAAGCACCGCTCGCCGGGGTCGATCGGCGGCTGCGCCACGCCGGGCCGGGTATTCAAGGGAGTCAGGATGGCCGGGCGGATGGGCGGCGTGCGGACCACGGCGCCGAGCCTCACGCTGCACGGCGTCGACGCCGGCCGCGGGCTGCTCCTGATCAAGGGCGCGGTGCCCGGTCCCAGGGGCGGCCTCGTCCTGGTCCGCAGCGCCGTCAAGACGCCGCTGCTTCCCGGCGGCCGGGCAGCGAAGGGTGACCAGTGATGAGCGAGGTCAGCGTAATCTCCGCGTCCGGCTCGGCCGGCCAGCCAGTCGAGCTTCCCGCCGACATCTTCGACGCCAAGGTGAACGTGCCGTTGATCCACCAGGTAGTGGTGGCGCAGGAGGCGGCGGCCCGCCAGGGCACGCACGCCACCAAGTCACGCGGCGAGGTCAGCGGCGGCGGCCGGAAGCCGTACCGGCAGAAGGGCACGGGCAGGGCGCGGCAGGGCTCCATCCGCGCCCCGCAGTTTGCCGGCGGCGGCGTGGTGCACGGCCCGCAGCCGCGCTCCTACGCCCAGCGCACGCCCAAGAAGATGAAGGCAGCGGCCCTGCGCGGGGCGCTGTCGGACCGCGCCAGGCACGGCCGGGTCCATGTCGTCAGCGGCTTCGTCGACGGCGATCAGCCGAAGACGAGGGACGCCCAGGCCATGCTGGCCGCCGTGCTCGGCGCGGCGGCCGCGAGCGCGCATGTGCTGGTCGTGGCCGACACCAGCGACAAGGTCACCTGGAAGAGCCTGCGCAACGTGGCGGGCGTGCACCTGATCGCCTCCGGCCAGCTCAACACGTACGACGTGCTCGTCAGTGACCACGTCGTGTTCACCACCGGCAGCCTGGCCGCGTTCATCGCGCGGGCGGGCAAGCCAGCCGAGCAGGAGGGACAGCAGTGAGCCGGATCGCCAACCCGCGGGACGTCCTCCTCAGGCCGGTCATCTCGGAGAAGAGCTACCGGCTCGCCGATGACGGCAAGTACACCTTCATCGTGGCGCCCGGCTCGAACAAGACCGAGATCCGGCAGGCGGTCGAGGCAGTTTTCAGCGTCCGGGTGACCGGGGTCAACACGGTCAACCGGCCGGGCAAGCGGCGCCGGACGCGGTTCGGCTGGGGCAAGCGCCCCGACACCAAGCGTGCGATCGTCAGCCTCGCCGAGGGCGACCGGATCGACGTCTTCGGCCCGGTCAGCTAGCACGCATCCCTAGGAGCTTGAGCACACATGGCCATCCGCAAGTACAAGCCGACCACCCCGGGCAGGCGGGGCGCGAGCGGCGCTGACTTCTCCGAGGTCACCCGCACCGAGCCGGAGAAGTCGCTGGTGCGCCCGCTGCACTCGCGCGGCGGCAGGAACGTGCACGGCCGGATCACCACCCGGCACCAGGGCGGCGGCCACAAGCGCGCCTACCGGCTGATCGACTTCCGGCGCGCGGACAAGGACGGCGTGCCGGCGAAGGTCGCGCACATCGAGTACGACCCGAACCGGACCGCCCGGATCGCGCTGCTGCATTACGCGGACGGGGAGAAGCGCTACATCATCGCCCCGGACGGCCTCGGCCAGGGTGACCAGGTGGAGAACGGCCCGGGCGCCGACATCAGGCCGGGCAACTGCCTGCCGCTGCGCAACATCCCGACCGGCACCGTGGTGCACGCGATCGAGCTTCGGCCGGGCGGCGGCGCCAAGATCGCCCGCTCGGCGGGGTCGGGCGTGCAGTTGCTCGCCAAGGAAGGGCAGCACGCGCAGCTGCGGATGCCGTCCGGGGAGATCCGGCGGGTCGAGACGAGCTGCCGCGCCACCATCGGCGAGGTAGGCAACGCCGAGCAGGGCAACATCAAGCTCGGCAAGGCGGGCCGGAACCGGTGGAAGGGCCGCAGGCCGTCGGTCCGCGGCGTCGCCATGAACCCCGTCGATCACCCGCTGGGCGGCGGCGAGGGCAAGAGCTCAGGCGGCCGCCACCCGGTCAGCCCCTGGGGCAGGCCGGAAGGGCGTACCCGGAAGGCCAGCAAGCCAAGTGACCGGATGATTACCCGCCGGCGCGGCAAGAAGAAGCGGTAGGAGCACGCAGCATGCCTCGTAGCCTGAAGAAGGGCCCCTTCGTGGACGACCACCTGATGAAGAAGGTGGACGTGCAGAACGACAAGGGCACCAAGAGCGTGATCAAGACATGGTCGCGCCGCTCCATGATCGTTCCCGCGATGCTCGGCCACACGATAGCCGTGCATGACGGGCGCAAGCACGTGCCGGTCTTCATCACCGAAGCGATGGTCGGCCACAAGCTCGGCGAGTTCGCGCCCACCCGCACGTTCCGCAGTCACGTGCGGGACGACCGGCGCAGCCGCCGCTGACCGAGGCACCAGACATCCCGGCGGGCCGGTGAGCCCCGGCAGGCCGGTTGAGCCAGAGAGAGCGAGAGAGCGATGGCTGTGCTACCCCGGGGGGCGACCCCCGGGCCCCCGGGCAGGAACGGCCGCCGCCGACATGAAAGGCGTAGTGATGGAAGCTAGGGCGAAGGCGCGGTACGTGCGCGTCACGCCGCGGAAGGCCCGCCGGGTGGTGGACCTGATCCGCGGGCTGCCTGCTGACCAGGCGCAGGCGGCGCTCCGCTTCGCGCCGCAGTCGGCCAGCGACCCTGTCGGCAAGGTCCTGGCGAGCGCCATCGCCAACGCCGAGCACGCGAGGCAGCTCGACGCCGCCTCGCTCGTGGTGAGCAGGGCATGGGTGGACGAGGGGCCGACGCTGAAGCGCTTCCGGCCCCGCGCCCAGGGCCGCGGCTACCGGATCAACAAGCGCACCAGTCACATCACGGTCGTCGTGTCCGATGGCCGCAAGGAGGCGACCCGCTAGTGGGCCAGAAGGTGAACCCGCACGGGTTCCGGCTCGGCATCACCACCGACTTCAAGAGCCGGTGGTATGCCGACAAGCTTTACAAGGACTACGTCGCCGAGGATGTCGCCATCCGCCGGATGCTGCAGCGCGGCATGGAGCGGGCCGGCATCTCCAAGGTCGAGATCGAGCGGACCAGGGACCGGGTCCGGGTGGACATCCACACCGCCCGTCCCGGCATCGTCATCGGCCGCCGCGGCGCCGAGGCCGACCGGATCCGCGGCGACCTGGAGAAGCTGACAAGCAAGCAGATTCAGCTCAACATCCTCGAGGTCAAGAATCCCGAGATCGACGCGCAGCTCGTCGCCCAGGGCGTGGCCGAGCAGCTGTCCAGCCGGGTCTCGTTCCGGCGCGCCATGCGCAAGGCCATGCAGACCGCGATGAAGGGCGGCGCCAAGGGCATCAGGGTGCAGTGCTCCGGCCGGCTGGGCGGCGCCGAGATGTCCAGGTCCGAGTTCTACCGGGAGGGCCGGGTCCCGCTGCACACGCTCCGCGCCGACATCGACTACGGCTTCTACGAGGCGCGGACCACCTTCGGCCGGATCGGCGTGAAGGTCTGGATCTACCGCGGCGAGGCTCCGCAGACCCGGGCCGAGCGCGAGGCCGCCGCGGCCGCGCTGCGCGCCGGGCAGCGCCCTGGCAGCCGGCCGCCGCAAGCGCCGGCCCAGCAGCGCCGCCGCCGTCCCGGCGGGCCCGACTGGACGGACCGTCCCGGCGGGGCCGCCCCCGAGCGCGGTTCCGAGGGCCAGGACCCGGCGGCGCAGCCTGCCGCCGTCCCGGTCGCCGCGGCCGAGGAGGGCTGAGGAATGCTCATCCCGCGCAGGGTAAAGCACCGCAAGCAGCACCGGCCGGACCGGCATGGTGCCGCCAAGGGCGGCACCAGGGTGACCTTCGGCGAGTACGGCATTCAGGCGGTCGAGCACTCCTACGTGACCAACCGGCAGATCGAGGCCGCCCGTATCGCCATGACGCGGCACATCCGCCGCGGCGGCAAGGTGTGGATCAACATCTACCCGGACCGGCCGCTGACCAAGAAGCCCGCCGAGACCCGGATGGGCTCGGGCAAGGGCGCCCCGGAGTGGTGGATCGCCAACGTGAAGCCGGGCCGGGTCATGTTCGAGCTCTCCGGCGTGACCGAGCCGGTCGCCAGGGAGGCGCTGCGCCGTGCCATGCACAAGCTGCCGATGAAGTGCAAGTTCGTCAAGCGCGAGGTTGGTGAGGCGTGATGTCAGAGACACACAAGCTGCCGATGCTGCGCTCATTCTGGGCAAAATTCGTCAAGCGCACTGTGCCGACTCGGGGGGGCAACCCCCCGAAGCCCCCCGAGGATGGTGAGGCGTGATGGCGAAGGGAGTGGTCGCCGCTGATCTGCGGAGCTCGACCGAGGAAGAGCTCGACCTCAAGCTCGCCGAGGCGAAGATCGAGCTGTTCAACCTCCGTTTCCAGGCGGCCACCGGCCAGCTGGAAAGCCACGGGCGGCTCCGTGCCGTGCGCAAGGAGATAGCCCGCATCTACACGGTGAAGCGGGAGCGCGAGCTTGGCATCGTGACGGTGCAGGAGGAGGCGGAAGAGGATGAGTGACGACCGCGGCGGCGCGCCGGCGCGCGGCTATCGCAAGCTGCGCGAGGGCCTGGTGGTCAGCGACAAGATGGACAAGACGGTCGTCGTTGAAGTCGAGGACCGGGTGAAGCACCCGAAATACGGCAAGGTCATCCGTCGCACGAAGAAGTACAAGGCGCACGACGACGCGAACACCTGCGGCGTCGGCGACCGGGTGCTGCTGATGGAGACCCGGCCGCTGTCGGCGACGAAGCGCTGGCGGGTGGCGCAGATTCTGGAGAAGGCCAAGTAATGAAGTGCGGGCGCGGGCGCGCCAGGGCGGACCGTAACCAGCCGGAGCCGCACCTGGCCTGGCCGCGCCGGACCCACCAGGACCCGCCTGGCCCCCACGGGAGCCAGGCGTGACGGAGCAGGAGCTGACGTGATCCAGCAGGAGTCGCGGCTTAAGGTCGCCGACAACACCGGTGCTAAGGAGATCCTGTGCATCCGCGTGCTCGGCGGCTCGGGCAGGCGATACGCGGGCATCGGTGACGTCATCGTGGCGACGGTAAAGGATGCCCTTCCGGGTGCCGCGGTGAAGAAGGGCGATGTGGTCAAGGCGGTCGTCGTGCGCACGCGCAAGGAGCGCCGCCGCGGTGACGGCTCCTACATCCGGTTCGACGAGAACGCCGCGGTGCTGATCAGGGACGGCGGGGACCCGCGCGGTACCCGCATCTTCGGCCCGGTCGGCCGCGAACTGCGGGAGAAGCGGTTCATGCGCATTATCTCGCTGGCGCCGGAGGTGCTGTGATGACCAGGAAGGCCGCACTGGCGAGGAGCCAGCGGACGCGGAAGGCACGGAGCTTGAAGATCAAGAAGGGCGATCACGTCGTCGTCATCGCGGGCAAGGATAACGGCCGCGAGGGCACGGTGATCCTCGTCGATCCCGAGCGGCAGAAGGTCCTCGTGCAGGGCGTCAACATGATCAAGAAGAACACCAAGGTCGATTACCAGGGCCGTCGCGGCGCCAAGGAGGGCGGCATCGTCCACCAGGAGGCGCTCATCCACGTGAGCAACGTGCAGCTGATCGACCCGGAGACCAAGAAGCCCGCCCGGGTCGGCTACCGGCTGGACGAGGACAAGCGGAAGGTCCGGATTACCCGCCCGGGCGGTAAGGAAATCTGATGGCAGCGACTAAGACGAAGCAGGCCCCGGTCGGCCAGCGTGACGCCGCGGCGGCGGATGACGCCGCGGCGCCCGATGGCGGCGCTCCGGCCGCCCCGGTGGCGCCGCCCAGGCCCAGGCTGCAGGAGCGCTACGCCAGCGAGATCGCCCCGGCGCTCCTGCAGGAGTTCGGCTACGCCAACGTCATGCAGATCCCCGGCCTGTCCAAGATCGTGGTCAACATGGGCGTCGGCGAGGCCGCCAGGGACGCCAAGCTCATCGAGGGCGCGGTCAGGGACCTTTCGATCATCACCGGCCAGCGGCCGGCGATCGCGCGGGCAAGGAAGTCGATCGCCCAGTTCAAGCTCAGGGAGGGCATGCCGATCGGGGCGCACGTGACGCTCCGGGGGACCCGGATGTGGGAGTTCCTCGATCGCCTGCTCGCCACCGCCCTGCCCAGGATCCGCGACTTCCGCGGCCTGTCCGACCGGCAGTTCGACGGCCGGGGCAACTATACGTTCGGCCTGACCGAGCAGCTGATGTTCCACGAGATCAACCCCGATCAGGTGGACAGGCAGCGCGGCATGGATGTGACCGTCGTCACGACCGCGACCACCGACGCCGAGGCCCGCTCGCTGCTGCGACGGCTCGGATTCCCGTTCAAGGAGAGCTGAGGAGTGGCGAAGAAAGCTTTGATCGCCAAGGCGAAGCGCACGCCGAAATTCCAGGTGCGCGGGTACACCAGGTGCGCGCGGTGCGGGCGGCCGAGGGCCGTCTACCGCAGGTTCGGGCTCTGCCGGATCTGCTTCCGCACGCTAGCGCACCGGGGCGAGCTGCCCGGCATCACCAAGTCCAGCTGGTAGCCGCCCGCGCGACTGCCGATCCGGGCGCGACCAGCGCCCGGGCACCGAACCGCCGTGAGCGCGACCCGCGCTCACCGACCACGCCGAAGGTCCGCAGGGAAACCGCGGCGAGGAAGGCCTCCAGGCCATGACCATGACCGACCCGGTCGCAGACATGCTGACCAGGCTGCGCAACGCCAACTCGGCATACCACGACACCGTGGCCATGCCGCACTCCAAGATCAAGGTGCATATCGCCGAGATCCTCCAGCAGGAGGGCTACATCGCGGGCTGGCGCGTCGAGGACGCCGAGGTCGGCAAGACTCTCGTGATCGCGCTCAAGTTCGGGCCGACGCGCGAGCGCTCGATCGCCGGGATCAAGCGGGTGTCCAAGCCGGGCCTGCGGGTGTACGCGAGGAAAGACAACCTGCCGCGGGTGCTCGGCGGCCTGGGCGTCGCGATTCTCTCTACCTCCTCGGGCCTGATGACGGACAAGCAGGCCAACAAGCGGGGCGTGGGCGGGGAAGTCCTCGCCTTCGTCTGGTAGGGGAGACCGATATGTCGCGAATCGGACGGATGCCGGTGGTGATTCCCAGCGGCGTCGACGTCACCATCGAGGGCCGGGCGGTCACCGTCACGGGGCCGAAGGGAGTCCTCTCGCTGGAGGTCGCCTCGCCCATTGACGTGACCAAGGAAGACGGGGTCATCACCGTCACCAGGCCAAACGACGAGGGCGAGGTCAGGGCACTGCACGGGCTGTCCCGGTCGCTGATCGCCAACATGGTCACCGGCGTGACCGACGGGTACCGCAAGACGCTGGAGATCGTCGGCGTCGGCTACCGGGTGCAGGCGAGGGGCAAGGACCTGGAGTTCTCGCTCGGCTTCAGCCACCCGGTGCCGGTAAGCGCGCCCGATGGCATCACGCTGCGGGTGGAGACGCCGACCAGGTTCATCGTCGAGGGCATCGACAAGCAGCAGGTCGGCGAGGTCGCGGCCAACATACGCAAGCTACGCAAGCCCGACCCTTACAAGGGCAAGGGCGTGCGGTACCAGGGCGAGCAGGTCCGCCGCAAGGTCGGAAAGGCTGGGAAGTAGAAATGCCGTCGGGAACCAGGACCAGGGCGCACGGCCG
>Ga0302184_10000981_pt1 | contig 18679 bp, 17 predicted proteins | sample I_Palsa_N3_3_FD_200233 | JGI IMG/M metagenome (GOLD analysis project Ga0302184, IMG submission 200233) | Peat permafrost microbial communities from Stordalen Mire near Abisko, Sweden - I_Palsa_N3_3 | ecosystem: Environmental > Terrestrial > Soil > Palsa > Peat permafrost | place: Sweden...
GAACCCGACCCCGAGAAACGCTTCCAACATGGTGCGCAAGCCGCCGCGCCCGACCGGGATGATCTCTTCCAGCGGGCGGCCCCGGGCCCGCCGGGCCAGAGGCGACGACGCCAGCGCGCTGAGGTCGGACCCGTCGGGTGCGTAGGCCAGGCTCACCCCGAAGTGCTCGGGGCTGATGGAGCGTCCGCACGCCGCCGCCACTTCGTCGATGACAGCCTTGCCTGCCGCGGCGTCACCCGGTGTGCAGAAGGCGGGGAGCCAGCCGTCGGCCAAGCGCCCGCACCGGTCGAGCGCGGCGGGGACGTTGCCCCCGAGCCACACGTCGAAGGGGTGCTGCGCGGGCTGCGGGGAGACCTCGATGTCGCTGAAGGATCCGGCCGGTCCCTCGTGACTGACGACCTCGCCGGCCCAGAGCCGGCGCAGCACCGGCAGCGCGTCCTCCATCAGCTCGCCCCGTGTCGCGGTGGGGATGCCGATGGCGCTGCTCTCGCCGCCGACGGCGAGTCCGGGCACGAAGGTCAACAAGAAGCGGCCGCCCGACAGCACGTCCAGTGTGGCCACCGCCTTGGCCAGCCACACCAGGTTGCGGCCCGGCAACAGCATGGTGGTGCCGATCTTCAGCCCCGGGCAGGCGCCGGCCACCCAGGCCAGCCCGACCAACGGGTCGGGTCCCGGCCGCGTCAGGATCTCGGGGAGCCAGAGAGAGTCGAAGCCGGCGCTGGCGATCCCCTGCCCCAACGCCACCATGGCCTCGGGGCCGAGGCACTCCCCGCCCGCGCTGATGCCGATGCGGACCTTCACGGCGCGTCCTGCAGCGCACCGATGGCGCGCGTCACGCCGGCGTCGTCCACGTCGTGGTGGGTGACGAAGCGCATCGTCTCGGGCGCGATGGCGTGCGCCAGCACGCCGTGCCCTTCCAGGTGCGCCAGGAGTTTCTCGGGTTGGACGTGGGTGAAGGTCACGATGTTCGTCCGGACGGAAGCCGGGTCGAGGCCGCAACCGGGCCAGCGCGCCGCCACGGCGTCGGCCAGCCGGGCCGCCCGGGCGTGGTCCTCGGGCAGGCGAGCGACCATGTCGCGCAAGGCGAGCAGTCCGGGCGCGGCCAGCACGCCGGCCTGGCGCATCCCCCCGCCCAGTCGCTTGCGGGCCAGGCGGGCCTCCGCGATCACCTCCTCGTTCCCGGCCAGCAGCGAGCCGACCGGCGCACAGAGGCCCTTCGACAGGCAGCACATCACCGTCGTGGCGGGAGCGGCCCACTCCGCCGCCGCGATGCCGGTGGCCGCCTCGGCATTGAAGAGCCTGGCCCCGTCCATGTGGATGGGCACGGGTCCGGCGGCGTCGACCAGCGCGCCCAGCCGATCGAGCGCCCACGGGGCGCCCGACGCCGCCATGTGCGTGTTCTCGATGCTGACCAGCGTCACCTCGGGTTGATGGTGTTCGGCGGCCGCCCGCGCCGCCCGCACGTGGTCGGCGCCGACCATGCCGTCCTCGTCGTCGACGGCGATGAATTGGATGCCGGCGTTCAGGGACGCCGCACCGAACTCGTACGAGACAACGTGTTGGCGGCGCCCCGCCACCACCGCCGTCCCCGGAGTCGTCAAGACGCGGAGCGCGATCTGGTTCGCCATGACCCCGGATGCCACGAAGAGCGCGGCGGCCTTGCCCAGCCGCGCTGCGAAGACCTCTTCCAGTGCATGCACGGTGGGATCCTCGCCGTAGTCGTCGTCCCCGACCTCTGCCTCGGCCATGGCGTGGCGCATGGCCTGGGTCGGCCGGGTGACGGTGTCGCTGCGCAGGTCGACCCGGTCGTCCACGCGCTCAGGCTATCGGCGCGCCGTTTAACATCCGGCGGTGACCACGCCCCCCTCCATTCCAGGTGACGCGCCAGGGAATGGGACAGGGCTGCCCGACGGCAGCGCCAGCATCCATCAGCTCCTCGACGTCGAGGTCCTCGAGGCCGGACCCGAACGGGTCGTCATGCGGCTCCCGGTGACCTGGAAGGTGCACCAGCCCTACGGCATCCTCCACGGGGGCGTCTCGGCCCTCCTGGCCGAGTCGGCCGCCAGCTTCGGCGCGGCATTGGCGGCCGGGCCCGGACGCAGCGTGGTCGGGATCGAGCTCAACGCCAGCCACCTGCGCTCGGTGCGCGACGGCCATCTGACCGCTGAGGCGACGCCGGTCCGCGTGGGCCGGACCATCCAGGTCTGGGCCATCTCCCTCACCGACGACGAGGGGCGGGACATCTGCGAGGCCCGCTGCACCCTCTCCGTCCTGGGCGCCCCGGGCGGAGCGACGGGTGCCGTGTTCCCCCTCCAGGCCCCACCCCCGTCTGAATAGTCACGCCCTCCGCCACCGGCATATCATGAGGTATGCCGCCGGTAGGAAGTGGACGGTTGCGACCGACCCTCGGATTCATCCTCCCCGCCACCACGCTGGGAGAACTCCCAGCAACAGACGGTAGTACCAGGAGTACTACCGGAAGGGCGGACGAGGTGGCCGAGCTGTGCCGCCGGGCCGAGGCCACCGGGGCCGACTCCTTGTGGGCGGTGGACCACCTCTACTGGCCCCACCCCATCGCCGAGGCCTTCACCACCCTGGCCGTGGCGGCGCTCACGACGACCAAGCCGATGTTGGGGACCTGCGTGCTGCAGCTGCCCCTCCGGCCTTCCGCTGTCGTGGCCAAGCAAGCCACCGCCCTGCAGCTGCTTTCCGCCGGCCGATTCGTGCTCGGCTTGGGCGTGGGCATCCACGAATCCGAGTACGAGCGCGCCGGCATCGACTACCACCGGCGCGGTCAGCTCATGGACCAAGGCGTCGCCGGGTTGCGCCGGGCCTGGGCCGGCCGCGAGGCAGGAGCCACCGACTACGTGCAGGAACCGGCGTCGGCGCGGGTCCCGTTGTGGTTCGGGGGGTCGAGTGACGCCGCGCGCAAGCGCGCCGCCGCTGTCGGCGACGGCTGGGTCCCGCTGTTCCTCGCCCCCGACGACTACGAGCCCGCGCTGGCCGCGCTGCGGCGCGAGACGGCCGAGGCGGGCCGGGATCCGGAGGCCGTGCAGGCCGGCGTCGTCGTCTTCGCCTGCGTGGGAGACGATGACCAGGCTCCCGCCCGTGGCGCCGAATGGCTCTCGGACCTCTACCGCCTTCCGCCCAAGGCGTTCCAGCGCCACCTGGTGGCGGGCTCGCCCGAGACCTGCGCCGCAGCCCTCGACCGCTACGCGGAGGCCGGCGCCCGCCACATCCTCGTGATGGTGGCCGGGTCGCCCGCCGTCGAGCACTTCGGCCAACTCCGCGCCGCGTTCGTCGACGGGCAGCGTCAAGCACTGGCGGGGGTGTCGGCATGATGGCCGCCGACGTGGCCATCCTCGGCACCGGCATGAGCGACATGAGCCGGCGCGACCAGGAGCCCGACACCATGGCCTACGAGGTCGTGCACGAGGCCCTCGGCGATGCCGGAGTGTCGGCCGACCAGCTCGGCCTGGTCATCATGGGCAATGCGATGGCCGGACGACTGAGCAATCAGGCCTGCGTGCGGGGGCAGACCTGGCTCAGGAAGGCGGGCCTCAGCGAGGTCGCCATCATCAACGTGGACAACTCCTGCGCCGGCGGGAGCTCTTCGCTGCACCTGGCCACGCTGGCGGCCATCGCGCAGGACCGACCCATCCTGGCGCTCGGCGTCGAGAAGATGTGGACCGGTGACCGCGCCGGGACGATCGCCGGCATTGAGGACGGCCTCCCGGCGGACTACCGCTACGACCTGCACGAGAGGCGCCACGAGGACGACAATCCGGCCGGCAGCATTCTCATGGGCCTGAACAACGGCTGGGCGCACCGGCTCATGGCCGAGGTCGGTGCCACCGTGCGCCAGATCGCCGCCGCCGCCGTGAAGGCGTTCGAGCATGCGGCGCGCAACCCCCTGGCCCAGTTCCAACGGCGCGTGACGGTCGAGGAGGTGCTGGCCTCCCCGCAGGTGGCGGGCGTCCTCACCCGGCTCATGTGCAGCTCGTTCACCGACGGGGCGGCCGCCATCGTCCTGGGCGGACCTTCGGTCCCGGCGCCCGCTTCGGCGCCCCGTATCATCGGCTCGGTGGCACGCTCCGGAAACGGCTTGATCGACTACCACGACCGGCTGGCCCAGGCCGCCGACGCAGCCTGGGAGGCGTTCGGTTTCGGCCCGGACGATGCCGACCTGCTCGAGCTGCACGACGCCACCTCGGCGGAGGAGCTCTTCGCCCTCGAATCGCTCGGCTTCTTCGCCCCCGGCGAGGCGGGACCGGCCACCGAGGCCGGCGCCACGGGCATCGACTCGCCCGGCCTCGTCGTGAACTCCAGCGGCGGGCTCGTCGGCCGCGGCCACCCGCTCGGCGCCACGGGCTTGGCCCAGGTGGTCGAGCTGGCCACACAGTTCCGCGGTCGAGCGGGCGCCCGCCAGGTGCCCGGGGCGCGCCTCGGCGTGGCCGTGAACACCGGGGGCATCATCTACGGGGACGCAGGGTTCGTGGGCATCCACGCCGTACGCTCCGGATCCGCCGCGTGACGGGCATCAAGATCACCGGTTGGGGCATCGCCGTACCGGACAAGGTCGTCACCAACGACGACATGGCGGTCAACCTCGACACCAGCGACGCCTGGATCGTGGAGCGCACCGGCATCCGTGAACGCCACATCGGCGGCACGACTTCGGGACTGGCCATCGAGGCCGCGGTCGAGGCGATGACCCGAGCCGGACGGACCGCCGCCGACATCGAGAACCTGGTGCTGGCCACCACGACGCCCGACGGCATCGTGCCCGGCACGGCGCCCAGCGTGCAGCACGGGATCGGCATGAAGGGCGGCGCATTCGACCTCAACGCGGCATGCTCCGGCTTCGTCTACGGCCTCGTCACCGCGGCCGGCCTCATCTCCATTGGATCGGGCCCCGTCCTGCTGGTCGGGTCCGAGACGCTCTCGCGCATCACCGACATGGACGACCGCAAGATCGCCATCATCGTGGGCGACGGTGCCGGCGCCGTCGTGGTGGAGCCGGTCCAAGGTCCCGGCTGCCTGATCAGCTGGAACCTGAACTCCGACGGCTCGCTCCGGCACCTCCTCAAGTGCGAGCACGGCGGCACGCTGTTCATGGACGGCAAGGAGGTCTTCCGGCGGGCGGTCCGGGTCGTGGTCGAGTCGGCCGAGCGGGCCATGGCCGACGCCGGGCTCGGTCCCGACGACATTTCGCTGATGGTGCCGCACCAGGCCAACGTGCGCATCATCCAAGCCGCCTGCCAGCGCCTCGGCATCCCCGAGGAGCGCACCGCCATCGTGATCCAGCGCTACGGCAACACCTCCTCGGCCTCCATCCCGCTCGCCCTGTACGACGCCCTCGAGCACGGCCGCGTCAACGACGGTGACCACCTCCTGCTGACCGGATTCGGCGGCGGTATGACCTGGGCCAGCGCCGTCTTCCGCTGGAGCGCATGAGCGAGGAGCTCGGCGGGGCGGCTCCGGCGCTGGTGATCCTGGCGGCCGGACGGGCCCGCCGCTACGGCGGCTGCAAGCCGTTGGCGCCGGTCGGCACCCACGGCGAGGCCGTGATCGACCTGGTGGCTTCCGACGCGGTGGCGGCCGGCTTCGGCGCCATCGTCCTCGTCCTGGGTCCGAGCACCGGCGCGGCCATCCGCTACCACGTGGAGCACACGTGGCCCGGGGTCGTCGACGTGCGCTTCGCCACCCAGCTGGCGCCACGGGGCACCGTGGACGCGGTGCTGAGCGCGTCCGACCACGTCGGTGACGCGCCCTACGGGGTCGGCAACGCCGACGACATCTACGGCCACGCGGCCTGCTCCCAGCTGGTGGCCCACCTGCGGACCCGCTCCGACCTCAACGCGCTGGTCGGCTACCGCCTGTGCGATGCCGTGATCGGCTCCTCGCCGGTCACCCGCGGCATCTGCCGGGTGGCCGACGACGGCGCCCTTCTCGGGGTGGACGAGCGGCGCCAGGTCACGGCGACGCCCGAAGGGGGCTTCGTGGCCGGCGACGGCAGGGAGCCGGCCATCCTGCCGCCAGACGCCCGGGTCTCCATGAACCTCTGGGGCTTCACGCCGGCCTTCCACAAGACCCTCCGGGCCGCCATGGACGCCGCCACCGACGCCTCCGAGGAGTCCGAGGTGCTGCTGCCCGAGGTGGTCGCAGACTCCCTCGCCACGAGCTCGTTCACGGTGCTGCCGGCGGTGGGACGCTGCATCGGGGTCACGCACCCGGACGACCTCTCCCTGGTGCAGGCCGAGCTGAACCGCCAGGTGGCGGCAGGCGAGCGCCCGGCCAAGCTCTGGGCCTCCCTGCACTAGCCGCAGCCGCGAGAAATTCCGCCACCGTCTTTCGCAGGGCGGAGGCCCTCACGGGCGTTACCGGTACGTGGGGAGGAGTACGGAAGACACGGACAAGAGGCCGGACGCGACGCGACCCCGAGTAACCGTTCGGCCGAAGCCTCCCGTGCTCCTCGGGGCCACGTCAACGACGGGCCGCTGGCACCGTGCAAGGGTCGTGTCGGACAACCCTCGCCCGAGCCGGCCACAGCGACTCCAGGGAAGTCGCCGTGACGCACCACGGACCATCTCAGGTCGGATCCTCCTGCCCACTCCAGTAACGCTCCCCTTGCGGGGTTCGCTCCCTTTCCTCGATCCCGCCTTGCAGCGTTCTCTCGGCATCCCCCCGTTCCGCCTTGCGGCTTTCCTTCGGGCTTCCCTCGCTCCTACCTTGCGGTGCTCGCTTGAGGTTCGGCGGGCTGTTGTCTCCGAACTGCCACCAGGTTGCGCCACCCGTCACGCGAGGTCAATGCCGATTCGCGAAATCCAGACGTTCTCCCCACCTTTCTTCGCGTCATCCCCAAGGGCCGTCATTTCCATCCCCAGTTCTTCCCCATGTTGAGGTCGTCTCTTTCGCCGCGCTCACGTTGGCCGCCATCTTCGGCTTCGGCGTGCTGAGCGCCGGGGCGCGCACCTCTGACGAGTCAACTGTTTCCGGCGCGCAGTTTCTGTCCACGAGCGCGCTCGGCGCGGCCGCCAGTGGCAGCGCGCTAGGCCTGCAATCGCCCTCCTTCGAACCGCCCGCGCTCTCGGACCCGGCGACGCCCGGCTTCACCATCAACTCGGGTGCCGATCAGCCCGACCCGTTCATGTTCCAGCAGGGCGGCCGCTACTACCTCTTCACGTCCCAGGACAAGGTGCCGCAGAACGTGCCGGTGCGTTCCGGTGCGATGGTGGGCCAGTGGGGCGCTCCCGGTGACGCACTGCCCGATCCGCCGGCCTGGGCCGAGCCCGGTGTCACGTGGGCGCCCGATGTGGCGCAGTTCGGCAACCACTTCCTGTTGTACTTCACGTCGCAGCTGAAAGGCCTTTCGCCCGCCACCATGTGCAGCGGCGACGCCATCAGCACCGCGGTCGCGGGTCCCTACATCGCGTCGCCGCTGCCGTTCGTCTGCCAGCCGTCGCTCGGCGGATCCATCGATCCGCGCGTCTTCGAGGATGCCGATGGGCAGCCCTACATGATCTGGAAGTCCGACCAGAATGCACGGTCCGACAGTGTCGACACGCAGATCTACAGCCAACCGCTCAGCGCCGACGGGCTGCAGCTGCTGGGACAGCCGACCGTGATCTTCGGCCCCGACGAGACGTGGCAGGGCCACATCGTCGAGGCGCCCCAACCGGTCCTCGTCCGGGGCGAGTACTACCTCTTCTACTCCGGCGGGTGGTTCAACCATCCCGGCTACTCCATCGGAGTCGCGCGTTGCGCCGGGCCACTCGGACCGTGCAGCGATGATTCCTCGACGTCGCTGCTCGGATCCAACGCACAGGGCCAGGGTCCCGGCGAGGAATCGGTCTTCTCCAACGCGGCCGGGTTCTGGCTCCTCTACACCCCGTTCAGTTCCACGCTCCCGCTGCCCGGTCCGCCGCGTCCGGTCTCCGTGGCCCATCTCGGCTTCGGCACGGCGGGCCCGTATTTGGCCGCACCACTGGAGGCCCCGGTCCAGGCTGATGCGTATGCTCCTTCGATGCGGCTGAGCCCGGAGTCGGCGCGGGTGCTGGGCTCGCTGATCGAGAAGGGCTTGGCGACTCCCCAGCAGTACCCCCTCACCATCAACGCCCTGCAGTCCGCCTGCAACCAGACGTCGAACCGGGAGCCGGTCGTCGACTACGACGAGACCACGGTTTTGGCCGCGCTCGATTCGCTCAAGGACCAGAAGCTCGTTCGCTTCGTGCTGCCCTCGCACGGTCGCTCGGTCGTCCGCTACCGCCAGGTGCTCGACGAAACACTGGGCCTCGACGCCCCACAGTGCGCCATCCTGGCGGTCCTTCTGTTGCGGGGGCCACAGACGGTTGGCGAGCTGCGCATCCGTACCGAGCGCATGGCGCGCTTCGAGGGGCTCGACGAGGTCGAGCACGAGCTGGACCTCCTGGCCTCGCGCGACGAGCCGCTCGCCCACAACGTCGGCCGGCGGACCGGTCAGAAGGAGCAGCGCTGGGCCACGTCGCTGCTCGTCGAGCAGACGCCGCCTGTCGTCGCCGGCGCGGGGTCCGCCGGGGAGGCGCATGCGTCCGGCCGCGGTGACGTCCTCGAAAGTGGCGGTGCGGACGCGAGCGGTGCGATAGGTCGCAGAGCGAACGAGGGAGATGTGCGCACCCAGATCGCCGAACTCAGGGCAGAGGTCGCAGCGCTACGCAGCGAGTTGAAAGAGCTCCGGGTGAACCTCGGAGGCTGACACGCCACCTCGCTCGCGCCGGGTCACCCCCGCGAGCTCGCGTCAACCCGGCGGAAGCCGCCCGATCTCGACTTCTTCGGATTCACGTCGGAGGGACGGTCGTCGTGGTCTTGGGAACGGTGGTCGTCGTCGTCGCAGGCTTGGCCGCCACGCCGCACACGACGTACGGCTGCATGCTCATCGACATTCCCGAGCCGAGGGGGCCGGTGACGAGCGCAACGGTCTGCCAGATGTTCGGGGCCATCGGAAGTGACGTACGCAGCTCGACGTTGCGATCGGCGATAGTCCCGGTGGCGGTCACTTGTGCCGAACCGGTGAGCAGGATGGTGTTGGGCGGGCACGATGTCCTTCCCACCAGCACGGTGCCCACCGGCGGGTTCGCTGCCGAGGTCAGGGTCGCGCCGGTCACGATCGTGGTGGACGCCAGTGTTCCGGATGGTCCAGTCGGTCCGGCTGGTCCGGCCGGACCTACGGCGCCAGTGACGCCCTGCAAACCCTGGTCACCCTTCGGTCCCGCGGGCCCGACTGCCCCCCGAGGCCCCGACGTCTTCCCCGGCATGGTCGCCACGGCGTAGATACCCACCCCGAGCCCGGCCACACCGAGGACGAGCGCGGCGACGACCGAAGGGACCACCCACGACGGCACCGGCCGAGCGGTCTGCACAGTCTCCGGTGTCATCTCTCCCGTTTCAAATATCGACACGGATGGCGCCTTTCGTCAGAGCACGGAATCGACGTGCTGTCCACATCCACCGGTGACGTCCACCGGCAATCTCCCCCGAGATGTGGCCAGGATGTTACCGGGCCGACCTGCTCGAACTCTGGCACCGCGGCACTCCCTCACAACGGCGTGACGTAGGCCCCCGAGATTCCCCCGTCGACGAGGAACGTCGACGCCGTCATGAACGAGGAGTCGTCGGACGCCAGGAACGCCGCCGCGGCAGCGATCTCGGTCGCCTCGCCGAACCGGCCCATGGGGATGTGGACCAGGCGCCGGGCCGCCCGTTCCGGGTCCTTGGCGAAGAGCTCGATCAGCAGCGGCGTGTTCACCGGCCCCGGGCAGAGCGCGTTGACGCGCACGCCCTGGCGGGCGAACTGCACGCCCAACTCGCGCGACAGGGCGAGCACGCCTCCCTTGGACGCGGTGTAGCTGATCTGGCTGGTTGCCGCGCCGAGCACGGCGACGAAGGAAGCCGTGTTGATGACGGATCCCTTGCCCCGGGACAGGAGGTGCGGCAGCGCGTGCTTGCAGCACAGGTACACCGACGTGAGGTTGACCCGCTGCACGCGCTCCCAGGCTTCGAGCCCGGTCTCGAGGATGGAGTCGTCGTCGGGTGGGCTGATGCCGGCGTTGTTGCAGCAGATGTCGATCCCGCCGTAGCGGGCGGCCACCTCGGCGTACAGGGCTTCCACCTCGTCGGAGGATGTGACGTCGGCCCGGACGAACATGCCGTCCACCGCCGCCGCGGCCGCGCCGCCCGCCTCCTCGTCGAGATCGACCACGGCGACCGAGGCGCCCTCGCTGGCGAAGCGCTCGCACATGGCGCGCCCGATTCCGCTGGCGCCGCCGGTGACGACGGCCACCCGCCCGGCGAGTCGGTGCGCGTAAGGGATGGTGTCGTCACTCATGTCGTTCCTCCTGCCCAGTTAGTGACGGGTCGTTATTCCGAGCTGATGAAGACGTTCTTCACGTCGCTGAACGCCTCGAGCGCATCGGGACCGAGCTCGCGCCCGATGCCCGACTGCTTGACACCGCCGAACGGCGTCCAGTAGCGCACCGACGAATGCGAGTTGACCGACAGCGTGCCGGTGTCGACGGCGCGGGCCACGCGTAGCGCCCGCCCGACGTCGCGGGTCCACAGCGATCCGGACAGCCCGTACGGGGTGTCGTTGGCCAGACGGACCGCGTCGGCCTCGTCCTCGAAGGGGATGACGACGACGACGGGCCCGAAGATCTCCTCGGTGGCCGCCCGCGCACCGGGCTCGACCGGGGCCAGCACCGTCGGGGCGAACCAGTTGCCGGGGCCGTCCGGGCTGCTGCCCCGGAACGCCACGGGCGCATCGTCGGGCACGAACGCAGCCACACTGGCCAGGTGTGCTTGGGAAATGAGCGGGCCCATCTCCGTCTCTTCCAGCGTGGGGTCGCCGACCTTGACGCCGGCGACGGCCGGCTCGAGCAACTCCATGAAGCGCTCGTAGGCAGACCGCTGCACCAGGATGCGTGAGCGGGCGCAGCAGTCCTGCCCGGCGTTGTCGAAGACGCCGTAGGGCGCCCGCGCGGCCGCCAACTCGAGATCGGCGTCGGCGAAGACGATGTTGGCGCTCTTGCCACCGAGCTCGAGCGTGACCCGCTTGATCTGCCGGGCGCACCCGGCCATGACGCTGCGCCCGACCTCGGTGGAGCCGGTAAAGCAGATTTTGCGCACGGCGGGATGGTCCACGAACCGCTGGCCCACCACGCTGCCCTTGCCGGGCAAAATCTGCAGGACCCCCTCGGGGATACCGGCCTCGAGCGCGAGCTCGCCGAGACGCAGCGCGCTGAGCGGGGTCAGCTCGGCCGGCTTGAGCACCACGGTGTTGCCGGCGGCGAGCGCCGGCGCGAAGCCCCAGCCGGCGATGGCCATGGGGAAGTTCCAGGGCACGATGATGCCCACGACGCCGAGCGGCTCGTGGAAGGTCAGGTCGATCCCACCGGGCACCGGGATCTGCCGGCCGCTGTGCCTTTCGGGCGCGCCGGAGTAGAACTCGATCACGTCGCGCACGTTGCCGGCCTCCCAGCGCGCGTTCCCGACCACGTGGCCGGCGTTGATCACCTCGAGCGCAGCCAGTTGCACGATGTCGGCGTCGACCGCGGCGGCGAAGCGGCGGAGCAGGCGGGCCCGGTCCCCCGGCGCCACGGCGCGCCACTCCTCAAAGGCGGCGGCCGCCTTGAGGACGGCGGCGTCGGTCTGCTCGGCACTGAGGCTCTCGATGGTGGTGAGCACCTCTCCGGTGGTGGGATTGCGGACGTCCACGCCGTGATCTTTGCCGATGACGGGCCGAATCCCCCAAACGGGCCCGTCGAGCCGCCGCCGGTACAGTGCGTGGCCGTGCCCCAGACCGAGACCGTCCAGTTCAACCTGGCCCAGGCGTTCGACACGCTCGTCGAGACCCTGGCCGACCGCGAATGCATTGTGTGGCGCGACCGCCGCCTGAGCTACGGCGACCTGCAGGAGCGCTCCCGCCGCCTCGCCTCCTACCTGCACGGTCGTGGTCTGGGTGTGCAGCGCGAGCGTGCCGATCTGCAGGGCTGGGAGTCGGGCCAGGACCACGTGGCCCTGGCGCTCTACAACGGCAATGAGTACCTCGAGGGCATGCTGGGCTCGTACCGCGCCCGCGTGGCGCCGTTCAACGTGAACTACCGCTACGTCGGCGAGGAGCTGCAGTACCTGCTCAACGACGCCGAGCCCCGCGCCATGATTCTGCACTCGTCGCTGGCGCCGACACTGGCCGAGGTGCTGCCCACGCTGGACTCGCCCCCCGAGGTGCTGCTCCAGGTCGAGGACGAATCGGGCCACCCCCTCCTCCCCCGGGCGGTCTGGTACGAGGAGGCACTGGCCGCATCCTCGCCGGAGGGGCCACCGGTGCAACCCTCCCCCGACGACCTCTACGTCCTCTACACGGGGGGCACCACGGGCATGCCCAAGGGCGTGCTGTGGCGCCAGCACGACATCTTCATGGCGGCCATGGGCGGGCGGCAGGTGGGCACGTGGAAGATCGTCACGAGCTACGAGGAACTGACGGCGCGGCTGGCCGAGAGCTTTCCGGTGCGCCTGATGATCCTCCCGCCGCTGATGCACGGGGCGGCGCAATGGGCCTGCTTCATGCTCATGGCGCAGGGGGCGACGCTGATCTTCCCCGACGATACGCACCGCGTCGACCCTCCCGACGTGTGGGCCGTCGTCGAGCGCGAGAAGGCCAACTCCATGACCATCGTGGGCGACGCCGTGCTGCGCCCGCTGCTCCTGCAGCTCGACAAGCAGTCCTATGACCTGTCCTCGTTCTTCGCCGTCGGGAACGGCGGGGCGCCGTTGACGCCGGCGGTGCGGGCCATGGCGGTCGAGCGCATCCCCAACCTCGTCATCTCGGACTCGGCCGGGTCGTCCGAGACCGGGGCCCAGATGCACGTGACGTCCATGGACGACGTGGCGGTGGGCTCCTTCCTGCCCGGGCCGGGGACGCTGGTCGTCGACGAGAAGCTGACCCGCGTGTTGGAGCCGGGACACGAGGGCAACGGCTGGCTGGCGCAGACCGGGAACGTGCCGCTGGGGTATCTCGGCGACCCGGAGAAGACGGCGCGCACCTTCCCCGTGATCGACGGCGTCCGCTACTCCATCCCCGGCGACCGGGCCCGGCATCGTTCTGACGGGCAGATCGAGCTGCTGGGCCGGGACTCGGTGACGGTGAACTCAGGCGGCGAGAAGATCTTCGTCGAAGAGGTGGAGCGGGCCATTGCCGGGCATGCAGCGGTGGCGGACGTCGTGGTGACGGGTCGTCCTTCCGAACGCTGGGGCCAGGAGGTCGTGGCCGTGGTCCAGTTGGCCGACGGCGCCTCGACGTCTCCGGAGTCCGTGGTGGAGGAGGCCTCGGCCCACATCGCCCGCTACAAGCTGCCCAAGGCCGTGGTGTTCGTGGACCAGATTCAGCGCTCGCCCTCGGGGAAGGCGGACTACCGCTGGGCGGCGGAGACGGCCGTGAAGGCCTCGACGGCCGGGGCGTAACGGCGAGCTCGGGCGCGGGCTCGGGGCGGGACGCGGGGATGGCATCGGGCGGTGGAGCCGAGGGAGCGCCGAGCGCCACGCGGCGGCTGGTGCTGCGACCGTTCACCGAGGTGGACCACGCACCCTTCTTCGAGTTGAACACCCATCCTCTGGTCGTCGAGTCATTGGGCTCGTCGCCGACCCGGGCCGAGAGCGACGCCATGCTCGCTCGCTACGGGGAAGAACTGGACCGGGAGGGGTGGGGATTCTGGGCACCTGCATCCGGACCACTGGGGGCATGGCTATGCCAGCGAGGCGGCCGCTGCGTCGCTGGCCTACGGGTTCGACAAAGCCGGTCTGGGCGAGATCGTCGCCTTCACCACGACGCGCAACACCCGCTCGCAAGCGGTGATGGAGCGCGTCGGCATGACACGCGACGACGAGGGCGACGTCGAGCATCCCGGCCTGCCCGAGGGCAGTCCGCTGCGGCGTCATGTGCTGTACCGGATCAGCGCGCCGTCGACACACGTCTCCCCTAGCGTGGCGCCATGAGCGACTCCCCGACGCCGAAGCGGTGCGACTGGGCCGGCAGCGACCCCGACATGGTGGCGTACCACGACAACGAGTGGGGTGTGCCGGTACACGACGACCCCAAGCACTTCGAATTCCTCATCCTCGAGGGAGCGCAGGCGGGGCTGAGCTGGTCGACCATCCTCAAGCGCCGGGAGGGCTACCGCAAGGCCTTCGCCGGCTTCGACCCGGCCAAGGTGGCCCGCTTCACGCCGGCCCGGGTGGAGAAGCTGCTGCTCGACCCGGGCATCATCCGCAACCGGGCCAAGGTCCAATCGGCCGTGGGCAACGCCCGGGCCTTCCTGGAGGTGCAGAAGGAGTTCGGATCCTTCGACGCCTACATCTGGAGCTTCGTCGGCGGGCGGACGCTGGTCAACAAGTGGCGCCGGATGGCGCAACTGCCCGCCGTCAGCGCCGAGTCGGAGGCGCTCAGTGCCGACCTACGCCGGCGGGGTTTTCGCTTCGTCGGCCCGACCATTTGCTACGCCGGATTGCAGGCGAGCGGGCTGATCAACGACCACCTCGTCAGTTGCTACCGCTACGCGGAGCTCACAGGCTCCGAGACATCAGGACGCGGACGCCGAAGCGGGACATGACGGGCTCCTCGGGGGGCAGGCCGTGGGCGCGCAGGAACTCGTCGACGGAGCCGCGCTCGACGAAGCCCTCCGAGGCGTAGAAGGGGCCGTTCCAGGGCACGTCGCGGTAAGTGGCCAGCGTGAGTTCGGGATAGGCCTCGTCGGCGGCCCAGGCGCAGCCGGCACGCAGCAGGGCCCGCCCGATGCCACGACCGCCGTGGTCTGGGCGCACGGAGAGCTGCTCCAGATGGGCGCTGTCTGCTGCGATGCCGTCGATACGACACAGGCCGACCGGTGGGTCACCGGCCACGAGTACGACCAGGGCGGCGCCGAACTGCTCCGGCGTGCTGGGCCCAGGCAAGGGCCCGATCCCGAGCGGCTCGAAGAGGGCGTCCGCCGCCGCTTCGAGGTCCGGCAAGAGTGCGAGCTCATCGGGACGTACCGGGCGGATGGCCGGCGGTACCGCGTCGTCGCGTTGCACACGGCGACGGTAGGCGCCGGCGCCGGCGCCGCTGGTTCGCGCGGTTACGGGCAGGCTCCGAAGGGGTCGATCTCGGCGTAGGACACGCCGAATTTCTGCTGCTCTACCGAGAGTTGGCCCGTCAGGTTCCAGGAGTTGGCGCTCTCGTTCATGTAGGCCTGCGGGCAGGGGTCGGAGATGGCGATCGTCGGCCCGTTGGGGCAGGCGTCGGGGTACGCAGGAGTGTCGTAGAGACAGGTCATGGCCTCGTGGCCCTCGGCGTACCCAGGGCAGTCGAGGGCAAAGCCGGGAGCGGCGTAGGCCGACAGGTAGGCCAGCGCGGCCGCGCAGCCCCATGCCGTGGCTTGGCCGTAGGCCGGAACGGCGGGGGCGTGCGGCAAAGTGGGGGCCGGTGCCGGGGTCACCGGTGTGGACGCCAGGACTGCGGGCGGAGCTGTCGTCGGAGTCGCTGTAGGCGCCGTCGTCGTCGTGGTGGCGGGAGGAGCCGTTGTCGACGTCGTCGCTGTTGTGGTTGTGGGCGCGGGGGTCGTCGCGGCGGCTGCGAGCTGCAGGAGATGCACGTCGAGGTACTGGTGGGTCGTGGTCGGCTGGTAGTCGGGCGAGGAGACCGCGGCGGGAACGCCAACGACGCCGCCTACGGCGAAGACGGTGACCGCCAGCAATCCGACCATGCCCACCCACCGCCGTGGGCTCCAGCCAGCGGCGGTGGTCCTGCGGGAGCGGTCTGAGAAATGGGCCACATGTGACTTTCGGCCCGGGTCAAAGTGCCCTTGAGTGGGTCATGAAAAGACAACTCCGGTTGGAGCGACAACTCGGCCGCACTGGTGCCGGCTGCGCAGAAATCCTGCATAAGAGGCGAATTTGTCGGCCTCCCTGGTCCCGGAGGCGCTCCATTAGGTTGCTGCCCATGCGCGCCGCCGTCTGCCACGAGCTGGGCCCACCGTCCGTCCTGCACGTGGAGGAGCGACCCGACCCTGAGCCCGGTCCGGGCCAGGTCGCTGTCGCGGTCGAGGCGGCGGGCGTGAATTTTGTGGACGGGCTCTTCGTGGCCGGGCAGTACCAGATGAAGCCCTCGCTCCCCTTCGTGCCGGGCAGCGAGGTGGCCGGGCACGTCGTGGCGGTCGGGCCTGACGTCGACACGGTGGTCGTCGGCGACCGGGTGCTGGCTTCGGTTGGCCTGGGTGGCTTCGCCAGCCGCGTCGTCGTGTCGGCGGCCTCGGCAATCGCACTGCCCGAGGGCTTGGATGCGGCCCGGGCCGCCACCTTCACCCAGAGCTACAGCACGTGCCTGTTCGCCCTGCGCGACCGAGCCCAGGCAGCGCCCGGAGAGACCGTGCTCGTCCTCGGTGCCGGCGGGGGCGTGGGGTTGGCCGGCATCGGTGTGGCGCGTGCGTTGGGCTGCCGGGTGCTGGGAGTCGCATCGAGCGCGGACAAGCGACAGGCGGCTCTCGACGCCGGCGCAGAGGCGGTGCTGGACCCGGCCACCGAACCGATCAAGGACGCGGCGCGGGCCTGGGCCGAAGGCACCGGTATCGACCTCGTGGTGGACCCCATTGGCGGCGCGCTGGCCGAGCCGGCGCTGCGCGCACTCGGTGATCGCGGCCGCTACCTCGTCATCGGCTTCGCGTCGGGTGACATCCCGTCCGTCCCCCTGAACCAGATACTGCTACGCAACCGGTCAATCATCGGCATCGACTGGGGCATCTGGGCCATGACGCATCCGACCGAGCAGCGCGCCCTGCTCGGTGACCTCCTGGACATGGTGGCGGCAGGGACGCTCGATCCGGTCCACCCCGCCGAGTACCCGCTCGAGAATGCGGCGGGTGCACTCGAGGACCTGCTCGGACGACGGGCCGTGGGAAAGATCGCGTTGGTACCGTAGAAATCGGTCCGGCGGAAGGAGCGGCGCCCCGTCAGTCAGGAACGCTCGATGCGCAGCGGGAAACTGAAGCGCTTGTTCTCGACGGTCAGCGTGTAGCGCCCCGCCGGCACGCGGCGCGTGCTGTTGGGCTCGGTCTGGTTCCACGAGCCGGTGCCCGACACGGTGGCGCCGGCCGCCAGCTGCGCGAAGCCGAGACCCGGGCAATTGACGACCTGGACACCGGGCCAGACGTTGTGGTGCTGCGCGTTCTCGATTTCGAAGCCGACCGAGCCGCAGGGACCGGCCGTCAACGCGGTGGAGGTCGGGCCCGGAGCGACGCCGGCGTACGGGGCGGTGTAGTTGCACGACGTCGCTCCGCCGTTGCGCACGGTGAACGAGACGTTCAAGGTGGCCCCCGGATGCAGCGTCAGCGTGTTGACGACCACCAATAGCTCGGTCGACTTGGCGGAGCAGTTCCAGAAGGCGGCATGACCGGCCTGGGCGAGCATGGGCTTTGGCGGCGCGGTGGGCTTCTTCGAGGAGGCTGCGGCAGCCGGCCCGGTGCTGGCCAACAGGGCGAGCGCAGACAGCACCACCGCTGCCATCATGGGCATCCGCCGCCGCGCCTCCCTCCCCATCCCGCATAGCCTGCCCCACGACCGCGCGCAGATGTCGGCGGGACGGGGGCGCCGGTCAGGAGAAGTGCGGGATCACCTCTGTACCCATGAGCTCGATCGTCTGCATGACCGACTCGTGCGGAATTTTGAAGGGGTTCACGAGGCAGAGCAGCAGGTCGACCCCGGCCGCCTCGTAGGCCCGACACGCTTCGAGGCACTCCTCGGGGGTCCCCAGCACACAGGCGTTGGCGTCGACGAGGTACTCCAGGTTCAGGAGGTCGAGCGTGCCCTCGTCGTCGGTCTTCTTCATGTCGGCGGCGTACGAGTAGCTGCCCAGTTCCTGCTTGCGCTCGGCCATCCAGTCGGTGAGCGTGGCGATCTGGCGGGCCCCCGTCTTCGGGTACCACTCGAAGGACTCGCGGGCCACCTCCTTGGCCTTCTCGGAGTCGGGGCCGCACAGCGCCATGGTGAAGGTCGCGGCCTGGTTGTGCACGAACGCACCGATCGGTTCGGTGCAGCGCTCAATTGCGGCCCGGTAGACGTCGATCTTGCGCTTGACCTCCGTCGGGGGCAGGCCGACGGCGAAGGAACACAGGCCGAGGCCGAGGTCGCCGACCTGGGCGTGACCCTCGTCGCTGGTGGTGGCGCCCCACAGCGGCGGGTGTGGTTTCTGCCACGGCTTGGGCTGCACGCGCCGGCGCGGCATCTGCCAGTACTCGCCGTCGAACTCGTACTCGTCGTTCGTCCAGCAGCCGACGATGTGCTCGAGCGCTTCCTGCCACATCTGGCGGCTCTGCGCGGGGTCGACTCCGAAGCCCTCGAGCTCGGCCCGGGTGGCCGAACGGCCGGCGCCCATGTCGACCCTCCCCTTGGAGAGGAGGTCGAGGACGGCCACCGACTCGGCGGTGCGTACAGGGTGGTTGTAGGGCTTGGGCATGAGGCGGACGCCGTAGCCGAGCCGGATGTTCTCGGTGCGCGAGGCGATGGCGCCGTAGAGGACCTCGGGGTTCGAGCAGTGCGAGTACTCCTGCAGGAAGTGGTGCTCCACGGTCCAGAAGGCGTGCCAGCCGTGCTTGTCGCCGGCGATGGCCTGCTCCAACGT
>Ga0302184_10000984_pt1 | contig 18647 bp, 16 predicted proteins | sample I_Palsa_N3_3_FD_200233 | JGI IMG/M metagenome (GOLD analysis project Ga0302184, IMG submission 200233) | Peat permafrost microbial communities from Stordalen Mire near Abisko, Sweden - I_Palsa_N3_3 | ecosystem: Environmental > Terrestrial > Soil > Palsa > Peat permafrost | place: Sweden...
GCGACGTTCAGGACCAGACCAATGCGACAATCCTTGCCACCGAGCGAGGCAGCAAGCACGCCGACGAGGTCGTCGAGCTGATGCGTTCGGCCGGGCGCGAACTGGACGAGAGCCTGCTGGCGACCGTTCAACAGCGAGAGGCTGCAAGTCAAGTTGCCGTCGCGATGGGCGAGATCCGCAGCGCCGCACAGCAGCTCTCCACCGAACAGGAGCGCACGCTGGAGAACACCGAAAGCGTGGAAGTCGCCGCCCGGGAGCTCCACGAGCTGTGCATCCAATACCGGGTGACGGTCACTACCGCGGCGGCGGCCAACGGCGCGGCCGCCAACGGCGCGGCCGCCAACGGTTCGGTCACCACCGGCGGGATGGTCCGTGGGCAGCCATGAGCAGCGCGTTCGTCCAGGTGGCCGTCGGCGCGGAGCAGTATGCGGTGGCCGTCGAAGATGTGCTCGAGGTCGCCGAGCTCGGGGAGCTGACGGCCGTTCCGGGCGCTCCGGAGGCGCTGCTCGGGCTGATCAACCGTGACGGGCAGGTGCTCGCGGTCGTGGATCTCGCGACCGCCATCGGCACGACCTCGGCAGGCGGCCCGAGCTTTCTCGTCGTGATCGACGATGGCCGGCGTCGTGCCGGTCTCGCCGTCGATCAACTGATTGACGTTCGCGCACCCTTCGCCCTGACCGAGGCAACGTCGTCCGACATGGTCAGTGGCGCAGCTGTGGTCGACGGCTCATTGATCGGCGTGCTCGAGATCCGGTCTGTCCTGGATCGCGTCTCGTATTCCGATGGCGTCCAGCATGACGATTGACCAGGCGCTGCTGCAGACCTTCCGCGAGGAGACGCGCGAGCGTCTGGATCGGATGGTCGATACATTGCTGGCGATCGAGGCGCAGGGCGCGGGGCCCGATCTGATCGCCACCCTGTTTCGTGATGCCCACTCGATCAAGGGCAATTGCGGCATGCTCGGGTTCGGCGAGCCGGCGCAGATCGCGCACGCGATGGAGGACGTCATTCAGGCCGCCGAGGCGACCGGCTCGATGGCGGGCGGTCTGATTGACCCGATGCTGGCCGCCACCGATGCGATCGGCGCGCTTGTGACCGGTGCCACCGGGCTCGCGGCCGGCGTCGTGGCCGCGCTGCAAGCACAGCTGGGCGACGGGATCGGATCTCTCTCCGATGCCGCTGCTGACGGCGCAGCCGCGAACGACGATCACGCCGAGTGCGACCAGTTGGCCGAAAACGGCAAGTCGACGGCGGCGGTCGCCGCCGAGGGCGCCACCGTGGTGCGGGGCGATGGACGAGAGTCATCCGAGCCGGCGGCGCCGGCTCCTCGCTCGATCCGGGTCGACGCCGGCAGGGTGGATCAGCTGTTGGATGTGGTTGGCGAGACGGTTCTTCACCAGCGGCGGCTCGAGCATCTCGTGAACCAGGGAGCGATGGACGGCACTGGCGTGGAGGCGGAGCTCGGACATGGCCAGTTGTTGATCGATGAGCTGCAGAGCTCGGTGACCCACATGCGCGCGCTTCCACTGAGTTCGATCACCGGCAACTATCCCAGGGCGGTCCGTGACATGGCAGCGTCGGCGGGCAAGCAGGTGCAGCTGAGGCTGATCGGCACCGACACGCAATTGGACCGATTGATCCTCGACGGGATCTCCGAGACGATCGTGCACCTGGTGCGCAACTGCGTCTCGCACGGCATCGAGGCGCCCGCGCAGCGCGTCGCGGCGGGCAAGCCGGAGCTCGGGCAGCTCGAGGTACGCGCGGATGCGCGCGCCGAATGGGTGGCGGTCACGGTCCGGGACGACGGCCAAGGAGTTTCGCCCGCCCTGATGGCGCGCGCCACCGAGACGGGTTCCCTAGTCGAGGTTCTAGCTCAGGCGGGCACGTCGACCGCCGCCGAGGTGACCGAGCTGTCGGGCCGCGGGATCGGGCTGGGCGCCGTCAAGCGCCACGTTGAGTCGCTGGGCGGGACCGTCGAGGTCAAGAGCGTGTCAGGGCACGGCACCGCGGTGACGTTGCTTCTGCCATTGACGAGCTCGATGGTGCGGCTACTTCTGATCGAGAGCGCGGGTCAGGTGTTCGGTGTGCCGCTCGCCAACTCGATCGAGGTCGTGAGCATCGCGGTCACGCTTTCGCTGGCCGGCCGCGAATCGATTGACGTGCGCGGCGAAGCCGTCCCGCTGCTCAATGTCAGCGAGGCGCTATGCGGTCGCGCGTGCGAGGCGGGCCGCAAGGCGGTGATCGTAGCGAGGTCGGATCGGCGCATCGCGTTGACCTGCGACGCGATCCTCGACGAGCAGGAGGTGGTCGTCAAGAGCCTTGGCCCGCTGTTGATCGGGCTTCCTGGATACCTGGGTGCAGCCATCCTCGCGGACGCCCGGATCGCGCTGATCCTCGATCCGGCGTTTCTCGTCCACACCCGCGCGAGGGCCGTCCGGACGATTGCTCCGGCTCAACCTGTGCGCCGGAAGTCCAAGGTGATGGTGGTCGATGACCAGTTGACGGTGCGCGAGCTCGAGCGCAGCATCCTCGAGAGCGCGGGCTATGGCGTGATCACGGCGGAGGATGGCCGCGCGGCGATGGACATGCTGCAGCGTGACGGCGAGATCGCACTCGTCCTGACTGATATCGAGATGCCACGCCTGACGGGACTCGAGCTGCTCGCCGAAATTCGGGCCGATCCGGAGCGATCCTCCCTGCCCGTGGTCATTGTTACCTCGCGGGGAGACACGGAGGATCGTCGCCTGGGAGCCGAGGGTGGCGCCGACGCCTACGTGGTCAAGTCGGAGTTCGCCCAGGAAGGGCTGCTCACGATCGTCCGACGGCTGATGGACCTGTGATGGCGGCCGATCATGAAGTTCGGATCGTGATCTGCGAGGACTCCCCGACGTACTCCGCCGCGCTCACCTCATTCCTCGAGCACGACCGCGACCTCAAAGTCGTGGCGGTCTGCGCCGACTACGAGGAGCTCAAGCGAAGGTTGCCGACCGCGCGCGCGGATCTCGTGACGATGGACATCGGGCTGCCGGGCCTCGACGGCCTGCACGGGACCAAGTGGATCATGGACCGGCTGCCCCTACCAATCGTCGTCCTCAGCGCCCACGCCGGCCCGGGGTCCGCACCGGTCTCGGCGGTCCTCGCGGCGGGCGCGCTCGACGCGATCGACAAGAGCACCCTGTGCCTGGACGAGCGCTCGGCCCCACCCGCCGTGGCTCTGCGCCGGCGGATCAAACACCTCGCCCGCACCCGGGCGGCGCCGCCCGCGCGGTCATCGTGCCCTCCGCGCCCGACTGCGCCCCGGCCGCGCGCGCGCCGGGCAACGACGGTCGGCATTGCCGCATCGACCGGCGGACCCGCTGCCCTTGCGAGTGTCCTCGGCAAGCTCCCAGCGCAGTTCCCGCTCCCGGTGCTGATCGTTCAGCACATCTCGGCGGGTTTCACCGAGGGCTTGGCCGTCTGGCTGGATAGCATCGTTGCGCTGCCCGTCCGCCTGGCCGTGCACGGTCAACGCGCAGCTCGAGGTGTCTGGATCGCGCCGGACGGGATGCACCTGCGTCTGCTCCCCGGCGGGGTTCTCTCGCTCGGCGCGGGCAGCGCGAACGCCCCCTACTGTCCTTCGGCCGACGTACTGCTGACGAGCCTCGCCGAGACGGCTCGGGCCGGATCGGTCAGCGTCGTGCTGACCGGCATGGGACGGGACGGCGCCGAGGGAGCCGCCGCGGTCGGCGCCGCCGGCGGACTCACCATCGCCCAGGACGAAGCCAGCTCGATCGTCTATGGAATGCCGCGCGCGGCCGCGGAGCGCGGGGCGGCCCTGATTCTGCCGCCGACCGCGATCGGTGAGGCGCTCGGCGCCTTACGAATGGAACCGCAAACCCGATGACCGGCGCGCTCGAACAGCTCGCCGAGCTGATCCAGCGCGTGAGCGGCATCGTGGTCGGTCCGAGCCGGCTCCCGGCGCTGCGCTCGGCGATCGGTCGCGTCTGCCCGGGCGCGAGCTTGCCGGACGTGTTAGAGCTGACGGCGGATCCACGCCACGGCTCGGCGACGATCGACCTCCTGGTCGATGAGATCACGATCAACGAGACCTTCTTCATGCGCCATCGAGCCGAGCTGGACGCGATTCCGTGGGCCAGGCTGCTCGCCGACGCCCTCCGGCGTGGGCGGCCGAGCCTACGGGTGTGGAGTGCAGCGTGCTCGTCGGGCGAGGAGGCCTACTCGCTAGCGATGCTGGCGCTCGACGCGCTGCCAGGAGAACCCACGCCCGTGTCCGTCCTCGCCACCGACATCTCGCGGTCGTGCCTCGCACGCGCGCGCGACGGTCGCTACGGCGAGCGCTCGCTGCGCAACGTCACGGAGGATGAGCGCGTCCGATACTTCCACGATCGCGGCGATCGGACGGCCGAGGTGCATCCTGAGCTTCGGCGGCACGTGCGCGTGGCTCGCCACAACCTCGTGCGCGACCCGATTCCGCCTCCGGACGAGGTCGTGTTCGACGTGATCGTCTGTCGCAACGTGCTGATCTACTTTGACCCCACGACCGCCGCCCACACGGCCTCACGTCTGCGCGGGGCGCTGAGCGGGCCCGGCCTCCTCGTCCTGGGTGCCTCAGATCTGCTGGCGTTTCCCCGTTCCGAGCCCGCTCACGCCAAGCCGACCGCGAAGCGTCGATCCGGGCCACGTCGCCGATCGACCGGCGCCGGCGCCGGGGACCTCGCACCGACGGCACGGCCGTCGGATCGGCCCGCCATCGGTGAGCCAATGGAGCTCGCGCTCGCCAGCGCGCTCGCCGACGCCGATGCCGGCCGGCTCAGCGACGCGCTGGCGACCATCCAGCCGATCCTGGACGCCGACTCGCTCAATACCGTTGCGCTGTTCATCCGGGGCCTCGTGCTGCACGCGCAGGGTGATCCGATCGGCGCTCTGGGTTCCCTGAGACGGGCGGTCTACCTCGATCCGACATTTGCTCGCGCCGCCTTCGAACTGGGCCGGGCACAGGACGCGCTCGGCGACCGCGCAGCCGCACACCGAGCGTACCGCCAGGCTCTGGAGGGGATCAAGGAGGGTACGTTCCGGGATCCGATTCTGGGCCAGGCCGACGAAGGCCTTGCCAACGCGTGCCGATTTGCCCTCGCTGCACCGACGGGGCATCCCTGACGATGACGCCACAACGCCGCGTACTGGTCGTCGACGACTCCACGCTGATGCGTCAGATCGTCCAGGTCGCGCTGCGGTTGCGTGGCTGGAGCACGATCGCGGCTCAGGACGGCGCGGAGGGGATCGCGCTCGCAGTGAAGGAGCGCCCTGACGCGATTCTCCTGGACGTTCTGATGCCCGGTGCGGACGGACCCGAAACACTGAGCCGGCTGCGGGGCGACCCACGGAGCGCCGATATCCCCGTGATCTTCCTGACCGGGTTGGGTGAAGCCGACGAACAACACACCAAGCTGCGGGCGATGGGGGCCAACGGCGTCCTGGTCAAGCCATTTGACCCCGGGACCCTGGCCGACGTCGTGGCGGGTGCGCTGGGGTGGTCAGAGTGACACCGGCCGGCGGCATGCGACCCACCACGCCGGCGGTGAGCCTGTCAGACGCCTGTCGCTCCGATCTCGCCAGCGCCCTCGCGGAGATCTGGCAGATGAGTCGGGCCAGCGTCCGCGCGGAGCTCGCAACGATCGAGCAAGCGGTTGCTGCCGCTGTGGCCGGCGAACTTCCCGACGACGTGCGTGCGCTTGCCGCGGGTGAAGCGCACAAGCTCGCCGGGTCGGTCGGAACGTTCGGCTTCACGGCTGCGTCGGAGCGGGCGCGGCAACTCGAGCGCGCCCTGTCGGCTGGGCCAGTGGCACCGGCGCAAGCGACACGGCTCATCGATGCCGTGCGCGAGTGTCATCAAGAGATGTTCGGCACGGATGACAGTTTCTAACCTGGCACCTGCTCGCGCGGATCTCCAACCGCCTCGAGCGCGTCCGCCTCGATCGAACGCTGGCCGACGCCGACGCGCTGACGAGCGCGTTCAATCAGCGCGGCATGTCCGGTGACGACGTGCGTCACCGCATCGGCGAGTTCCTGGAGGAGATCCGCGGGGACCGCTTCGACGGCGCCGGCGGGGTGACCGTGACGATGACTGCCGGAATCGCCACGGACGTCGAGTCTGTCCGCGGGCCGCTCGACATGCCCAAGTTGATGCGGTCGATCCGGCGTGCCCCACCGGCAGGTACCGTCGAACCGCCCGTCACACGGCAAGCCTCCGGCGAGGTGTCTCTCTGATGGCGAGTCACGAGCTTGCCCATATGCCGTGCCCGACCCAGCCACAACCAACGGTGCTGATCGTCGATGACAGCGCCACGAAGCGCCTCGCGCTGCGTGCAATGCTCGCGCCGCTCGGCCATGCCATCGTCGAGGTCGACTCGGGGTACGCCGCGTTACGTGCCGTCCGGCGCGCGGCGTTCGCGCTGATCCTGATGGACGTCCAGATGCCGACCCTGGACGGGTATCAGACGGCCACGCTGATCAGGCGGCGGATCGAGGCGAAGCTCACGCCGATCATCTTCGTCACCGGCTTCGGACGCAACGAGGAGCAAACCGCCGCCGCGTACGCCAGCGGTGCCGTTGACTTTGTCTCCACCCCCATCCGTCCGGACGTGCTACGAGCCAAGGTCTCCGTCTTCATCGACCTGTTCGTTCAGTCGCAGGACCTCTTGGCGCAGTCGGAGGAGCTGCGGCGTTCGCTCGACGTGATCACGGGCCTCAACGCGGCGCTGCGCGACAGCGAGGGGCGCACGCAGGCCGTGCTCGACAACGTGACCGACGGGATCTTCATCCTCGACGAGAACGGCGTGATCGAATCGGTCAACCGGTCGGTACGACGGCTGTTCGGATACCGCGCGCGGGAGCCGGTCGGGCAGCGGTTTGGGTTCGTGATCGCACCGGAGCGCCGCGCTGAGTTCCAACAGCTCGAGCTGGCACAGCGGAGAGGATCGAGACAAGGACGTGCCAGTCGTGAGATCGAGACGCTGGGACGTCGCGAGGATCAGTCGACGTTCGCGATCGAGGTGGAGCACGGCGAGCTGGTCCACGGCGATCGGCACCTAACGCTGGCCGTCGTCCGTGACATCTCCGAGCGCATGGCCCATACTGCCGCCCTCGAGCACCTGGCACTCCACGACGCTGTCACCGGCCTGGCCAACCGGACGCTGTTCGCCGACCACGCGTCGCAAGCGCTCGTTTCGGCGAAGCGGGCGACCGAGCCACGCGCTGTGCTCGTGATGGATCTCGACGGGTTCAAGCAGATCAACGATACGCTCGGACATGCGTATGGCGACACGCTACTGCGGGAGGTCGGGAGGCGCGTCGTGAGTGCGCTGCGCGAAGGCGACATCGTGGCGCGAGTCGCTGGAGACAGATTCGCGATCCTGCCGTCAGGTGCAACCGATCTGGTCGCGGCGGCGGCGGTCGCCTGGAAGATCCAGCACGCATGCGAGGCTCCGTACGCGATCGACGGCGATGTAGTCCAGATGTCGGCGAGCATCGGCATCGCCCTCTATCCCGAACACGGCACCAGCAGCGCCGAGCTCCTCCGCGGTGCCGACCTCGCGATGTACGATGCCAAGCGGGCAGGGAGCGCGTACGCCGTCTTCGACGGGGCACAGGAAACGCACCTCACGAGTCACCTGGCGTTGCTGAGTGACCTGCGTCAATGCATCACTCGCGGCGAACTGGTCCTCCACTACCAACCGAAAGTCGACCTGGCGACTCGCCACATCTCCGGCGTGGAGGCACTCGTCCGGTGGCGTCATCCAACGCGTGGTCTGTTGGCGCCCGGCAGCTTCATGCCAGAGGCGGAGCGGATCGACTTAATCGAGCCGCTGACGCGATGGGTGCTCAACGAGGCGCTGCGCCAGCAGCGGGCGTGGCGCGACGAAGGCGTCGATCTCGCGATCGCTGTCAATATCTCCGCCACCTGTCTGAGTCACGCCAGCACGCTCCCGGACACCGTCGCCGAGCTCGCCGAGACCTGGGGAAGCACACTCGGGCGGCTGACCCTCGAGCTCACCGAGCGCGCGCTGATCGAACCGGGCGCCACCGAGATCCTCGACCGGCTGCACAAGATGGGAGCAAAACTGTCGATTGACGACTTTGGCACGGAGTATTCGACGTTGGCCTACCTTCAGCGCCTGCCGGTCGACGAGATCAAGGTCGACCGCTCCTTCGTCACCGGCCTCACCGCCGGCAGCGACGATGAGATCATCGTGCGCTCGACGATCGAGCTTGCCCACAACCTGCGGCTGACGGTGGTAGCGGAGGGAGTCGAAGATCAGGGCGTGCTCGAAATGCTTGCGGCAGCCTCATGCGACACCGCGCAGGGTTACTTGTTCGCAGCGCCGTGCTCGGCCGAGGAATTGACGGCCTGGATGACGCAGTCGCGATATGGGAGTCCCCCGTAGCCATGGCGATGAGCACGCCAACTCGAACCGTCGCTTCCGCTTATCGTCGCTAACTCAGGTCCTTAGATCAGCGTCGGCGGCGCCCACCACAAGCTGGCGATAGATGGCTGCGACCTCGTCGGCGCACCGATCCCAGTCGAAGCGCTCGGCGAATTCACGCGCGGCGGCGGACATCTCGAGCCGCGCCGGCTCGTCGGCGAGCCGGGCGAGCGCAGCCGCGAGCGCGTCGCCTGTGGGGGCCGCTAGGTAGCCGGTCCGGTCCGGTTCGAACGCTTCGATCGACGCCGTCCCGGCGGTCGCGACGACCGGCACCCCGCGCGACTGCGCCTCGGCGACGACGACGCCGAAACCCTCCAGCGCGGAGGTGAAGATGAGCGCCTGGGCACTGTCGTACAGCCGCCACTTGTCGTGGTCGGCGACCCGGCCGACGAGCACGACCGCGTCCGCCACCCCGAGCGCGTGGGCGCGCTCGGCAAGGGCCAGCGACATCGGTCCTTCCCCGGCCACTACGAGCGATGCGGCAATCCCGCGGCGGCGAAGCGCCGCCACCGCATCGATCGCGAGCTGGGGCCGCTTGCGCGGCTCGAGCCGACCCAGCGTTAGGAGGCGCAGCCCTTCGGCGGGCCACGCGGCGGGCCATCCGTCGGTCCCCGGTGGGCGCGCGACTCCCTGGACGACGACGTGGACCCGATCGGCGGAGACGCCCGCAGCGAGCAGCCGGTGGCGGGCGTGCTCGGAGACCGCGACGACCGCGTCCGCCCTGGTGAGGATCCGCGCCTCGAGCCATCCCCACCGCTCCGACAGGTGGTGGTGGTGGAGCACGATCGGCACGCCGCTGCGCGCGAGCCGGCGACCGAGCAGGAGCGAGGGCCCGCAGTAGCGAACCGAGTGGCCGCGCAGCAGCTGGACCCGCCGCGTCCGCAGCAGGCTCAGCACGTAGGGGGTGAAGCGGGCGGGCGCCGTCGCCCAGTGCGGGCTGTCTCCGAGATGGTCGACTCTCCAGGTCGGCGGCGGATCGACCAGCTCGATGTCGCGCGGGACACCGAGCACCGGCACGATCCCGCGCGCCGGTAACCGCAGCAGCAGGTTGCGCTCGTAGACCTCCCCGCCGATGTTCGAGTCGGGTGCCAGCCCGTACATGTACGGGCCACCCGCGCGCAGGAGCGCGCTCAAGGGTGCGTCAGGCGCCAGCCGATCGAGGCGCCGCCGAAGCCGCGCTTGGCAACCAGCGGCACCCGCTCCAGACGCGTCCCGACCTTCAACGTCGCGACGCCGACGACCTTTCCGGCTGCGAATGAGGCCGGCATGTGCTCCTCCGACGGGATCGACGCGTGGATCGGGATGCCGCGCCACAAAAGCACCCGCACGCGGCGGCCAGCCGTGAGCGGGACGCTCTGGCTCCAGGGGGCGGTCAGGGTCGCGAGCGTCTCGCCGCGCCTGAGAAGCGTGCGAACCCGCAGACCGTCCGGCATGCTGTGCAGCAGCGACGTGGTTGCTTGGAAGGCAGCGGCGAGCAGACTCGCCTCGCTGTCGCTCCCGGGCTGGTGGAGCACCACTCCGATCACGGTGATCTCGCGCCTGCCCTCGGGAACTCGCGCCGCGAACACGAAGCACCCGCCCGCGCTCGTGGTCGTGCCCGTCTTGATCCCGACGATCCCGTCGTGGCCGAGCAGTGCGTCGACGTTGTACTGGGGGCCGGCGACCGGCAGGATCGCCTCCGGCATCGCGACGATCTGCCGGAAGACCGGCACCCGGAACGCGACCTCGGCGAGGCGCAGCTGATCGGCGGCGGTGCTGACCGTGCTCGATTCGAGACCGCTGGCGCTCGTATACAGGGTGTGGGTCAGGCCGAGCGACCCCGCCGTCGCGTTCATCTTGGCGACGAACGCGCGCTCGCTACCGGCATCCCAGCGGGCGAGCAGAACCGCGACGTTGTTCCCCGACGGCAGCAGCAGGCCCTCGAGCGCGTCGAGTTCGGAGAGCCGCTCGCCCGCGCGGACCGGGAGGACGGACTGACCCTCTGCCGCGTCGCGCCGGTACGCGGCCGCGTCGGCGGCGCTCACGCGGAGGCTTGGCCCCTGCTCGCCCGGTGCCAGGGGGTGGGCGGCGAGCACGACGTAGGCCGTCATCACCTTTGCAACGCTCGCGATCGCCCCGGGAGCGCCCGAGCCGTGGACGCCGACGGTTGCGACCCCCTCGACCGCCAGCGCGGCCGCGCCGCTCACGGGCCATGCGAGCGGCGCCACGGCCCGTGGGGTGCTGAGCGCCGCCGTCGCGGGTGCGACCGTGAGGCTGCGCGATGGGAGCGAGCGGGCGAGCGCGTAGACGATGTAGACAGCCAGCGCGATCAGAACGAGTGCCGCGGCGGCCACGGCACGCGGCGACAGCGGTGAGCGTACCTCGGTCCTCACGGGCCGGCGCGGCGGTGTCCCGGCGAACGCGAATGCCGGTGCGGGCCGCCGCCGCCGGCGGCGACGCGATGCTCCTTCGAACTCGACCCGCACTCCACTCGTATATCAACCCGTGAGGCCGAAACGCCTCGCGGCGGAGACCCGCCTCGAGCGGGAACGCGCGGATCGGCCGCCGCTCAGGCGGCTTCGAGCTCGAACACGACGCCGGGCCCGCAGGAACGCACGTCGTCGGCCAGGCGCTGGGCGGTCACCTGCTCCCAGCGGCCACTCTCGACGAGCGCGCGGCACAGCTGCTCGGTGTCGGCGAGGGCGTCCTGGGCGGGCTCGTCGCCGTACAGATCGGCGCTGAAGATCAGCGTGTCGGCGGCGAATCGGACCCGTTCCTGCTCTGCGCTCTGCAGCTTGCTCGGCCCGAGCTCGGCGAGCGTCTGAATCACGCGGCGGTAGGCGATTGTGCGTTCTGGACTCATTCAGCCTCCCCTGTCAGAAAGGGGGATTGGTTCGTGTCTATGATGTCGACCAACGGTCGAGGAGGCTTTAGCCAGTCGTCTAGGGTTCTGTCGAGGCGCTTGTCCACTTGCAGCTAGTTGCGGCGCCGCGCCGGTGGTCCCGCAGGAGCTTCCGTGTGGGTTGTCACGTCTCACAGCGGTACCCAGCTCGTCTCGATCTGGCCGCTGCCGGGCACGTCAACCCGGAGCCGCAGCGCTGTGGCCGCGGCGGCAGTCGCCGGCAGGCTCGCGCGGAAGCGCCCGAGCGCGTCGGTGTTGGTGGTCGTGGGCGCCAGCCCTGGGTCCGAGAGCTGCAACTCGACGGTCGCGGCGACCGCCGGCGACAACTGGCCGAGGATCCGCCGCTCCCGCTCGTCGCCCTGGATCTCGATGTCGATCGTGAGTGGCCCAGCGGCGAAGGTGACCGAGCGGAGCGACGCGGTCTGCCCGCGGGCATGCGCGATCACACCCGCCTCCTCGAGCGCCGAGTCGCTCAGCAGCTCGGCCAGCTCGGCGTCGAGCCGGCGCCAGCCAAGGCTCGCCTTGCCCGCCTCGACCACCAGCGCCGGCATCGGGTCGTCCCTGGTGAACAGCGCTCGCAGATCGTCGATCAGCGGGTCGCGCTCGTCGGCTTGTCCGGCATCCGTGTTCATGGCTACTCCCTGATTCCTTTCGTCTTGACGGTCCGGCTACCCGTATCCGAGCGCCGCAAGCTCCGGCGTGCGCCTCAGCTTCTCCAGGCAGCGCGCGCGGGTCGGGCCGATCGCCCCGATCGGCATCCCAAGCGCCGCGCTGACCTCCTCGTAGCTCGGCGGCTCCGGCGCGGCCAGCATCCTCAAGAGCCCCTGGCAGCGCTCGCTGATACGTGTGAACGCGCGCCTCAGCGCATCGTCGCGCTCGCGCACGATCAGCGCCGAGTCAGCCGTCTCGTCCGCCGGCGCCTCGAACATGCTGTCGTCATCGACGCTCAGCTCCCGCCCCCGCAGCCGGATCGAGCGGAGGCACTCGCGCCGGGCGACGGTCGCCAGCCAGCCGCCGAGTCGCTCCGGGTCCGTGATCCGGTCGAGGTTCTCCACCAGCCGCAGCCACACCGTCTGGCTCACGTCGGCCGCCTCGGCCTGGCTCAGGCGATGCGCCCGGGCGACCGACCAGACGAGTCCCGAGAAGCGTTCGACGATCTCGTTCCAGGCCGACTGCTCGCCGGCGGCGGCGGCTTCGATCAGATCACTCAGTTCCACGTGCTCATCCGATCTCAGGCAACGAGCCTCGGGAGCCCGATCCCTTGGTCCCAGACCACCTGATTCGCACCCAGCGCTGCGTCTTTCAGCTCGGCGTACGCTGCTGCCGAACCGATCTCCGGGCTGTAGAGCTTCGCGCGGGCGATCAAGGCCGACACCTGCGGCGCCGCGAACGAAGTCCCATCCCAGCGCGCCCAGCCCGTGAAACGCTCGACGTCGGGCCCTTCACCCTCGACCCGTCCGGTGAAGTCCACGAACGTCGAATAGACGTACGCGCCGCGCGTGCAGCACTCGCACCAGTTGCCCCAGTTGGAGAATTCGGCCCGGCTCAGGTCGCGACGGTCGGTCGCGGCCACCCCGATCACGGCAATCCCCGTCGCGTCCTTGAGCGAAGCCGGCCAGTAGCGGTGGGTGGAGCTCTCATTCCCGGCCGGGCAGACCACCACCGTGTCGACGTCGTCGCCGTCGAACTGCTCGAGGACCCGGCGAAACGGCAGCGAGGGATAGTCATCCAGCGTCGGGAACGCGAACCCGCACTGGATCACGTCAGCGCCGGGGCCGTACTGGAGCATCGCGCGCGCGATCGCAACCTCGCTCGCGTACAGCCCGTGCTGCTGGAGCTGCGACATCCCCGTGATCGGGACCTCCTGGTCGCGCAGCCCGACGACCGTCAGCTCCACCTGCGGGCAGATGTTGGCGATCAGACCGGAGATGAACGTGCCGTGTCCCGTGATGCCGTCGAGCTCACCTGACGCTTGCGCCTTCGCCAGGTAGCTGCCATCGGTCGCATCGCTCACCCATGCCCCAGTGGTCCCGTCGAACCAGGCCCCGTTGACCAGCGTGACCCGCTGGTTGAGGTTCGGGTTGAGCGGGATGTAGCCGCTGTCGAGCACGGTCACCGCCGCCGTTGGGCCGGAAGCCACCGGAAGGATGAAGTTGGCCGAAGCTGCCGCCATCGTCGGCGGTCCCGCCGGGCAGCCGTCCGTCGCCGGCGCCAGGATCGCGACATGGTTCGGCGACACAGCCGGCGACTGCTGGGGCGGATAGCCGGGTCGCTGTCCCGGCCGCCAGCCCTCCGCGATCTGGCGCAGCCGGCGGGCCTCGTCGATCGAGTTGCGCGTCTGGGTGTCGAGCAGGCGCCAGAGCTCGACGTCGGCGGCCGGACCGGGCTCCGCCGGCGGCGCGTAACTCGTTACCGACGCTACGCGCTCCGTTCCATCGGCGTTGAACGCGCGCGGGTTGGGCTTGTCGTCGCCCCCTGCGTCGATCAGACTCCCGACTCTGACGGCGACGTCCTGGAGCGCGGGCAGGAGTCGGTCCGGAGAGGCGGCCAGTGCCTGCTTACTGACGAGCAGGTCGGCCTTGATCGCGATCACCACGACGTCGCCGGAGACGTCATAGGTGAGGTACGGATCCTGCAGAATCCGCGCTGCGATCGGGCTCGACGCACCGCGCTCAGGCGGAAAGCACGTATTCGGGCTCACTGTCGGGTCCTTTCTCGGGCCTCGGTTCGCGGAGATCCTATGTTCAAACAGACGCGCCCGCCAGCCTCCTGATACATGACCGGCATCGATAGCGACGGTCACGATGGCGGTCCGCTCGTGCTGGCTGAGCGGGCGCTCGCGCTTGTTCAGGCCAACGCGACCGATGCGGCAGCGCTCGCTGAGCGTGCTCTCAGCCAAGCCCGGGCGCGAAGCGATCGCGAGGCCGAGGTGGCGGCTCTGCACGCCCTCAGCTTTGCTCAGTACGAGCTCCACGACCCGCGCTCGCTGGAGACGATCCGGGCGGCGATTCGGATCGGCGAGCGCCACGGCCTTCGCCTGCGTGCGGCCCTCGCCAGGCGGCGCCTGGCGCACGATCTGGCGAGCCGCGGATCGATCGCGGCCGCCCTGCGAGAGCTCGACCGTGCCTGCGAGTCGCTCGACCCGCAGGAACAGGCCCGCTCCGAGGTGTTCAGGATCGCGATCCTGGTAGCCGGAGGGAGGCCGATGACGTCGCTGGAGCGCTCACGGCGAGCCCTCGCCCGGCTCTGCCGCACGGGCGACACGATCTGGGAGGCGCGGCTCCTGCGGAATCGCGGGGTGCTGCTGGCCGAGCGTGGCGACGCCGACACCGCCGCCGTCGAGCTGGCGCGCGCTCGCGATCTCTACGCGTCGCTCGGCGCAAGCGAGGCGGCGGTCGCGACCGAGCTGGAGCTCACACGGATCGCCCTGCTGCACGGCGATCTACCCGGGTGCCTGGCCCAGCTCGACGCGATCCAGCCAGCTCGTCTATCGCCCCGCCTCGGCGCTGAGCTCGAGCTCCTGCGCGCCCAGGCGCTGACGCAGGCGCAGCTCTGGACCGAGGCGCAGCGCGCGCTCGACCAGGCGCGAGCGATGTTCGAGCGCGCCGGGTCCGAGGACCACGAGGACCGCCTCCAAGGGATTCGAGTATCGCTCCTGGCCGGCGACCCAGCGCGGGCGCGCGGGCTGGCGGAGCAGGCGCGTCGCGTGTTTGCCGCCCAGCGCCGTGACGTGCTCGCCGCTCGCGCCGCGGGCCTCGGGCTTGGGGCGGCGATCGCGGAGCACAGCGTCACCCCAGCGGCGATCCGCTCCGGGCGGAGGGCCGCCGCCAAGCTCGCTGCAGCGGACTGGCACGCCGAGGCACGCCGGATCCGGCTCGCGGTCGCCCGGGCAGCGATCGAACTCGGCTCGGCCCGAAGCGCGCGTCGCGAGCTGGGCGCGTGCGTGGCGCTGCTGCGCACAGGGCCGATCGCCGACCGGATCGAGGCGTGGCACGTCGAGGCGCTGATCCGGGCCGCCGGCGGGGATCCAGCCGGAGCGCAGGCGGCGGCGCGGCGGGGGCTGCACGTACTCGAGGAGCACCGGGCGGCACTCGGCGCCGCGGACCTGCGGGCGACCGCGTCGTCGATCGGGTCGGAGCTGGCGGCGTTGGGGTTGCGGATCGCGCTCGCGGACCCGCGGCCTGGGCCGGCGTTCGCGTGGGCCGAGGCGCTGCGCGCGAGCGCGCTGCGGCTGGCGCCGGTGACGCCGCCGCGCAACCCCGAGCTGCGCGCCGCGCTCACCGAGCTGCGTCAACTGTCGGCCGAGATCGCGCGTGCGGAGCAGCGCGGGCGCTCGACCCGCAGCCTGCTCGCGCGCCAGGCGCGGGTCGAGACGCGGGTCAGGCGGCTGTCGCGCCATGCGGCAGGTGAGGAGCTTCCGTCGCGGATGACGCCGGGTCCACGGGAGCTGGCGGCTGCACTCGGTGAGCGGGCGCTCGTCGAGCTCGTCGAGTCGGGAGGCGAGCTGACGGCGTTGACGCTCGCCGGCGGCCGGCTGGGCCGCCACGCGCTCGGGCCGCGCGCCGCCGTGCAGGAGCAGCTCGAGTGGCTGCGCTTCGGGCTCTCGCGGCTCGCGCACCTGCGCCGCGATGCGCCCCAACGCAAAGCGCTCGTCAGCGGCGCCCGAACCGCCGCCGCCGCGCTCGACGCGGCACTGCTTGCGCCGCTGAGGACCGAGATCGGGGCGCGCGAGCTGGTCCTGGTGCCGACCGGCGCGCTCCACACCCTGCCGTGGGCGATGCTGCCTTCACTTCGCGGGCGGGCCGTGAGCGTGGCGCCGTCGGCGGCGGTTTGGTGGGCATTGCGCGCGCGGGCGCCGTCGCGGCGGCGCCGGGTCGTGCTCGTCGCCGGGCCGCGGCTGCGGTTCGCGAGCGCCGAGGTCACGGCGATCGGCGAGTCCCGTTCCGGCGCGACCGTGTTAGCGGGCGGGGATGCGACCGTCGCGGCGACCCTGCGGGCGCTCGACGGGGCGGCGATTGCACACCTCGCATGCCACGGGCACATGCGCGCCGACAGCCCGCTGTTCTCCTCGCTGGAGCTCGTCGACGGGCGACTCAACGCCTATGAGCTGCAGCGCCTGCGCCATCCCCCCGAGCTGATCGTGCTGTCCGCCTGCGACCTGGCCGTGTCTGACGCCCACCCCGGCGACGAGCTCCTCGGGTTCGCCGGGGCGCTGCTCGACATGGGCACACGGACGATCATCGCGAGCGTCGTGCCGGTTCCCGACGCCACCGCGAGACGGTTGATGCCGGCGCTTCATCGCGAGCTGACGAGCGGCCGGCCGCCCGCGCTGGCGCTCGCCCGCGCACAGGCGGCCCTCGGACCTCGCGACAACGCGCTTGCCGGCTTCATCTGCCTGGGCGCCGGCTGATTGGCGGTGCTGGCCGACGACGGCTTGCGCGCTCAGCTCCCGGGTGGCCGCCGGGCGGAGCGCTGCGCGCGGTCTCCGCCCGGCGGCATCTGGGTGCCCCCGATTACCGACCCGGCCCCCCGGCCGTGTGGTGGTCAGCCCTTCGTCAATAGGAGGGGCGGGTGGGGCGGGTGATACGTCGACCTCAAGCGGTGTCAGCCGAGCGCCGACTCGGTCGATCACGAGCCGGCGGTCGCCGATTGGATCGCGGGATAGGCGAGCCCGACACGCGCACCGTGCTCGACGTCGCTGGCCGGCTCCGTTGACTCTTGGAGCTCGGCCTCCAGGCTACCCTCGATCGCGCCAAGCGTGCCGGGGGCCCGGCGGTTCAGTGCGTAGAGCCAGATTCCACCCCCCAACATGTAGACGACGAACAGCACCGGGAAGATATTGACCGGCCACGGCGGCGCGGGGTAGAAGCTGCCGACCAGCGGCACGAGCAGACACAGGCAGCCCGCCATCGCCAGCACGACATTGACTGGTCGCAGCTCGCCCAACTTCCTCAGATAGAACGGCGCGGCGATCGTGATCATGTAGTAGGCAAAGAGGAAGCCGAACGCCGCCAGCGTGCCTGCATCGTCGAACATCGTCAGGGGGCTCGTGCCGACCGCGTGCAGGAAGAAGACGAAACAAAGCAGGGCCACGTAGTACAGGCCAATCGCGGTGTGTGGAGTGAGATTTGTCTTGTGCGTACTGTGCAGCTTGGACGAGACAAATCCGTGCTTACCGAGCGGCAGCAAAATGCGCGTGCCAGAGTTCACGCACGAGAGCGTCAGCGCGAAGAAGCTAACCATTCCACCGATCGAGACGGGGACCTTGAAGAAGCTCACACCGTAGGCGCCGGCGAGCGTCTGCAGCGGCGCGCCCAGCGAGCCGAGTGACAGGTGCTCATGCCCGGCGCCGAACGCCTCCACGTAGCACATTATGACCATGAACGCACCGGTGAGCAGCAGACTCCAGATGACCGCTCGGGGGACGTTGCGCAGCGGGTTCCGCGCCTCACCGCCCATCGTCGATGCTGCCTCGAACCCAACAAGCGAGAAGATGCACACAACGATCGCGAAGTCCATGTCCTTCAGATTCGCGCCCTTCAACTCGATCTGCTTGGTGTCAACGACAAACCCGTGCTTGAAGAGGATTACCGCCGACAGCGCGAGGATGCACAGTACGGATAACCCCTCGAGCACCAGCGTGAGGACCGCCGACAAACGGACATCCTTCCACGCGATCGTAAAGCCAATTGCACCGCTGATCACGAAGAACACGTACGGCGACACGGATCCATGAAACCCCATCGCTTTCAGCAGCTGCGCGCTCATCAGCGCAAAGCCGCACAAGCCTGCGGTGCCGATGAAGAAATAGCACCAGACCAGCGCCCAACCCGACATCACACCCGCCGCCGGGCCGAGGCCCCGTGCCGTGTAAGCGTACATGGATCCCGTGGCGGCCGAGCGCTTCGCGAACTGGTTGAGGCCCGCGACGACGAACAGCAACATGATCGTCGCGAAGAAGTACGCAAACCACGTTCCCTGACCGGCGTCGCTGAATGCGAACGGGATGATCAGTACTGCCGTCATGGTCGGCGATATCAAGGCGACCGACTGCGCCAACAACTGGGGGAAGCCAAGCGCGTTCTTGCGCAGGCTAGGCGACCTGTTGGTGACACTGGCCTCACGGGCAGCGGTAACAGTACTCATCGCAACGGTGAGCCTTTCTGTGACGCTATGAAGGACAGATGCGACGCACAGAATGAGGCCAGCCGGATGAGGCGTCACTGGCCCAATGTCGAGAGTTCCGGCGCGGCGAGTTCGCCCTGGCGGAGCCAGGTGTTAGG
>Ga0302184_10000989_pt1 | contig 18610 bp, 22 predicted proteins | sample I_Palsa_N3_3_FD_200233 | JGI IMG/M metagenome (GOLD analysis project Ga0302184, IMG submission 200233) | Peat permafrost microbial communities from Stordalen Mire near Abisko, Sweden - I_Palsa_N3_3 | ecosystem: Environmental > Terrestrial > Soil > Palsa > Peat permafrost | place: Sweden...
CTGCCATCAGCGCCGACGAGCGCCTGGCCGACGACCAGAAGGCCGCACTCATCGCCGTCTACCGCAGCATGCGGTGATCGTCCGTAGGTTGTGACCTGCCGCCTGACCGCCGATGATGCTCCCCATGAGACCGTTGTCGTAGGCGGTCCTGACATAACGGACTTCTGGGCCGGACCTGAAAGACATCCCGAAAGGAATGCGACCGATGTTCTGCCCCTTTCGACACCAGCGGCATCCAGGGCGGCGCCCAGTGAGCGGCCGGAGAGGTTCTGCGGGGACTGCGATAGTCAGGAGACCCCATGCCGGTTGTTAAGCACGATGGTGCCGACCTGTTCTACCAGGTCGAGGGCCAGGGGCCGCCGCTACTGCTGATCATGGGGCTGGGATACCCGAGCGACATGTGGTGGCGCATGCTGCCCTGGCTCACTGCGCACTTCACGACCGTCCGGTTGGACAACCGCGGCGTCGGACGTACCGGTACCGGGGCCGAGCGGCCTTACTCCGTCGAGCGGATGGCCCTGGATGCGCGCGCCGTCCTGCACGCCGCCGGGTTCGCCCGCGCCACCGTCTTCGGCGTCTCCATGGGCGGCTCGATCGCGCAGGAGCTGGCCCTGACCCACCCACAGGCCGTCGAGCGGCTCCTGCTCGGGTGTTCGCACCCCGGTGGAGCAGACGTCGTCATAGACCAGGAAGCGATCGCGCTGCTGACGAGCAGGGGGGCGATGACGCCGGACGAGGCCGCCGAGGCCACCATCCCGTTCATATACGCGCCGGGTACCCCTCGCGCCGACATTGACGCCGATCTTGCCGTACGGGCCGCTAATCCGACCGAGCCGGTCGGCTATGCGGCGCAGCTCACCGACACCATAACCTGGCGGGGGTCACTGGATCGCCTGCCCGGTCTGGCCATCCCCACTCTCCTCCTCCACGGGGACCTCGACCGCCTGGTGCCGATCGAGAACTCCCGTCGCATGGCTGCCGTCCTGCCCGCCGCGCGCTTGGAAGTCCTGGCCGGTGCCAGCCACATCTTCGCGACCGACCAGCCGGAGCGTACTCGCGCCGTCCTTGAATCCTTCCTGGTCCACCATCAATGAGTTCCCAGCGGTAGTTTGTTAATGCGGAGCTAGCGGTGCCGGCCGTGGCCTGCTGCGAGGGACGTCATCAGGGCTTGCAACTGCCGGGCGGCGGCAGGCCCGCGCGCGCTCAGTCCTCTGCCGCAGCACTTCGATCTCACCGGGCCCCGGCGGCCATGGCGGGATGACCGCGCGGCGGCGGAAGCATAAGTCGAGCGTCGCGGCGATGGCATCGGGTCAGGCGGTGACATCGGCGGGGGATAGCGGTTTGGGGTGAAGTTGCCAGCCGCGGGAGCGGTCCGGCCGGCTCCCGGCAGGGAGCGGATTGCCGCAGCGCAGGCAGTTCACACGGTCACTGTGCCCCAGGCGACCCTGACGGTTAGGGGCGGAGCGGGGTGCCGCGGGTGAACGCCGCGAAGCCGTCCGCGGCTTCCTGGGTGGACATCACCGCGGCCTGGCTCAGCGCCTCCTGCTCGAGCGCCGACTGCAGGGAGCCAGCCGTGGCGGAGTTGATCAGCCGCTTGGTCAGGGTGACCGCGAGCCGGGACCGGGCCGCCAGCTCTGCCCCGGCCGACAGGGCCTCCGCCAGCGCCGCGTCAGGGTCGGCGGTCACGCTGCTGACCAGGCCCATCTCGCGGGCCTCGGCGGCGCCGATCTCCCGGGTCCGCAGCATCAGTTCCTTCGCGCGCTGCACGCCCACCAGCCGCGGCAGCAGGTAGGCGCCGCCCAGGTCGGGGATCAAGCCGCGGCGCAGGAACACCTGGCAGAACCGGGCGTCGGCGGAGGCGATGATCAGGTCGCAGGCGAGCGCGAGGTTGAACCCGCCGCCGTAGGCGACTCCGGACACCGCCGCGACGACCGGCAGGTCGCTGGTCCACAGGGCGTCCACCAGGCGATGGAAGCGCCGCATGAGCGCGATCGCCGCCTGCTGGGATCCCGCGCCGATCACCTCGACGATGGCCTGCGCGTCACCGCCGGCGCAGAAATGACCTTCCGCCCCGGCCAGCACGATCGCGCCGACTGCCGGGTCGCGGCCCGCCGCCTCGACCTGCTGGCCCAGCAGGTCGGCCAGGCCAGGGGTCAGCGCATTGCGCCGCCGCGGGCGGTCGATGGTGAGCAGGCGCACCGGGCCGCGGTCGCTGACCGTGATCGCACCGTCTGCATCCGGGTCGCCGCTGTCCATCCGGCTACACCTGCTGGTCCGGGCCGAGGGGCAGTTTGGCCAGTTCGTGACGCTGCAGCTTGCCAGTGGTGCTGCGCGGCAACTGGCTCGCCGCCATGAACTCGATGTAGCGCGGGCGCTTGAAGCCAGCCAGCCGGTCGCGGCACCAGGCGCCGATCTCGGCGGCGCTGACCGTGGCGCCGGGCCTGAGCACGACCACAGCCTTGACCGTCTCGCCCCACCGCGGGTCGCTGGCTCCGAACACGCATGCCTCCTGCACGGCCTCGTGCTGGGCGATGACCTGCTCCACTTCGGCCGGATAGACGTTCTCGCCGCCCGTCTTGATCAGGTACTTGAGCCGGTCAACGAAGGTCAGCTGGCCGGACTCGTCCCGCGTCAGCACGTCACCTGTATGCAGCCAGCCGCCTCGGAAGGCCTCGCTGGTCGCACCGGGATCGTCCAGGTACCCGGACATCACGCTCGGCCCGCGCACCACGCACTCGCCGGGCTCGCCGGGTGGCACCTCGCGCATTTCGGCATCGACCAGCCGCACGTCCAGCAGCGGGCTGGGCCGCTTACGCAGCGACGGCGCCTCCCCCGGCCCGCTGACACCGTGCGCGAGCAGGTAACTCGTCTCCGTTTGGCCGAAGGCATCATAAAAGTCGATACCGAACGAGGCGGTCAGCTTTTGCACCACGCCCGGCATCATGTTCGCATAGCCGATCGCGAACCGCAGCGAGGACAGGTCGTAGTCGCCGCGCCGCGGGTGGTCAAGGAAATCAGTGATCACTCCGGGCAGCAGCAGTGTCCAGCTGAGCCGGTCCCGCTCGATCATGCGGTACATCGTCTCCGCGTCGGCCTTGCGCAGCGTGCCGTAGGTGCCCCCGGTCAGCATGGTGGCGTACAGGGACTCGTCACCGCCGCAGTGGAACAGCGGCAGCCAGCCGATGAAACCGTCCTGCTCGCGCAGCCCGAACCACTGCGCCAGCCGCAGGCCTCGTATCGCGGCCGCAGCCTGGCTGATCATGGCGCCCTTGGCCCGCCCGGTGGTGCCGCTGGTGTACAGGACGTTGTGGATGTCCTCGCCGCGCACCTCGGCCGGGTGGGCTGGCGGCCCGTCGAGCAGGTCCTGGTAGCGGGTGTATCCCTCGGGCGGTTCGTCCAGGCATGCCCACGTCGTGACCGGAGACGGGCGGGAGCGCGCGTAGGTAAGCAACGGAGCGCAGGCGGCTGAGGTGATGACCGCGCGCGGTGCGCCGGCGCTCAGGCAGTACGCCAGTTCCTCCGGGCGGAACCGGATGTTGAGGGTGAGCGCGGTGATGCCGAGAGAGGCCAGCGCGGCGTACGTCTCCACGTACTCGGGACGGGTCTCGGACAAGACCGCGACCCGGTCCCCGCGGCCCAGGCCGAGGCGCTGCAGGCCGCCGGCCAGCCGCGCCGCCCGCTCACCCAGTTCGCCGTAGGTCCAGCGGCCGTCCTCGGAGGTCACTGCGGTGCGGTCGGCGAAGATCCGGAAGGCGCGCTGGAACAGGTCGCTGACGGTGTAACTGGTCACCGTGCTCATGGCAGCTGCTGACGTCCCGTCCACGCTGGTCACCCGCCTCCCTGCGGACACCGCCGAACCCGGCACGACGGTGGCGATCCACGGCCGCTAGTGAAACCGGATTCACTAAAGGGCAGCTTAGGGCCGCCATCAGGCTCTTGCCTAGGGTCATCGGGGAGCGGACCATCCAGGCGTATCCCAACGCGGTGTTCTCGGTGCGGGCTAACCGCGCACCAAACCCATTCGGGATCACCACCGGCCGCATGACTGAACCGGAGGAGGCCTGAGCTAGGACGACGACCGGGCCCGATGTCGTACTACAGCTCAGAACAGGACGTGACGGTAATACCGACGTCGTCGCGCTGGCCATGCACCCGCCATCTGTGGTTGGGCTGGAAAACGGGCGGGTCGTCGGGCGCGCGGGCTACGTCCCGGACGTTCCCGGTAATCTTGCCGTCGTCCCATCCGACCGGGAATTCCGTTTTTCCTGGCCTCCCTGTGGGGTTCGGCGTCGGCGGGCGTCGCGGTGCGACTGCCGTCTGTCGGTCTGCGTGCTTATGCTGGGCGAAACGCCAATGCGCAGGAGAGCTGCCGATGACCGCGCCGCATGCTAGGCAACCTCAGGTATTTCCTCGCCCGGCCTGCACGCCAGCTGCCATCCGGGCCGTGCTGGCTGCCAACGCCAGTAATGATGCTCTGCAGCGCTACGACGATGACCTGGACGCGGCGTTCGAACAGGCTCGCGAGCAAGGTGACCTGACGCCCCTGCTGCAAACGGTCCGGCGCTGGTGGTTCGAGGCGGACTCCTGGCGCGATCCTGATACCCAGCGGGAATTCCTTGGTCGCCTGGACAACTACCGCAGCGATGGGCCGCCGCCTGCTGAGCAGCGGGTGACCCGGGAGGAGATCCGGACCCGGTTCGGCGTCTGAGGCGTGTACCAGTGGGAGCTGGACGGCCCGGCTGATCGGGAATTCGCGGCCCTGAATCCCGTCGTGCTGGCGGCGTTAATGGACGCGGTCGTCATCGTAGATTCGGTGCAATACCAGCGCCGCCGTGACGAGCTCGAGGACCGGTCTATGCCACTACGAACGCTGCACTTCGGCCTGCACGCTGAGGGGCTGGTCACCTTCCTTGTGTACCCGCCCGATGATCTCGTGCTCGTCGTTAAGATCCAGTGGCTCGGCGATTGAGCGGTACGATCGGCTGCGCGCCTTACGCTTCGCCGGGAGTGTCGCCCGGGTTCTCGTTGAGCTCCCGATCGGCCTTTTCCAGAGTCGGACGGCTCGCGGCCACCCCGGTGAACGGGATCGTGTGCTTGGTCAGGAGAGCCACGGTTCGTTCGGCCTCCTCAACAGCCGAGCGGGATCGCCCTTCTGGCCGCTGAGGGCCTCAGGAGGGCTGGGGGAAGTAGCCGCCATGAAATCCGAACGGGAGGTGGTGCGGCACCCGGGCACGTCCGATCTCGCTGAGGGTGGTGGCGTCCAGAGCGAGCAGGAACGAGGTGCCGGCGGCGCCGTCGAGCACGACTGACAGCAGGACTCCGGAATCCTCCTGCTCGGTGCCGGAGGCCCGGGCGAAGACCGGCTCGCCGGGGTAGCTGCCCGGTTCGGACCATGAGGCCGATGTGCCGTCGTGGAGGTCGGCCTTGGTGATCCGGTCCGGGAAGCCGCCGTCCGTGCTTGCGATGCCGTAGGCGTAGCGGTAGTGCTTGCCGTTGCGCCGGTCATAGTCGATGCGCGGCAGCTCCAGGTTAGCCACACGATGCGCCGGGCCGTGGGTTGCCGGTCAGCGACCCGGACGTGGCACCAGGCTGTCCCGGTGGGCGACCGTCATCTGGCATGTGCGGGCTGTCGTCGACGGTTCAGGTCGAGTCGGCCGGAGATGTGAGGGCGAGGAAGGCTTCTTGCAGGCCGCCTTCGGTTATTGCCAGGTCGGTGATGGTGTCCCGGAGGTTGTAAAGGGCCCAGACGGTGGCGTCCGCGTCGGCAGTAAAGAGGGTGATGCGGTCTGCGTCGGCGTGGACTGCAGTTACGGCCGCGAGCTGGCGGAAGCGATCGGGCGACCCGGCGAGCGACCGGAACCGGACGGTTCGCGCGACCCCGGCGTCGGACTTGACCTGGTCCGGTGAACCGTCGGCGACAATGCGCCCGGAGCGCAGCAAGATGATCCGGCCGGCGTGCGTGTCGGCTTCTTCTAGGTAGTGGGTGGAGAACAAGATTGTCTTGCCGCTGGCGGCGTAGGCACGCAGGATGCCCCAGAACGCTTCACGTGCCCGGACGTCCATGGCCACCGTTGGCTCATCAAGCACGATCAGCTGGGGATCTCCGGAGGCAGCGAGCGCGAAGCGGACGCGCTGGCTCTCCCCGACGGAGAGCTGATCTGTCCGGCGCCGGAGCAGCCCGTCGATCCCAGCGACTTGGATCAGCGTTCGCAGGTCGGCCGGGTGCGGGTAGACGCCCCGGATGACGCGCAGCAGCGCCGCTACGCTCACCCCGCTCATTAGCTCAGTGTCCTGCAGCATTGCGCCGACCCGGCCCGCGGCGATGGCCTGGCCGGGGGAGGACCCGAATAGGAAGGCCGAGCCGTGATCGGCATCGAGCAATCCGAGCAGCAACTCGATTGCCGTGGACTTGCCCGCGCCGTTGGGTCCCAGCAGCGCCACAGTGGTGCCCGGGCGGATCCCCAGTTCGATCCCGTCGAGCGCGCGCACCGGTCCGTAGCACTTGGACAGTTGGCTCAGGCTGACGACCTCGCCTGCGGGCGGCCCGGGGAGCAGGTCGCCTCGGCTGCGGCGGGGCCGGCGCATGCCGGCGGCCAGCGCGAGCGCGGTCAGCCCGACAGTCCAGCCAGCCAGGATGAGCCCGGCGCGAAGCGACGGCGCTGACCCGCCAGCCACGCGCCAGCCGAGGTCGGCCAGGTTGTAGGAAGGCAAGGTCGCGGCGATGTGCCGCAGCGCTGGCGAGAACTGCGCCGGGGGAACCCACAGGCCGCCCAGGGCGGCGAGGGCAAAGTACAGCGCCGTGGTGAGCGCATAGGCAGTCGTAGAGCTAGTCAGCGATCCGATCGCGATGCCGAGCGCGACGAACGGCAGCGTCCCGGCCCACAGCAGGCCAAGGCACGCTGCCCACTGCCAGGCCTCCAGCCGGACGTGATGGGCCAGCACGGCAGTGACCGCCACGGCGGCGATCGCGGGGAGGGCAACCGCGACACCGGCTACGATGCGCGCGGCCAGGACCCGGCCCGCGGTCAGCGGGGTGATCTTGAGGGCCCGCAGCCAGCCGCTCTCCCGGTCCCGGGCGAGCCGGGGGGCCGTAGCCGACAATGCGCCCCACATGGCTCCGAACGTCGCCATCGCTACCATTATCTCCACCTGGGCGGGCAGCTGACCCTCGCTCGTCCCGCGGCCGGTGAAGATGCCGGCGAAAAGCAGGTAAAAGCCGACCGGCGCTGCGATGGCCAGGACAAGGTAGCGCGGGTCGCGGAAGCTCCGCGCGAGCTCCAGCCGCAAGAAGCCAGTCATCGCCCGGCCCGCCTGGCCGATCTCTGCCTGCCGGCCGTGACCACAGCCGACGCCGCCTCGGCGGCCTGCCCGGCAACCACGGCCCTGACCTCCTCCACGAACCCGCCGAGCAGCCGCAGCTCCCCGGGCGAGTACCGGCGCAAGAGCTGATCGGTACCCTCCTGCAGTCCGCTGAACGCCGCCCGTCCCCGCCGGCGCCCCAGCTCGGTCACCTCCACCAGCACCCGCCTGCGATCCCGAGGGTCGCTGAGCCGGCGCAAGTCCCCTGACCGTTCCACCCGGTCGATCACGCTGGTCACCGCCGACGTGCTCAACCCAGCCCGCTCGGCCAGCGCACCCGCGGACAACGGCCCGCCCCGGGCCACGATCTCCAGGCAGCGCAAGTCGGTCCGGTGCAACCCGAACCTGGCCGCCACCGCCTCATCGAGGGCATCCAGATCCGACCCCAGGGCACGCAACGACAGGCCCACCCGCCGGCGCAGCCCGGCGGCATCAGAGTAATTACGGTCATCGGACATTCCTATCATCGTAACAAAAGTCACCTAGCTTCGCATCCAGTCACATTCCGTGACCGGACTGGTCGCCTCCGGGCAGGCGGTCGTTCACCACGTCGTCAGAGGTCCTGCCCGCCCGCTGGGTGGCCGGGCCGCCCGTCGTATTTTCTGCGGGCCGCGGCGATGGCGTGGCGGTGTCGTTCCGCCCACGCGGTGAGGGCTGCGAACGAGTCGCTGAGCTCCCGCGCGATGGGGGTGAGGCGGTATTCGACCTTGGGCGGCACGGTCGGGTACACGGTCCGGACCAGCAGGCCGTCGCGTTCCAGCTTGCGCAGGTTGAGGGTGAGCATCCGGCGGCTGATGCCCTCGACGGTGCGCTCCAGCTCGGTGAAGCGGATGGGCCCGGCGGCGGCCGCGACGATGATGCCGATGCTCCACTTGCCGCCAATGTGGTCGAGCACCTCGTTGATCGGGCACGCCTCGTCCTGGGCCGCCGTGGGCACAGCGATGTTCCCCTGGGACATAAAGGTGCCTCCTTCCGCCGCTGCCATTAGTAACAGATAATAATCTCTGTAACAAAGCATGCCCTAAAGAAGGTGGATAGATGACCCACACAGCGCAATCGGCGCCTCCTGGTGCAGGCGCCGATGAGTTCCGGCTTGACGGATACGTTGCCCTCGTCACGGGCGCAGGCCGGGGGATCGGAGCAGGCATCGCCCGGGCCTACGCCCGCGCCGGGGCGGACCTGGTCCTGGTGGCCAGGACCGCGGCCGACCTCGGCGATGTTGCCGCCTCCGTACGGGCATTGGGCCGAACGGCGCTGGTTATCCCCGCCGACCTCACCGACGTGTCCCGGGTGGTGAAGATCCTCGAGCGCGCCATCGCCGAGCACGGCAGGCTCGACATCCTGGTCAACAACGCCGGGGGAGCGATGCCCGCCGCCTACCTCGACACCACCCCCGAGGCGCTGGACGAGGCGTTCCACTTCAACGTCGCCGCACCGTTCGAACTCACCAAACGGGCCACCCCGTACCTGCTCGACAGCGGCCGCGGCTCGGTAGTCAACATCACCTCGAGAATGGACCGCCTCACCGCCCGGGGGATGGTGACCTACGGAACCGTCAAGGCCGCCGTCACCCAGCTCACCCGTCTCCTCGCGGTGGAGCTTGCGCCCGGCGTCCGGGTGAACGGGATCGCCCCTGGCGTGGTGGAGACCGACGGCCTGACAGAGGTGCTCACCGACGAACTGCGGGCGCGGATCGTCTCCGCCACCCCGCTGCACCGGCTGGCCACGGTCGCTGACGTCGCCAGCACCGCCAGGTGGCTCGCCTCGCCCGCCGCCAGCTACGTCACCGGCAAGGTCATCGAGATCGACGGCGGCGCCGAAGCCCCCGTGTTCCCCGACGCCCGTGTTCCCCGACGCCGCGCCTGACCTCCGGCCTGCACAGCCCAGGACCCAGGCAAGGCGGTTTCGGTCTCGAGCAGGGTCTTCAGGCTGGCCAGGACGGCAGGCCAGCCGTCAGAGATGCTCTGGAGAACGGTGCTACCAGGCTCGAAGCCGTCGTGGACGACCGTGAACTTCACCGCGCCGTGTCCGGCGTCCTCGATGCCGAAGGCGACCTTGGAGCGGGCCCGGCCCGCCAGGCGTCAGCGGTGGCGTCGTCCATGCCGACCTGGGTGGCCCACTCGGGCGTAGAGCCGACGGCGAGTTCGCCGAGATGACTCTAGACTGCGTCGTGCCTGAGGATGTGATGGCGAGCCTGCCGGTGCGGGAGTTCCGCTGGTATAAAGGCCGGCAGCATTATTCGGGCTGGTACTGGTCACCCACGACGAGCCACATGGTGGCTGCCACCCCGATCACCCTGTGCCGTGGGTGATCCCAGACCTCTGCCAGGCCGCCGCCGTGGCATCTATACCGCGTCATGTTGCGCACCGCGTTCGGCGTCGCGACCGCGGAGCCGTACGGGGCTTCGCGCTGGCGGTTCGACAGCTAGCGTGACGTGGGCGCGCGGCGGACGCTACCGCGCCCTATGGCCTGGTGGCGTGGCGTCCTGGCCGAGGGCCACCTGCCTTGCCCGCAGGTCAGGGTCGCGCAGGAAGCTGTGCACAAGCCGGCCCGGCCCGCCGATGCAGGTCCAGCCGTCGTCCCACAACGTCAACACGAGCAAAGCGGTCGGCGGGAAACATCAAGTTGGGCAGGACGCCTTTCTGGCCAAGAACACAGGCTTCCGGGTCCGGGACCGGTGGGCGGGCTGGGACCAGGCGCCGTTCACCTCCACCAGCCACAGCCAGGTCGCGGTCTTCGAGAAACTGCCATAGCTGTCTGCACGCGCAGATCTAACAGATATGCCCACCTGAGCCGGTCAGCGCAATGCTGTGGACGGCCCTTCAGATCGGCGAATCTCGCGCGCAACCCGCCGACCTGCCTGATCACTTAGGGTGAGTCGGACTTCCAGTCTGGCGCGGCACTCTCCCTGCCGAATCGGCACGGCCTAGAGTCGGCTCCGCTTGCTTTACTGACCTTACGCAGATCAGGCGGGTTCTAGTCAACGTCGCAACACCGACGGATTCTCGGAGGCTAGCAGCGCGCTGAAGAGTTCGGCTGGGGCCCGGTCATTAAGAACGCGCCTGGGCCGGTTGTTGAGCTGCTCGTCGTAGGCCACCGGGCTATGGTAAGGCGCGCAAGGTCGTGCCCTCACGCAGGCTTGAAACGGCTCGGGTCAGGCGCGTGACGCCGTCTGCGATCACCCGCTCGTTAAGGTTCGAGTATCCGAAGATGAGGCCGCCACGCGGCGCCGGGGACAGGCGGTAGGGCGTCACGCCGGCGACGGCAACTCCTTCGCGGGCCGCCGCCGCGATCACCGCCGCCTCGTCGAGATCCTGGGGCAGCCACGCGACCAGATGCAGGCCAGCGGCGATCCCGGCCGGCTCCAGGTCGGGCAGCTGCTGGGCCAGCGCCCTCAAGAGCGCGTCGCGGCGGGAGCGATATATGGGGCGCATGCGCCGTAGATGGCGGTCGAACTGGCCTCGGGAGAGGAAGTCAGCAAAGGTCAGCTGGTCCAGGATGGGGGAGCCGCGGTCGGCCAGCAGCTTGGCTTCGGCGAACGGCTCGACGAGCTCCCGCGGCAGGATGAGCCAGCCGAGCCGGAACCCCGGCGCCAGGGTCTTGCTCGCGGTCCCCGCGTAGGCGACCCGGCCGGGATCCAGGCCCTGCATGGCGCCGATGGGGGCGCGGTCGTAGCGGTATTCGGCGTCGTAGTCGTCCTCGAGGACCAGCGCCCCGGTCCGCTGCGCCCACGCGAGTACCTCGGCGCGTGCCTGGGGGGAGAGCACGCCCCCGGTCGGCCATTGATGTGACGGGGTGAGGATGAGGAGGTCGGCGCCGAGCTCGGCCACGGCGTCCACGCGCACGCCGTCGTCGCCCACCGGCACGCCGACCACGCTGAGACCCAGCGCGTGCGTGATGGGACGGGCATCGTCCGAGGCCGACGGGTCCTCGACGGCCACCGTTCTCGCGCCGCGGGCGGCCAGCACCCCTATCAGCAGCGACACCGCCTGCGCATAGCCGTTGGTGATGACGATCGTTTCAGGATCGGCGTTGGTCCCCCGCACACGGTTGAGGTAGGCGGCGAGCGCCGACCGGAGCTCCACCGCCCCGTGGCCGTCGAGGTAGCCGAGACGCTCGTCGGCGGCCTCGGTGAGAACGCGGCGCACTGAGCGCAGCCAGGCGGCCCGCGGGAAGGCGGCGAGGTTGCAGCGGCCGTAGCCGAAGTCGACCACCGGGCGCGGCGAGCGCGACCGGGCCGGCCGCCCGGGCCTGGGTGCGGCGGGCGCCGGCGCGGACGCCACCTGCGTGTAGCCGCCGCTGCGGCTGGTCAGGTACCCCTCGGCCACGAGCTGCGCATAGGCCTCGACGACAACGCCGCGGGTGACACCCAGCTCAGCTGCCAAGGCGCGAGTCGGCGGGAGCGCAACGCCGGCCGGCAGGGCTCCCGAGCGGATCCGCTGGCGGATCGACGTCTCGATCTGGCGGTGCAGCGCGCCGCCGCCGTCGCGGTCCAGGTCGATCGCCAGCTCCGAGACCGGCGACAAATTGGTCCTCAAGCTCGACACAGAACTGGACCTTATCAAGGGAACCGATTCCTGGAGACCATCGTGCCATGACCACTACAGCGCAGTTTCCCACCACCACCGCTCACGGCTCGCACTTCGACGGCCAGGTCCTCACTCCCGGCACCCGCGGGTACGACTCCGCCCGGTCGGTCTGGAATGGGATGATCGACCACTACCCGAAGCTGATCGTCCAGTGCGCCTCGGTCGCCGACGTCGTCACCGCGGTGCGCACCGCCCGTCAGCGCGACCTGGAGATCGGCGTCCGTTGCGGCGGCCACAACATCGCCGGCCTCGCTGTCCCGCACGGCGGGCTCATGATCGACCTCACCACGATGGGCCGCGTCACCGTCGATCCGGTCATGCGGCGCGCCCGGATCCAGGGCGGCGCGATGCTCGGCGCGCTGGACCGCGCCGCGCAGCCCTTCGGCCTTGCCACCACGGTCGGCAATGTCTCGCATACCGGCGTCGGCGGGTTGACGCTGGGCGGCGGTATGGGCTGGCTGGCGCGTCAGTACGGTCTCGCCTGCGACAACGTCGTGTCCTGTACCGTCGTCACTGCGGACGGCGACGTCGTGCGCACGTCCGCCGATGAGCACCCCGACCTGTTCTGGGGTCTTCGCGGCGGCGGCGGCAACTTCGGAATCGTCGTCGAGTTCGAGTTCCGGCTGCATCCCGTCGGTACGCGGACCCTGGTCGCCGAGCTCACCTTCCCGCTCGATCGCGCCGCTGCAGCGCTGCGTGGCTGGCGCGACCTGGCCGAGGAGGCCGCCCGCCCGGCCACGCTGACCGCCGAGGTCTCCGGCGACACCGTCACCCTCGGATATGTGTGGGCAGGCGACCCGGAGGCCGGCCGCGCGATGCTGCCGGCGCTGCGCTCCATCGGCGTGCCGAGCGGCGAGGTCATGCGCGAGTTCTCCTACCTGGAGCTGCAAACCCGCGACGACAGCATCGAGGGCCACGCGTACCGGCGCTACTGGAAGGGCCACTACCTCCCCGACCTGTCCGACGACGCGATCGGGGCGCTTGTGGACCGCGACCTGACGGACGCCACCCTGCCGGGCCTCAGCCTCCAGGCTTACGGCGGTGCGATCGCCGACGTCGACGATGACGCGACGGCGTTCAGCCATCGCCGCACGCGCTTCGAGTACGTCGCCGCCGTGAAGTGGAGCGATCCCGGCGAGGACAGCCTGCGGATGGGAGCCGCCCGGCGGGAGGCCGCCAAGCTCGACCCGTTCGCCGTGGGCGCCTACGTCAACGCGCTCAGCGACGAGGGCGCCGCGGGCGTGCGTCGCGCCTACTCCGATGCCAAGCGCGCGCGCCTGACCGCGGTCAAGGACGCCTATGACCCGGACAACGTCTTTCACCTCAACCACAACATCGCCCCCACCAGGCACTGAGCCGGTGGCGCCCGACCATGCCGTCAGTAGGCCGATGAGTCCGGCGCCCGGGTCCACGACCCGACGAATCAAGAGGCGACGCTCAAGCCGCGTGACACATCAATCCACAGGTCTTGACTATTCCTCCTCCATCCACGACCAGGCCCGCTGCCGGGGCACCTGCAATTGAGCCCGTGGACGCGGACATGCATGACCCGGATGCCATCTTGGCCAAGGCGCTGGATTTCAGCAAGTCGGCCGCGGTCATGTTCGTCGCGGTCTTGCAGTACGCTACCGTCGGTCGGCGCGCACCACCCTCAACCCATCATGGCGCCGGGCTGAGGCCGGCGGCGGTGAGCAGGTAAGCGTCCCGGCCATCGTCGGATCCGGTGACAATGCCGGTGATCGCGGTGCCCACCTGCTTCGGGGTGAGCGCCGGGCCACGGTCGGCCAGGAAGGCGGGGACATCGACACCCTGTCTGGCGGCGTAGGCGGCGACGGCGGCCGCGCCCAGGCCTGTTTCCGGAGTGAGCTGCGGCAGCACGGAGGTGAACCGGATGCCGAGCGTGTTCCGGCTGGACTCCGCGGCGGCATAGGAGGCGATGAACCGGATGGTGGCCTTGGCTCCGGCGTAGCCGCCGCTGACCGGCGAGCCGTTGACCGCGGCGCCGCTGGAGATGGCGATGACCACGCTGCCTGGCTCCAGCGGAAGCAGCAGCGCCTCGCGGGTCCAGTTGAATACGTGTTGGACGTCTACGTCCCAGTTGCGGCTGAAGGTCTGCCAGGTGTGCTGGTGGATCGGTCGCGTCAACGGGGCCGCCCCGGCGTTGAGGACCAGCGTGCGGGGGCGGTGCTTGTCGAGGAGCTGGCCCGCGACCACCGGGTCGGTGGCGTCCGCGGCGACCGGGGTGAAGGTACCGCCGAGTTGCGCGCGGAGCTCCTCGAGCGGGGCGGGGTCGCGGGCTACCCCGACGACATGCGCGCCTTGCCCGGATAGGGCGATGGCGATGGCGCGGCCGAAACCCCGGCTGGCCCCGGTGACGAGTGCCGTCGTTCCGGAAAGTTCTTGCGTGGGCATGAGGACTCCTTTAGTGCGGATGAGTTAAACCTCGGCCGGTGCTGGCTGAGGTGCGGCCCGGCCGCCGAACAGCAGGAAGCCGCCGAAGGTGAGCCCGTAGCCGGTGCCGACCCATTGCAGGCTCGATTCCGGCATGTGCAGCTTGCGGCCGATGGTCGGCAGCGCGACGTTGACGATCGCGAGGTCCGCGACCGTCATGAAGGACGAAACAGCCAGCACTGCAAAAGCGCGCCAGCGATGGACTTTATTCATGTCTCTACAGATCCGGGACGCACCGAAAACTGACCGGGGAACCGCGAGGGCAGATAGCGCGCCGCCGGCCGATTACTTTCGCCGCCTGTCCGGATCTATAGCAGTAACGGGCGACGCCCGGGAGGAGCAGCCATGGCCGCCAGCGAGGATTTCGCGCGTCTCACCGACCCGTTCCGGCCGGAGTTGCTGGCGCACTGCTACCGGATGCTGGGTTCGGTGCACGATGCCGAAGACCAGGTGCAGGAGACCATGATCCGGGCCTGGCGGTCCTACGGTGAGTTCGAGGGGCGGGCGTCGCTGCGGACCTGGCTGTACCGGATCGCGACCAATGCCTGCCTGCGCGCGCTGGAGAACAGCAGCCGCCGGCCATTGCCGTCCGGCCTGGGTGCCCCAGGCGAGTATCCGGAAGCTCCGCTGGCCGCGGCGCGCCCGGAGGTTCCGTGGCTGCAGCCCATTCCGGACGCGCTGGTGAGCGCCGGGTCCGCCGATCCCGCCGAGATCGTCGCCTCGCGGCAGGGCATGCGGCTGGCCCTGATCGCCGCCATGCAGTACCTGCCCGCCCGGCAGCGCGCCGTGCTGATCCTGCGTGATGTGCTGCGCTGGCGGGCCGCGGAGGTCGCCGAGCTGCTCGGTACCACCACCACCGCGGTGAACGGCATGCTGCAGCGCGCCCGGGTGCGGCTGGAGCAGGCGGCCCCCGGCCAGGACCAGATCCACGAGCCTGCCGACCCGGCCGACCGTGCCCTGCTCGACAGGTACGCGACCGCCTTCCAGAACGCCGACGTCACGGCGGTCTTGCACCTGCTGCGCGAGGACGCCGTGTTCGAGATGCCGCCGGAGCCGACCTGGTTCACCGGCCGTGAGCTGATCGGCCGCTTCCTCCGGTCCTGGGTCCTCGCCGAACCCGGCCGCTTCCAGATGATCCCCACGGCCGCCAACGGCCAGCCCGCGTTTGCGGTCTACATGCGCGGCCCCGACGGCGTGCACCGCGCCCACGCGATACAGCTGATCACCATCGCCGCATCGCGCGTCACCCGGGTCATCTCGTTCAATGACCCGGGCCTCTTGGCGACCTTCGGCTTGCCGTCAGCCGTCCCAGCGTCCGCGGCCCCGGTACCGTGCCGGTGACCAAGAGCGCCGCGACTGCTCAGGCACGCACATGCCCGGTCGGTTGCACCACGGTCCGTTCGGCAGATAGGGATTTATCTCTCGAACGGGCCGCAACTGCGGATATCTCAGGCATCTAACCAGCGGCGTTCCCGGTCGGGCTGGCTGGTGGCATTCTGGAGTGACATGGACTGGATCGCGACCAACGGCTGACTGGTCAGGTAGTGGTTGCGACGCTTCCGCCGAGGTCGAACTCGGTCAGAGGGGAGGGCCCGTGCCTTACCGGGTGGTCGTCATCGGCGCCGGATTCGGCGGGATCGGCATGGCGATCGCGCTCAAGCAGGCGGGCATCGAAGATTTCGTCGTGCTGGACCAGGCCGATGACCTCGGCGGAACCTGGCGCGATAACAGCTACCCGGGCCTGACCGCGTCGCGGACGTGATCATCTACGGCACCGGTTTCAAGGCGGCGGAGTTCCTCGCGCCGATGCTGGTGTCCGGTCTCGGCGGCTGGCGGCTGCAGCAGGCCTGGCAGGACGGGCCGCGGTCCTACCTCGGCAGCACCGTTTCCGGGTTCCCGAACTTCTTCATGCTCTACGGGCCTAACACCAACCTCGGCGGAAATTCGATCATCTACATGCTCGAAGGCCAGATCGGCTACGTTCTCGGTGCGATCCAGGCGCTCCAGGCCGAGCGCCTGGCCTGGCTTGACGTGCGCCCCGACGTGCAGGACGCGTTCAGCTCCTGGGTGCAATCGGCCAGCCGGAGGTCGGTGTGGGAGACCGGCTGTCACAGCTGGTACACGACGGCCTCCGGACGCAACACCACCAACTGGCCCGGCCACACCTTCATGTACCGGTACCAGGTCCGGCGCTTTGACCTTGCCGCGTACCGGGTCATGCCGAAACGGCCGGCCATATCCAGCACCAGCGCGGCATGACCGCGCGCCGCGCGCGCCGGAGGCTGCGCGTGCCGCCCGCGACCATGCGCCTCGGGATGCGGCAGGTCGGCAGGCACTGCCTGGACCCGGCTCTGCCCTGGCAGGTGCAGCGGACGCGGCTGGACCAGGTCACCAGGTTCTCCCTGCTCCCGTGGCGCACCACGGTCACCGAGCAGGCGATAGCCGGGCTGCGCGCCGAAGTGGTGTCCTCCCGGGCACCGGGTTCGCACCTGACGGTGATCCACTTTCACGGCGGCGGCTATTGCCTGGGCTCGGCGCGCATGGCCCGGTCGTGGGCGGCGCACCTGAGCGCCCAGACGGGCTGCCGGGTTGTCTTGCCCGAATACCGGCTGGCGCCTGAGCATCCCTATCCGGCGGCACTCAAGGACGCCCGCGCGGTCATCACAGCCCTGTCCGGCGAAGCCGACCCGGGGCCGGTGGTGGTGTCGGGCGACTCGGCAGGCGGGGGACTCGCCCTGGCCCTGGTCCTGGCGATGCGCGACGAAGGGCAGGAACCCCCGGCCGGGGCCATCCTGTTGTCGCCGTGGCTCGATCTCGGCCGTGACCGCCGGGCCGTCCCGGACCTGGTGCGCCGCGACGTCCTGCTCGACCCGGACTGGCTCGACGCCTGCGCTCGCGCCTACGCCGACCCGTCCACCTGGGCCGGCCACTTGGTCTCCCCGCTGCACGCCACGCACGCCGGGCTGCCGCCGCTGCTGATCCAGGCCGGGACCGAGGAACTGCTCGCCCCAGATGCCGAGCTGCTGGCCGCCAGCGCTTCGGCCGCCGAGGTAGACGTGACATACACCAGATGGCCACGCATGTGGCACGACTTCGCGCTACAGCCCGGTTTGCTCGCCGCTGCCGACAGCGCGCTGGCACAAGCATCCTGGTTCGTCAGCAAGGTAACCGCCAGCCGGTGACGCTTTCCCACGCGTAACAGGCGCAGGCGAGTACCGCCGGTGCCGGTCGTGGCGTCATGCGCGGCAGGCGATCCCGTCGAGGACGGTGCTGAGCCCGAACTGGAACTGATCGTCGGCGAAGTCGGCCGGCGGGGCGGCCGCGTGCTGGGTCATGGCGGCGGTCAGGCGGGGGAAGCGTTCGGGGTCGGCCAGCCGCAGTAGCATCCGGGCGTACTGCGTGCCCGGATTGTCGCCGGGCCGGACGCCGCGGGCGAGCCCGGTCGCGAGCTGGGTCTGGCCCCGGACATAGACATTGACCAGCAGCAGCGCCGACAGCTTCTCGGTCTCGGCTAGGCGGGTCGGCTGCAGGGCCTCGAGCCCGCGCTCGGTCCACTGGATCTGGTTCGGGAGCGCGGGCGGATCCGGCGGGGACACGCCCAGCGCCCAGGGGTGGGCTTCGAGCCTGGAGCGCGCGGCGTAGGCCCAGGCTGATAGCCGGTCGCGCCAGCACACCTGGCCGTAGGCAGGAAAGTCCGGCGGTCCGATGGCCTCGTCGATCATGAGGGCGAGCAGCTCGTCCTTGGCCTGGACGTAGCGGTACAGGCCCATCGAGGTCATGCCGAGCCGCGCTCCGACGGTTCGCATGGAGACGCGGCCGAGGCCGCCCTGGTCAGCCAGCTCGACGCCGGCTGTGGCGATCGCGCGTAGGTGCAGGCTGCGCCGGGGCCCGGGCCGCCGGCCGTCGTCGCCGTGCCAGGCCAGGTCCACATAATCCGGAATACCCATGGCGGCATGCCCATCCGGGTGTCCTACCGGGTTCCTCATACTGCTTGCAGTGTACACAGTCGAAAGTTTACAATCTGCTTGCACTGGTATCAGTTTCCGATGTACGCAGATAACGGCAGGGGGCTCCGTGCGCAACAAGGACGTGCTCATCTCGGGGGCCGGCGTGGCCGGGCAGGCGCTGGCCTACTGGCTGCGGCGGCTCGGCTTCACCCCGGTCGTGGTGGAGCGGGCGCCCGCGCCGCGCGACGGCGGCCAGGCCGTCGA
>Ga0302184_10000991_pt1 | contig 18596 bp, 19 predicted proteins | sample I_Palsa_N3_3_FD_200233 | JGI IMG/M metagenome (GOLD analysis project Ga0302184, IMG submission 200233) | Peat permafrost microbial communities from Stordalen Mire near Abisko, Sweden - I_Palsa_N3_3 | ecosystem: Environmental > Terrestrial > Soil > Palsa > Peat permafrost | place: Sweden...
TGCCGGTCGTGCGGTGTCGTCGCTGACGTCGACTGCGCGGTCGGCGAGGCGCCCTGCCTGACCGCATCGGACGACCACGGCTTCTCGGTCGGCGAGGCCGAGGTCATCTACTGGGGCCTGTGTCCCGACTGTTCTATCGCCCGGAGTTCCTGAGCACCGCGATCCGCCTATCCCGGAAGGATTCCCATGTCTGAGAACCATGATCCAGTAGTCGTCGAAGAGCCAACCCCTGAGGCCGGGGGATGCCCGGTCGTGCACGGCCTCACCCACCCCACCGAGGGTGACGCTAATCATGACTGGTGGCCGAACCGGCTCAACTTGAAGATCCTCGCCAAGAACCCCGCCGTGGCCAACCCGCTGGGCGAGGAGTTCAACTACGCCGAGGCGTTCAATACCCTCGACCTGGCGGCCGTGAAGCACGACATCGCTGAGGTGCTGACGACCTCCCAGGACTGGTGGCCGGCCGACTTCGGCCACTACGGCCCGCTGATGATCCGGATGGCGTGGCACAGCGCGGGCACCTACCGCATCAGCGACGGCCGCGGCGGCGCCGGCGCTGGCCAGCAGCGCTTCGCGCCGCTCAACAGCTGGCCGGACAACGTCAGCCTGGACAAGGCCCGCCGGCTGCTGTGGCCGGTCAAGAAGAAGTACGGCCAGAAGCTCTCGTGGGCCGACCTGATGATCCTCACCGGCAACGTCGCGCTGGAGTCGATGGGCTTGGCGACCTTCGGCTTCGGCGGCGGCCGCCCGGACGTCTGGGAACCGGACGAGGACGTCTACTGGGGTCCGGAGACGACCTGGCTCGGCGACGAGCGCTACACCGGCGACCGGGAGCTTGAGGAGCCGCTCGGCGCGGTGCAGATGGGTCTCATCTACGTCAACCCGGAGGGCCCGAACGGCAACCCGGACCCGCTGGCCGCGGCCCGCGACATCCGCGAGACGTTCCGTCGGATGGCGATGAACGACGAGGAGACGGTCGCCCTGATCGCCGGCGGTCACACCTTCGGCAAGACCCACGGCGCGGGCCCCGCGGATGCGGTCGGCCCCGACCCTGAGGCGGCCCCGCTCGAGCAGCAGGGCTTTGGCTGGAAGAACTCGTACGGCACCGGCAAGGGCCGCGACGCGATCACCAGCGGTCTCGAAGTCACCTGGACCGCCACGCCGACCGCGTGGGACAACAGCTTCTTCGAGACCCTCTTCGGTTTTGAGTGGGAGCTGACCGCCAGCCCGTCAGGCGCGCACCAGTGGCAGCCGAAGGACGGGGCCGGGGCGGGGACCGTGCCCGACCCCCAGGACCCGTCGCCGCGGCGCCCGCCGACGATGCTGACCACCGACCTGTCGCTGCGGTTCGACCCCATCTACGAGCCGATCTCGCGGCGTTTCCTGGCGAACCCCGACGCGCTCGCGGACGCCTTCGCCCGGGCGTGGTTCAAGCTGACCCACCGCGACATGGGCCCGGTCGTGCGCTACCTCGGCCCGGAGGTCCCGTCCGAGACGCTGATCTGGCAGGACCCCGTTCCTGCGGTGGACCACGAGCTCGTCGACGCGGCGGACATCGCCGCCCTCAAGAGCCAGGTCCTCGCCTCGGGCCTGTCGGTCTCCCAGCTGGTCTCTACGGCGTGGGCGGCTGCCTCGTCGTTCCGAGGCAGCGACAAGCGCGGCGGCGCTAACGGCGCGCGCATCCGCCTCGAGCCGCAGAACGGCTGGGAGGCCAACAACCCCGACGAGCTGGCGACGGTGCTGCGCACCCTGGCGGGGATCCAGGAGTCCTTCAGCGCCGGCGCCAAGAAGATCTCGCTGGCCGACCTGATCGTACTGGCCGGCGGTGCCGCCGTCGAGCAGGCCGCCAGGAACGCCGGCTTCGACGTCGAGGTCCCCTTCACGCCGGGCCGCACCGACGCGTCGCAGGAGCAGACCGACGTAGAGTCGTTCGTCAACCTCGAGCCGAAGGCGGACGGGTTCCGCAACTACCTCGGGAAGGGCAACCGGCTGCCGGCCGAGTACCTCCTCCTGGACAAGGCGAACCTGCTCACCCTGAGCGCGCCAGAGATGACGGTGCTCGTCGGCGGCCTGCGCGCCCTGGGTGCCAACCACGACGGGTCCAAGCTCGGCGTCTTCACCACCACCCCCGGGTTGCTGACTAACGACTTCTTCGTCAACCTGCTCGACATGGGTACGACGTGGAAGGCGACATCCGAGGACGCGAACACGTTCGAGGGTCGCGACGCCGCCACCGGCGAGGTGAAGTGGGCCGGCAGCCGTGCCGACCTCATCTTCGGGTCGAACTCCGAGCTGCGCGCGCTCGCGGAGGTCTACGCGAGCGATGACGCGAAGAAGAAGTTCGTGCACGACTTCGTCGCGGCGTGGGGCAAGGTGATGGACCTCGACCGGTTCGACCTCGTCTGATCATGATGTCCAGGTCGGCCCGCGCCGGCCGACCTGGACATCATGAGTCCGAAGGATCTGGCGTGGGCACGGTTATTCCGAGGCGTCGGCTCCGGCCCATGGCGGTGAGAGCGGTGTTGCCGGGCCGCCAGCGCCCTGCAGGCGGGCGCTCCACTTCTCCTCGATATGGCCGAACCGCCAGATGGCAATGGCCGCCACCCAGGTAACGACGAACATGCCGACGATCACGAAGCCGGCGGTATTGATGTTGAAGTTGTACATGAAGCCCCAGAAGCCGCTGGTCTGGCTGAATCCGTGGACCTCCAGCGGGATCAGGCTGAGTGTCTCGATCGCGCCGATGAAGAAGCAGATGGCCACGGACAGCCCGGTGATGGCCAGGTTGTAGAACACCTTGCGGACCGGGTTGAAGAACGCCCAGCCGTAGGCCATGTTCATGAACATGCCGTCGGTGGTGTCCATCAGGGTCATCCCGGCGGTGAACAGGATCGGCAGGGCCAGGATCGCCTGCCACGGAATGTGCTCGGAGGCCAGCAGCGCGGTGGTGGTCAGCAGGGCAACCTCGGTGGCGGTGTCGAAGCCCATCCCGAACACGACCCCGACGGGGTACATCTGCCATTCCTTGTTGATGACCTTCATCCACCGGCCGAAGAAGCGGTAAAAGAACCCTCGGTTCTCCAGCTGGCGCTCGAGCTCCGCCTCGTCGTACTCGCCGCGCCGCATCGACTTGAAGACCTTGATGATTCCGGCCAGGACCACCAGGTTCAGGAACGCGATCAGGAACAGGAAGGCGGCGGAGACGATCGTGCCGAAGTTGGCGCCGAACACCTCCAGGGAGGAGTTGCTGTGCGTCACCGCGGGCAGGACGGTCTTCTCCGCGATGATGATGCCGACCCCGGTCACGAAGACGATGGTGGAGTGGCCGAGGGAGAAGAAGTACCCGAACGCGAACGGTCGCGGCTTGTCCGTACCCTGACGTTCGTTCATCACCTTGCGGGTGGTGTTGTCGATGGCAGAGATGTGGTCGGCGTCGAACGCGTGCCGCAGGCCCAGGGTGTAGGCGGTGACGCTCAGGCCGATGCCGAACAGCTTGTAGTGGGCGGGCAGTACGTAGACGATGAAGACGAAGAACCCCAGCGCGTGCAGCGCCAGGATCGAGCCGTACATCCCCAGCGTGCGGCGGCGCTCGACCGGGCTCATGAGATGGAAGGACTGCCGGATCATCCTGCGCATGTTCATGCCGCCCCGCGGTGTCACGCTCTGCGTGGCCATGCCTCCACCCCTCGGTCACCCCGCGCAGCAGGTCCCGCGCCTGAACGCACGCTAGCCCAGTTGCACATATGTCGCAAGTACTCCTACCTTGCAATCAGGGCGTCGGCTTCCGCGTCGCGGTGTCCAGGTGATGAGGACTCACCGCCGTGGGGGATCACGGCTCAGCTGCTGGTCCCGGGCTATGGGCCGGCTCGGCGGGAACGTTGGCGGTCCAGCGGGATTCGACCCGGCCCAGCCGCCAGTAGCTGAGGGCGATCGCCCAGACACCGATGAACAGGGCGGCGATGCAGAATCCGGCGATGTTGATGTTGAAGTTGGCCATGGCCGACCAGAAGGCGCCGTGCAGGTGCGCTTCGGTGGTCAAGATGCCGAGGATCTCGATGGTGCCGATGATGAACGCGGCACCGATGGACAACCCGGTGATGACCAGGTTGTAGTAGACCTTGCGGACCGGCCGGGCGAACGCCCAGCCGTAGACGAAGTTCATGAAGCAGCCGTCGAGGGTGTCGAACAGCATCATCCCGCCGGAGAACAGGAACGGCAGGGCGAGCACCGCGTAGTAAGGCAGGCCCTGGATCGCGGCGTAGGCGGTGGCGGCGAGCAGCACGACCTCGGTGGCGGTGTCGAAGCCGATGCCGAAGACCAGGCCGACGAAGTACAGCTGCCAGCTGTGGTTGATGGACCTCATGAACCGGCCGAAGAACCGGTACATCAGCCCGCGGGCCTGCAGCTGGGCTTCGAGTTCGGCCTCGTTGTAGGTGCCGGCCCGCATGTCGCGGAAGACCTTGAAGATGCCGGCCAGCACGATCAGGTTCAGCACCGCGATCAGGTACAGGAACCCGGCGGACAGCAGTGTCCCGATCGCCCCGCCCGCGGTCTCATACGCCGAGTTCGGGTCGACCATCGCGCCGAAGACGGCCCGGGCCGCGAAGGTGATGCCGACGCCGACCGCCACGACGATCGTGGAGTGGCCGAAGGAGAAGAAGAACCCGGTGCCCAGCGGCCGCTTGCCGTCGGCCATCAGCTTGCGGGTGGTGTTGTCGATGCAGGAGATGTGGTCGGCGTCAAAGGCGTGCCGGAACCCCAGAAACCACGCGGTGACGGCCACCCCCAGGCCGATGCCCAGCCCCCTGCTGCCGCCCTCGCCCCGGTAGTCGAAGTGGTGCGGCATCACGCAGGCGATGAAGATGCACCAGCCCACGGCGTTGACGGCCAGGATAAAGCCGAACATCGCGGCCATCGCGCCCCACTCGCGGGCCGACAGATCCGCGCCCATCCGGCGCAGGCGACGATAACCACCAGGCATGCGTTCCGCCCTTCTTCCGAGGACTGGTGTTCGCAGGCGGCCTAGGCCAGGCGACCGGACTCATCCCCGGAAAGGGGCTTCACCGTTGCGGGACAGTGCCGGATTCCCAGCAGACTTCGCTGACCGGACTTCGCTGAACTGGCTGCCACCCGGGCGCGCGGCCCGGACCCTGGAAAAGCTACAGAACACGTGGATCAGCGTCAAGTCTGATTGGATAATCAGATATACCCGGGGGCTGCCGGGGCCAGGCTGGCGCGAGGTCGCCAGGAGACGGTCACGGCCGCCTGGCCGCCCATACGGTCCTCGCGGCGCGGACGGTGAGGTCGTCGCGCTGCAAGACGCCGTGGGGCCCGTGGCTGTCGATGAGGATGTCGAGCGCGGCCAGATCATCGGTGCTCATCCGGCCGTCGAGGCCGGACCGGATCCGTCGCAGGGACGCCTGAGCGTACCGGCCGGAGGCGGCCGGAAGCGGCGACGCCAGGTGGATGACGAAGGGCCGCTCGGCCTCGATGGTGAAGCCCGCCCGGGTCAGGCGCGGGCCCCAGTCGGAGCCGAGATGCGGCATCTCGGCGGCCTGCCGCTCGGCGAGGACGGCATGGCAGCGCGCTTCGAGTCCGGGGCGGCCGAGGCCCAGGTCGTCGGGCAGGAAGCGCGGGAAAGCAACTATCTCGGCCACCACCAGCAGCCCGCCGGGGCGGAGCGCGGCGAAGACCCCGGCGAGAACCCGATCAGGATCCGCCATGTGGTGCAGTGACGAAGACGCCCAGACCAGGTCGACCGCGTCGAGGGCGGGCCACGCCGCGCCCAGGTCCGCCTGGACGGTACGGATCCGGTCGGCCACGCCCAGAACGCGGGCTTTGCTGCTGAGGCGATGCAGCATCTCCGGGGATAGGTCCAGGGCGATCACGTCGGCCTGGTCGAAACGCTCGAGCAGAGCGAAGGCGCCGGTACCGGTTCCGCTGCCCAGGTCGAGGATCCGGCGGGGAGGCGGATCGGCGGCCAGCTGGTGGATCCAGCCGGTCACTTCGGCCAGGTAGGAGTGCATGACCTCGGCGTCGAGGTCCAGGAGCTCGGCCATGGCCGCGTCGGTCTCGGCGGCGGAGTCGTGCTGGCCGTGCTGGTGCTGATGGCTTCCCATGCTGGCAGCCTAGGAGGTCCTTGCGCCATTGACATAGGGTCTTGCGTATGACGCAAGACGGCGAGCTCGACGGTCTGGTCCGCAAGCGGGTCAGGGGGCTGCGGGCGGCGCTCGGCTGGTCCCTCGACGATCTGGCGGCCCGCTGCTACCTGAGCCCTTCCACCCTGAGCCGTATCGAGACGGGCCACCGGCGGATCAGCCTCGATCAGCTGAGTTCGATCGCCCGGGCCCTCGGGACCACGCTCGACCAGCTGGTGGAATCCGTCGCCGATGACGATGTGGTGATCAGGCCGCAGCGCGACACCGCGCGCGGGATGACCACCTGGATCCTGAGCCGCGAGCCCGGGCCGCACGGCGTCACCGTGGCCAAGATGCGCATCACCAAGCCGGAGCCCCGGCGCGGCGCCGTGGAGTTGAAAGTCCATCCCGGCAAGGACTGGTTCACCGTCCTGTCAGGAACCGTGGTGCTGCTGCTCGGAGAGCGGACCATCATGGTCGAGGCCGGCCAGGCGGCGGAGTTCTCCACCATGATCCCGCACGCCTTCGGGGCCTCCGGTGGTCCGGCGGAGGTGCTGGCCATCTTCGACCACGACGGCCAGCGCACCCATCTCCGGCCACTGCCGTGAGGCCTGGCCGACGGGCCCGGCCACTAACGGGAGGGAACCGCCATTTGCCGCGTTGCTGGAATTAGCTGCAGCCGGCGATATTGCCGTCCTTGGCCTGCAATCCGCGGGGCGTCATCCGATGCTTTTATTGCCCCGGGTGATTAGGGGCGATCTTCTCGACTGGCATTTATGGTCTGTTTCTTCTCGTATAGTCAATATCCGCGAGCAGGATCAGCCCAGGCCCGCCACGTTCGGTGCGCCTCGTTGCCCACCGGTAATTTCACTGCTATCTTCAAGCTTTCCCTAAGCCGACTCGGAGGTACGAATTTACATGCTGCGCCGAATTTCTACCATTATTGCCGCAGCAGCGATGCTGGTCCTCAGTGCACTACCGGTTTCTGCGGCCACCATGTCATCCAACACCCATACGATTTCCTTCCCGGGTCTGCATGGCGTCGACGCGTGGGGCAGTTACACCAAAACCGGCTCAAAGGTCCGGGTTAGCGTGTGTGCCGGAGTTGCTGATCACGGCCTTTTCGCTGTCGGCGCGGTCGCGCTGTCTTCGAATGCCAACAACAGCAAGTCGAACAAATTCGGCGCGGTGGCCGTCGGATACCACAAGGCCTCCTGCGTGAGCGAGAACCTGCGTTATACCAACCATCTCCGCGTCTACACGTTCATCGGTGGCAGCACCGGGAGGATCTCGGCGCAGAGCAAGGCCAAGTCGATCTACTGACGCCCCGTCCTCCCCACCCGGCACCGGCCAGAGTGCATGGATGTGGCACCCTACACACTCTTTCGCGTACGGTGCCACATCCATACACGGCCGGGCGCGCCCGGCCGTGCATGAGCCTGCAAGACTCCAGGTATGACCATCCGGCTTGGCAGCACGGTAATTAACTGCGCGGACATGGAGCTCATGACCAGCTTCTGGTCCCGGGCTCTCAGCGTTGCTCCCTCGTCGGCGGCGGCCGGCGATGACTTCCGCGTGCTGCGCGGAGAACATGTCAACCTCTCGCTTCAGCGGGCGGACACGGTCGTTTCCGCCCGAGACCAGATGCACCTTGACCTCTATACCGAGGACCAGGCCGCCGAGGTCCGCCGGCTGGCCGACCTCGGAGCCAGGGTCGTCCGGCACAACCTCGATCCCGAGGACGACTACGTGGTCATGACCGACCCTGAGGGCAACGAGTTCTGCGTCTGCGCCAAAGCGGACCTGTGAGGCCTGCACCCTTCAGGATCGGTCAGGAGACCGTGATGACCAGGCGGCCGGTGACGTGACCGGCCTGGCTTACCGCTTGTGCCCGGGCCGCATCTTCGAGCGGGAAAGCCTGGTCGACCGGTAGGTGAAAGGCGCCCTCGCTGAACATCCGGGCCGCTTGGGCGAGGGCGCCGGCCATGTCCGAGGGCTCCGAGGAGACTTGCGCGCCGTGCTCGGGCGCGCTGAAATCGGCGATCGACAGCACCTTGGCCGGATCGCCAGTCAGCTCGATCAGCTGCGGGATGACGCCGGACCCGGCGATGTCAAGCGCCGCATCCACCGGCGCGATCGCGCGGACCCGGCCGACCAGGCCGTCGCCGTAGGTGGTGGGAACGGCGCCGAGCGAGCGAACGTAGTCCTGGCTCGAGGCGCCCGCGGTGCCGATGACGTCGATGCCCCGCTGCCTGGCGACCTGGATGACGGCCGAGCCGACGCCGCCGGACGCGCCGCTGACCAGGAGGGTCTGGCCCGGTTTGATCCCGACCTGGTTGATGATCCGGATCGCCGTCTCGATCGGCGCCGGGTACCCGGCCGCCTCCTCGAAGGACAGCCCGGAGGGCATCACCGCCCAGCTCGAGAGCACGGCGTACTCGGCGTACGTCTGGGACCCTGAGCCGAACACGGGGTCGCCGACCGCGACGCCGGTCACGCCCGCGCCGATCTCGTCGATCACCCCGGCCGCGTCTATCCCGGTTCCGGCCGGCCAGGACAGCGGCAGCATCTCCCGCATGAACCCGGCGCGGATCTTCCAGTCGATGCCGTTCACGCCCGCCGCTCGGACGGCGATCCGGACCTGGTCCGGTCCGGCGTGCGGCTCCTCGACCTCGACGAGCCGGAGCACCTCGGGGCCGCCATAGGAGGCAAACTGCGCTGCTTTCATTTCGCTCAACCTACCGGTCCCCGACCGCGATCCGATCGGAAGGACCGCCGCCACGGTAGTCTCGGCAGGCGGGTGAGCGGATATGAGGGGCAGGCAACGACATGGCGGCGCAGACCCCGGAGGTATCGGTCCGGGACAACATGGAATCGCTTTGCTACGACGCGCTGATCGACGGCGAGGTGATCGGCTCGGTCGTGTACGAATACTCGGGACCCAGGATCATGTTCCTGCACACGATCGTCGATCCGGAATTCCGTGGCCGGGGGATCGGCACCATGCTGGTCGCGGCGGCGCTGGACGACGTCCGGGCCAGGGGCATGACGCTGAGCAACTACTGCGCCTTCGTGTCGGTGTTCATCGGCACCCACCCGCAGTACGCGGACCTGATCGACGGCGAGCACCCCGGCCTCCCGCACGGCCGGTGACCCAACCCGGGCCGGCACCCTAAGTTGCTCGGCGCCCGGCTGCGGCCCGATCAGGAGCTGTCAGTGCGGGATACCCGAGATCAGGTCGCCCGCGCGGGCCAGCAGCGAGGTGCGCGGGGACCGGCGGCCTGATTCCAGCCGGTCCGCCGTGCGATAGAGCGCGTACAGGCCGTGGACGCCGGCCCAGCGGGCCGGCTCGGGCTCCCAGCGAGGCGAGTGGTGGCCCACCCAGGGCAGCGTGGTGAGCGGGCCCGGAACGCCGCGCACCAGGTCGGCGAGCGTACGGCCGGCCAGGTTGGCGGCGGCCACCCCGTGGCCGGAGTAACCGCCCGCCCAGCCCAGGCCGGTCTGCGGATCCAGGGTGACCGTGGCGCACCAGTCCCTGGGTACCCCGAGCAGCCCGCACCAGGCGTGGTCGATCCCGGCATGCGCCGCCGCGGGGAACATCCGGCGCAGGATCCGGCCGAGCTGAGCCACCGTCGACGGCGCGATCGCGCCATCGGCATCGAGTTCCGAGCCGAAACGGTAGGGGATACCGCGCCCGCCGAGCGCGATCCGCCCGTCCGGGGTGCGCTGCGCGTAGATGTACGCGTGGGCCTCATCACTGAGCGTCTCGGAGCCGTCCCAGCCGATCGATTTCCAGGCTTCGTCGCTAAGCGGCCCGGTGGTAATCATCGAGCTGTTCATCGGCAGCAGCGTCCGGTGCTGCCCCGGCATGCCCGCCGTGAACCCCTCGGTGCAGCGCAACACGTAAGGCGCGCGCACCTGGCCGGCCGCTGTATCCGCCCGTCCGGCTGAGATCGACGTCACCGGGGTCGCCTCGTACAGCAGCACACCCGCGCGGGTCACCGCCTCGGCCAGCCCGGCGGCCAGGTCGGCCGGCTGCACCCGGGCGCAGTGCGGGGAGTACAGCGCCCCGGCCGCGCCCGCCACCCGCAGCCGTCCGTCGAGCTCGGTTTTCTCGACATACCGAACGATCCCTGGTCCGTCCCCCCAGTCACGTTCGGCCTCAACCCGTCGGCGCAGCCGGGCGTCCTGCGCCGCGGAGGTGGCCACGGTGAGCGTGCCGCCCTTCACCAGTCCGGCGTCGATGCCTTCGTCCGCGCAGACGCTGGCCACCTCATCGACGGTCTCGCGGAGCCGCCGCTCAAGCTCGCGGACGCCCTCCCGCCCCCGCGGGTGCCTGGCGTAGCGGGCGCGCGAACCTGGCAGAGTCGCGGTCACCCAGCCGCCGTTCCGGCCGGAGGCCCCGAAGCCGGCGAAGTTCGCCTCCAGCACGATGACCCGCAGCCCCGGGTCAGCTCGCTTGAGGTAGTAGGCGGTCCACAGGCCGGTATAGCCGCCTCCCACGACGCACACGTCGGCCTCGGCGCTGCCCGGCAGCGGCGGCCGCTGCTGCCGGTTGGCGCGCGCCTGCCACCAGTACGAGACCTCCCCGTTGCGCACGCACAGACCTCCCCGGACAGGCGCAGTACTGCTCGTTCTGAATATAAATATGTCCGGCCGGGCTGGCCGCCTCTCCCGGTGTCGGCGACCACCGGCAGGGTAGCGTCAGGGTATGCGACTTGGGGTACTCGATGTGGGATCTAACACGGTGCACCTGCTCGTGGTAGACGCCTACCCGGGTGCGCGGCCCATGCCCGCCTTCTCGCACAAGGTGGAACTCAAGCTCGCCGCTCACCTCGAGGACGGCAGCTCGCTGTCCGGACCGGGCGAGAGAAGCCTGCGGGGTGTCGTCGAAGAGGCGCTGCGGATAGCGGAGGACAAGGGGGTCGAGGAGATCATCGCGTTTGCGACCTCGGCCGTCCGGGAGGCCGAGAACGGCGAGCAGGTCCTGGCCAGGATCCGCGAGCAGACCGGGGCCCAGATCAACGTGATGACCGGCCTGGAGGAAGCGCGGCTCACGTTCCTGGCCGCCCGGCGCTGGTTCGGCTGGTCGTCTGGGCGCCTGCTCGTGCTCGACATCGGCGGTGGCTCGCTGGAGGTGGCGTCGGGAATCGACGAGGAGCCGGACGCCGTGGCGTCGCTGCCGCTGGGCGGCGGGCGCCTCACCAGGTACTGGATCAGCTCCGACCCGGCGTCGCCGCAGGAGATACGCCGCCTGCGCAAGCACGTGCGTGCAGAAATCGCCCGGGAAACCGGAGGCATGCTGCGGCAGGGCCCCCCCGATCACGTGGTGGGGACCTCGAAGACCTTCCGCCAGCTCGCCAGGATCGCCGGCGCGGCTCCGTACGGCGCGGGCCCCTACGTCAAGCGGGTGCTGAGGCACGCTGACGTAGCGGCCCTGGCCGAACGGCTGCCGACGATGACTGCGGCCGAACGGGCCCGGCTGCCTGGCGTGTCAGCCAGCCGTACCCCGCAGCTTCCGGCCGGAGCCATCGTGGCCGACGCCATCCTCGACTTGCTCGGCGTCGATCAGCTTGAACTGTGCCCGTGGGCCCTGCGTGAGGGCGTGATCTTGCGGCGGCTGGACAGGCTCGCGCAAGGCCTAGCCGCCGTGACCTGACCCGGGGCTAGTTGTCGCTGCCTGGGACGATGCGGATGCCCTCGGTGCGCTCGTCGGGATCGATGATGTTGGCGCGCGCCTGGGCGCGCTTATCGGCCGCCTGGACCGCCTGCGCCGACGTCGGGGACAGCGTCGTCTGCGTCTGCGTCGGCGTCGTCTGCGTCGGCTGGGACGGGGTCGGCTGGGACGGGGCCGACCCCGGCTCGGAGGAAACCGCGGGCCTGGCCGGCGCCGGGGCGGTCGGCTGCGGACCTACCCGGAGTCCGCCCGGACCCGTGGGGCCGGTCGCGCCGGCGGCCGTGGGGCGCGGTCCGCCCGCGGAGCCCGATCCGGCGGCGATCGACTTGGCGGTGGCCTGGTCGACCTCGTCCTCGAGAGACATGCGGGCGGTCTCCGCCGCGACCAGCCCCGAGACCCCATCGAGGATTTCGGTCAGCCGCTTAATCGTTTCCGAGTGCCTGGTGGACAGCAGGTTCAGGCGGCGCTCGGCGCCATCGTGAATCGCGCTGGCCCTAGCCGTCGCTTCGTCGAGCGCCTTCTTGGCCTGTGCCTTCGCGCTGGCCAGGGCGCTCTCGGACTTCTTCTTCGCCTCGGAGGTGGTGCGCTCGGACTCGGCGCGTGCGGCGGTCACGGTCTTCTCGGCCTCGGCCCGCGCGGAGGTGATGGCACGCTCGGCCTGTTCCTGAGCCGCGGTGAGCATGCGCTCGGCCTGCTCGCGCGCCTCGGCCCGGGACTTGTCGGCCTCCGCCTGGGCTTCGTTGCGCTGCCTGGCTATATCTTCATGGGCCTTGGACTTCTGCGACCGGGCCTCGTCATCGGCCAGCTTGAGGATCTGGGCGATCCGCTCACTGACTTCCTCGTGCGCGGGCTTGGCGCCCAGAGCCTGCTGGCGGGCCGTGGCCAGGTCGTGCCTGAGTTCTTCTCCGTCGTCAAGGGCGCGGGCAAGTCGCTGCTCTAGGTCACGGATCTGGCTGCGGCAGCGGGCAATGAATTCATCAACCTGACGGCGGCTGTATCCACGCATCTGCATTTCGAATGCGTCTTCGTGAACGAGGTTCGGCAGGAGATCACTGTTGTCATTCATGGCTTCCCGAGATCATGTTGTCCGAAATAGGCGGGAACGGTGCCCGCAGTCTAGCGAGGCAAGCAATTATGTACCGGGCCGTGAAGGACAGCCGGCCGGGACCGCTCCTTCTGTAGTATGCGTGCTCAGGGCGGGTAGGCGGGGCAAATCGCGCAGGACTGTGGCCGGTACACGATGAGGCACGCCGCCGGGGCGGATAAATGTCCGTGTTTGTCGGTTTTGATGGTATATATGCGATGTTAAACCAGGCGAGCTGTTTGGGAAGAGATGCGGGTGTGACCCTTGTGGCCTGCATTACAGGAATTATGTCAACTCCGTTGTAGTTTGCTGGAATCGTTACGGTCCGACTGGGTAAAACCGCACCGAAGGTGGCAAGCGAATGGCCCTGATGGGTCATGCGGAGGAGCAGTGTCGGCACGTAACCTGGGGCGCAAGCGAACGGAGTCGCGATCAGCGCTGGAGGTGAGCACGATTCCCAGGCAGTTGGATCTTCGCGTTCACGACCGCGTCGCCCTCGATGAGATCGAACTCTACGCCGAGGTGCTGAGCGCGGTGGCGGCCACGGACCGGCCGCTGACCGCCGCGGAACTGGACAAGGCGCTAGGGATCTGCGACAGCTAGTCCGCGGCAGTTAGCGGGTTTAGGGGTTTAGGGTTTGGGCTGCCGCCGGTACATGGCGTCCGTCCTGGTGCGAGTGAAGCCAAGGGCCTCATACATCCGGATCGCGGGCACATTGTCCTCGTCCACGTACAGCATCGCCTGGGCCAGGCCGCGGTCGCGCAGGTAGCCCAGCCCGGTCAGGGTCAGGGCCCGGCCGAGCCCGCTGCCCTGCTCGCCAGGATCGACCCCGACGACGTAGACCTCCCCGGTGCCCTGGGCGCCGCCCCGCTCGTGCGGCGGGTGGACCTTCGTCCAGTGGAAGCCGGCCATCAGGCCGTCTCTTACAGCGATGAAAAAGCCCGCCGGGTCGAACCACGGCTCACGTTCGCGCAGCTCAAGGTCGTGACGGGTCCATGCCCCCTGCTCCGGATGCTTGCTGAAGGCCGCTCTGTTGAGGCTCAGCCATTCCTCCTCGTCCTGGCCGGGCGCGAAGGTGCGCAGCGTGCTGCCGGGCGGGAACTCCGGCCGGTCCAGCACGTCGCGCAGTGAACGCCGCATCTGCCACAAGGCGCGGGAGCGCTCGAAGCCGGTCCGCGACGCCAGCCTCGCGGCGGCAGGCAGATCCCCGTGGGCCCAGAGCTGGAGCATGTGCCCGTTCGCCGCGGCGGCCAGGTCATGGACCAGCCCCTGGCCGATTCCCTGCCGCCGCCAGTCCGGATGCACCGCGAGCTCGCCGCTGACCTCCGGCTCCGGTGGATTCAGGTAGGCGTAGCCAGCGATGTCGCCGTCCACGGTGACGACGAAATCACGGCCCGCCCGCGGATCAGGCCCACCAGGCCCACCAGGCCCATCGGGCCCGGAGGGATCACGGACGGCGCGGTCGTAGCGGAGATGCAGCAGCACGTGCTCGGACAGCGGCGCGACCCCATCGGTCACGGCGGCGAGGTCGGCCAGCTCCAGGACGTCGGCGACCTCCGCTGCATCCAGATCGACGCCAGTAACCGGCCGCTGCGTCATCGGGCGGCGGTCGCCGCCCGAACCCCCGCGTCCTGGGTGGTCCTGGCGCGCTCTTCGCCGACCGGGCCCTGGGGCCTTTCGGTCCGCTCGCCCTTGACCGGCACGAACCGGTAGCCGACGTTACGTACGGTGCCGATCAGGGCCTCATGCTCAGGGCCGAGCTTGGCGCGCAGCCGCCGGACGTGCACGTCGACCGTGCGGGTGCCGCCGAAGTAGTCGTAGCCCCAGACCTCCTGCAGCAGCTGCGCGCGGGTGAAGACCCGGCCTGGGTGCTGGGCGAGGAACTTGAGCAGCTCGAATTCCTTGAAGGTCAGGTCGAGCACGCGGCCCCGCAGCCGGGCCGCGTAGGTGGCCTCGTCGATGGACAGCTCGCCCGAGCGGATCTCATCCGGCGCGTCCGCCACGGCGGCGATGGCCCGGCGCCCGATGGCGAGCCTGACCCTGGCCTCCACCTCGGCCGGTCCGGCTGTGTGCAAGATCACGTCATCGACACCCCACTCCGCGTTGACCGCGGCCAGGCCGCCCTCGGTCACGATCGCGAAGAGCGGGCAGTCCAGGCCGGTAGTCTGCAGCAGCCGGCAGATGCTCTTGGCGTGCGCGAGGTCGCGCCGCGCGTCCATCAGCACCGCGTCGGCGGGCGGAGCCTCCACTAGGGCGGACGCGTCCGCAGGCAGCACCCGGACCGGATGTAGCAGGAGTCCGAGAGCGGGCAGCACTTCCGCAGACGGCTCGAGCACGCCGGTGATCAGCAGCAGGTCGCTCACTCGGTGGCACCTCCACTCGGTGGTGCGGTCGCACCCTTACTACTTGTATAAACAGACAAGGACCCGGGGGCAACACCGCCCGGGTCCAGTTAAGACGAGGATATCCCAAATGGCCAAAGTGACAATCCAGTACTGGGCCGCCGCCAGGGCCGCGGCCGGCGTCGACGCGGAATCGGTCGATGCCGGGACGCTGGCGGAGGCGCTGGAGGTGATCGTAGCGCGCCGCGGCGAGGACAGACGGCTTCGCTCGGTCCTCGCGACATCTTCTTTCCTGGTCGATGGCACGTCGGCCGGCCGCCACGTGCCCGCCGACCTAAACTTGAAAGAGGCGGCCGTGATCGAGGTGCTCCCTCAGTTCGCCGGCGGTTGACTCCCCCGGGCCAGCACTGTCCATTCCGCGATTATTGCGGCAGACTGAGTAGATAACGCCCTACAGTGTCCGTACACATACGTTCTGAAGTCGCACGCCGGCGGTGTTCCAGCGCCCTGAGCAAGCCCGGATGAGCATGAGCCAGCACGGACCGCCGAGCCCCCCGGATCCCCCTGGGCCAGGGGCAGGGTCCGGCGACAAGAAGTTTCCGGGCGAAATGAACCGTCCCGCGCCACCGCACGTTTCCCATGGTGTGCCGAACGCGGGAACGGCGCCCCGCGCGGGGCGAGTGGCAGACGAGGCGTTTGTCCGGGCGCTTTACGCCGAACACGGCGGTGCCCTGCTTCGCTACGCCCTCCACCTCACCGGCGGTGACAGGCAGCGTGCGGAGGATCTAGTGCAGGAAACGATAGTGCGGGCATGGCGTCATCCCGAGGCGCTGGCCGACCGGCCGGCCCGGCCGTGGCTGTTCGCCGTCGCGCGTAACCTCGCCGTTGATTCCTACCGCGCCCGGCAGGCCCGCCCGCCCGAGACCGGGCAGGCCGCCCTGGAGCTGCTGCCGTCCGACGACGACGCCGACCGCACCCTGGAGTCGTGGGCCGTCGCCGACGCCCTGGCCTCGCTGCGGCCAGATCATCGGCGCGTGATTGTGGAGACGTACTACCGGGGCTGCTCGGTAGCCGAGGCCGCGGCGACCCTGGGCATCCCGGCAGGTACGGTGAAATCCCGGACGTTTTACGCGTTGAAGGCGCTCAAGCTGGCGCTGCAGGAACGAGGACTGGCGCCATGACCCAGACATGGGACTGCACCGACGCCAGGCCGTCGCTTGGCGTCTACGTGCTCGGCGCCATCGACCCCGCCGAGCGCGCCCTGGTCGACGCCCACCTGAGCACGTGCCGGGACTGCCGCGACGAACTGGCCGGCCTGGCGGGCCTGCCCGCGCTGCTGGCCCGGGTGAACCCGGACGAGGTCAGTCGGATCCGGCCCGACGACACGGTTCGGGCGAGCACCGACGAGCGGCCACCTACTGAGCTGCTCGGCACCGTGCTTGATCTGGCCGCGGCCAGGCGGCGGCGCAACCGGTGGCGTTTCACGGCGGCGGCCGCCGCCGTGGTGGCGATCGCAGGCGGCCTGTTCGGCGGGCTGAGCTCGGCCACGTCGACCACCCGGACGGTGTACGCCGCTCAGTACCCGACGGGAACGGGCGCCTGGGAAACCGTGCAGACCACGAGTAAGATCACCGGCGCGAGCGCCACCATCAAGTACGCCCCGGAGCTCTGGGGCAACGCGTTCGAGGTGCTGGTGAACGGCATCGCGGCCGGGACGACCTGCGAGCTCTGGGTGATCCATCCCGACGGGTCCCGCACCCAGGTGGCCGCCTGGACGGTGTCCCGCGATGAGGGACGCGTCTGGTACCCGGGCTCGACGCCGGATTCCTCGGCGGCGATCAGCAGCTTCCAGATCACGGCGGGCCACCGGGTGCTGCTGGTGGCCACGCCGACTTGAAGCTGAGTGGCGCTGCGGCGCAGCCGAAATCCCTACCTGGCCTGGCGGGAATGGAAGTCGCCGCCGGAATGCTGTCCATGACATGACTGGCGGGTTGATCGCGCTGGCCGCGGCCCTGGTGGCGGCGACCGCGCTCGGGCTGGCTCTGCGATGGCGAGCCGGGCGGTTCCGGATGGCCACCGACGTTCTGACCGAGGCTGACCTCGGCGGCCGCCTGGGCGCGCAGGCCACCTTGGTCCAGTTCTCGACTGCCTTCTGCGCGCCCTGCCGTCCGACCCGGCAGATCCTGGCCCAGGTGGCGGGAATGGCGGATGGCGTGACCCAGGTGGAGATAGACGCGGCCGAACGGCTGGACCTGGTGCGGCGGCTGCGCATCAACAGCACCCCGACCGTGCTCGTGCTCGGCCCGGACGGTGCTATCGTCAAGCGCGCCGTCGGCCTGCCCCGCAAGGCGGATGTGATCGCCGCGCTGGGAACGGCGATCGAGCCCTCCGTCCCCGGTGCCGCCGCGCCCGTTGGCGGAGAGCCGACGTGAGGTCTGCTTGGCTTTCTCAACCACGCCGGCCGGTAATAGCGGGAATTGCTCCCGTCTTGGGAGTGACAGCCCGGCTAAGCCCGCATAGCATCTGGTTCGTGATCTCACGGACAGCGAAGATGCTGACCAAGCGGCGTGCCGTCGATTTCTGCCGCGTCGCGACCGCCATCTGTCCGTGCATCCCGTGTCCGTGCATCCCGCTGCCTTAGTCCCTGGACTTGCTGACGCCGCGCCTGCTAGCCGCGGCGCCCGCGACATCCAGACGAGCCAGGGCGGCAACTCAACATGCGAGTATGCGTTCAGCGGCGAGGAGCGTGGCCATGGAAATCGACCCGCGTGGTCCCAGGTTCGGCGCGGTGATCACCATGGTGGTGCTGGCGGTGGTCCTAGTAACCGGAAGTGCCTGGCTGCTGGCCGCGCAGCTCGTGGTGTTCGCGGTCGGCGCGCTCGCCGGGCTGCGGTATGCGCCGTACGGTATCGTCTACCGGCGTCTCATCCGGCCCCGGCTTGGCCCGCCCGCGCATACTGAGGCCGAGGCCCCGCCCCGGTTCGCGCAGGGGGTGGGCATGGTCTTCGCGGCCGCCGGCGTCATCTGCTACGCCACGGGAGTGACGACGGGCGGCCTTGTCTTCACCGCGCTCGCACTGATCGCGGCGTTCCTGAACGCGGCTTTCGATATATGCCTGGGCTGCCAGGTTTACCTGTTTATCCAGAAGAATCAAAGGGTCCGGCCGTCCGCTTAGGGCGGTACCGGAGAGGGAGGTATATCCACCATGAGCCGATCCGACGTCCTTGTGGACGCCGACTGGGCGGAGGCCCATATCGGTGATCCTGGTGTCGTCATCGTCGAGGTAGACGAGGACACCAGCGCCTACGACAAGGGTCACATCCCGACCGCGATCAAGCTCGACTGGAAGAAGGACT
>Ga0302184_10000993_pt1 | contig 18573 bp, 18 predicted proteins | sample I_Palsa_N3_3_FD_200233 | JGI IMG/M metagenome (GOLD analysis project Ga0302184, IMG submission 200233) | Peat permafrost microbial communities from Stordalen Mire near Abisko, Sweden - I_Palsa_N3_3 | ecosystem: Environmental > Terrestrial > Soil > Palsa > Peat permafrost | place: Sweden...
CCGCATCGGGCAGGCCGAACCGGTCACCGCGTGGCGCATCATCGCCGCGCAGACCATCGACGCCCGGATCGCCGGGCTGATCGACGGCAAGGCGGGGCTGGCCGCCCGGGCGCTGGACGGGGCGGGCCAGGAGGCCTCCCGGCCGGGCGACGTGCAGCTCGAGGCGCTGGCCGCATTGCTGACCGATGCGCTGCGGGCGTCTTTCGGACATGGCGACGCCCCGGGTTCCTGACCGATCAGCTGATGTCGCGGCCCGCCGGGCGGCGGCGGGCCTGCCACCGGCGAGCCCGGCGGCACAATCTGGCGCCGTCACGGTTCCAGGTTCGCCGCAGACCACAACCTAGCCGTGCTGTCTTCGCTGCCGGTGGCCAGCAGAGTGCCGTCCGGGCTGAACGCGACCACCTCAACCGGGACGCCATGTTTCATACGGGCCAGTTCCCTGCCCGTGGCCGTCTCCCACAGCCCGGCCCCAACGGTGACGCCGGTAGCCAGCCGGGCGCCGTCAGGACTGAATGCCACCGCCATAACGCTGCGACCGGGTTTCATTCGGGCCAGTTCCCGGCCGGTGGCCGTGTCCCACAGCCGGGCCGTCCGGTCCTTGCTGCCGGTGGCCAGCCGGGCGCCGTCAGGACTGAATGCCACCGCCTGAACTCCGTCACCGTGTTCCATCCGGGCCAGTTCCCGGCCGGTGGCCGTGTCCCACAGCCGGGCCGTTTTGTCCAGGCTGCCGGTGGCCAGCCAGGTGCCGTCCGGACTGAACGCCAGGCTAAAAACCATCGGACCCGATTCCATCCGGGCTAGTGGCCGACCGGTGGCCATCTCCCACAGCTGGTTCCCATCGCCGGCTGCCATAGCCACCCGGGTGCCGTCCTGGCTGAACGCAGCCGGCCACCCTCCGCTTTGCGTGCGGGCCAATTCTCGCCCTGTGGCCGTGTCCCACAGCCGGGCCCCATAGCTGTAACTGACGGTGGCCAGCCAGGCGCCATCCGGGGTAAACGCCACCCTGTTGACCCAGCAGCCGTGTTCCATCCTGGCCACGTCCCGGCCGGTGGCCGGGTCCCACAGCCGGGCCGTTTGGTCGTCGCTGGCGGTCGCCAGCAGCGCGCCATCCGGGCTGAACGCCACCGCGTTTACCGGGCCGCCATGTTCCAACCGGACCTGTTCCCGGCCAGTGGCCGTGTCCCATAGCCGGGCCGTCCGGTCCTTGCTGGCGGTCGCCAGCCGGGTACCGTCCGGGCTGAACGCCGCCGCGTAAACCACGCCATTGTGCTCCATCGTGGCCAGCGGCGAGCCAGTTCGCTGCTGCGAAGCGCGCGATCGGCGCACTGTCTCCGCGCTGGCAACGGGATGAGGCACGGCTTCCTGAACCGCTTCCTGGGCCAGGCCGTCTCCGGGCGGAGGTAGCGCCTGAGCAAGGGTGCTTTCCAGCACCTTCAGCAGTCGGCCGGTATCGAAAGAGAAGCGGTTCGGGCTGAGCTCAAGGGCGTTCCGGCGCACCAGCCTGGCCAAGCTAGGTGGCACCAGGTCGGCGCTGGGCATCGTGGCCCCTTCAACCAGTATCGGGATGACCCGAACATTGCGCGCCAACGCCGCCTCGATCTCCAGCCGGACGAAGTCGTCGGGATTGTCTAGGCGCCGCCGCCCTTCCTCATCGGTGATCGTGAGCCACCGATCGCCGATCAACGCCAGCAGCACGTCGCAGGACCCCACCGCGGCGGTGATCACCTCGACGAAGTCATCGCCCAGCTGGATCGAGTCGACGTCCTTGAATACCTGGCCCTCGCCGAAATGGCCAGCGAGCCGGTCGAACAACCAGCCGGCGGCGTAGGCAGTTTCTTCGCGCCGGTAGCTGATGAAGATCCGGCGCTGAACGGCTGGGATGGATGCAGTCATGACCCAGTCTCGGAACTGCCCGGCCTCAACCGACTCGCCGCCATAGGGTACAAAGCGTAATGCTCGGGCACTCCCGCAGGGAAGCGCCCAGCCGCCACAACGGGCAGGGTCAGGTCAGCGGACTTCGGTGTACTCGCTGCGGTCCAGCTGCACGACGTTGGTGTAGTCGCCGCCTTCCGGCTCTGCGACGTCGGTGTACTGGCTGCCGTCCAGCGGCACGACACGGAAGCTGCGCCCGGAGACCAGCTTGCGCAGGTGCCGCATCCCGCTCATGCCCGCGACCGCGACAGCTATGACGGCGGCAAGGATCGAGCCGCCGAACACCGCGAGCCCGCCGACGACGTGTCCCAGCATCATCATGACCACGCCGGCCAGCAAGGCCACCGGCACGGCCGCCACCAGCAGCAGCGCCAGCAGCGTCACGGCGATCACGGCCCTGGCCGACCTGCCCGGCGTCCGCTCGGCGTACCAACCGGTCATCACGCTCACCTCTCAAGACCCGGAGATCTTCAAGGGCCCAGGCCTACCCCCATACACGATATGTCGTGTCCTCCATGTCAACGCATCTCTCGATCAGGATCATCCCGTGACCGTCCGGCGCGCTGACCGCGGGCGGACAGCCTGCCGCAGCGGTCGAGGGGCATCTTGGTCACCGGTAAATGCGTTGCCGCATGTCGGCGTGCGGTCCTACGATGGGCGCGCCGCGGCAAGATATGTCCTCTGTATCAGGAAGGAGGTGCTCGCGATGTTCGCTAATCGTCAGACGCCTCCAGGGGTTGCTCGCTAGCAATCCTGGAGACGCACTGCGGGCGCCCTCAGGAATCTGGCGTGAGCCGATCCTGAGGGCGCCTTCTAGCACTTGCACCCTCCCGGTGCCGTGATCTTCAACTGGACGGTATCCAGCGCGGTTGGCGTCAACCTGATCAGCGGGCCGGAAGGCCAAACTCATTAAGACCGCGCTGATCCCTATGATCGGGGCGGCCTTGAATTGCGAGGAGCAGGTGCCGGGTGCAACGGTTTCCGACATGACAGCGCCCCCGGAAGCGTGTGCTTGCGAGGGCGTGCCGTGCCGCTGCGCAGGTCGCCTCACGGCGAAAGGCGCATCATGGCTCCAGCCGGACGGTATTCCATGAAGGCAGTGGTTAGGCCCGGGGGACACTAACGCATCGACAGAGGTAGGAACGCAAGGCCGGCGAAGGCTATTCCAGCCGCGGGGCCGATTTGACCCGGCGAACACGCACCCAGTCGCAAGACCGCGATCAGGCGGCGGGTGACAATAAGAGGATGACATCGCCGCAGCGCACAACGGAGAGCAACCAGGCCGAACGGCTCCGCTGGAACGATCCCGTCTGGGTGGCGCGCTGGCTGAACCGGCAAGCGCTCACCGCCGCGGTCTCCGGTTACCTCCTCGACAGCCTGGCCCCGGCCGACGGGGAGCGGATCCTGGAGATAGGCTCCGGCACCGGCCGGGCCACGGTGGCGATCGCGGCCGCGATTCCCCGCGGCGCGGTGACCGGCGCGGACATCTCCGGCCCCCTGTCCGAGCTGGCCCGGCAGCGGGCCGCGGACCAGGGGGTGGCCAACGTCTCGTTCGTGGTCGCCGACGTGCAGCACGACGATATTCCGGGCGGCCCGTTCGACGCGGCCGCCAGCCAGTTCGGGGTGATGTTCTTCGACGAACCGGTCCGGGCGTTCGCGAACATCCGCCGTCACGTGCTCCCGGGCGGCCGCCTGGCCTTCGTCTGCTGGCAGGAGGCGTCCCGGAATCCCTGGATGATCGCGGAGATCCTGGCGCCGTTCCTGCCGCCTCCCGCTGAGTTGCCGGCCGGGAAGCGGCGGGCAGGGCCGTTCAGCCTGGCGGATCGTGCGGAGACCCGGGAACTGCTCGAGGCGTCGGGATGGGAGGATGTCGCCAGCCGGGACCATGACCTGACGGTGCGGGTCGGTATCGAGGCGCTGTTCGAGGACGGTGCGCTCAGCCTGTACGGCGTCGCCGAGGCGGACCAGGACCGAGCCCGGGAAGCCGTGGACGCCCGGCTCGCGCCGCTGGCACGCGGCGACGGCGGGTACGACGCTCCGCTCGCCTTCCGGACCGTGACGGCCCGGGCGCCTCGCGGTTAGGGTGGGACCATGTTCGACGTGCCGTCGCTGGACGAGATACCCGAGGACCTGCGCGACCGCATCAAGGAGGTGGCGGAGAAGTCCGGGTTCGTGCCCAACATCTTCCTCAGCCTGGCCCGGCGCCCGGCCGAATGGCGGGCGTTCTTCGCCTACCATGACGCGCTGATGGACAAGGAGACCCCGGCGCTGTCCAAGGGCGACCGGGAGCTGATCGTGGTGGCGACCAGCGCGGAAAACCACTGCCTGTACTGCGTGGTCGCGCACGGCGCGATCGCCCGGATCCGGACCCGCAACCCGCGGATCGCCGACCAGGTGGCCACCGACTGGCGCAGGGCCGAACTGGACGACCGCCAGCGCGCCATCCTCGAGGTCGCGGTCAGGATCGCGGTCGAGCCGTGGACCATCACCGACGAGATCCTGCGCTCGCTGCACGCCCACGGCCTGACCGACGACGACGTCTGGGACGTCGGCTCGATCAGCGCGTTCTTCGCCATGTCCAACCGGCTGGCGCAGCTGACCACGACCTTGCCGAACGATGAGTTCTACCTGATGGGCCGCATCCCCCGGACGCCGGACGGCGCGTCGAGCTAGGGCGGGCTGGGCTGGGCTGGCTGGCCTGGCTGGCCTGGCTGGCGGCCAGTGGCGCGGTCAGGGGAGTTCGTCGGAGAGGCGGACGAAGCGGTATCCGGAGGCCAGCAGGTGAGGGATGGCGGAGGCAATTCCCAGTGCCGTTCCGCTCTCTGGATGGTTCATGTGGCAGATCACGATGGAACCGACCGGGGCGGCGCTGACGGTGCTGCGGACCTGGTCGGGGGTGAAGGTCGCTCCCCCGTCGCCGTTGACGGCGAAGGTGACCAGGCGATCTCCCATCGCGGTGACGATCCGCGCGGCCACGTCGTCGCTGTAGGCGGTGCCGGCCCGGAAGAAGCGCGGCGGGACGCCCAGCAGCCGGGTGAGCTTGGCCTGGTTTCCGGCTACCTCGTCGTACACCTCGCCGGCGTTCCGGGTGCCGCCGATGCCGTAGGCGGGCCGGCCGGTGACCGACAGGGGCAGGTGCCTGGTGCCGTGGTTGGCGATCTCGAACAGCGGCTCGCCGGCCAGCCGGCGGAACGCGGCCGGGTTGGCGTCGATCCAGCGGGAGTTCAGGAAGAGCGTCGCGGGTACTTCGCGCCGGCGCAGGAAGCTGATGAGGGCCTGGTCGTAGCGGCTGCCGCCGGGGCCGCCGCAGGCGTCGAAGGTCAGCGCGATCACCCGCCGCGAGGCGGGCAGGTCGCGGATCACCCCAGGTCCCCCGAAGCCCCAGGTACGCGGCCTGAGGTGGCCGTAGCGGGCCACGACCTGGGCCCGGGTCGGCGTGGGCGCGGGCGGCCGAGCGGTCCCGGGCGGGAGGACGGTCCCGGGCGGGAGGGCGGTCGGGCGGACAGGGCCCGGAGTGCGGCTCCCGGCCGCCGGGCGGGGCGGGGCGGAAGTGGCTTTGGCGCCGCTGGCCAGGGTGGCCGGCCGGGCGCAGCCGGCCAGCGCTCCGGCCGCCAGCGCGGCCAGCACCGCACGGCGGCTCGCGATCATCTGCCCCTCATTTCCAGGCCCGAGGCAATGAAACCGAAGACAGTTACCAGGCGGACTGTACGGGGCGCCCGGCCTTTGGTGGCCAGGTCCCGGAAGGCGCGCGTTGGTAGCATCGGAGCGTGCCTGGACCGTTTGCCGATGAGCAGCTGGCCGCGTATGTGTCGCAGCCGCCGCCGCCGCCGTCCGCCGGGTTCGATGTGGCGGCGATGCGCGAAGGGGGCGAGCAACGCGCCCGGGAGCGCTCGCGCGGGCCGGAGATGCATGCGGTGCGCGAGTTGGCGATCGGCCAGATCCCGGCGCGGCTGTATCGCCCCGTCGCCAAGCCCACGCCGCTTGTCGTCTACCTGCACGGCGGCGGCTGGACGATAGGCAGCCTTGAGACCCACGACAGGATCTGCCGCCGGCTAGCGGACGGCTCCGGGGCCGCAGTGCTCGCGATCGGCTACCGGCTCGCGCCCGAGCACCCGTGGCCCGCGTCAGTGCAGGACACCGTGGCCGCACTGCGCTGGGTCGCTGCTGCGCCGCCGGAACTCGGGGAGGCGCCCGACGCGGTCGCCGTCGCGGGCGACAGCGCCGGCGGCACCCTCGCCGCACTGGCCTGCCTGCGTCTGCGCGATGAGCATCCGGCCGCGCTACCCGATCTGCAGGCACTGCTCTACGCAAACACCGACCTGACCGGCGCCCAGCCCTCCATGCGGGAGAAGGCAGCCGGCTGGGGCCTGGACGCCGACACGATCCGGTTCTTCAATTCCCAGTGGGTGCCAGACCGCACGCGGTGGTCCGACCCCGGGGTCAGTCCGCTGCACGCCCCCGACCTGTCCGGGCTGCCCGCCGCGCTGATCGTCACCGCCGAACACGACCCGCTGCGAGACGAATCGGAGGCCTATGCGCGCCGCCTGGGTGAGGCGGGCGTCGAGGTCGAACTGCGCCGTGAGCCCGGCCTGATCCATAACTTCATGATGCTGGACGAGGTCTCCCCGGCCTGCGCCGCGGCCGCCGACCGAGTCGCGGCCGACCTGCGCGCCCGCCTGGGCGCGTCCTGACGGCCCCGCCGGTCCGGTGGCCGCTCAATGAATGGCTCTGACCGGGCTCAGGGCTGGGTAGATACGGGGCTGGCGATCGTGGTGTACCAGTAGCCAGCCGCGAGATTCCCCGCCGCGGGCACCAGGAACCACGCTGAAAGCCGGTACATCTTGCGCCGCTCCTGGTCGGTTTCCGCCTTCTGGCCGAGCGAAAGCAGAACGAGGCCGATGCCGAGCTGGAAGCCGCCAGCGGCGGCACGCGTGGCCCCAACGCCGCGGAGGTGGCGGTACTCCCATGGCGAGATCCAGCGTTGCAGGCCGGGTCGCGGGGGAGATAGCCACCGCCCGCGCAGGCCTTTCACAGCGGTGCTGCCGTCGGGTGCGCTCATCGGGATGCCTCCTGTGGGCTATGGTGTCGGCCGCCCGGTCACCTGTTAATTTGATATCATATTGATAGCCGGCTTGTCAATGGCGGCCGTCGGAACGAATGCCGATCAGGTCTCTTCCCACCTGCCGGGTAGTTCGTCGCAACGAGGCGTCCATTGACATTACTAGGGCCGTTCGAGCGTGAGCAGGGTCGCGGGATCTGCGGGCGCCGGTGCGCCGGGATCTGCGGCGATGGCCTGCTCCAGGCGGCGGAAGCCGGTCTCCAGCTCGTCGGGAGTGAAGTGAGCGAAGGTCGAATGGGTGCGCAGGCGCAGCCGTTGGAGCATGTCGCCGCGGGTGCCGGAAGACGGCTCGGTGACCCTGCCGAAGCTGGCCACGCGCCAGCCGGCCGACGTGAATGTCGCGATGACCTCATGCAGCGGCTGGAACAGCGTGGCGTCCGCCTCGTACCCGCGGGGGAAGTACTCCAGCCACCACCCTGACGGGGGTATGTGGTCGCTGAAATTCGAGCGCAGTAGCAGCCGCCCGGCGGGCCTGAGCACCCTGGCCAGCTCCCGGGCCGCCCGGGACTTGTCCTGGACGTGGTGCCACGACAAGAACATCAGAGCGTAGTCGGCGCTGCCGGACGGCACGGGCAGGTCCTCGGCGGAGCCCGCCAGATACCGCACCCCGGGATGCAGGGACTGCGCCTGCGCTATCTCGCGCATGCGGACGGACGGCTCGACGCCGGTCACCGGCCCGAACGCTCGCGCCAGCGCGGGGGTGAACCGGCCCGTCCCTGAGCCGACGTCGAGCCCCGCCAGCGGGCGCCGCTCGGGCAGCAGGGCTCCGAAGGCGCTGATCCATGCCTGCCGCTGCTGCTCCGTGAGCGCACGGCCACGCGCGTAGTCCTGGTACTGCTCCCTGTCGTAGTCGATCCGCCTCATCGCATCTCCCGCGTTAGCCGGGGCTACGGCAAACCGTCAGCCCGATATATCGAGTTGATACATCGGCACGATATTCTGTGTCGCGTAATACCGCAAGTAGGGCATGGCGCCGCCTCATACCGGGAACGGCCTCCTCCACCGGATCACGTTCCCGGATATGTCGGCAGTTTCGGCTGGTATAGCAGCCGAAACTGCCGACAAAGCGCACACCGAACGCAGGCACCGGCCGGGCGCCCGGCCTGCCCTAGTGGGGCAGCACGATCCGGTACACGTCGTGCAGGGATCAGGTTTAGAGCAGCATTCGGGAGCCGTCACTAGCTAGAAGCTGTCTGGCACCTCGTGGAACCGTTGGCCGTGCAACTGCTGGTGGGATTGTGACAGTGGCTGGCCGGCGAGCCGGGCGGTGATGCCGGCGTTGAAGTTGGGGCATTGCGTGATGTCCTCGTGGGGGCAGCGCAGCCCGTGCACGATGGCTTCGCGGGCGGCCTGCGCCTTGGCGATCTGCTCGTCAAGTTCCGCGAGCTTGCGCTGCGCGAGCTGCCTCCAGCCAGGCGTGCCTTCGCGCGGCGCCATGAGGGCTTTCTGCTCGGCGAGGGTGAACCCTGCGTCGCGGTAGAGCAGGATGGCGGCGACAAGCCTGGCCGCCGATCCGGGGTAGCGGCGCTGCCCGGAGATCCTGGCCGGCGCGGGGAGCAGGCCGAATTCTTCGTAGTAGCGCAGGGCCGAGGTCGTGACGCCGGCGCGGCGGGCCAGCTCGCCGATGGTGAGCAGGCAGCCCGGCGTGTTGACTTCAGGTGCGCTTGAAGGCGTTGACTGCCGACCATGGGAACACGACATGAGGGAAGCATGCCACGGGCAGTGCGGCGGGTGGTGACCGCCGCCGTCGAGCGCGGGGTCGGGAGTGCCGGGATAGCCGTCGTGCGCGCCCTGGACCGCGACGTCATCGGCCAGGGCCATCATCCCCGGGGCGCGGCCGGGAGCGTGACCGGGTGGGTGTTTGCCCACCGCCCGTCCAACCGGCAGCGCAACCGCTGGGTGGTTTCGCTGCTCGGTGTGCAGCCCGCCGATCGGGTCCTTGAGATCGGCTTCGGCCCCGGCCTCGCGGTCGCGGAACTGGTCCGGGCCGGCGCAGGTCACGTGGATGGCGTCGACCATTCCGGCGTGATGCTCCGGCAGGCGTCCAGGCGCAACGCCGCCGCTATCCGGGCCGGCCGGGTCACCCTGGTCAATGCCTCGGCCGATCAGCTTCCGGCCGCCCTCGACGGCCCCTTCGACGCTATCCTCGCCGTCAACTCCCTCGGGTTCTGGCCCGAGCCGGCCGAGCGGCTCGCCGACCTGCGCCGGCGGCTTGCGCCTGGCGGGCGCATGGCCATCGCGTCCCAGCCCCGCTGCCCAGGGGCCACGGCGGGCACGTCCCGCAGCGCCGCCGATGAGATCGAGAACCTGCTGCGGAAGGCCGGCTTCACGCAGATGAGCACCGAGACCCTCCCCCTCAGCCCGCCAGTGGTCTGCGTCCTCGCCGCCAGTCCGGGCCCGTCCGCCTGACCGGCGGTGAGGGCACCGCGCTGGCCCTGACCGGCCGTGGCTGGCAGGCCCCCGGCCGGGTGGCGCTCTTGGCTGCGGCCGGGCGCGCTACTGGATCAGCTCGGCGGGCACCCGCAGCTCCGGGCGGGAGTAGAGGTCCACGACGAGCCGGGGGCTGTCCGACGCGCAAGCTGCAGCGACCTCGTCGACGAGCACGTCGTAGCCGGGGCCGGCCTGGCCTGCGTAGGCGGCGGTCATCTGGCCCCACTCGTCCCACGGCAGCATCTCGGCCTTGTTCAGGGCGGCCAGGTCCCTGATCGTGTTGCCGCTGATCTCGGCCGGACCGAAGTTCTCCGTCCCCGGCACGCCAAACGTCGCCGGGTCGATGCCACCGTGCCGGTAACCGGTCCAGGCCTCTCCGCCGGTGAGGAACTCGCCCGGCTGGCAAGTCCTCCGGGTGGGGTACGAAAGACTGCTCCAGATGCTGGGTGTCGACCCTGACCCACCGTTCGCCGGCCTCGTGCCAGTATTCGGTGATCCAGTGATCCAGGCTGAGCCCGGGCCGGAAGTACGTACCGAAACCGCAGCGAGCACGGGCCGCGATACCGCGGTGGCGCAGCAGCGCGCAGCTCAATACGACGAAGGTCCGGCAGGTGCCGACCAGCCGCCGCCCGGGCTCGCGCGGGATGTCCAGCGCCGCGGGGTCCAGCGCCAGCACGGCACCGATGATCGCGCTGGCCGGCCGGATCTGTTGTCCGCCGAGCCGGCTGGCGTCCAGGCCAAGGTCCGCCGCCTCGAAGGGGTGCAGCACCAGGCCGGGGACGAGCCGGCAGATGCCGACCGGATCGGCAGGGATGGCCTCGAGCGCGGCCACGCTGACCTCGCCGATGTCCGTCAGCGGGCCCGGAGCGGAGTAGTCGATCGCGTCGGTCATGGAGCGGATCCTAAGGGCCGCCACAGACACTGACAGGCACCCGCGCTGCACCGGGCCACTTCACGGCCCGGATTTAGCGCACAAATCCAATCAACGGAAACCAGGAACCCGCAGGTCAAAAGCGGCTATTGCCTCAGCCGGGGGGTCGGGCGGCTGTGACCAGGGGGAAGTGATGACCTGGTATGCCGTACCAGGTCCGCCAGTCCAGCTGGCGCACGGCCACGTCAGTGCCCGGCGTCTCGCAGCACGGCGGCGTAGCGGTCCGCGCCGTCATCGGCGATGCGCAGCCGGCCGCCGGGCCGCAGGACCCGCACCGCCTCGCGTAGCGCCTCCGCCCGCCCGCCGGTTTCCCGGATGTTGCTGAGCGCCAGGCTGCTGACCACCAGGTCGAACGACGCGGACGCAAACGGGAGGTCACGCGCGTCGGCGTCGACAATCTCCACCCGGTCGCGCACGCCCTCGGCCGCCGCGTTGCGCTCAGTGGCGGCGCGGCTGTTGCCGCTCTGGTCGCGGCGGCGCCATACGTCCGCTCCCACCGCCCGGCCGGCGGGCAGCCGCCGGCCGGGCGAACCCGCCGTCGATGCCGTACCTGCCCCGCTGGCCGACGCGACCACCGCGTTCCCCGGCCGAGACCTGCGCGACTGGTTCCACGCCCGCCAGTCTGCCAGCCATCATGACCGGCGAGGCGGTGCTTCACGAGCTGAGCGAATACACATATTCTCCTGCAGCTGTGCGTGACCTCGCGCTGCCGTCTCGCCGGCATCGGGGGAAGTACCCTTGAGCGATGTTCTCGCCTCGAGGCCCGTCTCTGCGTGAACTGGCGATGCAGGCGCTGTCCTCGGTCGAGGGCGGCTACGACCTGCTGGCACCGAAGTTCGACCACACGCCTTTCCGCACCCACGATGGCGTGCTTGACGCGACCGCCGGCGCGCTGGGCCCGCTCGGCCCGTTCGGCCCGGGAGTGGACGTGTGCTGCGGCACCGGCGCGGGCATGCGGGTCCTCAGATCCGTGTGCCGGGGACCGATCACGGGCGTCGACTTCAGCGCTGGCATGCTCGCGCAGGCGCGCGGTGCGCACCCCCGCGCCCAGTGGGTACGGGCCGACGTCCGGGCCCTGCCCTTCGCCGGGACCTTCGACCTGGCGGTCAGTTTCGGAGCGCTCGGGCACTTCCTGCCCGCCGAACGGCCCGCGCTGTTCGCCGGCGTGTACCGCGCGCTGCGCCCGGGCGGAGTTTTCGCTTTCCCGGTCGGCGCGCCGCCGCCCGTCACCTCACGCTGGTACTGGGCCCTGCTCGGGTTCGACCTGGCCATGCGGGTCCGCAACGCCGTGTGGCGTCCCCCGTTCGTCATGTACTACCGCACCTGCCCGCTGCACGCGGTCCGCAATGACCTGACCGCAGCCGGATTCACCGTGACGACAGTCCCCTTGACGGCTCTAGGCCGGCGCGGGGACGGCAGCCCGCGGGGCCGGCTTGTCCTCGCGCGCAGAGCCAGCACGCCCTAACCGCTGCGCAGGCCGTTGGAGTGCCGCTGATCGCGGTCGCAGTCCTGCCTCCGCAGGACGGCCGGCCAGGTTATAGCGGGATCAGCCGGAGGGTGGGGTCAAGCTGTCGCAGGCCACCGGGATCGGCGGTGACGACGGGCTGGTCAGCGCGGCGCGCGCAGATCACCAGGTGAGCGTCGGCGATGTCAGAGGTTCCGCTGGCGGCCAGCAGCCTGCCGACGCTGGTCGCATCCACCCGGCCCAGCTCGACGACGTCGGTCGTCGGCTGGCGGATGAACCGCGAGAGCCGGACCTGCCTGTCCGGCCTGCGGATGGCCTGAGCCAGGACGGACGCCGGCACGGTCACGCGGGCCCCTGTTTCGCTGGCGCGGGCCAGCAGCACCACCACGCGGCGGTCGTCTCGGTCCAGGGCGATCAGGCCGCCCGCGTCCATGGTCACGCCTGGCATCAGGCAGGTGGCCGGGTACTGGTGCCGAGCACATCGTCGGCCCAGGCGCGCTCGTCATCCGACAGCGGGCCGCCGGTCTGCCGCAGCGCCTCGGCGAGCATCGCACCCCATCCCGCAACGTCATCTAGGGCCACGGCGACCGCATGCTGCACGAACCCAGACACGCTCGACGCGGTCCGGGCCTGCACCAGGGCCCGGATCTGGTCGAGCTGGACCTCGTCGAGCGTGACGGTGACCTTCCGCGTCGCCATACCAGTTACCATACCACTGCGCTGGTGAGACACTTGTTAGTCATGACGGGAGCGAGCGACGGCGGGGACCCGGGTGTGCAGCCGGGGCGGCGGTGGGATGTGGCGCTGTCGTTCGCGGGCGCGCAGCGGGATTACGTCGAACAGGTCGCCCAGGCGCTGCAGGCGCGGGGAGTGAGCTGTTTCTACGACGCCGATGAGCAGATCGATCTGTGGGGCAAGTACCTGGCCGAGGAGTTGCCGGCCATCTATGGCGAGCAGGCGGGGGCGGTCGTGGTATTCATCTCCGCCGAGTACGCCGCCCGGGACTGGACCCGGCTCGAGCGCCGGGCCGCGCTGGCCCGGGCCGTGCGGGAACGGCGGGAGTACGTGCTGCCGGCCCGGTTCGATGACACGCCCCTGCCCGGGCTGCTGTCGGATATGGTCACGGTTGACTTGCGGACCCGGACCCCGCAGCAGTTCGCCGCCATGATCGCCGAGAAACTGGCCGCCCTCGCCATCGTCGCGCCGGCACCGCCGGCCAGCTCCAGAGCCCGCTCCAGCCCAGGTACTTCCGCGGCACTGTTCGTGCCGCGGGTCGTGGCAGCGACGTTGCAGCTTAAGCGGTCTCTGTCGGCCGGGATCAACGCAGTGGCGTTCGGCCCGAACGGGCGCCTACTGGCCAGCGTCGGCGATGACAAGGCGGTCCGGTTGTGGGACCTGGCCACCGGCCAGAACGTGGGCATTCTGACCGGCCACACCGACGTTGTCCGCGCCGTGGCCTTCAGCCCGGATGGGCGCCTGCTCGCCAGCACTGGGGACGACAAGACGGTGCGGCTGTGGTATCTAGCCACTGGCCAGAATGTGCGCATCTTGACCGGCCACACCGGGCTGAGCTCCCGGGTCGCGGCGGTGGAGTTCAGCCCGGACGGGCGCTTGCTGGCCAGCGGCGGCTCGGACAAGACGGTGCGGCTGTGGGACCCGGCGACCGGCCAGACTGTGCGCATCCTGACCGGTCATACCGGCTTGATCGGGACCCTCGGAGTTGAAGGACTGGCGTTCAGCCCGGACGGGCACCTGCTCGCCAGCGCCGGCGCGGACAAGACGGTGCGGGTGTGGGAAGTTGCCACCGGCCGGACTGTACGCATCCTGGCCGGTCACAGTGGTACTGCCGGTGTCTGGGCGGTGGCGTTCAGTCCGGACGGGCGCTGGCTCGCCAGCGCGGGCGGCCGCGACAAGACGGTGCGGCTGTGGGACCCGGCCACCGGGGAAACCGTGCACATCCTGACCGGGCACACCGAAATGGTCCGGACCGTGGCATTCAGCCGGGACAGTCGCCTGCTCGCCAGTGGCGGCCGTGACAAGACGGTGCGGCTGTGGGACCCGGCCACCGGGGAAACCGTGCACACCCTGACCGGTAATAGCGGACTCGGCGACGTCGAAGCGGTGGCGTTCGGCCCCGACGGGAACCTGTTCGCCAGCGCAAGCGGCAGGACGGTTCAGCTATGGCGCTGACGCTGCGCCGGCACCGGCCCGGATGCCACTCCGACCGCTCGCGACTCGCCTTGTGGCGGCTGCACGGGATCGGCCCGGCAATGCACGCAGCGTGGCAGGCTGGCGTGGTTCTCATGGGCGTCTCCGCGGGCTCGGTCTGCTGGTTTGCTGGCGGCACCACTGATGCCTTCGGCCTGCCGTTGCGCCCGGTGACCGATGCCTGGGCTTCCTCCCCTACTCCAATAGCCCCCACCACGACGCCGAGGAACAGCGGCGTCCCACGATCCACCGGCTGATCGGGGAAGGCATCTTGCCTGACGGCTACGCGAGCGACAACGGAACCGGGCTCATCTTCGAGGGGACAGACCTTGTCGACTGCGTGACCGAAGTCGAGGGAGCCAGGACGTGGCAGATGACTCGCCGCGGCGATGGGACCGTCGACGAGATTCCCCTGCCGACTCGGCTGCTGTCGTCCTGACCAACGCCGAGCCGGCGGCCGCTTGGTCGTCCTGGCGGGCCGGTGTGCTCCGTGGCCGGATGGGGTGCGGCCAGGGCATAACGCGGTATAAAGGTCTGATGGTGACGTGTCCGCGGTGCGGCGCGTCCCGGGGGGATGGCGACCGGTTCTGCGCCGATTGCGGTGCCTCGCTGGGGCGGTGCCCGTCGTGCGGTGAGCCCACTTCGGCGGGCCACCGGTTCTGTCCGTCGTGCGGGTATGCCCTGGCCGCGGCCGGGCCCGCGGCACCGTCAAGCACCGCGGCGTCACCGGGTGCCGGGACGGCCGGGCCGGTGGCCGAGCGGCGGGTGTGCTCGGTGCTGTTCTGCGACGTGGTCGGGTTCACCCCGCTGTCGGAGTCACGGGATCCGGAAGCCGTCCGGGAGCTGCTGTCTTCTTACTTCGAGGTCGCGCGGACCATCATCGGCCGGTACGGCGGGACGGTAGAGAAATTCATCGGGGACGCGGTGATGGCGGTCTGGGGCACGCCAACCGCGATGGAAGGAGATGCCGAACGCGCCGTGCGGGCCGCGCTTGACCTGGTGGCAGCGGTCCCCGAGCTGGGGACGCAGGCGGGCGTGCCTGGCCTGGCGGCGCGGGCCGGGGTGGTGACCGGGGAGGTCGCGGTCACCCTGGGAGCGGTCAACCAGGGCATGGTGGCCGGGGATGCGGTGAACACGGCGTCCCGGGTGCAGGCGGCGGCCGGGCCCGGGCAGGTGCTGGCCGATGGGACGACCCACCGGCTGGCGGGTAGCGCGGTCGAATTCCTCGCCGCCGGAGAGCACACGCTGAAGGGCAAGTCCGAGCCGGCCCGGTTGTGGCGGGCGACCCGGGTGCTGTCCGGGGTGGGCGGGTCGCAGCGGGTCGATGGGCTGGAGGCCCCGTTGACCGGCCGGGACGCCGAGCTGCGCATGATCAGGGAGCTGTTCCATGCGGCGGCGGAGCGGAAGGTGCCGCGGCTGGTGCTGGTCTGCGGCCCGGCCGGCACCGGTAAGTCCCGGCTGGGCTGGGAGTTCCGCAAGTACATCGAGGGCCTGGCCGAGGCCGTGTGGTGGCACCAGGGCCGGTGCCTGTCGTACGGCGAGGGGGTGGCCTTCTGGGCCCTGGCCGAGATGGTCCGGCAACGGCTGGGCATCGCCGAGGAAGACCCGGCTGAGGTAGCCGGGGCCAAGCTGGAAAATGGCCTGAACCGGTTCGTACCCGATGATTCGGAACGGGCCTACACCGGTGCCCGGCTAGCTCGCCTGCTCGGAGTGCCCTTCGCAGCAGACGCCGCCGCCGCGGCCTTGTCCCGGGAGGAGCTGTTCGCGGGATGGCGGCTGTTCTTCGAGCGGCTGGCCGCGACCGAGCCGGTGGTGCTGCTGATCGAGGACGCCCAGTACGCCGACGCCGGCCTGCTGGACTTCCTGGACTACCTGGTCGACTGGTCCCGGGACCTGCCCGTCTACCTGATGGTGTTCGCCCGCCCGGAGCTGGCCCAGGCCCGGCCGGGGTTCGGCGCCGGCCGCAACCGCAACACGCTGACCCTGGATCCGCTGGATGCGGCGTCGATGGACGCGCTGGTGGACGCGCTCGTGCCGGGGATGCCGACCGAGGCGAAGGCGAAGATCACCGGCCACGCGCAGGGGATACCGCTGTTCGCGGTGGAGACCGTCCGGTCGCTGATCGACCGGGACGTCGTCCAGCCGGTCGACGGGGCGTACCGGCTGACCGGCGACATCGGGGAACTGGCCGTTCCGGACAGCCTGCACGCGCTGCTGGCCGCCCGGCTGGATGCCCTGGATCCGGGTGTGCGGCAGCTGGTCGCGGATGCTGCGGTGCTGGGGACCACGTTTCCGGCCGAGGCGCTGGTCGCCGTGTCCGGCCGCGCCGAGCCGACGGTGCGGGCGGCGCTGGCCGACCTGGTGCGCCGGGAAGTGCTGAGCGTGTCCGCGGACCCGCTGTCCCCGGAGCGGGGCAGTTACCGTTTCGCCCAGCAGATGCTGCGGCAGGTGGCCTACGACACGCTGTCCCACCGCGACCGCAAGGCCCGGCACCTGAAGGTGGCCGCGCACCTGCGCGCCGCGTTCGCCGGCGACGGGGAGGAAGTCGCCGAGGTGGTCGCGAGCCATTACCTGGACGCGCTGCAGGCGATCCCGGACGACCCCGACACCGCCGAGATCCGCGGCCTGGCCATGGGCGCGCTGGTCCGGGCCGGCGAGCGCGCCGAGCGGACCGGCGCCCCGGCCCGGGCCGCCGCCAGCTACGCCGCCGCGGCCGAACTGAGCTCCCCGCAAATCGCAGACGATCAGCGTTCCCCGGACAGCGCAGCGGACCAGCGGACGGCGGGCACACTGTGGGAACGTGCCGCCGAGGCCGCCATCACCGACGCCGGCTGGGCGGTAGCGGTCGAGTATGCGGGCCGCGCTCGAGACGATCACCAGCGTCGCGGCCAGGCCCGGGCCGCGGCGCGGGCCCAGGCCACCGCCGGTCGGGCGCTGCGCTTGTGGGGCCGTTACGCCGATGCCCGCGAGCAGCTCAGCGCGGCGGCGCAGGTGCTGCTGGCGGATCCGGACACCGACACGGTCCGCGTCATGGACCAGCTCGCGGCGCTTGAGGTCTCGGCCACGTCGCCCGACGCCGGCCGGATCAGCGCGGAGGCGCTTGCTCTCGGCCAGGCCCTGGGCGCAGATGCCGGCCAGCTCAGCCATCTGTTTCTGGTCCGCGGGTCTTTCCTGGTCAACGATCAGAAGCGGCCCGAGGCGGTCGCCTACTTCCGCGAGAGCGCACGGCTCGCCACCCAGATCGGCGACAACGTCGCCGTGGGAGTCGCGCTGCTCAACCTAGCGTGGGCGCTGACGTTCACTGATCCCGCGGCCGGCGCCGAAGCCGCCCGGGCCGCCGCCACGCACCTGCGCCAGGCCGGCGCCAGGGACTTCTTGGCCTACGCGATCGCGAACCTGGCCCAGGCGCTGCTCGAGCTGGGCGAGTGGGACGCCGCCGAACAGGAGTTCAGCCAGGCCGCGGCCGCCGATGAGCTAGCCGATCATGAGTTTCTGGCGTGCCACCGGGCCCGGCTGGCGGCGCTGCGAGGAGACGCCGTCACCGCGGGAACCATCCTGACCGGGCTGTCTGACCTGCGCGCCAGCGAGGCTGAGGCGGACCAGGCGTTCATCAGCTGCGCGGACGCCTTCACCGCGGCCGCTCGGCACCAGCCCGAGCGTGCGCTGCGCCTAGCCCGCGCCACCCTCGCGCACGCCCCTGCCCTCGGGATCAGCTACGACGACCTGCGCTGGGCGTGGCCGCTCGCCGCTCGCTGCGCTCATGAGCTGGGCGACGCCACCGCCACCCGCGAGCTGCTGGCGCTGCTCGACTCCAGCCTGCCCGGGCACCTGGCTCCGATGCTGCGAGCCGAGAGCGAGCTGGCCCGCGCCCGGCTGGCCGCCGCCGCAGCCGACGCCGCCGCCGACGCCACCGACGCCACCGACGCCACCGACGCCACCGACGCGGACGCCGCGGACGCCGCGGACGCCGCCACCGATGCCGAAGCCACCGCCGCCGTCGACACCACCGATGCCGGAGCCGCCGCCGACACCGCGGACGCCGCGGACGCCGCGGACGCCGACGCGGGCGCCCCGGCCGCCTTGGCCGCTGCGGTCACCGGGCTGCGCGAGCTGTCCACTCCCTACCATCTCGCGCACGGGCTGCTCGACCACGCGGAGTACCTGGTCCGTCATGGCCAAGCCGAGGCCGCCGCCGTCGCTTCGGGCGAAGCCCGGGACATCGCTCTTCGGCTGCGCTGCCGTCCCCTGCTCGACCGCGCCGAAGCCATCGACCCCACCGGAGCCATCCGCCCCACCGGCATTGTGCCGCCTGCGGAATGGATCCGGGACTAGAGCAGCGGTCAAGTACCCGGCTCCGCCATTAGCCGGTTACAGTCACCGCGCATCCCCTTTGTCCGGTTTATCGTATTTCACTGGCGGTTTCTGGTGGTGGATCCGGGCCTGGTGGTGGATTGGGTGTACGGGGGTGCCTCGTCCGGAAACCTTTGG
>Ga0302184_10000999_pt1 | contig 18506 bp, 26 predicted proteins | sample I_Palsa_N3_3_FD_200233 | JGI IMG/M metagenome (GOLD analysis project Ga0302184, IMG submission 200233) | Peat permafrost microbial communities from Stordalen Mire near Abisko, Sweden - I_Palsa_N3_3 | ecosystem: Environmental > Terrestrial > Soil > Palsa > Peat permafrost | place: Sweden...
CGCCCCCGCGATCGCCGGCCCCACGACCGACACGCGCCTGGACGAGCTGACCGAGCTCGGAGGTGCGTTCCGCCGCGTATTCCGAAGCCTCAGCCGCCTGCGCGGGCGCGACACGCACCTGGCCGGCTCGGAGCTCAGCCACGCCCAGTTCGAACTGCTGATCGAGCTCGACGAGCGCGGCGAGCTCTCGGCGGGCGAGCTTGCCGCCGCCGCGCGGCTGACACCCGCGACGGTCACCCAGATGCTCGACCACCTGGCCAACAGCGGCCACGTCGAAAGGGTCCGCTCGGAGATCGACCGGCGGGTCGTGGTCTCGCGGCTGACCCGCCAGGGCCGGCGCAAGATCGAGGCCAAGCGCGAGGCCTGGAAGAGTCGCTGGGAAGAGGCCCTCGAGGGAGTCGCCGGGGATGACCTGCGGGCGGCCACGCGGGTGCTCGGGCTGCTCGGCGATCTGTTCGAGGACGCCTCGCCGGCAGAGGCCTGCGAGGCTCCCGAGACGGGCTCGCAGGGTGGCTGAAAACGCCTTCCCAGAACCCCTCGATGCCCGGAATTCCTCTGCTATAGTCGGACTTGTGTCGCGGGTGGACACAGACGTGTGAGCACGTTCACCCGCGTTGCAAACCAAGATGGAGACCTCGAGCACTTAACGACGCGGACCGGTCCAGGGCAGACCATCTGCGCGCGTGGGCCCGGGGGGCCCATTTTTTTGCCCGAAAACGCTTGCACGACTCAAGCCTCCTTGCGAAGGCGCCGTTTCTCACACCACCCTCCCCCGAACCCCCCATACACACCCATGCCACGTAAGTTCTCTCTCCAAAACACCCGCAACATCGGGATCATGGCTCACATCGACGCCGGCAAGACGACGACGACCGAGCGCATCCTGTACTACACCGGGCGCACCTACAAGATCGGCGAGGTCCACGACGGGGCCGCGACGATGGACTGGATGGAGCAGGAGCAGGAGCGCGGCATCACGATCACCTCCGCCGCCACCACGGCGCAGTGGAAGGATCACCGCATCAACATCATCGACACGCCCGGGCACGTCGACTTCACGGTCGAGGTCGAGCGCTCGCTGCGGGTGCTCGACGGCGCGATCGCCCTGTTCGACTCGGTGGCCGGCGTGGAGCCCCAGTCGGAGACGGTCTGGCGCCAGGCGGACAAGTACCACGTGCCGCGCATCGCCTACATCAACAAGATGGACCGCATCGGCGCCGACTTCGACAAGGGCGTGCAGACGATGATCGATCGCCTCGGCGCCCACCCCGTGCCGATCCAGCTGCCGATCGGCGCCGAGGGGGACTTCGAGGGCATCATCGACCTGGTCGCGATGAAGGCGGTTGTCTACAAGGACGAGCTGGGCACCGAACAGGAAGTGCTCGACATCCCCGAGAACCTCGCCGCCGCGGCCGCCGCCGCGCGCGAACACCTGCTCGAGGAGGTCTCCCACTACGACGACGGGCTGCTCGAGTCGATCCTCGAAGAATCCGAGGTCTCCGAAGAGAGCCTCAAGCTGGCCATCCGCAAGGCGACGCTGTCGACCAAGCTGACCCCCGTGCTGTGCGGGTCCTCGTTCAAGAACAAGGGCGTGCAGCCGCTTCTGGACGCGGTCATCGACTACCTGCCCTCCCCGCTGGACGTCCCGCCGGTGATCGGCACCGAACTGATCAAGGGCGAGGAGCAGGACCGCGAGGTCATCCGCCACGCTGATGACTCGGAGCCGTTCGCGGCGCTGGCGTTCAAGATCGCGGCCGACCCCTACGTCGGCAAGCTGACCTACTTCCGCGTGTACTCGGGCCACCTCGAGGCGGGAGCGCGGGTGCTGAACGTCGGCTCGGGCAGGACCGAGCGGATCGGGCGCATCCTGATGATGCACGCCAACGAGCGCGAGGAGGTCTCCGAGGTCTACGCCGGCGACATCGCCGCCGCGGTCGGCATCAAGCAGGTCATCACCGGAGACACGCTCGCGGCCCCCGACGCCCCGATCCATCTCGAGAACATCGTCTTCCCCGAGCCGGTCATCAAGGTCGCCGTCGAGCCCAAGACGAAGATCGACCAGGAGAAGATGTCGATCGCGCTGGGACGCCTGGCCGAGGAGGACCCCACCTTCCAGGTGCGCACCAACGAAGAGACCGGCCAGACCGAGATCTCGGGCATGGGCGAGCTGCACCTCGAGGTGCTCGTCGACCGCATGAAGAGGGAGTTCGGGGTCGAAGCCAACGTCGGGCGCCCGCAGGTCTCCTACCGCGAGACGGTGCGCGGCACGGTCGAGAAGATCGAAGGCAAGTTCGTGCGCCAGACCGGCGGCTCGGGCCAGTTCGGGGTCGTCTACATCAACCTCGAGCCGAACCCCGGCGAGGGATTCGAGTTCATCAACAAGGTCAAGGGCGGCAACATCCCCTCCGAATACATCCCGGCGGTGCGCAAAGGCGTCGAAGAGGCCCTCGAGAACGGCGTCAAGGCGGGCTACCCGATGGTCGACCTGCTGGTGACGCTCACCGACGGCAAGTACCACGACGTCGACTCCTCGGAGATCGCCTTCAAGGTGGCCGGCTCGATCGCCTTCAAGGAGGCGGCCAGGCGCGCCAAACCGGTGCTGCTCGAGCCCATCTTCGCGGTCGAGGTCGTCACGCCCGAGGACTTCCTCGGCGAGGTGATCGGCGATCTGAGCCGCCGCCGCGGTCGCGTCGAGGGTCAGGAGCGCCGCGGCAACGCGCTGGCGGTCACGGCCCGGGTGCCGCTGTCGGAGATGTTCGGATACGCAACCGACCTGCGCTCAAACACGCAGGGACGGGCGACCCACACGATGCAGTTCGAGGGCTACGAGGAGGTTCCCCCCAACATCGCCGAGAAGATCGTCGAGCAGAGGACGGGGGAGCCGGTTCCGGCCTAGATGGCCCGGAGCAGGCCGGTGGGGTAGGTCCCGCAGCACGGCAGGACTGAGCTTTGAGCAGCAAGCAGCACGGATCGCTGCATTCAGATAGATTTCCCCGGTTCGCCATCACAGAGGCGAACATTCAAGTCGATACACAGGAGCGAACCAAAAGTGGCGAAGGAGAAGTTCGAGCGCGACAAGCCGCACGTCAACGTCGGGACCATCGGTCACATCGACCATGGCAAGACGACGCTGACCGCTGCCATCACGACGGTGCTGGCAGAGCACGGAGGAGCGGAAGCCCGCACCTTCGCTGAGATCGACAACGCGCCCGAGGAGAAGGAACGCGGCATCACGATCGCCACCTCGCACGTGGAGTACCAGACCGAGAACCGTCACTACGCCCACGTGGACTGCCCGGGCCACGCGGACTACGTGAAGAACATGATCACGGGCGCCGCGCAGATGGACGGCGCGATCCTCGTGGTCTCCGCGGCCGACGGCCCCATGCCCCAGACGCGCGAGCACATCCTGCTGGCGCGCCAGGTCGGAGTCCCCTACATCGTGGTGTTCCTCAACAAGGCCGACATGGTCGACGACGAGGAGCTGTTGGAGCTGGTCGAGGTCGAGGTCCGCGAGCTGCTCAGTGAATACGACTTCCCCGGTGACGACATCCCGTTCATCACCGGCTCGGCGCTGAAGGCGCTCGAGGGCGACGAGAAATACAAGGAGAAGATCATCGAGCTGGCGGCTGCGCTCGACACCTACATCCCCGAGCCCGTGCGCGAGCTGGACAAGCCGTTTTTGATGCCCGTCGAGGACGTGTTCTCGATCACCGGGCGCGGAACGGTGGCCACCGGCCGCGTGGAGCAGGGCATCGTCAACACCGGCGACACCGTCGAGATCGTGGGGGTCCACGCGACCACCTCGACCGTCGTCACGGGCGTTGAGATGTTCCGCAAGATCCTCGACCAGGGCCAGGCCGGCGACAACGTCGGCTGCCTGTTGCGTGGCACCAAGCGCGAGGAGATCGAGCGCGGGCAGGTGCTGTGCAAGCCGGGGTCCATCACCCCGCACACGAAGTACAAGGCAGAGGTGTACGTGCTGAAGAAGGAGGAGGGTGGACGCCACACCCCGTTCTTCACGGGCTACAGGCCCCAGTTCTACTTCCGTACCACCGACGTCACCGGCGTGGCAAAGCTGCCCGACGGCGTCGAGATGGTCATGCCCGGCGACAACGTCCAGATGGAGATCGAGCTGATCCAGCCGATCGCCATGGACCAGGGCCTTCGCTTCGCCATCAGGGAGGGCGGCCGCACAGTCGGCTCAGGCGTGGTGACAGAGATCATCCAGTAGCACCCGCCCCCGGGGGATCGTGGGGCGGCACACCGTTGGCAGTCCGATACGACTAAGCAGCCCCGCCGAAGAGGCGTGGGCGGTGGCGAAGGCGCCCGATTCCCCGGAGGAGGGGAATTCGATCCTTCCGGCGCCGTCCTCGGGAGGGGTCCGGCGGGAGAGCCCCCGCCGGAGACTCATCGCGAGCGCAGGGAAGGGCAGGAAAGAACTACAGACCAAGCCGGGCCGCACGAGCAACCACGACATCAGAGACGACGAGAGACACCACAGAACATGGCATCCGCCACCCAAAACAAGATACGCATCCGGCTGAAGGCCTACGACACCTCCGCCATCGAGTCGGCGGCGAAGGAGATCGTGGAGACGGCCACGCGCACCGGCGCGACCGTGTCGGGACCCGTGCCCCTGCCGACCGAGAAGAACGTCTACTGCGTGATCCGCTCGCCGTTCAAGGACAAGGACTCGCGCGAGCACTTCGAGATCCGCACGCACAAGCGCCTGATCGACATCCACCAGCCGACGCCGAAGACGGTCGACTCCCTGCAGCGCCTGGATCACCTTCCGGCGGGCGTGGACATCGAGATCCGCCTGGCCACCTGAGCGCCGATCCCACCGCTCCTCGCCACCAAGCTAGGCATGACCCAGGTCTTCCAGGAGGACGGCAGCGTCGCCCGCGTGACGGTTCTGCAGGCCGGCCCGTGTCCGGTCACCGCGATCCGCACGCCTGAGCGCGACGGCTACGACGCCGTCCAGCTGGCGTTCGGGCAGACCAAGGAGAAGCACATCTCAAAGCCCGAGCTCGGCCACCTGAAGAAGGCCGACGCTCCGCCCATGCGCCACCTCGCGGAGTTCCGCGGCGAGGCCGGCGAGCTTCAGCTCGGCGGCACCGTGACCGTCGAGGCGTTCGAGGTGGGCGCGCGCGTGAAGATCCGCGGCCGCTCCAAGGGCAAGGGCTTTCAGGGAACGATCAAGCGCCACAACTTCGTCTCAGGGCCGAAGTCGCACGGTTCGCACAACGTCCGCGCTCCCGGCTCGATCGGGGCATCGGCCACGCCCTCGCGCGTGTTCAAGGGCATCCGCGGCCCGGGCCAGATGGGCAACAGGCAGGTCACCCAGAAGGGCCTTGAGATCGTGGGCGTGGATCAGAAGGAGAACCTGCTGCTGGTGCGCGGCTCGGTGCCGGGTCCCTCGGGCGGCGTCGTGGAGGTGCGCAGCGATGCCTGACGCTCCCATGCTCCGCCCCGGCTCAGCGGCCGCCCCGACCGGGCCGTCGCCGACCAAGAAGGTGAAGCTCGACGACACGGCCTTCGGCGCGCGCTTCCTCGGCCCGCTCGTGCACCAGAGCGTGCGCGCCGAGCAGGCCGCGCGCCGGCGCGGGACGGCCGCCACCAAGACGCGCGGGATGGTCTCCGGCGGCGGCGCGAAGCCGTGGCGCCAGAAGGGCACCGGGCGCGCGCGCGCGGGCTCCAACCGCTCACCGATCTGGACCGGCGGCGGTACGGCGTTCGGGCCGAAACCGCGCTCCTACACCTTCAAGGTCAATCGCAAGGAGCAGCGCGCGGCGCTTGCAAGCGCGCTTTCGCTGCACGCCGAGCGCGGCACCCTGGCGATCCTCGACGCGGGGGCGTTCAAGGCGCCGAAGACGCGCCAGGCGCTCGATCTGCTCGAAGACTGGGACCAGGATCGCCCGACGCTGGTGGTGCTCGTGGAAGAGGAGTCCAATGCCGCGCTGTCCTTCCGCAACCTCGACCGCGTGGCGGTGCTGCTGAGCGACAGCGTCGGCGTCACCGATCTGCTGGGCGCGGCCTCGCTGCTGCTCTCAGAGCCGGCCCTTGAGACGCTCACCGCGCGCGCCGGGCAGCGCTCGAAGCTCGCCGGGCAGGCCGGAGAGGGCGCCGCACAGGAGGCGAGGGCCTGATGGACCACACGCAGGTGATCATCCGCCCGGTGGTATCCGAGAAGACCTACGTGCTGTCGGCCGCCGACCGCTACACGTTCCGCGTCCACCCAGACGCGCACAAGACCCAGATCCGCCAGGCCGTCGAGGCGCTGTTCGACGTTCACGTGGTCGAGGTCAGGACGATGAGCGTCAAGCCCAAGCCCAAGCGCCGAGGTATCACGAGCGGGCACACGCGCGCCTGGAAGAAGGCCATCGTGCAGCTGCGCGCGGGCGAGAACATCCCGATCTTCCAAGGCCTCGCGGCCCTCGACTAGGAGCCTCTGCATGCCGATCCGCAAGCCCAAGCCCACCAGCCCCGGAAGACGGTTCGTCTCCTACCCCGACTTCGCCGAGATCACCAAGACCGAGCCCGAGAAGACGCTCATCGAAGGCCTCAAGAAGAGCGGCGGGCGAAACGCGCACGGGCGCAAGACCTCCCGCCATCGCGGCGGCGGGGCCAAGCGCGCCTACCGGCGGGTCGACTTCAAGCGGCGCAAGGACGGCGTCGACGCGAAGGTGGCCGCGATCGAGTACGACCCCAACCGCTCCTCCTACATAGCCCTGCTGCACTACGTCGACGGCGAGAAGAGCTACATCCTCGCGCCGCAGCGGCTGACGGTCGGCATGACCGTCCACTCCGGGGAGACCGCCGACATCGCCGTCGGCAACTGCATGGAGCTGGCACGCATGCCGGTCGGCACGGTCGTGCACAACGTCGAGCTGCAGCCCGGCCGCGGCGGCCAGCTTGCGCGCTCGGCCGGCGCATCGGTGCAGCTGATGGCCAAGGACGGGGAGATGGCGACGCTGCGGCTGCCCTCCGGCGAGATGCGGCTGGTGCGCGCCGAATGCCGCGCCACGGTCGGCACGATCGGCAACGCCGATCACCAGAACGTGAAGGTTGGCAAGGCCGGGCGCAAGCGCCACATGGGAGTGCGCCCGCAGACGCGCGGTGTGGCGATGAACCCCGTCGACCACCCGCACGGCGGCGGTGAGGGCTCGACCACGGCCGGGCGCCATCCGGTCACGCCCTGGGGCGTGCCCACGCTCGGGTATCGCACCCGCAAGAAGAACAAGGGCTCGGACTCGGCCATCGTGCGCGGCCGGCGCAGAGGGAAGGGCAAGCAGCGATGAGCCGCTCGAGCAAGAAGGGCCCCTGGGTGGAAGAGCGGCTGATGGCCCGCATCGAGGCGCTCAACGCCGAGAACAACAAGAAAATGCTGCGAACGTGGTCGCGCGCGTCGACGATCTTCCCGGAGATGGTGGGTCACACGATCGCCGTGCACGACGGTCGCAAACACGTGCCGGTGTTCATCAGCGAGTCGATGGTCGGTCACAAGCTCGGCGAGTTCGCACCCACGCGCGTCTTCCGAGGCCACGCAGGGTCGGGGAGGGTGAGATGAGCGCCGAGGACGAGCCGACCGGGTCGCCGCCGGAGGACGTCCCGGGCGCCACGCCCGAGGAGCCCGCCAAAAAAGCGAAAGCCTCGAAAAAACCGCTGGCCAAAGCCAAAGCGAAAGCCAAAGCCGCGGCGGCGAAAGCGCCCGCGGCGAAAAAACCGGCTGCGAAAAAAGCGGCCGAGGCGAAAAAAGCGACGGCGGCCAAAGAGCCTGAGGGGAAAGAGCCCGCGGCCAAAGAGCCCGCGGCGAAAGAGCCGAAAGCGGCGAAAGGGGCCAAAGCGCCGGCCAAGGAGCCGGCGAAGTCCGAGTCGAAACCCGCTGTTCGCTCGCGGAAAGACTCGAGAAAACCCGGCTCGCGGCGGAGGGTGGTGAGCGCCCACGCCCGCTACGTGCGCACCTCCGCGCGCAAGGCGCGGATGGTGTGCGGGCATCTGCGCGGCAAGTCCGTGCAGGAGGCACGCGCTATCCTCGCCTTCACCCCTCGTGATGTGGCTCGCGACTGGAGCAAGCTGCTCGAGTCTGCGGTGGCTAACGCCGAGAGCAACCACGAGTTGCTCGAGGACGATCTGATCGTCCGGGAGGCATACGCCGACGAAGGGCCGACGCTGAAGCGCTTCAGGCCGCGCGCGATGGGACGCGCCGCGCCGATCCGCAAGCGCACAAGCCACCTGACGATCACGCTGACGCCGGGGCCTGAGCCCCGGACAACCAAGAGATAGAGCTGAGCTGAGATATGGGACAGAAGGTTCATCCAGAGGCAATGCGCGTGGGTTACATCCACGACTGGAAGTCGAACTGGTTCAACGAGAAGAATTTCGCCGAGTACCTCGCCGAGGACGTTCGCATCCGCGAGCACATCGTCGGCAAGCTGTCCCACGCCGGGCTGTCGGACATCACGATCCGCAAGGACGCCAACGAACTCGAGGTCAACATCCACACGGCCCGCCCGGGCATCGTGATCGGCAAGTCGGGCACCGAAGTGGACGCCCTGCGGCGCGATCTGCATCGCATGACCAGCAAGCAGATCAAGGTCAACATCCTCGAGATCAAGCGCCCCGAGCTCGACGCGAGGCTCGTCGCCCAGTCGATCGCCGAGCAGCTGCAGAACAGGGTGGCGTTCCGCCGCGCGATGAAGCGCGCGCTGACCAGCGCGATGCGATCGGGCGCCAAGGGCGTGAAGGTGCAGGTCGCAGGGCGCCTGGGCGGCGCCGAGATGGCCCGTACCGAAAGCTACTCCGACGGTCGCGTGCCGCTGCACACGATGCGCGCGGACATCGACTACGGCTTCTATGAGGCGCGCACCACCTTCGGGCGGATCGGCGTGAAGTGCTGGGTGAACAAGGGCGAGATCATGCCCGAGGGCTACACCGGCGCAGACCTGACCGACATGACCGCCCCCGCGGCGCCGAGCTCAGAGCGCGACGGTCGAGGTGGCCGCGACGGCCGCGACGGCCGCGGTCGCGGACGCGGCGGCGGAGGCGGCGGAGGCGGCGGGCGTGGGCCCGGCGGTGGCGGTGGCGGCGGGGGCCGTGGACCGGGCGGATTCGGCGGCGGCGGTGGTCGCGGCGGTGGCGGCGGGGGTCGTGGGCCCGGCGGAGGCGGCGGCGGACGAGGTCCTCGCCCCGGCGGAGGCGGACCTGCCACCGGCGGAGGCGGGCGCTGATGCTGTCTCCCAAGCGTGTCAAGCACCGCAAGCAGCACCGCGGGCGTCGGCGCGGCACCTCGCGCGGCCAGGTCAAGGTCCAGTTCGGCGAGTACGGGCTGAAGGCGCTCGAGGGCGGCTGGCTGACCAACCGTCAGATCGAGGCCGCCCGGGTCGCGATGACGCGAAAGATCAAGCGTGGCGGCAAGGTGTGGATCAACGTGTTCCCGGACAAGCCGGTCACCAAGAAGCCGGCCGAGACGCGCATGGGCTCCGGCAAGGGCTCGCCCGAAGGCTGGGTCGCCGTGGTCAAGCCCGGACGGGTGATGTTCGAGCTGGCCGGGGTCACCGAGCCGCTTGCGCGCGATGCGATCCGGCTGGCGGCGCACAAGCTGCCGTTGAAATCCAAGTTCGTGTTGCGCGAGGACTGAGGGGCGTCGAGCGATGAAGGCCAGGGAGATCCGCGACATGCAGGACTCAGAACTCGCAAAGCACGTGGCAACGCTGCGAAAAGACGTGTTCGGCCTGCGCTTTGCCAACGCCACCGGAGAACTCGACGACACCGCCGGGATGGGCCGCGCCAAGCGCGACCTCGCGCGGGCGCTGACCGTCGCGCGCGAGCGGGCAACCGCCGCCGAGCGCGAACAGCACAACTGAGCTTCCAGAACAGGACCAACGAACGAACATGGCTGACGAACCAGATAACGACAAACCCGACGACGCCGACGCACCCGCCCCCCCGCAGGAGGCTTCCGCAGGCCCCGATGCAGTCGCCTCCGAGCCCGAGACGGCTCCTGAGGCTGCCGCGGAGCCACAGGCGCCCGCCGAGCCGGACGCCGCGCCCGAGCCGCAGGCGGCCGCCGAGCCCGAGACGGCTCCCAAGCCAGAGGAGCCGGCCGCGGCCCCCGAGGCTGAGGCTCCGGCGAGCGCCGCCCCGGCCGAGCCGGCCGAGGTGGTCCCGCCCAAGGAGCGCCGCCGCCGCTCACGGGCAAAGCGCGAGGCTCCCCCCCGGCCGCCGCGCTCCCCCGAGGAGCGCCATGCCGAGCGGCTCGTGGAGCGCCGTGCCAAGGCGCTTCGCCGGCGTGCGCGGCGGCTGCAGGAACGGGCAAAGGCCGCCGAGCGCCGGGCCGCGGCGCCCGCGCGCGAGCCACTCGCGCCGGTGCACGCCCCCGTCGAAGGAACGCGCAGGGTGCGACAGGGGATCGTGGTCTCCGACAAGGCCGAGAAGACGATCACCGTGCGCATCGACATCGCACGCCGTCACCGCCGCTACGAGAAGATCGTGCGCAGCTCGAGCACGCTGCACGCCCACGACGAGAACAACGACGCCCACGAGGGCGATGTCGTGAGGGTGATCGAGAGCCGGCCGCTGTCGCGCTCCAAGCGCTGGAAGCTCGTCGACGTCGTGGAGCGGGCGCGATGATCCAGAACGAGACACGGCTGCGGGTGGCCGACAACACCGGCGCGCGCGAGATCCTGTGCATCCGCGTGAAGGGTGGCTCACGGCGCCGGTACGCGTTCGTGGGGGACGTCATCACGGCGACCGTCAAGCAGGCCAACCCCCAGGGAGCGGTCAAAAAGGGCGATGTCGTGACGGCCGTGGTGGTGCGCACCAAAAAGCCGATCGGTCGCGACGACGGCACCTATATCGCGTTCGCCGCGGTGATCATCGACGACCAGAACAACCCCCGCGGGACGCGCGTGTTCGGGCCGGTGGCGCGGGAACTGCGCGACCGCAATTTCATGAAGATCGTCTCCCTCGCGCCAGAGGTGCTGTGATGGGGCGCACGAAGGTCGTCAAGAAGAAACGCACGCTGAACATCCGCTCAGGCGACCAGGTGCGCGTGACGGCCGGCAAGGATCGCGGCAAGAGCGGGCGCGTGCTGCGCACCGAGCCCAAGCGCGAGCGCGTGTACGTCGAGGGCCTGAACATGATCAAGCTCGCCACCCGCCCCGAACAGGTGCGCGACTCGAGCGCCTTCGGCGGGGCCGGCGGGACCGTGGGCGGCGGTGTGATCGAGCGAGAGGGCCCGATCCACGTCTCAAACGTGATGCTGCTGGACCCCAAAGGAAAGCCGACGCGCGTGCGCATCGAGCGTGAAAACGGCGCACGCGTGCGCGTCGCCAAGAGCTCGGGCGCAAGGCTCGACTGACCGATTCCCAGAGCATGAACAGCACAGCCCCCCCAGCCCGCCTGAAGACCCGTTACCTGGAGGAGATCCGCCCGGCGCTGATCGGCCGCTTCGGCTACTCCTCGGTGATGCAGGCGCCCAAGCTCGAGAAGATCACCGTCAACATGGGCGTGGGTGACGGCAAGCAGGACTCCAAAGTCCTCAAGGCGGCGACCGAACAGCTCGCGACGATCGCCGGCCAGCAGCCGAGCGTGCGCCGCGCCCGCAAGTCGATCGCGGCCTTCAAACTGCGCGAGGGCATGCCGGTCGGCGTGGCGGTCACGCTGCGGGCCGAGCGCGGCTATGAGTTCCTCGACCGACTCGTCTCGATCGCGATTCCGCGGATCCGCGACTTCCGGGGGCTGAACCCCCGCTCCTTCGACGGCCGCGGGAACTACTCGCTCGGCGTGCGCGAGCAGATCATCTTCCCCGAGATCGACTACGACGCGATCGACCAGGTGCGCGGCCTGGACATCACGATCACCACCTCCGCCACGACGGATGTCGAGGCCTTCGCGCTGCTGTCGGCGATGGGCATGCCCTTTGCCGCCCAGGGACGGCCCGCCGGCTTCGACCTGCCGGGCGAGGAGACGGTGGACGACACCCCGGCAGAGCCCGAAGCCGCCGCCGCACCCGCCGAGCCTGAGGCCGCCGTCGAGTCTGAGGCAGAGGCCGCCATTGAGGCTGAGGCCGTCGCCGAAGCTGAGGTCCTCGCCGAGGCTGAGGCCGCCGCCGAGGCTGAGGTCGCCGTCGAGACCGAGATCGCGGCACCCGTGCAGAGCGAAGAGGCCCCGGAGACGGAGGCCGGCGCCGAGGCCGAGGTCGTGGCCGAGGCTGAGGCCGCCATCGAGGCGGAGGCCGTCGCCGAAGCTGAGATCGTCGCCGATGCCGAGCAGCCCGCGGAGGCGGTGGCGGCTGAGTCCGTGGACGCGGCGCCCGCACAGGAGGCCGTTGCCGGCGAGGACGCCGTCGAGACCGCCGCGCCGGCCAAGACCGGGGACGCCGTCGAGAAGCCTAAAGCCGCCAAAAAACCGGCCAAAGCAAAAGCAAAAGCAAAACCGAAAGCGAAACCGAAAGCGAAAGCCAAGGACGCCTCCGCCGATGAGCAGAAGGACACCGCCGATCCAGCGGATGGGCGCGCCGCCGAGAAAGAGAGCACCGACTGATGGCCAAGACATCGCTACGCGTCAAGCAGACGCGCACGCCGAAATACAAAACCCGCGCCTATACTCGCTGCAACCGCTGCGGGCGTCCGCGCGCGGTGTATCGCAAGTTCGGGGTGTGCCGCATCTGCCTGCGCGAGCTTGCCCACAACGGCCAGATCCCCGGGATGACGAAGTCCTCCTGGTAGGAACTGGCACGACCTTCGAGTGACCACCTGACCATGTCCATGACCGACCCCATAGCCGACTTCCTCACGCGTGTGCGCAATGCGATCCACGCTGCCCATGAGACCGTCGAGATCCCGGCGTCGAAGGTGAAGAGCGAGCTCGCGCGGATACTGGTCGAGCAGGGCTACATAGAGTCCTGGACGGTGATCTCCCCGGCGGACGGCGGCGCCGGGCGGCTGATCCAGATACGCCTGAAGTACACCGAGGACCGCCGCTCGGCGATCTCCGGGCTGCGGCGCGTCTCGCGCCCGGGTCGGCGCACCTATGTCGACGCCAAGCACATCCCCAAGGTGCTCGGGGGGATGGGCACCTCGATCGTCTCGACCTCACACGGCGTGATGACCGGCCACGACGCCCGCGCGGCGGGCGTCGGCGGCGAGGTCCTCGCCCAGGTGTGGTGAGCGCTGATGTCGAGAATCGGTAGACAGCCCATCCCAGTGCCCTCCGGCGTGACGGTCGCGATCGAGCCCGGCTCGGTGCGCGTGAACGGGCCCAAAGGCGAACTCTCAGAGCGTATTCCCAGAGAAATCCAGGTCACCCAGGACGGTGAGCAGCTGCTCGTCACGCGGCCGACCGATCGCGGCGAACACCGCGCGCTGCACGGGCTGACCCGCTCGCTGGTCGCGAACATGGTCCAGGGCGTGACCGCCGGCTATGAGAAGCGTCTTGAGATCCAGGGCGTCGGGTACCGGGCCCAGCTGAAGGGCAGGAACCTGGAGCTGGCCGTGGGCTACTCCCATCCGGTCCCGATTGCGGCGCCCGAGGGGATCGAGTTCGAGGTGCCCCAGCCGACGCGGGTGGTCGTCAGGGGCATCTCAAAGCAGCTGGTCGGGGAGACCGCGGCGATCATCCGCAAGCAGCGCCCGCCCGAGCCCTACAAGGGCAAGGGAATCCGCTACGAGGGCGAGTACGTCCAGCGCAAGGTCGGTAAGCGCGCATGAGCACTCTGACCAAGGGCGACCGGCGGCTGAAACGCAGGCGCCGCGTGCGCGCCAAGATCTCGGGCACGGCCACGCGGCCGCGCATCTCGGTGTTCCGCTCAAACCAGGGCCTGTCCGCGCAGCTGATCGACGACTCCTCCGGGCGCACGCTGGCGGCGGTCAACTGGTTCGAGCCCGAGCTGCGCTCGCTCGCCAAGCCCGAGCGCACCAAGCGCGCCGGCGAAGCGCTCGCCGAGCGCGCCAAGGCGGCCGGCATCTCAGAGGCCGTGTTCGATCGCGGCGGATATCGCTTCCATGGCCACGTCCGCGCATTCGCCGAGGCGATCCGCGAGACGGGCGTCACCGTCTAGTGTCTTAGGCACTGCGAACCACTACCGCTACCCTCCCTTCCCCTTATGTCCCTACCCGCAGATCGCTCAGTAAGCCAGTCCGGCCTGGACCTCCAGGAGCGCGTGGTCGAGATCAACCGCGTCGCCAAGGTCGTCAAGGGCGGCCGGCGCTTCTCGTTCACCGCCCTCGTGGTGGTGGGCGACGAACGCGAAGTCGTGGGCGTCGGCTACGGCAAGGCCAACGAGGTGCCGCTGGCCATCCAGAAGGGCGTCGAGCGGGCCAAGAAGGACCTCTTCCGCGTGCCCAAGCACGGCAGCACGATCACCCACCAGACGACCGGCATCTTCGGCGCCGGGCGCGTGCTGCTGAAGCCGGCGTCTCCGGGAACCGGCGTGATCGCCGGGGGAGGCGTGCGCGCGGTGCTCGAGCTTGCCGGGATCCACGACATCCTCTCAAAGAGCCTCGGCACGCAGAATCCGATCAACCTCGTCAAGGCCACCGTCGCCGGGCTGCGCGGCCTGCGCACCCCCGAGGAGGTCGCCACGCTGCGGGGCCTCACGATCAGCCAGGTTCTCGGCCTGGCAAGCAACGAGGAGGCGAGCGCTGAGACGATCAGCGGCGCTGCGGGCGCCGCCGAGACCACCAACGGCGAAACGCCGAGCGTGGCGGAGCCGGTCGCGCCGGCCGTGGCCGCCGAGGGGCAGGCGCCGGCCTCATGAGCACGCTGAGCGTCACCCAGCGGCGATCCAAGAACGGAACGAACGCCAAACAGCTCGACACCCTGCGCTCGCTGGGCCTGCGCCGCATCGGGCAGACCGTGCAGGTCAAGGACTCCGAGCAGGCGCGGGGCATGCTGCATGCCGTGCGCCATCTGGTCGAGGTCAAGGAGGACAGGTGAGCCCGAGCGAGGATTCATCCCCGCAGCGCATCGGGCTGCACAGCCTCGCGCCGGCTCCGGGCAGCCGGCGTCCGCGCAAGCGCATCGGACGCGGAGAAGGCTCGGGCACCGGCAAGACCTCGGGCCGCGGGCAGAAGGGCGCGGGCTCGCGCTCGGGCTCGAAGCGCAGGGCGGCCTTCGAGGGCGGCCAGATGCCGATTCACATGCGCATGCGAAAGCTGCGCGGGCCGCACATGAAGAAGTCGATGCCGTTCGAGCCGTTCCGCACCCACACCCAGCCCGTCAACATCTCCGCCCTTGAGAGCCGTTTCGACGCGGGCACCGAGGTCACGCTCGAGCTGATGAAGGCCAATGGGCTCGGCACGCGCAAGGACGTACCCGTGAAGGTCCTGGCCAAGGGCGGGCTGAGCAAGGCTCTGACCGTGCACGCGCACGCCTTCAGCGCGGGCGCGCGTGAGCGCATCGAGGCGGCCGGTGGCCGCTGTGAGATCGTCGCCGGCTGAGCGGTCCGGGCGCTTGCAAGCGGTCCCGGCTACGGGCGCATCGACTAGAATCGGCCATTCGGCAGTCGCACGAGCACTCCCCCGGCGGCGGCACGGACACTGACAGCCCATGCTCTCGACCATCCTCAACGCCTTCCAGGTAGCGGAGATCCGCAAGAAGATCGCCTTCACGGCGGGCATGCTGCTGATCTACCGCTTCGGCTCGCACATCCCCGTGCCGGGGGTCAACCTCACGGCGGTCAACAACATCCAGAAGGAGTTCGGCGGCTCCAACATCCTCGGCGTCCTGAACCTGTTCTCCGGCGGCGGCCTGTCGCGGATCGCCATATTCGCGCTGGGGATCATGCCCTACATCACCTCCTCGATCATCCTGCAGCTGCTGCAGGTGGCGGTTCCCTCGCTGGAGAAGCTGTCCAAGGAAGGCGAGGTCGGGCAGGCGCGCATCACCCAGTACACCCGCTATTTGACGGTCGGCCTGGCGTTCGCGCAGTCGATCGGCTACGTGTTCCTGTTCCACACGCTGCAGGCCAAAGCCGGCGAATCGGTGATCACCCACTTCGACGCCCCGCACATCTTCCTGATCGTGATCTGCCTGACCACCGGCTGCGTCCTTTTGATGTGGATCGGCGAGCTCATCACCCAGCGCGGGATCGGCAACGGCATCTCGCTGTTGATCTTCGCCTCGATCGTCTCGCGGCTGCCGTCGGGCATCCAGCTGTGGTGGACGAGCCAGAACCAGGTCTTCAAGGTGATGATGCCCTTCCTGGTGCTGGCCGTGGTGGCGGGCATCGTGTTCGTGCAGGAGGGCCAGCGGCGGATTCCCGTGCAGTACGCCAAGCGCGTGATCGGCCGGCGCATGAGCGAGGGCGGCCAGACCTATCTGCCGCTGCGCGTGAACATGGCGGGCGTGATCCCGGTGATCTTCGCCGTCAGCATCATGACCTTCCTGCCGACGATCGGACAGCTCGTCAAAACCCACTGGGGCCAGAAGCTCGCCGACTTCTTCTCGTCCACCGGCTGGCACTTCGTGGTCGGCCAGTCGATTTTCATCATCATCTTCACCTACTTCTACACCGCCGTCACGTTCAACCCGGTCGACCAGGCGGACAACCTGAAGAAGTACGGGGGCTTCATCCCCGGCGTGAGACCGGGGCGCCCGACGGCCGAGTTCCTGGACCGGATCCTCGCGCGGCTGACGTTCCCCGGCGCGCTGTTCCTGGCCGCCGTGGCCGCGCTGCCGACGATCCTGATCGCGCGCACCCACCAGAACATCCCGCTGGGGGGAACCTCGATCCTGATCGTGATCGGCGTGGCGCTTGAAACGATGAAGCAGCTCGAGGCGCAGCTGATGATGCGAAGTTACGAGGGATTCCTCAAGTAGGCTCGCGCCGCGCCGCGCCGCGCCGCGCCGCCACTGGCCGGCGTGGGCCCGTCCGGGCCCCATCTTCCGCAGCGATCAGCCCACGATGTAGGCTGCCTCGGACGTGTCCGAGTTGAATTTGATCCTGCTCGGCCCTCCGGGCGCGGGAAAGGGCACGCAGGCCGAGCGCCTGCGCGAGGATTTCGCGATCCCGCACATATCGACAGGCGACATTCTGCGCGCGCAGGTGACCGAGGGCACGGAGCTGGGGAGCACCGCCAAGAAGTACATGGACGCGGGCGAGCTCGTGCCCGACGAGGTGATCGTCGGGATGATCACCGACCGGATCAGCAAAGGCGACGCCCGCGACGGGTTTCTGCTGGACGGGTTTCCGCGCAACGAGGAGCAGGCCGACGCTCTCGGCAAAGCCCTCGGCGGGCTCGACCGGCGGCTGACGGCGGCGCTGTTGATCGAGGTTCCCGACGAGGAGGTGGTGCGCCGGCTGGCCGGGCGGCGGGTGTGCGTGAAGAACCCGACCCACATCTATCACGTCGACTTCGACCCGCCCAAGCACGAGGGCATCTGCGATCAGGACGGCTCGCGCCTGATGCAGCGCGACGACGACAGCGAGGAGGTCATCCGCCGGCGCCTTGAGGTCTACCACGCCCAGACCGAGCCGCTGATCGGCTACTACGACCGCGCCGGGCTCCTGCGCCGCTTCGACGGCCGCCGCGATCCCGATGAGGTGCACGTCCACGTGAGGGCAACGGTGGCGACGCTGCGGCTCGAGGAGGGCCTGTAGGCAGGATAAGCTGCCCTGGTGATCATCAAGAAGTCTCCGCAGGAGATCGACAAGATGGCGCGCGCGGGTGCGATTCTCGTCGCGACGCTCAAACAGATCGAGGGCAGGATTCGCCCGGGCGTGAGCACGGGTGAGCTCGACCAGGTGGCCGAGCGCTTCATCCGCTCGAGCGGCGGGGTGCCGACGTTCAAGGGCTACCGCGGCTTTCCCGGATCGATCTGCGCCTCGCCCAACGACATGGTCGTGCACGGCATCCCCGGGCCCTACCGCCTGAAGGCCGGCGACATCGTGTCGATCGACGTCGGCGTGACCCTGGACGGCTGGGTCGCCGACGCGGCGCGAACGTTCCCGGTCGCGCAGGTCTCAGAGCAGGCCCAGACCCTGCTGGGAGGGACCGAGGAGTCGCTTCATGCCGGCGTCGCCCGGTGCCGGGTGGGCAATCGCATGGGCGACGTATCCAGCGCGATCCAGACCGTGGCCGAGGACGCGGGCCTGTCGGTCGTGCGCTCGCTGGTCGGGCACGGGGTGGGGCGGAGCATGCACGAGGACCCGCAGGTGCCCAACTACGGAAAGCCGGGCAAGGGCCCGCTGCTGGAGGAGGGCATGGTGATCGCGGTCGAGCCGATGATGACCTCGGGGGCTTCGGCCGTGCGGGTCGGCGGCGACGGCTGGGCGATCTTCTCAGAAGATTCCTCGCCGGCGGCGCACTTCGAGTTCACGGTCGCGATCACCGCCTCGGGGCCGAGGGTCCTCACCCCCTGGCATCTGCCGCCGGACGCGGCCGTCGGCGAGGTCGCCGAGGGCGTGGCGAGCGCCGGTTGAGAGGCCCGCGGGCGCGCGCCGAGGGCTCCGGCGCGAGCGGGCCCTGTCGCAGAGGAGTTGCTACCATTCGTGGGAC
>Ga0302184_10001002_pt1 | contig 18451 bp, 19 predicted proteins | sample I_Palsa_N3_3_FD_200233 | JGI IMG/M metagenome (GOLD analysis project Ga0302184, IMG submission 200233) | Peat permafrost microbial communities from Stordalen Mire near Abisko, Sweden - I_Palsa_N3_3 | ecosystem: Environmental > Terrestrial > Soil > Palsa > Peat permafrost | place: Sweden...
GACCACCGTGGTGACGACGCCCATCACGATGAGGAACAGGGCGGTGATCGTGATGAGCCCGGCCAGCAGCCGCGATCGCAGCGAGAGCCTGCCGCGCCCGGCCGGCTGCCGCCGGGTATGCCTCATATGATCGCGCGCTCGGCTTCTGGCGGCACCCGCAGGCTGTACCCGACGCCCCGCTGGGTGTGGATGAGCGGCGGACCGAGCGGGTCGAGCTTACGCCGCAGGTAGCTGACGTAGGTCTCGACGACCTGCGACTGGCCTGCGAACTCCCAGCCCCACACGTTCTCCAGCAACTGCTGCCTGGTGAGCATCCGCCCCTGGTTGCGCATCAGGTAGGCGAGCAGCCGGAACTCCGTCGGCGACAGCTCCACCTGGGTTCCGGCGCGGCGCACGACCCAGTGCTCCTCGTCCAGCTGCAGATCGCCGACCTGCAGTAGCGCCGCGTTACCGCCCGGCTGGGCCTCGCCGTCGGCCTCGCGCGTGGTCCGGCGCAGCACCGCCCTGACCCGGGCCACCAGCGCTTCGACCGAGAACGGCTTGGTGACGTAGTCATCGCCGCCGAGCGTGAGCCCCCGGATGGTGTCAGAGGTGGTATCCCGGGCGGTCAAGAAGATGACCGGGACGTCGTTGCCGTCCGTGCGCAGTGCGCGGCAGACCTCGAAGCCGTCCATGTCGGGCAGCATGACGTCGAGGATAATCAGGTCCGGCTCGTAGGACTCGGTCTGGTGCAGCGCGTCCTTGCCGCTGGCGCTGACCGCGACCGCGCAGCCGTGGAACTTCAGCGCTACCTCGACAAGCTCGCGGATGTTCGGCTCGTCGTCCACGACGAGCACCTTGGGGATACGGTCACCGTCTGCCATGGCATCTCACGTTTCATTGTCCAGCATAGAAGCAGGATAGGAGTGCGCAGCATGCCGCGACGCGCCCGCCGCCCCGGGGCGCGCCGCGGCATGTCCGGCCACCTAGCTCACCGATGTACCTGATGAGCCAGAGACCGAACTGGAGGAGCTAGACCCAGAGCCGCTCGCCCTGATCACGATCAGGCGGGCGTCCTTGGCCCCGTTGACGATCGGACCGCCTGCGAACACGGTCTGGCCCGCGGTCAGCGCGCTGGTCGTGGTCTTGCCGCCGCTCTGCCTGACCACCGTGTTGCTCACGATCAGCCAGGTCCAAGTCGTGCCGTCCGGTGCGCGGACCACCACGTTGCTGCCGCTCACCGACTGGATCGTGCCGCGCTCGAAGGCCAGCGTGTGGTAGCCCGTGCTGTTGTGGAAGGTGAATTCGCCATCCACGCCGCCGATAGCGCGCAGCCGCCCCAGCGCCGACCTGATGTGCCGCGCCGACGATGTGGCTGAGGTGCTGGCCGCGGTGTTGAGTTCGGAGTTCAGTGTCGCGCCCTGAGCCTGGCTGGACCCCGAGACCCCGGAAACCGTCGAGACGGCCGCGGCCGGGTTCGAGCCGCCGGTGGCGGCCAGGGCGATCCCGCCGCCCGCGAGGAAGCCGGCCAGGGTGATGCCGGAACCCCAGCGGAGCAACCGCTTCTTGCGGCCTCGTGCGGGGGAGTACTGCGGGTAAGGATCAATTAGGCCAGCCGGACCGGGATCGCCAGCAGGCTCGGCCGGGGTGCTATGCATGTTGTTCATACCCATAAGAGTGGATCGCGCGGCTTGGACATCGCCCTGCCCAGGCTGTACGCAGCCTGTGAGTGGTCCCCGAGTTTGCTGCCAGTCGGCCGAGCGGTACCGGGGAGCGCTCAGGATTGCGTCGGTTTCGGTCAGATCCCGGCCAACCGGACATCTGCCTAAATATTGATACGGCGGTTCGTGAATCGCAGAACTTGTGCGACACTAAGAGCTGTCGCTCAGCAGCTGAGGGGGTTGGAGAGTGGCTGCTCAGGTTCCTCGTGCGCCGGCTGGAGTGGATTACAACAGGCCTGCTCCCGCCCGCATTTACGACTATATGCTGCGCGGCGACAATCATTTCCAGGCTGACATCCTGGCCGCCGAGCGAATCCTGTCCGCGGTCCCCGAAATCAGGGATTGCGCTTGGTCGAATCGCGGCTTTCACCAGCGGGCGGCGAAGTGGATCGCCGAGCGCGGGGTCCGGCAATTCCTGGACATAGGTTCCGGCCTGCCGACGGTCGGCAACACCCACGAGGTCGTGCAGAAGGTCATCCCGGGCGCCCGGGTGGTCTACGTAGATAACGACCCGATGGTCGCCGAGCAGGGCGGCCAGCTGCTCGCCGAGGACCGGTCCACCCGTCTTATCTACGCTGACCTGCGCGAGCCCGAATCGATCCTGGACAATCCCGAGGTTAGCGAGCTCATCGATTTCCGTGCGCCGGTCGGGCTGCTGCTGACCGCGGTCATGATGTTCGTGTCCGACCGCTCAGATCCCTGGCGACTGGTCGCGCGGTACGTCGACGCCCTCGCACCGGGCAGCTACCTTGCGCTCTCGCACCTGACCGATGACCACAAGCCGCCGGTGATGGCCGAGCAATTCCGCGCCGTCTTCGACGGGGCCACCGAGCACCTGTACTTCCGGTCCCGGATCGGGATCGCCAGGTTCTTCGACGGCCTGGAGCTGGTGCCGCCCTACGACGGCGCCGAACCCGGCCTCAGCTACACGGGGGTCTGGGGCGCCGAGGACCCGGTACTCGCGGACAGCGACGGCGCGCGCTGGCTCTACTGCGGCGTCGCCCGGAAGCCATGACCGCCAAGCCCTCGGCCTCCGAGCTCGGCGTCGACCTCGCCGCGCAGGTCTGGCGGCGCTCGGGCCGGGGCGACGGCGCGATCGAGGTCGCATTCGCGGCCGCTGCCGGACCCGGCCACTGGGTCCTGATGCGCGTGACGGGCGACCCGGAGCAGCGGGTGCTGGTGTTCGACCGGCACGAGTGGGAGTGCTTCCTCGACGGCGCGCGCAACGGCGAGTTCGACGACGCCGGGAACCCTGAGTCCCGGTCCTACTAAAATCCTGTGTTTGCGAATCGCTAATTGGGTACCGTTAGGGCATGACAGAGGGGGCCTGTCAAGAAGGGGAGCCGAAAATGGGCGATGACACCTACGGTGCCACTATCGCCAAGCGTCGGCTTGCCCGGCAGCTGACCGCGGCGCGGGTCACGGCCGGTTACACCGCCAACCACGCCTGCGACATCCTGAACTGGGGCCGGGGCAAGGTGGGCCGCTTCGAGGCCAACCAGTGGAAGCGCCCCGAGATGAGCGACATCAGGGACCTCGTCCGGATCTACGGCCTCGACGAGGCCGAGCGGGAAGAGATCGAGGACCTGGCCATCCGGGCCCGGGCCCGGCCCTGGTGGCGGGATTATCCCGAGATCTTCGACAGCGAGTTCCCGGGCTACGAGAACGACGCCACCACCATCCGCGTCTTCATGCCGCTGGTCCTGCCGGGCCTGCTGCAGACGCCCGCCTACACCGAGGCGCTGATGCGGTCCGGGCCGCGCCCGCCGGCCTACCGTCGCAAGGCGGTCGATTCCCGGCTGCGCCGGCAGGAGATCCTGGACCGCAAGGACGGCTCCGCGCCCATGGTCAGCGCGGTGATCACCGAGGCGTCGCTGCTCTACCGGTGGGGCCTGCGGGAAGACCGGCGGGAGCAGATCGAGCACCTGGTCGCCCTGAGCGTCCGGCGCAACGTGCAGCTTCACATCCAGCGCTTCGAAGACGGGCCGCCGACCGGCATCGTCTCCATGGTCAACATCTTCGGATTCCGCGACGACGAACCAAGCCTGGTCTTCGTCGAGACCGATTACTCGGTTGAAGAGGTAAGCAAGCCCGAGTCCGTGCAGGGCTACATCGAGTCGTTCGAACGAGCCCGTGACGCCGCGCTTGAGCCCGCGGACACCACGGGCTACCTCGAACATCTCGCCAAGCGAATGGAGTAAGGCAATGACCGACCTGTCTTTGGCCATCTGGCGGAAGGCCCGCCGCAGCGCGCATAACGGAGGCTGCGTGGAGATCGCGGCCAATCTGCCCGGGGTGACCGCCATCAGGGATGCCAAGCGGCCCGAGGGCGGCGCCCACGTTATCGCCCGGGACTCGTTCGCCGAGTTCCTAGCGGACGTGAAGGGGGGCCGTTACGACCTGGACCAGGCATAACGGGTGCGGAGCTAGGTCGGCAAACCAGACCAACTTAGTCACACGTAGCACATGAATATCGCGCGCAACACGGGATAACGCTCGTTCAATCGTGTACCAGGCCGTGGTAACTCCGTGCCATTCCATGCCCGCCTCCGGTCATCGGTCGGCGCCGCCCTTGCAGGCATTAGGCGGGTTATGTCCGGAAAATTAGATATGCCCGGCTTGGTGCTTCTGTGGTCAACTGCGACGAAAATAGTAATGCATCAGTATTGCGAAGTGGGCCACCCGAGTCGTAACCTGTGTTTCACAGATATAAGAGTCGGAATCCGAGTATCGTGTCTTTAGTGGATTTGCTGCCGACGGCACCCCCTCCTGCGGGCGGGCTATTGACGGGAGACGCCTGTGGCGTCAGGTGTATGGCAGCAAGGCATCAGCAGTTGGCGGGGCGTTCACGCGGGCATCTGCTACGCGTGGCCGCTTCCAGCCGACGCCAGATGCGCGACAGTGGCGCGGCAGGCGTTCCGGGACGCAGTCTCGGAGGTCGGCCTCGAGTCCGGTCTGCTCGAGGACGGCGTCCTGATGGCCAGCGAACTCGCGGCCAATACCCTGCATGCGCAGGCGGTGGCTAGGGCCGGCGGAGGGGGGGGTCGGCTCGTGTCCGTGATCGCGGACGTGGAGGGCGAGCCGACAACGTCCGCCGGCCCGGCCCCTCAGGTGCCCAGGCACCACCGCCACCGGCCGTCCCGCGTCCCCCGCTACCCTCAGCGTCCGCAGCCGCCACGGGTTCCCCAGGCCGAGCTCTGGCTGTACCTGCGTGGCGTCGGCGCCGGGCGGGAGCTGGTCTGCAAGGTCTTCGACTGCTGCCGCGGCTGGCGCGGCGGCACCCCGCCAACAGTTTGCGCCCCGTCGGTGGCCGGGACGCCCGCTGAGGCCGGGACGGACGCCGAGGATGTCGGCGGGCGCGGGCTGCAGATCGTGCACGAACTGTCCGGCGGCCGGTGGGGGCACCATCCCACCCGGGCCCGGCTGGACAACTGGGGACTGTGCGGCAAGGCGGTCTGGTTCGCGGTGCCCGCTCCGCTCGCCCACGCCCGGCTGACGGACGTGACCGGGCTGCGCTCGTACACGCTCTCGGCCGACGTTACCGCGGCCCGGGCCACCGACCGTCTCAGTGCCCGCCAGGCCGCCCGGGAACTCAAGGGCATGCTGGACGAACGGGGGTTCGGCCGCGGGCTGGTGCACGACGACCAGCCCGCCCGTGACCTGTCGATCCTGTCCGTCCGGCGGGGCCTGACCGTGTGGTGCCAGGCCGGCGTAGTATCGCTGACCACCCCCTGGGGCTCCAGCCAGCAGTGGGACTACGCGGACCTGGTCGAGGCGGCCGAGCAGACCGTGCGCCGGTACGAAGAGCTCGACCTGGAGTAAGCGCGGTCAGCGCCCCATGGCCGCGGCCACCCGCTGGTAGACGCCGAGGGTCAGCTCCCAGAAGCCGTCCACGTCGATCGACATCGCGACCTGGGCGTTGCCCCCGTCGACCTGGACCCCTTGGCCCCCCAAAGCCCCGACACCGGAAGCCCCGGCACCGGAAGCCCCGGCACCGGGCGCCCCGAAGTCGGTCACCGTCATCCCCGAGGTCAGCTGCCCGGCCGTCTCCACCTGTACCCGCGTCGGGACCAGCCCGAACAGGCCGGGCTGCGCCACCCAGGCCACCGCGCAGACGTCGTGCACCGGCGGTCCCGATGGCTCGCTAACCGACCTGTACTGCTCGAGGGCGGGCAGCAGCAACTCGGTGCCGAGCGGTCCCAGGTCGCCCATCCGCTGCAGCACCGCCGGGGTGGCCCCGGTCCGCAGGGTCACGTCCAGCCCCAGCATGACCACGGTCCAGCCGGCCCGGAACACGACCGCCGCGGCCTCCGGGTCGGCCCAGATGTTGTACTCGGCGGCCGGCGTGACGTTGCCCCGGCCCGCGGACCCGCCCATGATCACGAACTCCCGCACCCAGTCCGCCAGCCGGGGCTCCCGCTTGACCGCCAGCGCGATGTTGGTCAGCGGCCCGGTCGCGACGAGCGTGATCTGGCCGGGAGCGGCCCGGATGGTGTCGATGATGTAGTCGATGGCGTGCCCGGCGGCCGGGCCGGCCGCCGCCTCCGGCAACACCGCCCCGCCGAGCCCCGACTCGCCGTGCACCTGCCGTGCGTCCAGGGCCGGGCGCAGCAGCGGCCCGGCGCAGCCCGGCGTCACCGGGGTCCCGGCCGCGCCGACGTACTCGCACACCGCCAGCGCGTTCGCCGTGGTCCTGACCAGGCTGACGTTGCCCGCCACCGTGGTGATGCCGACCAGGTCGATGCCGGGATGTCCGTGCGCGAACGCGATCGCGAGCGCGTCGTCGATCCCGGGGTCGCAGTCGAGGATGATTGGTGTGGCCATGTCTGCTTTCTCGCCGTCTGGTGGTGCCCCTGACGACGGTACCGAACGTCCTTGGCGCGCGTCCTGGTGACCCGCGCGTGCTGCGGTGTGTAGCCTGCATGCGAGGAGGTCCTGTCATGCACATCCCGCCCATTCAGGCCGTCGAGAGTTCCGACCCCGAGATCGCCGAGCTCATCGAGGACGAGGCCCGTCGGCAGTACGAGAAGGCCCGGCTGATCCCGTCGGAGAACTACGTCTCGGTGGCCGTGCTCGAGGCGTCGGGCAGCGTGCTGACCAACAAGTACTCCGAGGGCTACCCCGGTCGGCGTTACTACGAGGGCCAGCAGTTCATCGACCCGATCGAGACGATCGCCAGAGACCGGGCCACGGCGCTGTTCGGCGTGGACCACGCCAACGTGCAGCCGTACTCGGGCTCGCCCGCCAACCTCGCGGTCTACCTGGCCTTCGCCCAGCCGGGCGACACGATCATGGGCATGGCGCTGCCTATGGGCGGCCACCTCACCCACGGCTGGTCGGTCTCCGCGACCGGCAAGTGGTTCCACGCCGTCCAGTACGGAGTGCGGCCCGACACCGGCCGGGTCGACCTGGACGAGGTCCGCGACCTGGCGCTCAAGGAACGGCCCAAGATCATCTTCTGCGGCGGCACCGCGATCCCGCGGACCATAGACTTCCCGGCCTTCGCGGATATCGCCGCCGAGTCCGGCGCGCTGCTGGTGGCCGACATCGCGCACATCGCCGGGCTGATCGCCGGCGGCGCGCACCCGTCTCCGGTCGGCTACGCCGGCGTGATCACCACCACGACCCACAAGACGCTCCGCGGCCCGCGCGGCGCGATGATCATGTCGGACGCCAAGTACGCCAAGGACGTGGACCGGGCCGTGTTCCCCGGCCTGCAGGGCGGCCCGCACAACCACACCACGGCCGCGATCGCGGTCGCGCTGCACGAGGCGGCCCAGCCCTCCTTCCGCGACTACGCCCGCCAGGTGGTGGACAACGCCCGGGCGCTGGCCGACGCGCTGCTGGCCCGCGGCTACGACCTGGTCTCGGGCGGCACCGACAACCACCTGATCCTGATGGACCTCACCTCCCGGGGCATCGGCGGCAAGCCGGCCGCCAAGGCGCTGGACCGGGCCGGGATCGAGACAAACTACAACACGGTGCCGTTCGACCAGCGCAAGCCGTTCGACCCGTCCGGCCTGCGGATCGGCACCCCCGCCATCACCACTCGCGGCCTGCGCGAGGAGCAGATGACCTCGATCGCCGCCTGGATGGACGAGGCGATCACCGCCGCCACCAAGGACGATGAAGCGGTCCTGGACCGCATCGCGGCCGAGGTCCGCGACCTGCTGGAGGCCTACCCGGCCCCCGGCTGGCAGCCCTAGCCCGCGACGGCGCGGACGACCGCCCGCGGCCGCTCCGGCACGGTCAGCGCGTCGACCGGCCCGAGAAACCAGTGGCCGCGCGGGCACCGGATCCGCACGCCGTCCAGCATCCCATCGGTGGACCTGATCGAGTAGCGGTCCTCCACCACGGCGGGCAGCCCGCACCGGGCCGTGCCGTGCGTGTCCAGATAGGCCGGGCAGTCCAGGAACGTCTCGCCGGTGTCCATCTCGTCCTCCTCCGTGCCCTCTTCCTTGGGCCCTCCCCCTTGGGCAGGAGCCTGTCAGCGCGGTCCTCAGGATCGGTTGAGGCCCGATTGAGCCCTAGCCGACTCGCTTGCGGCGCTCCGGCGGCTCCCGGCAGCCGAGGATCGGCTGGCCGCCGCGGACGCCCTGGTAGCGGCGGTCCCAGGGCCAGTTCCCGCGCTTGTCGGCGTGCACGAGCTGCAGGCCGCGGATCCGGTTGCCGTATAGCTCGACCGCCAGGTTCAGGTGCGCCCAGGGCACGGCGACCCTGACCATCTCGACCAGCGGCCCGTCGCGCAGCGCCGCCCGCGTCCCCGGCTCGGGCGCGTCCGCGTGCAGCAGGTGCGCGGCCACGCCGTTGAGCACCGCGGTGGCCCGGGTCAGGCCCATGCCGGTGATGACGAGCTCGGGCCGCCGGTGCGAGGTGAGCCCGACGGTGTACGCCCATGGCGGGTGGATGCCGTCTCGTTCCACGCCCTGCACGGCCCAGCCGTAGGCGGTGATCAGCCGCCGCATGTGCTCGGTGTAATCGCGCTCGGTAGCGCCCGGATGGTCGCAGATCCAGCACATGGTTGCCTCCCTCGGGGTGGCCGGATTACCTCTACTATGCCGAGGGGCACTGACATTTCGGAGGATTCGCGGCTCAGCTGGCAAACATTATTTGCATACTAGTTCGAGTGAACATACATTCGATAGCAGCGCCGGAACCGGCCCGGGGAGGGCGATAGCTCCATGAGGGTGTACGGCGAGCCGGTCAACGTCCAGGCCCGCGACGACGGCCGGCCCGCCCGGTTCGTGTGGCGAGGCCGGCTGTACACCGTCCGCGCCATCCTCGAGCACTGGGTCATCAACCGGGAGTGGTGGCAGGACCCCGAGGGGCCTGAGGGGGCCCAGGGGCCTGAGGGGGCCCAGGGGCCTGAGCCCGGCCAGCCCGCGCTGGAGTTCTGGCGGGTGGAGGCGTCAGCGGGCCAGGGCATGACCGCGGAAGTCTACGAGCTGCGCCGCGACGCCGCCACCGACGCCTGGACCCTGCGCCGCAGCGCTTTAACTGAGCGTCGACGGGGGCTAGGCGGTCCCGTTCAGGTGCTCGATGTACCGCAGCGCGGAGCGCCGGACCGTCTCCCACGCGCCGGCCCGCAGCACCGGGGTCCACCAGCCGCTGTAGATCCGGTCGAACGCCAGCGGCCGCACCGCCTCGGCCACCCCCAGCACCGCCGCCTCGGACAACGGCAGCCGGTTCGGCGCCGAGAAGAGGAACGTCACCCGGTCCTCGCCCGGCGTGACCATGATCGTGTCGCCGGCCAGCAGCACCCCGCGGCCCGCCGCCCCCGAAGCCCAGTGCAGCACCGCGCTGCCGGGAAAGTGCCCGCCGCACTGCACCAGCGTCACTCCGGGCAGCACCTCCAAAACCCCCGACCAGAGCCGCACCGGCAGCTCCGCGTCGGCCCGCAGCCAGGCCACATCGTCCACCGGGACCAGGATCTCGGCCCCGAACGACCGGGCCCACGAAGCGATCGCGCCGTAGAAGTGCGGATGGCTGGCGGTCACGAACCGCAGGCCTCCCGCCGCCCGCACCGCGGCTACCGCCGCGTCGTCGATGAACCCGGACGGGTCCCACAGCAGGTTGCCCTCGGGCGTGGACACCAGCAGCGACCGCTGCCCGATCGCCACCGGCGGATCCGCGCCGATCCCGGTCAGCCCCGGCTCGACGGCCCGGACGTCGGACCGGTGCCCGGCCGCGGCCAGCTCGGCCAGCGTGGTCCAGCGCTGCCCGCCCGGCGGCACCCACTGCCGCTCGTCCGCGCACACCGCGCAGACCTGCGGCGGCGGGTCCGGGAAATGGTTACCACAGGTCGCACAGATACAGGTCCCCATACATGCACCACGGCCCGTTCGGCGTTAAAAGATCATTTTACCGAACGGGCCGTGGTTCACCCTCGCGGGCCGCAGCCTCAGCTAGCGGTGGGCGACCGCCACTTCACGGTGGGCCGCAGCGCCTCCAGGCGGACCCGGTGCGCGTACCGCTTGGTGACGTCGAACAGCGACTCGATCAGCGTGTCCGACAGCAGGTGCGGCTCCAGGCCGAGCTCGATGAGCGCGGTGTGCTTGACGTTGTAGTAGTGCTCCGGCGCCTCGACCCGCGGGTTCTCCACGTTCTCGATCGTGACGTCGCCCGGGTAGGCCCGGGCCACGGTCTCGGCGATGTCCTTGACCGACATCCACTCGGTGATCTGGTTGAACACCCGGAACTCACCCCGGTTGGCCGGGTTCTCGCAGGCCAGCTGGATACAGCGGACCGTGTCCCGGATGTCGATCATGCCGCGGGTCTGGCCGCCGGAGCCGTAGACGGTCAGCGGATGGCCGATGACCGCCTGGATGGCGAAGCGGTTCAGCACCGTGCCGAACACCGCGTCGTAGTCGAACCGGGTGGCCAGCCGCTCGTCCCGCGCCGTCTCGGTGGTCTGCTGGCCGTAGACCACGCCCTGGTTCAGGTCGGTGGCTCGCAGGTCCCAGATCCGGCAGGCGAACTCGATGTTGTGGCTGTCGTGCACCTTGGACAGGTGGTAGAACGAGCCCGGCCGCTTGGGGAACAGTACCCGGTCGGTCCGGCCGTTGTGCTCTAGGTCCAGCCAGCCCTCTTCGATGTCGATGTTCGGCGTGCCGTACTCGCCCATCGTGCCGAGCTTGACCAGGTGGATGTCGGGGTTGGTCTCGGCGATCGCGAACAGTACGTTCAGGTTGCCGACCACGTTGTTCTGCTGGGTGTACACCGCGTGCGCCCGGTCGATCATGGAATACGGAGCGGCCCGCTGCTCGGCGAAGTGCACCACGGCCTCGGGCTCGAAGTCCCTGACGATGTGGTACGAGAAGATCGGGTCGGTCAGGTCGCCGACGTACAGCCCGATCTTCTTGCCGGTCAGCTCCTGCCACACCGCGATGCGGTTCTGCAGCGGCTCGATCGGTACCAGGGACTCGACTCCGAGCTCGTTGTCATAATGCCTGCGGACGAAGTTGTCGGCGACGGCCACCTCGTGGCCCGCCTCCGACAGGTGCAGTGCAGTGGGCCAGCCGAGATACCCGTCCCCGCCCAACACCAAGATTTTCATGCTTCGGCTCCTAGAAGTTCCATCGGTCAGATTGGCTTGACTTTCCCTGCCGTTGTGCGGGATGCCGCACGAGGGCGGTAACGTGCTACGAGTGCGGATGCTGAACACGCTCCTCTGAGATCGCATCGTACGGCTCGGCCAGGGTAGCTTTTCCGGCCTGCGGTTTCCGTACTGTATACCTGCTCCTTGCGTTTGGTCGGCTAGCTAACCTAGGACATCTATGGCGCTCACATCCAATCGGCTCGGCGAGGCGCTCACCGCCAAGGCCCGCAGCACGCTCGGCATCCGGTTCGGGCGCTTCGCGGTCGCGGCCATCGCGGCGTTTGTCACCACCGAGGTCGTGCTCACGATCTGCGCCGGGCCGCTCCATTTGTCGGCCACGTGGGCCTCGCTGATCGCCTGGTTCTCCGGCGCCCTGGTGAGCTACGTGCTCAGCCGGTGGGCGTGGAAGCGGAAGGGCCGCCCGAACCTGCTGAAGGAGACGCTGCCGTTCTGGGTCGTCTCCGCCATGGTCATCGTGATCCTCACGGTGGCCACCAAGTTCGCCTACCACTCGGCGGGCTGGATCCACCTGCACGGCGCCGAGCGCGTCCTCTACGTGGACCTGATCTACGGCGTGGCCAACCTCGGCACGTTCGTGCTGCGGTTCCTGTTCTTCCACTACGTGCTCTTTGCCGGATCAGCCGGCCGGCCCGGGCTCGCCGTCGCGGAAGAGGCGCTCGCCTCGACCGACCCCGGACCCGAGCTCTTCACCCGGGGCGCGGACTCGGCCCGCGCTGCGGATTCGGTCGGCCCCGCGGACCCCGACCGGCCCGCGGACCGCGAGCGCTGACGCTCGCGCCACCAGGTGCCGTAGATGACCCGGGCGAAGCGAATCCCGTAGAAGAGGTTGTTCACGCCCGGCAGGTGCAGCCCGTAGAGCGGGTTCTGGCCCTTCTTGCTTTCCCCGATCCGCCGGCGGTGGATGGTAGCGGGCACCTCGGCCACCTTGTAGCCGTGGGTGATGACCCCGATCAGCAGCTCGGACGCCTGGTACTGCGGCTGCTCCAGCCGGACGGCGCCGGTCACCTCGGCCCGCATGGCCCGCAGCCCGAACGTCGTGTCGCTGATCCGCTGCCCGGTGAGCAGGCTGAGCGAACCGGCGAAGAACAGCACGCCGGCGCTGCGGAACAGGTCCTTGGTCTCCTGGCTGCCCAGCCGGCGCGAGCCGGTCACGAAGTCCGCCTCGCCGGCTACTACGGGCGCCAGCACCTTCTCGATCTCGGCCGGGTTGTACTGGCCGTCGGCGTCGGTGGTCACGATGTAGGTCGCGTTGCCCTCCCGGGCCAGCCGGTAGCCGAGCCGCAGCGCGGCGCCCTGGCCGCGGTTGACCGGCACGTCGCAGACCATGGCCCCGGCCGCCATGGCCTCCTTGGCGGTGCCGTCGACGCAGCCGTCGGCGACCACGATGACCGCCGTGGCCTGGCCGCACACCTGCGCGGGCAGCGCCTCGATCACCGGGCCGATGGCCCCGGCCTCGTTGTAGGCCGCGATCACGATCGCCACCGAGGGCAGGCTGGTGGCGCGCTCGCCGTAGGCGTCGGCGAACGCGGCCGCCGCCGCGTCGTCAACGGCCTGGTCCCGCGGATTTCCGTAGATCATCGGGCCCCGCCCTCCGGCTCGAAGTCTGGCCAGACCGTGGCCATGCCGGACTCCAGGTCATGCGACGGCGCGTACCCGATCGCCCGGGCCGCCGAGATGTCCACCACCACGGCCGGCATCTCGCCGTTGGGGACCGGCACATGCTCCACCGGGATGGCCGCGCCGGTCACCCGGCGCGCGGTCTCCACCATGTCGTTCACCGTCACCGACCGGCCGGAGCCCAGGATCAGCGGTCCGGTGTGCCCGGCCCGCCAGGCGGCCAGCACCCCCTGCACCACGTCGTCCACGTGCACCACGTCGCGGAGCATGGTCCCGTCCCCGCGGACCTGGACGCCCTCGCCATCGCGCGCCGCGCGCATCAACCGGGGAATGAAGCTGTCCTTCTCGGCCATTCCCGGGCCGTAGACGTTGGAGAACCGCAGCGCCGCGCCCGCGATGCCGTAGGAGTTGGCGTAGGCGCTCAGCAGCATCTCCGCCGCCGCCTTGGTCCCGCCGTACGGGGTCATCGGACGCAGCGCGTTCTGCTCGGTAATCACCGCGCTGCCCACGTTGCCGGTGACGGCGTTGGTGGACGCGAGCAGGAAGCTGCCCACCTCGTTCTCCCGGGCCTGCTCGAGCAGTCGGGCCGTGGCGTCCACGTTGAGGCGGTACGTGCTGACCGGGTCGTTCACCGAGGCCACCACGTAGGTGAAGGCGGCGAGGTGGATGATCACGTCGGTCCCCGGACGGACCGCCCGCTCCGGCACCCCGGGATCGCACAGGTCCCCGGTGACCGAGTGCACCTCGGGGTCCGGGAACGCCCGCAGGTCGGCCACGGTCACCTCGTGCCCCTCGGCCAGCAGAGCGCGGACCACTCTGCGGCCGATGAAGCCGGCGCCGCCGGTCACCAGGACGCGGGAACGATCAGCCATGCGTGCTCCGTTCAGCATCTGAATATCTGTCATGTTGTCGTGTGCACGCCACGTCGCGCACGACACGCGTACAGCCCGGGCCTTAGGCCCGGCTGCCGCAAAACGGCGTGAATCGCCATCCGGTTTTGTACCGGGTTTCCGTTGGCACACGCTACCCGGACCCGCTGAGAGTTTGCTGGTGAATGGCTGGCAAACGTACGGTTCCGGAGGAGACTCTCGGTCTGGGACCCTCGCCAGTTTACTCGGCCTTAACCTACCGTCCGCCCAGCCGACGACGCGATAGGGATGATCATGTGACGCCCGCCGACCCCGGCTTCGATCCGGCCCTGGCCGAGTCGTACCGCATTCTGCGGTCCCGGCTCGACCTGAGCGGGCTGCCTCCGCTCAGCCGGGCGGTGACCGAGCACGTCATCCACGCCACCGCCGACTTCGACTACGTGACCGACCTGGTCTGCGACGAGCTCGCGCTGGCCGCCGGAATCGGCGCGCTGCGGCGCGGCGCCGCCGTAGTGGCCGACGTGCCCACGGTCGCGTCCGGCGTCACCGGGTACCCGGTGATCTGCAAGGCGGGCGACTCGCTGGCCGCCCGCCTGGCCCGCACCGCGAACATCACCGTCAGCGCGGCCGCGGTCCGGCTGGCGTTCAGCGCCGCCGGGCCCGGTGCGGTCTGGCTGGTCGGCAGCACGCCGGCCGCGCTGTTCGAGATCATGGCCCGGCAGGTCGAGCCCGCCCTGGTCATCGGCGTGCCGGTCGGATTCGTCGGCGCAGCGGAGGCCAAGGACGCGCTGCGCCGCAGCGGCCTGGCCTCCCTGAGCAACCGCACCGAGAAGGGCGGTCCGACGGTCGCCGTCGCCGCCTTCGAGGCCCTGCTCCGCCTGGCCAAGGACCCCGAGGAGGAACCTCGTGCCTGACACCCGCCACGACCCAGGCGAGCACCGCTACCCGGACGAGCAGCGGGAGGCCGTGTACCGGGTGATCGCGGAGCGCCGGGACGTCCGGCGGGGCTTCCGGCCCGACCCGGTGCCCGCCGACGTGCTCCGCCGGCTGCTCGCGGCCGCCCACCAGGCACCGTCGGTGGGTTTCTCCCAGCCCTGGGACTTCATCGTGATCACCGACCGGGCCCGGCGGGAGCAGATCGCCGCCCTGGCGCGCAGGCACCGCGACGAGTTCGCCGCCAGCCTGCCCGGCGCGCGGGCCCGCGCGTTCGACCGGCTGAAGGTCTCCTCGATCCTGGACACCCCGGTCAACATCGTGGTCACCTGCGATCGCACCCGCGGCGGACGGTACACGCTCGGCCGCCATGTCCAGCCCCAGACCGCGGATTTCTCCAGCGTGCTCGCGGTGGCCAACCTGTGGCTGGCCGCCCGGGCCGAAGGCCTCGGCGTTGGCTGGGTGAGCTTCTTCGACGAGCGTGAGCTGGCCGCGCAGCTCGGGCTGCCCGCGCACCTGGAGGTGATCGCCTATCTTTGCCTGGGCTACGTGACCGAGTTCGCGCCCGAACCGGAACTCGCCACGGCCGGGTGGGCGCGCCGCCGGCCGGTGTCGTGGGCGGTGCACGCTGAGGAGTTCGGCCGCCGCGGGCTGCCAGGGGAGGAACCAGTGGATCCGCTCGCCGACGTGATCGCCGCGATCGTCCCGCCCGACGCGGCGGCGATGACCGCCGCGCGCGAACGGCAGGACCGGATGACCAAGCCGCGCGGCTCGCTGGGCGTGCTCGAAGAGGTGTCCGTGCGACTGGCCGGCCTGGCCGGCTCCTCTCCCGCGCCGCTGCCCGAGCCGGCCTGCGTGGCGGTCTTCGCTGCCGACCACGGCGTGCACGCCCAGGGCGTGACGCCCTGGCCGCAGGAGGTGACGACCCAGATGGTGGCCAACTTCCTGGCCGGCGGGGCGGTGGTCAACGCGTTCGCGGCCCAGGCCGGCGCCGAGGTCACGGTGGTTGACGTCGGGGTGGCCGCCGCGCTGGAGCCGGTGCCGGGATTGCTGCCCCGCAAGATCGCGCCGGGCACGGCGGACTTCACCGCCGGGCCCGCGATGACCCGCGAGCAGGCCGTGGCCGCGCTGACGGTCGGCCTGGAGATCGCCAGAGACCTGGTCGCCGCGGGCAACCGGTGCCTGATCACCGGCGACATGGGGATCGCCAACACCACCGCGTCGGCCGCGCTGATCTGCGCCTTCACCGGCGCCGACCCGGCCGAGGCGACCGGCCGCGGCACCGGGATCGACGCTGCCACCTACGCCCGGAAGGTCGACGTCGTCTGCCGCGGCCTGGCCCTGCACCGCCCCGACCCGGCCGACCCGGTGGGCGTCCTGGCCGCGTTCGGCGGCTTCGAGCACGCCGCCCTGGCCGGGTTCATCCTGGGCGCCGCCGCGCTGCGCGTCCCGGTCATCCTGGACGGGGTCATCTCGGGTGCCGCCGCGCTGGCCGCGGCGGCCCTGGCCCCCGACGTGACCGGGGCCTGCTTCGCGGGTCACCGCAGCGTCGAGCCCGGGCACGCCATGGCTTTGGATCGCCTCGGGCTGACCCCGCTAGTCGACCTGGGCCTGCGCCTCGGCGAGGGCACCGGCGCCCTCCTCGCCCTGCCCCTAATCCAAAGCGCCGCCCGCGCCCTCCGCGACGTCGCCACCTTCGACTCCGCCGGCGTCACCGAAAAGCAGTAGCCCCTGACCCCGCCAACCCTCCAGCACCACAGCCCCCAGCGACCTTAGCGATCTCCGATCCTCACCGGTGCTAACCGGGGACGATGGCACGCTGTACCGGTCCCAACCGGCACCCTGGGCCAGGGTCCGGTTGGGGCGCGCTCCGTCCCGCGACCACAGCGGCTAGCGTTACCAATGGTGCTGGTATTTCCCAGGCTCAGCGACACCGATGGAGCATCGGTGTCGCCATAGCGGCAGCAAGGCTCCAGCGGTGCCGTAGCCATCCCAATGCCGGGCCCGCTGAAGAGCCGTGACAGCGGGACGCCGGAGCACTGAGCCCCGTTTGCCGCTTTACGCTATTTCTTCTTGGCACGGCCGCCCCTCGCCGCCGGGACGATGGGCCGCTCCGGCCGGGCGCGCCGTGGTAGTAACGACGTCGTTAGCCCAGGAGGATGAGGAACCATGGACCCGTACCTGCTGGGACTCCGGCTGCAGGGGCGCCGAGTGCTCGTGGTCGGCGGGGGAGCGGTTGCCACCCGCCGGATCCCCACGCTGCTCGACGTGGGCGCCGACATCGTCCTGGTGTCGCCCGCGGTTACCGCGTCCCTGGAGGACCTGGCCGCGGCAGGCCGGATCCGCTGGGAGGAACGCGGCTACGCCGACGGCGACTGCGCCGGTGCCTGGCTGGTCTGCGCCTGCACCGACGACCCCGCGGTGAACGCGGCCGTCGCGGCCGTCGCCGAACAGCAGCGGACCTGGTGCGTCCGGGCCGACGACGCGCAGCTCTCGGCGGCGTGGACGCCGGCCTCCGGCCGGGCCGACGATGTGCGGGTCGGCGTGCTCAGCGGCGACCCGCGGCACAGCGCGGCGATCAGAGACGCGATCCTGGCCGGGCTGCGGACCGGTCAGCTGAGCGCCCGGCACGGGCGCGGGCACCGAAGCGGGGTGGCGATCATCGGCGGCGGCCCCGGCGATCCCGGGCTGATCACGGTGCGCGGTCGGCAACTGCTAGCCGAGGCCGACGTGGTGCTCACCGACCGGCTGGCCCCCCGCTCGCTGCTCGACGAACTGCCCGCGGACGTCGAGATCATCGACGTCAGCAAGATCCCCTACGGTCGCGCCATGCCCCAGGAGCAGATCAATGCCACTCTTGTCGACCGGGCCCGGGCCGGCCGGTTCGTAGCCAGGCTCAAGGGCGGCGACCCGTTCGTCTTCGGCCGGGGCGCCGAGGAGGTCCTGGCCTGCCTGCGGGCCGGCGTCCCGGTCATCGTGGTGCCGGGGGTGACCAGCGCGGTGGGCGTGCCCACCAGCGCCTGGCTGCCAGTGACCCACCGGGGGGTGGCGCAGGAGTTTCATGTTGTGTCGGTTCACGTCCCGCCGGGCGACGATCGGTCTACGGTGGACTGGGCGCTGCTCGGCGGCAGTAATGGGACCCTGGTCCTGCTGATGGCCGTGCAGCGGATCGGCGCGGTGGCCGCCGAACTGCTCCGACACGGACGCAGTCCGGACACGCCCGTTTCTGTAATCGCAGACGGGACGATGCCGACGCAGCGCACAATTATCTCATCACTGGAACAAATGGAAGGCATGGTGACACGAGAGGGCATCCGGCCGCCCGCGATCGTCGTGGTCGGTGACGTAGTGAATGTCGCGGCTGAGATAACAGAGCTCATGCGCGATGTAACCGCCTGGTGAAGGGGATAAACTCCGCGTGCTAGGTGACTGCCGGAAACCCCGGTAGAAACCAATCCCCCCGAGGAGCGCGGGGGGTTCCAGGGGTTTGAGGAGGCCGTTGGAACGATGGAAGGTCAGGGTGTGGCGGCGTCCGCAGCGTCTGAAGCCGGTCGGCATGGCGAGCCCGGCGTAGGCGCTGTTGCGGCTGCCGACTTTGAAGACCCTGGCGTCAGCCATGAGACCAGTGTTACTTCGGGCGGTGGTGAGGGCCAGCGACGGAACGGGGATGACACCCACGGAATGCATGCCCGCGGTAGACCGGAGGCATCCGG
>Ga0302184_10001009_pt1 | contig 18397 bp, 16 predicted proteins | sample I_Palsa_N3_3_FD_200233 | JGI IMG/M metagenome (GOLD analysis project Ga0302184, IMG submission 200233) | Peat permafrost microbial communities from Stordalen Mire near Abisko, Sweden - I_Palsa_N3_3 | ecosystem: Environmental > Terrestrial > Soil > Palsa > Peat permafrost | place: Sweden...
AGCCCAGCTCGGACAGGCGCTCGCCGGCGTCGAGGAAGCGCTCGCGCCAGCGCTCGAGCGTCGTGGCGTAGTGGTCGGTGATGTCCTCCAGGTGGACCTGGCGGAAGTCGGTCACGCGCGCCACCGAGCGCGAGATGATCTCAAGCGAGGGCAGGCACCCGCCGGGGAAGATGTAGGTGTTGATGAAGCTCTTGCCCGCCTTCTCGACGTGATAGGCGCGGTCGTCGATCACGATCGCCTGCAGGAGCATCGCGCCGTCGCCGACAACGAGCTCAGAGCAGCGGCGGAAGAACGTCGGGAAGTACTGCCAGCCCACGGCCTCGATCATCTCGATCGACACGAGCTTGTCGTAGCGGCCGCTCAGTTCGCGGTAGTCCTCGAGCAGCACCGTCACCCGGTCTGACAGGCCCGCCTCGCGCACCCGCGCACTCGCGTAGTCGTGCTGCTCGCGCGAGATCGTCGTGGTCGTGACCCGGCATCCGTAGCGCTGGGCCGCATACACCGCGAGGCCGCCCCAGCCGGTGCCGATCTCGAGCAGATGGTCCTCAGGGGCCAGCTCGAGCTTCGCGCACACGAGCTCGAGCTTCGCCAGCGACGCCTGCTCGAGAGTGGCGGCGGGCGAGTCGAACACGGCGCACGAATACATCATCGTCGAGTCGAGAAACAGCGAGAACAGCTCGTTGCCGAGGTCGTAGTGGGCGGCGATGCGCCTGCGCGAGCGGACCGGTGTGTTGCGCGCGAGCCAGCGCCCCCACCGCTGAACGGGGATCAGAACGGGCGCCAGCACGCGGCGCAGGTTGTCGAGCGCGCGCACGTTCAGCGCCGCGATGCGGGTCAGCGCCACGAGGTCGTCGCACTCCCACAGCCCGTCCATGTAGGACTCGCACAGCCCCACGCTGCCGCCCAGCAGGCGGCGGTAGAAGCGCTCGGAGCGAACCTCGACGCACGCGTGCAGCCGGCGCCCGCCGGCGCGCTCGCCGAAGCTCATGCGCTCGCTGCCCTCCACGATCTCGAGCTCTCCGCCGCGCGTTCGCTCGAGCAGCGCGAGCACGACCCGCCGGCAGGCGCGATCCCTCAGCCTGTGAAGCCATCGCTTCGGCGGCGGCTCGCCGCCGGCGCCGCGCGCAGCGTCCCTGCGTGCGCGGATCATGTCGCCGCGGCTCCGCTCTTGGGGTGGGGGAAGTAGCTCGCCCCGCCGAGCCTCAGGCGCAGGGCCTGGGCATATATGCGGGTCGTGATCCGAGCCGTCAGCAGCGGGTAGCGGATGAGCGCCCCGCGCAGCGACGCCGGGGTGATCTCCCGGCGGGCCAGCGACAGCGTGGCGTCGAACGTCCGCGCTCCGCCGGGCCGCTGTGACTCGATGTGCACCGACAGCCGCTGTGCGGGCTCGGTCAGCCGCCAGTCATACACCTGATCCATGCCCATCAGCGGCGACACGTGCAGGCGCTTCTCGAACCGCCCGCGCATCAGCGCGGAGCCGCCGCGGTCCGCCGGCGCGCCGACTCCCATCACATAGGGATGGCTCTCTCCCCATGGCGTGTTGGTGACGTGTGCGACCACGGCCGTCACGTTCTCGCCGGCCGCGTCGTAGCAGTAGTAGAAGCTCACCGGGTTGAAGCAGTAGCCGAAGTAGCGCAGGTGTGTGAGCAGCCGCACCGGGCCCTCCGCCGCAATGCCCGTGCGCTCGCGCACGAGCTCGCCCACGGCCTCGCGCAGCCCCACCGAGGGGTCTCCGAGGTGGTCGGCTCGCCGAAACCAGGCCACCGCCGGGCGCCGTGCCGACCACAGCCATGGGCGCTCGAACAGCCGCGGCAGCTCGTCGAGGTCGAGGTAGGCCATGAACAGCGGGTAGCGGAACTCCGCCTCCACCGGCGCCATCCGCCGGTGGCGCACCGAGCCCTCGTACAGGCAGGAGGCCCACTGCGGCGGAGCGCTCACAGCCTGGCCCCGAACGGGGCGCACGCGCGCAGGGCGCTGACCACGCCGTCCTCGTGGAAGCCCCATCCCCAGTAGGCGCCGCAGAAGTGCGTGCGTGCGGCCAACCCGCCGATGCTCGCGTGGCGGGCCTGCGCGGCCACGGCCCCGGGCGTGAAGACCGGGTGGGAGTAGGAGATAGTGCGGATCACCGTCTCCGGGTCGATCGCCTCGGTGCGGTTCAGGGTCACGCAGAAGTCGCGGTCTGCCCGCAGGCGCTGCAGATGGTTCATGTAGTAGGTGACCGTGCTCACCGTCTTCGGCTCGCGCAGCAGATGGAAGTTCCAGGCCGCCCGCGCCGCGCGCCGGCGCGGGAGCAGCGTGCTGTCGGTGTGGAGCACCGCCTCGTTGCGCTGGTAGGGGATCGCCGTGAGCAGCTCAGTCTCATGGTCGGTCGGGTCGCTCAGCATCGCGAGCGCCTCATCTGAGTGGGTGGCGATGATCACCTGATCGTAATTCGCGGGCTCCTGGCCGGCCGCCGTTATCTCGACGTGCTCGCCCGTGCGCGCGATCGAGCGCACGGGAGCGTTGAGCCTGATGGATGAGGCGAACGGCGCCGTCAGCGCCTCCACGTAGCGCGCCGAGCCCCCGGTCACGGTCGACCAGCGCGGACGGTCGCGAAAGCCGAGCATGCCGTGGTTGGCGAAGAACTCGGCGATGAACCGCGCCGGGTACGAGCGCATCCGCTGAGGGTCGGCCGACCACACGGCCGAGACCTGGGGCACGATCAGCCGCTCGACGAACGAGCGCGAGAAGTGGTGGCGCGCGAGCAGCTCCCCCAGCGACTGGCCGGTCTCCTCGCCGCTCAGCAGCCGGCGCATCTGCCGGTTGAACCGCAGCAGGTCCACGATCATGCGCTGAAAGCGCGGGCTGAGGACGTTGCGCGACTGGCAGAACAGTCCCCGCGGAGTGCCGCTGTACTCGAAGTCCTCCTCCTCGCCCTTGACCGAGAAGCTCATCTGCGTGGGCTGGGTGGCCACCCCGAGGCGCCCCAGCAGGCGCGTGAAGTTCGGGTAGTTGCGGTCGTTCATCACGATGAAGCCCGTATCCACGTGATGGGTCTCGTGCTCGGTGTCCACCCGCACGGTGTTCGAGTGCCCGCCGGCATAGGAGCTGGCCTCATACACGACGATCTCGTGCTCCTCGTGCAGCAGGTGTGCGGCGGCCAGGCCCGAGATCCCGGCGCCCACGATCGCGATCCTCACGGTTCTCTCAGCTTTCCCCGGCGCTCGTTGACAGGCACCTGCAACCCTGTTTACGTCCCGTCAGCCGCGCTGGATCATCGCCCGCGCGCCGGCGAGGGCCGGCCGCCGGGCAGGAGTGCGGGTCGCCCGCGTCGAACAAAGCGCCGATGAAGCGTCTCGCGACCCCCGCCGCCGATCAGCCGCCGGCTCCTCCAGCAAACGGCACGAGCGACCACCAGAGCCTGTCGAAGTACATCCAGGCGCGCTTTGAGGAGTGCTCGCGCTCGCAGAAGGATGTCGCGCAGTACATAGTCGACCACCTCGACGAGGCCGCCTTCCAGACGGCCGAGGAGCTCGCCCGCCGCGCGAACACCTCGAGCTCGACGGTGGTCCGCTTCTCCCAGGCGCTCGGCTTCGAGGGCTTCCCCGAGCTGCAGGCGGCCGCGCGCGAGGAATACAGGCGCGTGCACGCCAAGAGCTCGACCGGCGCAGCCGCGACCGCCTCCACGCCCCTCTTCTCGCTCGACCAGAACGAGTTCGAGACAGCGCTGACAGCCGATCATCTGAACGTGGAGGAGACCGCCCGCAAGGTCTCCAGAAGCTCTGTGGAGGCGCTCATCGAGGCGATCGTCGGCGCTGAGAAGGTGCTCGTCGCCGGCACCGACCAGATGGCCTTCTTCGCCAGCTACCTGCGCCACCTGCTGATGCTCCTCGATCTTCGCGTCGACGTCGTCGCGAGCCCCTCCCAGGAGGCGCTCAGCCGGCTCGGGCGGATCGACGGGGACACGCTCGTGATCGGGCTCTCCGCCGGCCGCCCGCACCCGCTCGTCGTGCGGGCCATGAAGCTGGCTCGTCACCGCAAGGCACAGACCGCCGCGATCACCGACGCCACCCTCTCAGAGGTCGCGAAGCTCGCCAAGATCAAGCTCTACTACTCCTCCAACAGCCCCGCATTCGTGCGTTCGCACACGGCGCTTCTGAGCCTCATCCAGGCCCTCGCCTACGGCGTGTATGCCCAGGACAGCGCCCAGTACGACGACCGCATCAAGGCCTTTCGCCTCAAGTAGGGCCTGACCCTCAGGCTAGACTTAGGGGCATGCGCGACGAGGCCACGTTTCAGGTCAAGAGCGGCCTGGCCGAGATGCTCAGGGGCGGGGTGATCATGGATGTGGTCACGCCCCAGCAGGCGCAGATCGCCGAGGACGCCGGCGCCGCCGCGGTGATGGCGCTCGAGCGCGTGCCGGCGGACATCCGCCGCGACGGGGGAGTGGCGCGCATGTCCGACCCGGAGATGATCGTCGGCATCCAGCGGGCCGTCAGCATTCCCGTGATGGCCAAGGCGCGCATCGGGCACTTCCTCGAGGCGCAGGTTCTGCAGGCGCTCGAGGTCGACTACGTGGACGAGTCCGAGGTGCTCACCCCGGCGGATGAGAGCAACCACATCGACAAGTGGGCGTTCAAGGTCCCCTTCGTGTGCGGCGCCACCAACCTGGGCGAGGCGCTGCGGCGCATCGGCGAGGGCGCCGCGATGATCCGCTCCAAGGGCGAGGCCGGTACCGGCGACATCGTCGAGGCGGTGCGCCACATGCGCGCCATCACCAATGAGATTCGCCGTCTGGCGACGCTCGGGGAGGACGAGACGGCCAGCGCCGCCAAGCAGCTCGCCGCCCCGCTGGATCTCGTCCGCGGCGTCGCCCGCGAGGGGCGCCTTCCGGTCGTGCTGTTCTGTGCAGGCGGCATCGCCACGCCGGCCGATGCCGCGCTGATGATGGCCCTGGGCGCCGAAGGCGTGTTCGTCGGCTCGGGCATCTTCAAGTCCGAGGACCCGCCCGCGCGGGCGCGCGCGATCGTGGAGGCCACCACGCACTGGCAGGACCCCGAGCGCGTGGCAAACGCCTCGCGCGGCCTGGGCACGCCCATGGTCAGCCTGGAGAGCTCCTTGCTCGAGGAGGAGCAGCTCCTGTCCCAGCGCGGCTCCTAGCGACAGGCTGCTGGCGCGATGGCGGCGGCGCCCGTTCGCGAACCCGACAGCGAGTCGCCTCGCTCCCCGCAGTGGGCTCCCCTGATCGGCGTGCTCGCGCTGCAGGGCTCGTTTGCGGCGCATGCACGCGTGCTTCGCGGACTGCGAGCGGGCGTCCGCGAGGTGCGGGTGCCCGCGGACCTCGACGGTTTGGAGGGCCTCGTGGTGCCCGGTGGGGAGTCGACCACGATGACGCTCGGGGTGGAGCGCGAGGGGCTGGCCGAGCCGCTGCGGGCTCTGATCGCCTCCGGAACGCCGGTGCTGGGCTCCTGTGCCGGGCTGATCATGCTCGACCGCGAGCACCTCGGGCTGATGGACATCCGCGCCCAGCGCAACGCCTTCGGCCGCCAGACACGGAGCTTTGAGGCGGACCTCGAGCTGCGGGGACTCACCGGTGGCCCGCTGCGCGCGCTCTTCATCCGGGCGCCGTGGGTCGCCGAGCACGGTCCGGGCGTGGAGGTGCTCGCGGAGATCGACGGCCATCCGGTGGCGGTACGCGAGGCGAACATGCTGGCCGTCGCGTTCCATACCGAGCTCGGCGAGGATGACCGCCTGCACCGGCTGTTCCTTCAGCGGGTCCGCGACGCTGCGCCTGCGCGATGAGCCGAGCGCCGGTCTCGGTGGCGGCCGACGAGCTCACCGGTGTCGCGAGGGTGCTCGTCGATGAGCTCGAGCGGCGCGGCTATCGCGCGCTCCGCCACGGGGCGTTGAGCGATGCCGAGCGCGATGACTGGGCGTGGGCCTCCGAGGCTGCCGCGCGCGACGTGGCCGAGGGCCGTGCCGAGCAGGGGATAGTCTGCTGCTGGACGGGCACCGGCGCCTCGATCGCGGCGAACAAGGTCGATCGCGTGCGGGCGGCGCTGTGCCTCAACGCCGCAACCGCGGCCGGGGCGCGACGCTTCAACGACGCCAACGTGCTCGCGCTCAGCCTGCGGGCGACCTCCGAGGCGGAGCTGAGGGAGATCCTCGACGCGTGGTTCGACACCGCGCCCAGCGACGATCCCGGCGAGCAGGCCAACGTCGATCATCTCAGGGAGATCGAGCGCTCGCGGCTCAGCTCGCCTGGAAGCGGACCACGCCCTCGCTGAGGTGCTCTGAGACGCGTCCGTCCGCCAGCAGCAGGTCGATGTGCCCGAGCACCTCGGACAGGGTCAGGAAGGCCTGCGTGACCGCCACGTTCCCCCATAGCTCCTGGGCGATCTCGTGCGCGGTGCGCGGCTCAGAGACGATCAGGCGGTGGATCTTCTCGGCGCGCCGGGAATGCAGGCGGAAGCGCTCGTCGATCAGCGAAACATGGTCGACGATCGGCTCGCCATGGCCGGGCAGGACGAGCGACAGGTTCATCGCGCGCGTCTTCTCAAGCGACGCTATGTAGGTGAGCAGTGCCCGCGGGCGCCGATCGAGCGAGCCATCCAGCGCGGGCGCGGCGGCGCCCCCTGGGCGCTCGGTCGCCTCCTCGAGGGGCCGCGCCAGCAGGGGGTTCGAGGAGATGTGCCCGATCAGGTGGTCGGCGGCCAGCAGGATCGAGCGGGACTCGTCGAGGAAGACCGTGTCCGATGGGCTGTGCCCGGGCCGATGCAGCACGCGCAGCGTGCGATCGCGAAGCCTCAGCTCCTCCCCGTCGCTCAGCGGCCTTGAGATCTCCACAGCCGAGCCCCACGCGCGGAAGCTCGCCGAGACTGCCCGCAGCGCCGTGACGATGTCGGCCGGGATGCCGTGGCGCAGCATCAGCTGCTCTGCGAAGCGGTCGTCGAGCTCGGCCTGCTCGCCGTAGCGCGCGAGCAACGGCGCGAGGCGGTCGAGCGCCGCCACCTCCGCGCCCGAGCGACGCGCGAGTATCCCGGCCAGCCCGAAATGGTCGATGTGCTGATGGGTGATCACAAGCAGCTCGATGTCCTCGATCGCGTGACCGCGTGCGGCCAGGGCCTGCTCGAGCTCGTCCAGCGCCTTGGCCGAGTTCGGCCCCGAGTCGATCAGCGTGAGCGGCGAGTCCTCGATCAGGTAGGCGTTGATGCGCCCGACCTGAAACGGCGTGGGAATCGCCAGGCGGTGGATGCCCGCCTCGGCGGCGACGGCCAGGGCACCCTCATCGGCGCTCACGACCCGGTTGTCGGGGACGAGCCGGTTGTCGCGGACGACCCGGTTGTCGCGGACGAGCGGATCAGCGCGAGCACCTCGTCGCGGCGGCGTTCCATGTCCTCGCGGGAGATGAGCGACTCAAGGCACAGCCGCAAGAGCGGCTCGGTGTTGGAGGAGCGCACGTTGAAGTGCCAGTCCTCGTAGTCGATCGAGATGCCGTCCAGGCGTTCCTGGCGGGCGTCGGAGTAGCGCTGTGAGATCTCCTCCATCTTGGCCAGGGGGTCGGAGACCTCGGAGTTGATCTCCCCGGAGATGAAGTAGCGCTCGTGGTAGGGGGCGAGCAGCTCCGACATGCTCCTGCCCTCACGCGCCAAAAGCTCGAGCACGAGCAGTGCCGGGATCGTCCCGGAGTCGGCGCAGTAGAAGTCGCGGAAGTAGTAGTGCCCCGACACCTCGCCCCCGAACAGCGAGCCCTCGCTGCGCATGCGCGTCTTGAAGAAGGCGTGGCCGACGCGATTGATGTAGGCGATACCCCCGGCTCGGGTGACGGTGTCCGGGACCGCGCGCGAGGCTCGTACGTCGTACAGGATCGCCTCCGGGCGGGTCAGATCAGACCTCTTTCCGAGAAGCGACTCGGCGAGCAGCGCGGTGAGGAAGTCGCCGTCGACGAAGGCGCCGCTGTCATCGATGAAGAAGCAGCGATCCGCGTCCCCGTCCCAGGCGATGCCGAGGTCGGCGCCGCTGTCGCGCACGCGGTCGATGATCAGCCGGCGGTTCTCGGGCAGCAGCGGGTTGGGCTCGTGGTCTGGGAAGTTGCCGTCGGGGACCCAGTAGGTCTCGATCAGCTCGAGGTTCAGCAGCTCGAGCAGCGGGCCGACCATCGGGCCCGCCATGCCGTTGCCGCCGTCCACGATCACCTTCAGCGGGCGGCGGGCGAAGGCTTCGCGAACCGCGTCCACGTCGATGAAGCGCAGTGCGGCCGCCTGAAACTCCTCGTAGATGTCGACCTCCTCGATCGTCCCCCGCGCGCCGTCCGGCGGGGCATCGGCGAGGGAGCCGGGAACGCCCCGTGCGAGGGCGCCCTCGATCGTGCGGCGGACGTCCTGGATGCCGGAGTCGCCCGACAGCGCAATCGCCCCCTCGCGCACGAGCTTGACGCCGGTGTAGGCCTTGGGGTTGTGCGAGGCGGTGCACATCATGCCCCCGTCCAGCTCGCGTGAGCCGACCAGGTAGTAGAGCATCTCCGAGCCCACCTGGCCGACGTCGATCACGTGCGCGCCCTCGGACAGCGCACCCTCGCAATATCGCGCCGAGAGCTCCGGTGCGCTGAGGCGCATGTCGTGCCCGGAGCCGATGCGCAAGTCGGCCACGGGCTTGCCGCGAAGTTCCGACAGCACGCGCGCGAAGGCCCGCCCGATCAGCTCGGCGACGTCGCCGTCGATCTCCTCGCCGTACAGGCCGCGTATGTCATATGCCTTGAAGATCTCCGGTGGGGGCGGGGCGGTCATGTCGCCGCCAATCCTACGCGGGCCGCGGCCCAGTGCGCACACTGCCAGCCGGCATCGACCGCGGCGGGATTCGTAGACTCCTGATTATGTCCGGGCACTCCAAGTGGGCGAGCATCAAGCACAAGAAGGCGATCGTCGACTCTCGCCGGGGCGCGCACTTCTCAAAGCTGGCGCGCGCGATCATGGTCGCCGCACGCGACGGCGGCGGCGATCCCGACACCAACGTGACGCTCGAGAACGCCGTGCGCAAGGCCAAGGAGGCGTCGATGCCCAAGGACAACATCGAGCGCGCGATCGCCAAGGGCAGCGGCGAGGGCGGCGAGGCGGATGCGATCGAGACGGTGCTGTATGAGGGCTACGGCCCCGGCGGGGTGGCGGTGCTGGTGGAGGCCCTCACCGAGAACCGCAACCGCACCGGCGCCGATGTCAGGCACGCGTTCTCAAAGCACGGCGGCAGCCTCGGCGAGCCGGGCTCGGTGTCCTATCTGTTCGACAAGAAGGGCACGATCGTGATCGACTCCGAGCGCTACTCAGAAGACGAGCTGATGGTCGCCGTGGAGGCGGGCGCCGAGGACATCTCCACCGACGAGGGCGTCTTCGAGGTCGTTGCCGAGCCCGCCGACTTCGCGCGCGTGCGCAACGCGCTGGAGCAGGCGGGCGTCGAGATGGACAGCGCCGAGATGGCCTACCGGCCGTCGAGTCTCGTGCCGATCGACGAGCAGCAGGCGGGCAAGCTCATGCGGCTGATCGAGACGCTCGAGGAGAACGACGACGTCGAGGCGGTTCACGCCAACTTCGACGTGCCCGCCGAGGTGCTCGAGCGCGTCGCGGGCTAGATGCCCGGACCGGGGCCGGGGGCCCGCGGCCGGGGCGGGCGCCCGCGCCGGTCAGCCCTCCAGCCGCCGGGCGCGAAACAGGGGCACCGGCTCGCGGATGCCGCGCAGGCGGCGCTCACCGGCGTAGGACCAGCGGTAGGAATCCGGAGCGCACTCGCGCACCTCGCGCTCGGCCAACAGGCTCCCGGGTCGCGCCACCTGGGTGATGCGGCTGGCGAGATTGACGGGGCGGCCGAACCAGTCTCCGGCGCGGCTGAGGGCGTCGCCGATCGCGACGCCGCTGCGCAGCTGGGGGAAGTCCTCGCCCTCCGCGTCGGCCGCAGCGAGCAGCGCGAGGCTCGCCTCGAGCAGCGGCTCGGGCTCCACCGAGGTCAGCATGACGGCGTCGCCGATCGTCTTCACGAGCCGCACGGGGGGCTCGACGAGATCGCTCGTCAGCGCCTCCAGGCGCTCGGCCAGCTGGCCGAGCCGCTCGGCCGGCACCTCCTCGCCGAGGCGCGTGAAGCCGACCAGATCGGCGAAGCACACGCACACCTCGCGCGAGCCGGGCAGCCGCCCGCCGCTGCGCTCGGCGGAGTTGATCGCCTCGCTCTGGGCCATCTGGCGCAGGTGCACATTCAAGAGGCCGCTGACAAGCGGCGTGATCATGGGGGCCAGCTCGGACACGATCGATGCGTAGCGCTGCGACAGGGCGTGCTCTGACATTCCCGGTTCGAGCACGATCCGAAGCGGCACCGCGCGCATCGTCTCGGCGGCCTGTGACAGCCCCCGGCCGAGGGCTCGCACCACGTCCAGCATCTCCGCCTCGGTGATCCCGGCGGCGCCGAATGCGCTGGTCATCTCGAACACCTCGAGGTCGGAGTCCGTGTAGATGGGCTCGTCCGGCGCCGTTATCGGCAGGCCCATGGCGCGGGAGACGGCCAGCAGGAAATCCTCGCTCACCCCGGTGCGGGCGACGACGTCGGCCGTCGTGTAGCGGACCCTCCCGCCGATGATCCGCTCCGCCGGCAGGAACATGAGGGTTCCGGCTGCCGCCCCCCGGCGGAGCTCTGCGAGGGTCACCCCGTCGCCGGCCAGATACTCAAGCAGCGCCAGGCGCTCTGCGCGCTCCTCGCCCTGCAGACCCTCGAGCAGGCCCTCGGCGTCGAAGTCGATGCGCTCCGCGGCCATCACGGCGCAGCGTACGCCAGGCAGGCGTCCGGTGGCGGGCGCAGAATGACTGGGCGTGATCATCCTCGGCATAGACCCGGGCCTGGCGAGCACCGGCTACGGCGTGGTGGCGTTGAGAGGCGGCCGCCTAGCGGCGCTCGACGGTGGTGTGATCGAGACGCCTGCGGGGATCCCCACCGAGCGCAGGCTTGCCGATATCCATGACGAGATGGAGCGCCTGCTGTCCACCCACGCGCCCGATGCGGTCGCCCTGGAGGAGCTGTACTTCGGCCAGAACGTGCGCACGGCCTTTGCCGTCGGGCACGCCCGCGGGGTGGTGATGCTGGCGGCCGGCCGGCATGGGCTGCCCTGCTCCAGCTACACCCCCCAGAAGGTCAAGGCCGCCGTCTGCGGCAACGGCCGGGCCGGCAAGGATCAGGTGGCCCGCATGGTCAGGATGCTGCTCGGCCTGACCGAGGAGCCCCGCCCCGATCACGCCGCCGACGCGCTCGCGGTCGCCATATGCCACGCGAATTGCGCTCCCCTGTCGAGGGCGCTCGCCGAGGCCACCGCATGATCGCGCTGCTGCGCGGCGAGGTCGCGGTCCGGCGCGCGGATCATGTGGTGATCCTGTGCGGCAGCGTCGGCTACCGCGCCGCCGTGTCCGCTGAGACGCTGCGCCACGTTCCCCCTGTGGGCGAGCAGGTCACCCTGCACGCACACGTGATCGTGCGCGACGACGCGCTCGCCCTGTACGGCTTTCACTCAGAGCAGGAGCGCGACCTGTTCCTGATGCTGCTGTCCGTTCAGGCGGTCGGCCCGAAGGTCGCGCTCGCCGTTCTCTCGGGCGGCACGCCGCGGGAGCTGATCTCCGCGCTGGCGGCCGGGGACTCGGCCCGCTTCCAGTCGGTCCCGGGTATCGGCAAGCGGACCGCCGAGCGGATCATCGTCGAGCTGCGCGAGAAGGTGGAGGTGAAGAGCGGTGCGAGCGCCGGCCCGGATGAGCCGATCAGGGCGCTGCGCGCCGAGCAGGATCATCCGCGGACGCTCGCGCGCGACGGACTGCTCGAGCTGGGATACGTGCCGGGCGAGGCGGAGCAGCTCTTGCGGGACGCGGAGGGCGACAGCGCCGAGGAGCTGATCGCGCACGCGCTGCGCCTGGCGCGGGCCTCCTGATGACAGAGACGGCCCGCATTCAGACGCCCTACCTCGTGCCCGAGGACGAGCTCGACCGCTCGCTGCGGCCCCGCCGGCTCGAGGAGTTCGTCGGCCAGGAGACGCTGTGCGAGCAACTGGCCGTCGCAATCGAGGCCGCGGGCGCGCGCGGGGACGCGCTGGACCACCTGCTGCTGGCGGGCCCTCCCGGGCTGGGCAAGACCTCGCTGGCCCAGATCGTGGCCGCCGAGCTCGATGTCCCGTTCGTGCAGACGGCCGGGCCCGCGCTCGAGCGCAAGGGGGACATCGCTGCGTTTCTGACCGCGCTCGAGCCGCGCAGCGTGTTCTTCGTGGATGAGATCCATCGGCTGCCGCGAACGCTCGAGGAGACGTTCTATCCGGCCATGGAGGATCACCGGCTGCCGATCACCGTCGGGCAGGGTGCGGGAGCGCGCGTGGTCACGCTCGAGCTGCCCCCTTTCACGCTGGTGGGCGCGACGACGCGCACCGGCCTGTTGAGCACGCCGCTGCGCGACCGCTTCGGCATCCAGGCGCGCGTTGAACCGTATTCGGTCGCCGAGCTCGCGATCATCGTGCGCCGCTCGGCGAGCATCCTTGAGATCGAGCTCGAGGACGAGGGAGCGTCCGCGATCGCCGCTCGCAGCCGCGGCACCCCGCGGGTGGCCAACCGCCTGCTCAAGCGCGTGCGCGACTTCGCCGAGGTGCGGATGGAGGGAGTGGTGACGGCCCAGGCCGCGGCCGCCGCCCTGCAGATGCTCGAGGTGGACGAGCGCGGACTGGACCGCCTGGATCGCGAGATCCTGCGTGCGATCTGCACGAAATTCGACGGCGGCCCCGTCGGCCTGTCGACGCTGGCGGTCGCCGTGGGCGAGGAGCAGGACACGATCGAGGACGTCTATGAGCCGTTCCTGCTGAAGGAGGGGCTGATCAAGCGAACCCCGCGAGGGCGGGCCGCGACGTCCGCCGCCTTCGAGCATCTGGGACTCGACCCGCCCTCACCGGACGGCCCCTCGCTGTTCTGAGGAGCAACCGCCAGATGACCACAGCCGCCGGCCCGCGCGCCACCCGACCCCCTCACCGCCCCGCTTGCGTACTCTGTAGTTGACCATGGCCCACCCCTTCATCTGCCCGAACTGCGGCCACCGCACCACCGAGCTCGACCGCAACCTCGGCTTCACCCGCCAGCCGAAGGGGTGCACGAAGTGCGGATTCGCATTCCTGTTCGAACTGCTCGACGACTACTACCCTGCGCCCGACGCGGCCTTCTTCGTGTGCGACGGCGAGGGCCGGGTGATCGGTTGCGGGAAGAACTCGTTCGCCTTCACCGGCCTCGAGGAGGAGGAGGTGATCGGCCAGCGCGTCGAGGAGGTGCTCGGGCTGGCGTTCAACAACGGTGAGAACCCCGTCACGAAGGTTCTCGAGTGGGGAGTGCGCGCACTGGAGGTGCCGGTCGAGGTCAGCGGCGAACGGGACGTCATGGCGAGCGCCAAAGCAGACATGTTCCCGGCCTATGACGACGACGGCGGGCTGCTGCTCGTGCTCACTCCCGAGAAGTAGGCTGCCCGAGCGATGAGCAAGCGATGACCGACCGCCGCCGCAACAACCTCGTGCTTCTGATCGTCGCCGGCCTGATCGTGCTCTCGCTCATCGTGATCGTGGGGATCCCGGGGGTGATCAAGGCCAAGAAGACACGCCTGGGCCTCGACCTCAAGGGCGGCGTCGAGCTCGTCTATCAGGGCAAGCCGACGGCCCAGTCGAAGGTCAACACCGAATCGCTGAACCGCTCGATCGACATCATGCGCACACGCGTCGACCAGCTGGGGGTGTCCGAGCCCGAAATCCAGCGCACGGGATCGAGCGAAATCGACGTGGCGCTGCCCGACGTGAGCAACGCCAGGCGAGCCGAACAGGAGGTCGGCAAGACCGCCCAGCTGTTCTTCTACGACTGGGAGCCGAACGTGATCGGGGCGGACGGCAAGCCGGCGCCGCAAGAAACAACGGCGACCGGCGGGGAGAACGCCGGCGCCGCCCAGTACGGGCTGGTCGAGTACCAGGCGGTTTTGCGCGCCGCCAAACGCCCGCCGATCATCCGCAAGAACGACACCACATGGACGCCGGGCTGCACTGCCCAGCAGAAGGGCGGATGCATCTACGGCACCTGGTATCTGCTCGACAAGACGAAGGAAACGGTGCTTCGCGGCCCCGAGGAAACCGAACAGAACCTGTATGCCGACAACTACAAAGCGCCGCCCGGCAACAAGGTGGAAGCGGTGCGCGTCAACCCCGGGACGGTGCTGGTGCAGGCGCGGGCGCAGGAAAACGCCAAGGGCAAGGTCACGCAGGCCTCGCCGAACAGCTGGTATGTGCTCGAAGACAATCCGGTGCTGACCGGCTCGGACGTCAAGAACCCTCAGCAGAGCTTCGACGAAGGCGGGGGCGGCACGGGCGCGCCGGACGTCACGTTCGGCTTCACCTCCCACGGTCAGAGCGTCTTTCAGCAGGTGACCAAGGAAATAGCCATCCGCGGTCGGGAAGCCCAGGGTCTCGGGGGTCTCGGGGTCGGCAAGGAAGCGGCCGAGCAGCACTTCGCGGTGGTGCTCGACGGGCAGCTGATCACGACCCCCTCGATCGACTACACCAAGTACCCGGAAGGGATCGACACCACCACCGGCTCGGAGATCACCGGCGGGTTCACGATCACCTCGGCGCAGAACCTGGCCAACGAGCTGCAGTCCGGCGCGCTGCCGATCCGCCTGGAACTGATCTCCAACTCGCAGGTCTCGGCGACGCTCGGCAAAACGGCGCTGAAACAGGCCCTCGTCGCGGGCCTCGCGGGCTTCGCGGTCGTGTGCCTGTTCCTGCTCCTCTTCTACCGCGTCCTCGGCGCGATCGCGGTCGGCGGGCTGATCATCTACGGGATCTACTTCTTCGCCCTGATCAAGCTCATCCCGATCACCATGACGCTGCCCGGGATCGCCGGGATGATCCTGACGATCGGCATCGCCGCGGACGCGAACATCGTGATCTTCGAGCGCGTGAAGGAGGAGATTCGCGGAGGGCGCTCGATCGTCTCCGGCATCGTCACGGGCTACAAACGCGGGTTTGCGGCAATCGTCGACGCCAACGTGGTGACGTTCATGACGGCGTTCATACTGTTCGCGCTGGCGACCGCCGAAGTCAAGGGGTTCGCGTTCACGCTCGGCATCGGCACGCTTCTGACGCTGTTCACCGCCGTGCTCGCCACGCAGGCGGCGCTGGGCACGATGGGCCGCTCGCGCGCCGTCTCTCACCCCGCGGCGCTGGGCGCCGCGCGACGGGGAGGGGGCTGGACGTTCGACTTCATGGGCGCCTCGAAGTGGTTCTTCTCGCTGTCGGGCACGATCCTCCTGATCGGAGCCCTCGCGATCGGCGGGAAAGGGCTGAACTTCGGCATCGACTTCAAGTCGGGGACACGCATCCAGACGGCGTTCATCAAGCCCGTCAGCGAGAATCAGGTGGCCGCCGCGATAAGCGCCGCCGGGTATCCGAACGCGGAGGTCCAGAAGTTCGTCAACAAAAGCATCGGCGGCACCGGCTATCAGATCTCGACGAAGACGCTCGGACCGACGGGGGTCGCCAAGGTCCACGCTGCGCTCGATGCCAAGTTCGGTAACGGCCCGAACGTGCCGGGCACCAAGAACTTCTCATCGACGTCGATCGGGCCGACCTTCGGCAAAACGGTGGCCAACAGCGCGGTGATCGCGATCATCGCGTCGCTCTTGGTCATCTCCGCCTACATTGCGCTGCGGTTCGAGTGGAAGTACGCGATCCCGGTGCTGATCGCGCTGATGCACGATCTGCTGATCACCGCCGGCGTGTACTCGCTGACCGGCCGGGAAGTCACGACCGCGACGGTTGCCGCGCTGCTGACGATCCTCGGCTATTCGCTGTACGACACGATCATCGTGTTCGATCGTGTGCGCGAGAACGTGCCGCGAATGCCGCGCGCCGCGTTCTCGCAGGTGGTCAACCGCTCGATGTCGGAGGTGCTGACCAGATCGCTGGCAACGAGCTTCTGCACGCTGCTGCCGGTTCTCGCGCTGCTGTTCTTCGGCGGGGAAACGCTCAAGGACTTCGCGTTCGCGCTGATGGTGGGCATCGCCTCCGGCGCCTACTCCTCGATCTTCATCGCCTCGCCGGTGCTGACCCACTGGAAGGAGCGCGAGCCCGCCTACCGCTCAAGGCGTGCCCGCATCGTCGGCGAACTGGGCCGTGTTCCGGCCTACGCGACGACCGCCGGGGGAGCGCCAGAGGACGTGGAGCCCGAGCAGAAGCGCAAACGCACGCGGCGCGGCGGCCTCGTCGCGCCCGAGGAGCCGGGCGAGCAGATCTCAAGAGAAGAGTTCCAGGAACTCGTGCGCGACCTCGACGTCGAGGGCCAGCCGGCGTCGGTCGGCACCGATCGCAGGCCGGCCGGCACGGGCGTGGCGCAGCGTCCGGCGGCGGCGAAGCCCGACGATCCCGCCGAGCATCGCAACCGGGTTGACGCCGTCGATCCGGCGGCGGACCTCACGCCGGAGGACCTCGTGCTGAAGGACGAGCCCAAACGCGAGAAGCGCAGGCGCCCGCGCAACCGCCGTCACGGCAGGTCGCGATGATCGAGCGCATGCGCGCGCACATGAACGGAGGGCAGCGCTGATGGGGATGCTCGCCTGGGTGATGATGGGGCTTGCGATCTGGCACTTCACGATCTTCCTGCCCGACCGCTTCTGGGGCGGCATCGTGGGTGCGTTCGTGGGCTCGCTCGTCGGCTCGATCGTGGTCGGGCTGATCATCTACGCCGTCAAGGTCTCGGCGCTCAAGGTCCCCGGCGAGAAGGCGACCGACATCACGGTCGTGCTGTATGCCGTCCCGGGTGCCCTGATCGGGATCGCCCTGGTGTACCTCGAGGGCATCCGCCGCGAACGCGCCGGCTCCCAGCCGCCCCCGCTGGCCGGCTATTAGCAACCCGCCGAGCGCCCGGCGGTTCTGTCTCATGCCGTCCGTAGGGTTGCGGCGGTGCCGTGCGCCCGCTTTGAGATCCCCGCCTGTGCCGACGCCGACGTGGGGCGTCTGAAGCACGAGCTCGGGGTGAGCGGGCCGGTCGCGCAGGTGCTCGTGCGCCGGGGATACGCAGAGCCGGCGGGGGCTCGGGCGTTTCTGGCAGCCGACGATGAGCACCCGCCCGGAGCGTTCACCGGAATCGGCGAGGCCGTCGAGCTGATTCGCTCATACGTCGAGAGCGCCGAGCTGATCACGGTTCACGGCGACTACGACGTCGACGGGATGTGCTCGACCGCGGTGCTGATCGGGGCGCTGCGCCGGATGGGCGCGAACGTCGACTGGTACCTGCCCGACCGCGCGGCCGACGGGTACGGGCTGAATGCACACACCGTGCAGCGGCTGGCGGCGCGCGGCACGCGGCTGTTGCTGACGGCCGACTGCGCGATCACCGCCGTCGAGGAGGTGGCGCGGGCCAGGGCGCTGGGCATGGAGGTGGTGGTCACCGACCACCATGCGCCGCGCGCGGACGGCGTGCTGCCCGAGGCTCCGATCGTGCATCCCCTGCTGTGCGGTTATCCCTGCCGGGAGCTGTGCGCGACGGCGGTCGCCTACAAGCTCGCGCAGGCGCTGTCAGCGGCCGGCGGCGCCGTCGGCGATGAGCGAGGGCGTCAACCCGGTTGCGAGCTCGAGCGCGACCTCGACCTGGTGGCGCTGGCCACGATTGCGGACGTGGTGCCGCTGGTGGGGGAGAATCGCACGCTCGTCCGCCGTGGCCTGCGTGCGCTGGCGAGCACCGCCAAGCCCGGCCTGCGCGCGTTGATGAGCGTCTCCAGGGTGGACCCCGGCAGGGTCGACGAGCGCTCCGTCGGCTTCGCGCTCGCGCCGCGGCTGAACGCGGCGGGGCGCATGTACCGCGCCGACGCCGGGCTCGAGCTGCTGCTCACCGATGACCCCGTGCGCGCCGGGGAGATCGCGGGGGAGCTGGACCGGGCCAACGCCGAGCGCAGGCACGTGGAGAGGCGCATCTGCTTCGAGGCAGAAGCGCTGCTCGCCCTGCAGGGGGAGCGCTCCTGCTACGTGCTGGCGGGGGAGGGCTGGCATCCGGGCGTGATCGGAATCGTCGCCTCGCGCCTGGTCGAGCGCCACCGTCGCCCGGTGGTGATGATCGCCCTGGACGGCGACACCGGCAGGGGGTCCGGGCGCAGCATCGAGGCATTCGACCTGCTCGGCGGGCTGAGCGCCTGCGCCCAGCACCTGCTCGGCCACGGCGGCCACCGCGCTGCCGCGGGCCTCGAGATCGAACGTGGCCGGGTGGAGCAGTTCGCCGCAGCGCTGTGCGATCACGCCGAGCGGGTGCTGGAGCCCGACGACATGGTGGCGGTGGAGCGGGTGGACGCCGTCGTGGGAGGCGACGAGCTCGGCATGACGCTGGCCGAGGAGCTGCAGAGA
>Ga0302184_10001010_pt1 | contig 18388 bp, 19 predicted proteins | sample I_Palsa_N3_3_FD_200233 | JGI IMG/M metagenome (GOLD analysis project Ga0302184, IMG submission 200233) | Peat permafrost microbial communities from Stordalen Mire near Abisko, Sweden - I_Palsa_N3_3 | ecosystem: Environmental > Terrestrial > Soil > Palsa > Peat permafrost | place: Sweden...
CTCAATCTGGTCTCTTCACAGGTCAGCGCGCTGACTGGAGACCAGATTCATCGGGATCGGACAGCAGCAAAGGGTTACATAGAGCAACTGCCGAGCGGGTCGTTCCGCGTCACCGTCTACGTCGGGACCGACCCGCTCACCGGGCGTGCCATCCGCCTCAAGGCCACGGCCAAGACGGAGCAGCAGGCCCGCATCGAGCTCGGCAGGCTGCTGAAGGACGCCTCCGAGGGCCGCACCCCCGAGTCCGCCGCGACCGTCTCGACGCTCCTGGATGAGTACGCGCTGGTCGCCCCGTGGGACGTGTCCACGCGGCAGACCAACGAGGGTTTCATCCGCCGCACCATCAAGCCCGCTCTGGGGCATATCGAGGTGCGGAAGGTCCGCGGCCCCATCCTCGACCAGCTGTACGCCCGGCTGAAGCGCTGCGGCGACCTGTCCTGCACCGGCAGGTCGTTCATTGAGCACCGCAACATCCCGGCCCTGACGATTAAAGCTCGCGACCGCTGCCCGGCCTCCCAGCAGGTCGCGGATACGCTCGCCGAGGCCATCCAGTCCGGCCGCCTCGTCCCCGGTGATGAGCTGCCATCGATCGCCGAACTGAGTTCCTCGCAGGGCATCGGTACCGGCGTCATCAGGGCAGCTCTCGAAGCGCTGGCCGCCGACGGCCTGATCCTGGTGCGGCACGGCCGCAACTCGGTCGTCGCCGGAGAGCCCAGCAGCGACCCGCGCCCAGTCCGCAGGCGCCCTGGTCCCGGCCACGACTGCCAACGGGCCGGGTGCCGCCCGCATGTGTGCCACCCGATGAAGGCCAGCACGATCCGCGGTATCCACAGCATCCTGTCCGGCGCGTTCGCGGCCGCGCAGCGGTGGGAGTGGACCGAGCGGAACCCCGCTGCGTCAGCCAAGCCGCCCACCACCACCCGCAAGTCCATTGCGGCCACCTCACCGGAAGACGTGGCCAAGGTGATCGCCCAGGCCCGCGCGCACAGCGCCGCCCTGGGTCTGTACCTGTGGCTGGTCGTCATCACCGGCGTGCGTCGCGGCGAACTATGCGGCCTGCAGATCTGCGACATCGACCTGGACCGTGGCACGGTGCACGTCGCCTTCAACTACGTCGTACGTGGTGGGCAGCGCGTCCGCAAGGACACCAAGACCCACCAGGACCGCTGGCTCGCCATCGACCCGGAAACCTGCGCGCTGATCGTGAGCTACCTCGACGAGACCCGAGCCGCCCTGGCCGCGTTCGGCGTCGAGCTGCGCGATGACGCGTACCTGTTCTCCAACGACCCGTCCCACACCCGGCCGTGGAACCCTGACTGGGTAACGCACCAGATCGCGGCCGTCGCGGAGGCTGCCGGGGTGGATCTCGACATCAAGGGCGGTCGGCACTACACCGCCAGCCAGCTCCTGGCCGGCGGCTTCGACCTACGGAACACCGCTGCCCGTCTCGGCCACAGCGGCGGCGGCGCGACCACGCTACGGCACTACGCCGACCCGGTCCCCGAGGTGGACAGACGGGCCGCCGCCTACCTAGCGAAGCTAACCGCCGGGTCCGCGACTCAGGGCAGCTGAAGCTCACGCATCGGCGGCGGCGATCCTGGCGCGGTCGTCCTGCTCGGCGGTCACGCCGTCCAGGGCAGCTTTGAGGTCGGCCCGGATCGGGGGAACGGGGTCCTGCTTGTCCAGGAACGCGATGGCGTTCTCCAGCCGGCGGCGGTAGTACGCCAGTTCATACGTCGTCAGGGCATGGAGGGGGTGTTTCGGCTGGTCTACGGCGGGTGTCTGCGGCGTGGCGGCGGTGCCTGGCATGGGTTACGGTCCCCTCGTGCGGGGTGGGCGGACGTCTTCTCGCTTCCTAACGTCTCAGTCCGGGAGCACAATCAGCTATGTGGTGAAACTGAGAGACACCATCTGCCACGGCCCCTGCCGCGATGCCACAGGAAGGCACTGACGTCATGGCGAATGACCGTGATCCCCGGGGCGACCTCGGCGTGTGGCTGGGCGAGGAGCTGCGTTGCGCGCGGCTGGCCGCTGGTTATACGAGTCAGGATCAGTTCGCGCGTGAGCTGGGATTTGACCGGACCGTGATTGTCAAGGCCGAGACGGGGGCGCGCCCGCCGTCGGAAGATATCGCGGGCCGGATCGCGGTGATGTTCCCCGATCTGTGCAACGGGCTGTACGTACGGCTCGCGTCGATCGCGCGGAAGTCGAACGGGCCGATCCCGGGGTGGTTCGCGGACTGGGTCGAGATCGAGGCGAAGGCGACCATCTTGCGCTGGTGGGAGCCGTTGCTGATCCCCGGGCTGCTGCAGACCGAGGACTACGCGCGGGCGGTTCTGTCGACCTGGCGCCGGGATACCGCTGACGAGGTAGAAGCCAAGGTCGCCATCAGGCTAGCCCGCCAGTCGGTCCTGGCCAGCGCCGATTTCCGGGTTCTCCTGGATGAGCCGGTGCTGCATCGCCGCATCGGCGCGCCGGAGGTCATGGCCATGCAGCTTGAGCACCTGCTAACCATGGGCGCCCGCCCGAACATCACCATTCAGGTGATACCGGGCGCGGCAGGTGCTTACGCCGGCTTGTCCGGCGCGTTCGCGGTCGCCGACGTACCGGGTGAGTCTGCTGCGGCGTATCTGGAGACGGGGATTCAGGGCATCACGGTCCGGGACCCTACGCTGGTAAGCGATGCGGCGCGCATGTTCGATGACCTGAGAGATGAAGCGCTCTCTCGCTCTGCGTCCCTGGAGCTGATAGCCGAGGTGGAGAAACCATGAACGGATCAGATGGCCCGCGCTGGCGTAAGAGCACGTTCAGCGGCGCGAACGGCGGTGGTTGCGTCGAAGTGGCCGGGCACGACGGGATGATCCTGGTCCGGGACACCAAGGACCACGGCCGGGGTCCGGTCTGCCGGTACACCCCCGAGGAGTGGCGTGCGTTCATCGCTGGCGTGCGCAGCGGCGAGATCGGTCTCGCGGCAACCAGGGCGACATGATGCAACTAGACGCGTGACACGCGCCGCAAGGCACGGTCGTTCCGGGGCTCAGCCCAGCAGGTGTGTCCCGTTGGGGCCGCTGATTTGCTGGAGCATGGTGCGGGCGAGCTGCTGGACCTGTGGCGGCAACGGCACGTAGCCGTCTGCCGCGGCGTAAGCCTGGCCGTCGTGGGTGAGCCAGTCGAGCATGGCGACCAGGGTCTGGCCGGTTTCCTGGCTGGGCTGGTGGGTGTAGATCAGGGCCCAGCTGTAGCCGCTGATCGGGTAGCTGCTGGCGCCGGGCTCGTTGACGATGGAGAAGTCCGCGGGGGTGATGACCGGTTTCTCAGTGGCGTCTGCGGTCACGGTCTGGGCCGACGGGAGGACGTAGTTCCCGGCTTGGTTGCGGATAGCGGCGAACGGCAGCAGCAGGCCCATCGCGTATGCCTGCTCGACGTAGCCGATGGAGAACCCGGTCAGGTGCACGGCAGCGGCCACGCCGTCGTTACCTTCTGCGCCTTCCCCGGCCGGCCAGCGCAGCGTCTTACCGGCGCCGATCCTGGCGGCCCAGGCCGGATCGACGCTGGATAGGTAATTGCTGAAGATGTACGTCGTGCCGCTGCCGTCCGAGCGGTGCACGACGTTGATCCGCGCAGACGGGAGGGACAAGCCAGGGTTCAGCGCGGCGAGGGCAGTGTCGTTCCAGTGGGTGATCTGGCCGAGAAAGATCGCCGCGAGGACCGGGCCGGACAGGTGCAGGCGGGCCCCGGCCGGAAGGGGAAGGTTATAGACCACGCCCTCGCCGCCCAGGTCGACTGGCAGCTGGGTGACGGGAGCGTCCTTGGCCGCAGCCTGCTCGCTGGCCGTCATCGGCACGTCGGAGGCGCCGAAGTTGACCTGCCCGGCGCTGAACGCCGCGATGCCCGCGCTGCTCCCGACCGAGGAATAGCCGATGGTCACGCCCAGGTGCTGCTGCTCGTAGCGGGGGAACGCGGCGGAAAAGAACGGCGCGTCAAATGTCGACCCGGATCCGGTCAAGGTGGGTTTGTGGCCGCCCGGGCCGGTGCTGGCCGCAGCTGCCGTCGAGGCCGGAATGCTGCTGGCCGGGCTGGAGCAAGCGCTGACGGCCAGGACTGCGAACGCTGCGGCGGCGGCCCACACGGCAAGATGCCGTGGACGGCGGTGCAGGATGCCCGGATGCAGGTGGTGGGCTGACATTGGTGCTCCTCTGCGCTGAAGTGCGGAGCGGTGGTGAGAGTTAGCGGACGTCCCGGGTCCACGCCTGGGCGGCGATCTGGACGGCGTCCCAGGGGCTGCCGAGCGGCGGGGTGTAGGACAGGTCCAGGTCGCTGACCGCGTCCACGGTCATGCTGTGGTAGATCGCGGCGGCGGCGATGTCGACGCGCTTGGCGATCTCGGCGTCTTTGTGGCCGACGAGCTGCATGCCGAGCAGCCGCCCGGTGGCCCGGTCGCCGGTGACGTGGATGACGATGCGGTGGCTGCCGGGGTAGTAGGCCTTGTGGTCATCGGCGGCTGATTCGACGGTGACCGGGTCGAACCCGGCGGCCCGGGCTTCGTGGTCACGCAGGCCGGTGCGGGCGGCGGCCTGGTCGAAGATCTTGACGACCTGCGTGCCCAGGCTCCCGGCGAAGGCCCGGTTCCCGCCGAGGGCGTTCTCGCCGGCGACCCGGCCCTGCTTGTGCGCGGTGGTGCCTAGCGGAAGGTAGGTCACCCCGAGCAGCCGGTGATGGGTGATGACGCAGTCCCCGGCGGCCAGCACGTCCGGCAGGTTCGTGTGCATGCCGGGGTCGACGGCGATCGCGCCTTTGGCGCCGAGGGCGGCCCCGGCGTCAGCGGCCAGGGCGGTTTCCGGCCGTACCCCGACGACGACCAGGACCATGTCCGTCAGGCAGGTCACCGCCGATCCGTCCGGCGCGGCGGCCTGGACGGCCAGCCGCCCGGCCTGGCCGGGCTGGGCCCTGGTGATGGCCTGGACGGTGGTGCCGGTCAGCACCTGCACGCCGTGCTCGGCGAGCTCGGCGTGCACCAGCGTGCCCAGTTCCGGGTCGATGGTGGGCAGGACTTCGGGCAGCTGCTCCAGCTGCGTCACCTGGAGTCCGCGGACGGTCAGCGCGTCGGCCATCTCCAGGCCGATGTACCCGGCGCCGACGATGACCGCGCTGGCCGGGGCGGTCTGCTCCAGGGTGCGCATGACGGCGAAGGTGTCGCCCATCGAGTGCAGCAGGTGCACCCCGTCGGCTGGGCCCAGCGCAGCTGGCCCGGCCAGGCCGTCGATCGGGGGCCGGACGGGAACCGCGCCGGTCCCGACGATGAGCTTGTCGTAGCTCAGCAGCTCTTCCCCGCCGTCGGCGGAGCTGACCAGGAGCTTGCGGCCGGGCACGTCAATGCGACGCGCAGTGGTGTCCAGCCGCAACCGCATCCCGGTGGCTTCCAGGTCGGCGGCGGTGCGGTGGGCCAGGTTGCGCCAGTGGCCGACTTCGCCGGAGACGTAGTACGGGATGCCGCAGATGGAGAAGTTCGGATAGGCGTCGTCCAGGACCACGGTGACGTCCGCGGCGGGGTCCAGTTCGCGGGCGCGCAGGGCGGCGCTGATCCCGGCGTCGCTGCCGCCGATCATGAGCAGGTGCACGGCAGGGCTCCTGTCTAGTTGCCGGTGACGGAGGCGCGGCCTGGCGTCCGATCCGCGGGTTGCGAGACGCCGTCATGCACGCCCCGGGACGACAGCCCGTCACCGTGCGGGACGATGATCTCGGCGGCGTCCGCGGGCGTGATGGCGGGGTACAGCGCCTTGATGATCCCGGCGGCCAGGATGCCGCCGAGGATCTGCGCGCCAATGAAAGGCAGCACCGAGACGGGGGCGATGCCCGCGAAGGTGTCGGAGAACATCCGGCCGACGGTGATGGCCGGGTTCGCGAAGCTGGTCGATGAGGTGAACCAGTACGCCGCGCCGATGTAGGCGCCGACCGCAGCCGGGGCGGTCCGGGCGCGCCCGGACCGGGCCAGCGAGAAGATGACCAGCAGCAGCCCCAGCGTGGCAATGACCTCGGACAGGAAATGCGCGGACGAGGCCCGGTGCTTGTGCGAGATCGCGACGGCGGGCAGCGCGAACATCAGGTTCGCCGCCACCGCCCCGGTGATGCACCCCGCCACCTGGGCCGGGAGATACGCCGCCGCCTCCCGCCAGCGCAGCCCGCCAAAGGCGGCATCGGCAAAGGACACCACCGGGTTGAAGTGACCCCCGGAGACCGGGCCGAACATCAGGATGATCGCGAACAACCCGGCCGCGGTCGCTGCCGCGTTCTCCGTCAGCTCCAGCCCGGTCTGGCCCGGCGAGAGCCGCTGCGCGGCGATCCCGGACCCGATCACCAGCGCGGCCAGGAACCCGCTGCCCAGGAACTCGGCCAGCAGGCGGCGCCACAGCGGGGCGGGTGCATTAGTCACGCGGCCCATGTTGACAGAGGAAGATAGCTCAGTCAAGATTGAGTCAATGAAACTTGAGCAAAGTTCCGACCTGGCCCGGCGGGCCGCCGTGCATGCCGCGCTGGCCGATCCTGCCCGGCTGGCCATCACCGACACGCTGCTCGCCGGGGACGCGTCACCGTCGGAGCTTGCGGTGATGCTGGCCATGCCGTCCAACCTGCTGGCACACCACCTGCACGTCCTGGAGCGGGGCGGGGTGATCGCCCGCCGCCGATCCGAGGGGGACAGGCGCCGTACGTACCTGCGGCTGATCCCCGGCGCCCTGGACCCGCTGGCCGCGCCGTCTCCCCGCCCGGCGCGGCGGGTGCTGTTCGTGTGCACCGCCAACTCGGCGCGCTCGCACCTGGCCGCCGCGCTGTGGCGCCGGGCCAGCGCCATCCCGGCGGTCTCGGCCGGCACCCATCCCGGCCCGGCGATCGACCCGGGCGCGATCGAGGCCGCCCGCCGCCATCACCTGCCGCTGCCCCGGCTGCGCCCCCGCCATATCGGTGAGGTCCGCCGCGACGACGACCTGGTCGTCACGGTGTGCGATCTGGCTCATGAGGAACTCGGCATGCAGACCGCCATGCACTGGTCCGTGCCCGACCCGGTGCCTGCCGGCGATCCGGCGGGTTTCGACGCGGCGGTAGCCGACCTGAACGCCCGGGTCGAGCGTCTCGCGCCGCGCCTGGCCAGCACGGCCTGACCCTCCCGGCACGCCCGGTACGGTCAGACCACAGGGCTGCGGCGCTCGATCATGACCACGTCGCGCCAGCGGCCGTGATGCTGGCCGATGCGTTCCCGGGTCCCGACGACACGGAACCCGGCCGCCTGGTGCAGGGCCAGGCTGGCGGCGTTCTCCGGGAAGATGCCGGACTGGATGGTCCAGATCCCCGCCGACTCAGTCGATGCGATCAGCGTGTCCAGAAGCAGCCGGCCAACGCCGCGGCTGCGATCGGCGGGGCGAACGTAGACGGAATGCTCGACCACCCCGGCGTAAACGCAGCGGTCCGACACCGCCGAGGCGGCCACCCACCCGGCCACCTTCCCGCGCGTGATGGCGACGTACTGGTGAGCAGGCAGCCGGGCCGCGGTGAAGACGGCCCAGTCCGGCGCGCGGGTCTCGAAGGTGGCGTTGCCCTCCTCGATCCCGGCCTGGTAGATCGCCAGGACCGCGGCGGCGTGCGTGCAGCTCATCGGCTCGGCCCGCGCCTCCGCGTCCGGCGTGGTCACGGCCTGACCGCACGGATGATCGCCGAGTGCACGCCGTCGCCGGCCTGCTGGGCCGGGGTGATGGTGATGCCGGTGAACCCGGCCCGGGTCAGCCCCTCGCGGTACTCGGTGAAGGAGGGTGCCCCCGCGATACAGCCCGCCTGAGCGCCGCGCTCGAGGCGCTCAGCCGGGGTGAGGTGGTCCTCGGCGAGGATATCGGTGATGCCCAGGCGGCCGCCGGGCCGCAGCACGCGGAAGCTCTCGGCGAAGACGGCGGGCCGGTCGGTGGACAGGTTGATCACGCAGTTGGAGATGATTACGTCCACGGACCTGTCCGGCAGCGGGACCGCCTCGATCTGGCCCTGCAGGAACTCCACGTTCCGCGCCCCGGCGGCGCGGGCGTTGGCCCGGGCCAGGTCCAGCATCTCAACGGTCATGTCCAGGCCGTACGCTTTGCCCTCCGGGCCGACCCGGCGGCCGGACAGCAGCACGTCGATACCGCCGCCGGAGCCCAGGTCCAGCACCGTCTCACCTGGCCGCAGGTCCGCCACCGCGACCGGGTTGCCGCAGCCCAGGCTGGCCCGCACCGCGGCCTCGGGCAGGCCGGCCGTGTCGGGATACCCGGGAGCGCAGCAGCTTCCGTCCGGGTCGCCATCGGTGACCGCCTGGCCCGCCTGCACGGCCCGGGCCAGGCCGGCGTAGCGGGCGGCGACCGCCGCCCGTATCTCGTCACGATCAGCTGAAACCATGGTCATCCTCCGAGCGGGACGGGTGAGGGCTTGCCCATCACCAGGTCAGCGGCGGTGGGGAAGCAGGTCACGCAGGCGTCGTTGATCCGGTACAGCCGGGAGGTCCCGCGGTCCTCGGCCAGCACGAACCGGACCGCAGCCAGCTGCCGCAGGTGCTCCGACACCGTCGACTGGCCCACCGGCACCGCCGCGACGATCTCCTTGACGGTCAGCGGCCGTCCCGCCCGGGCCAGCAGCGAGACGACCTGCACCCGGGTGCCATCGGCCAGGGCCCGGAACCAGGCCGCGTACGTCTCCGCGGTCTGCCGGTCCAGCGGCTGCACATCATTCATCGTTAATCGACGATAGACGATGAAGGAGAGCTATGGAAGGCCGGGCGCGGTGAGCCGCGCAGCGCGACTACGGAACGGGGCAGCCGATCAGGGCGGCCAGGCTGGCCAGCCCGGCCGGCCGGACCTGGTAATACACCCAGACGCCGCGCTTGTCCCGGTCCACCAGCCCGACGTCATGCAGCACCTTCATGTGATGGCTGATCGTCGGCTGGGACAGGTCGAACGCCTCGGTCAGGTCGCAGATGCACGCCTCCCCGCCCTCATGCGAGGCGACCAGCGACATCAGCCGCAGCCGGACCGGGTCGGCCAGCGCCTTCAGCAGCGGTGCTACCTGTTCCGCCTGCTCCATGCTCAGCGGCTGCGCGGTCAGCGGAGCGCAGCAGGCCGCCGTCTCGGCCGGGCTGATCACCGGCAAGGAAATCGACACACGTCTATATTGACAGAAGTCGATGTCCCATGGCAAGCTGGGCTCAGGCAAGACATAGACGAACGTCAATATCTACCGGAGGTCATCATGTCCCGGGTGCAGCTCGCGCTGAACGTCAACGACATCGACGAGGCCGTCACCTTCTACACCGCCCTGTTCGGCACCGAGCCCGCCAAGCGCAGGCCCGGCTACGCCAACTTCGCCATCACCGAGCCGCCGCTCAAGCTGGTCCTGCTGGAAAACCCCGGCCAGGGCGGCACGCTGAACCACCTCGGCGTGGAAGTCGCAGACGCGGACACCGTCGACGCCGAGCAGAAGCGGCTCGCCCAGGCCGGCCTGGCCGCGGTCGACGAGCGGGACACCACCTGCTGCTACGCGCGGCAGGACAAGTTCTGGGTCACCGGCACGCCCGGCGGCGAGCGGTGGGAGATCTACACCGTGCTGGAAGACAGCGCCACCTTCTGGGGGCAGGACGACGAGCGGCGCTCCGACGCCGTCCAGGCTGAACTCGGCGCGCCCGCCCGGCAGGACACCCAGTGCTGCGGCGGCCCGCAGCCCGCCCGCGGAGACGAACCTGCCTCCTCCGGCGTCTGCTGCGGATAGCCGATCGCATCCAGGAGCGGGTACCAGACCGCCCGGGACGGGTCCGTCACCAGGGGCGGCGGCGGCGCGTGACGCAATCCGGGTCACATGCGCGGGTGATGTGCGCGACGCGGCGCATGGTGCCCGGCAGCCAGCGGTCGTGGAACTCCAGCGCGCGGGCCAGATCAGGACGCTGGCCGTCGTACGCGTGTTGCCAGGCGGCGGCCAGCGTGGACAGCTCCCAGACCGCGTGGATGTGGCAGGGCCAGCAGTCCCGGAGCTCATAACCGGAGTAGTGCTGGCGCAGCACGGCATCGGCCCAGTGCCGCAGCTTGGCCAGCTCGGCCAGGTACGCCTCCCGGTCCAGGCCGAGCCAGCAGGGGGCGGCGGGCCCGCGCGGCACGGCGGCGTCAAGCGTGTCCGCGACGCTCTGCGCGAGTTCCTCGAAACGCGCGACGAGGTCCAGGCCCCCGCGCAGTCCGGCGCGATCGAGCCGCTGATTCACCTGCGCGACCTGACCGCGCAGGTCCGCTAGCTGCGCGGCCAGGGCAGCGAGGCTCTCACCGAGAGCCTGCATGCCAGGTCCAGCGGGCGGCCCGCTCATCGTCCGCCCTCACGCGTGGGAAGCATCCGCGCCGCGCGACGGTCAGGTTCCGCGCGCGCTTCGGTTCCTGCTGCGCACGATCCGCGTCACGGTCATGCGCGACAGGCCGAACGACCGGGCGATCTCCTCTGGCGTGAACCCGGCCGCGTCGACGGCGAGAATCGCCTGGTCCCGGCCCCGCCGCGCGGCCCGCAGCCAGCCGGATTGCAGGGCGCGGCGTTCCGGTCCGGTCAGCCCGCCCCAGATCCCGTAGACGATCCGGTTGCTGACGGCGAACTCCAGGCACTGCTGGCGGACCGGGCACCGCGCGCAGACCTGCCGCGCGGGCCCGGCCGTCCCGCCGCGGCCGGGGTAGAACACCTCGATGCGCATGCCACGGCACGCAGCCTCCTCCCACCAGCGCGCAGCAAAACGCGCCGGAGCAGGCAGCGTGTGACGCGGCCCAGCGGCCGTCACCGCGCGGGCGCGGTTACCCGCGCCCGCCAGGCGTCGGCGAAGGCGGCCAGGCCGTCGGTGTCCAGGCCGCTGGCCGCGAACTCATCAGCGAACCGCCGCGGGAACCGGCGCGTGGTCTTGCGGGCGCCGCGGCACACGACAGTGTGCGGCAGCGTCCCGGCGATCGCGAGCCGCCGGACAGTCTCCCGGGAGACGCCGAGCCGGGTGGCGAGCTGCGCGGCGGTCAGGAAGTCCGGCTCCTTCGCGGCGGGCGGTTCAGGCTGCCGGGGGCGCGGGATGAGGGCCGCGGCCACGGCACGGGCGACTGTTTCCAGCAGCTCGGCGGGGACCGGGTCGCGGGCTAGCCGATCTGTTGGGTGAGGGATGGGGGGCGTGTTAATTTGCAAGGCAGGTCCTGTCGAAGGGGCTGTGCCCCCTGGGTGATCTTGGCGGATGGTCCAGGGGGCCTTTTTGTGTCCGCAGTTCGGCCGGGCACGCCGTCACGCTGACGGTAACGGCAGGATACGAAAAGTGCCGAGCATGATCATTTAGGAAGCGGCGTTATCAGGTGCCGGAGCGGCTTTTCGTCACCTGGTTTCTGCCGCTTAACTGCGGATTAAATATTCTCGGCCGTTGACCGAAAACTGTGTTTCGTGTTGCCGGTTGACAGTCCTTGCGCGCCGCCACGAGGCAGGGCTGGACATATCGGCTTTACGAGGGCCGCAAGCACTATCCCGATGGCCGCGCTGGGGGCCCGCCGTCCGGGTAGGCCGCGTCCTGGTTACCGCGCCAGCTCTGCTCCCTTCCGTGATGCGAACCGCTGCCGCGCCCGGTGGTCAGCAGCGGCTCGGTAAATCCGCAAATTGTGCGTTGCCCGGACGTACCGTCCGTGCGTGCTGAAAACCAATCTGAAAACCAATCGGACACAGGCATCACGAACGATGAACGCGGAAAACGGGCGCAGGCGGTAACGACACGTGTCCACTCTTGTGACGCTGCACGCAGGCCACGACGTCGCCTACTTCACCTCCGGGCAGGACCGCGGCGGCTGCGCCGGGGCCATGTCGTACTACACCGCCGCCGATGAGCCGCCCGGCCAGTGGGCCGGGAAGGGCGCCGCGGCGCTCGGGCTGGCCGGCAGATCGACCCCGACGAGATCGGCCGCCTGTACCAGCACAACATCGGACCCGGCGGAGAACTTCTGGTCACAAGGCGCCGGTCCAAGGCGGCCGGGGACCGGGAGCAGGCGGCGGTGACGGCGTACCTGGCCGCGCATCCGTACGCCAGCGCGACCGAGCTGGCCGAGGTCCGCGCGGCCGAACGCGGCCAGGACCCGCAGCAGGTGCCGTACTTCGACCTGACGGTCAGCGCGGTCAAGAGCGTCTCGGTGCTCCATGCCTCCTACCGGGTCTCGGCCCGGCAGGCCCGCGACCGCGGCCGGGACGATCAGGCCGCCGCGTTTGACGCCCGGGCAGATGAGCTGGAGGACGCGCTGATGGAATCGGCGCGCGCAGCCGTCGGCTGGCTGGACCAGCATGCCGCCTACACCCGGACCGGGCACCATTCCTCGCAGACGGGGGAGTGGCGGGATGGCCAGGGTCTGGTCGCCAGCTTGTTCCTGCACCACCTGTCCCGCGATGGGGACCCGCAGCTGCACGTGCATGTCGCGATCTGGAACCGCATCCAGCGCGGCGACGGCGCCGATGACACGTGGCGGACGCTGGATTCCCGGTCCCTGCACGGCCAGCGGCTCGGCGTGGCCCCGGTCGCCGATCGGGGCCTGGAGACCAGGCTGTCCGCGCTCGGCTACGTCATGGTGCCGCGGGCTGACGGCAACGGCGCCGAGGTCGGCGGGGTCAGCCAGGACGTGATGGACCTGTTCAGCTCCCGCGCCGTCGCCGTCACCGGCGAGCTGACAAGGCTCGCGCGAGAGTACGAGTACAAGCACGGCAAGCCGCCGTCCCGGCGGACGCTGTGGCTGCTGCACCAGCAGGCCGGGCAGCGCACGAGGCGAACCAAGGCCCAGGCGCGCCGCACCCTGGCCGGGCAGACCGGCGCGGCCGAGCCGACCGCGGCGCAGCGGCTCGCCGCGTGGGAAGCCCAGACCATGCACCGCGAACTGGCCGCGCTGTCCGCGGTGCACGAGCAGGTCACGGCGTTCGTGACTGCGCACGCAGGACGTGCACCGGCGGTGCTGGATGATGCGACCAAGCGCACCGCCGCGCGGATCGCGGTCGCCGAGGTGCAAACCCGCCACGCGGTCTGGTCGATGGCGCAGCTCCGGTTCGAGGTGCACCGGGCGCTCCCGGTCCTGCCACGAGGCGCCGACGGCGAAGCGGTGGTCACCGAGGTGGCCCGGCTGGCCGTTTCCGGCCGGCCCGGAGCCGAGGTCTTCCAGGTGACCGCGCCGGACATCGCCGACGTGACGGGCCTGGGTGTCCGTGCGTCGGACGGCGGCAGCATCTACCGGCCGCCGAACGCTGAACGGTACTGCACGCTGGCCCACCTGGACGCCGAGGAACAGATCCTCACCGCCGCCAGGCGGACCATGCCGCAGCTGGTCAGCGCCGGGCAGGCACAAGCGGCCACGGAACGTGCCGGGCTGACCGGCGAGCAACGCGACGCGGTGGTGATGATGCTCACCGCTACGACGGCGGCGACGGTGCTGATCGCGCCGGCCGGGGCGGGCAAGAGTCACACCATGGCCGCGTTCGCGCGGCTGTGGACCTCGCTCACCGGCCGCCGGGTCATCGGGCTGACCACCTCGACAAATGCGGCGCGGGTGCTGACGCATGAGGGACTGGCCGAGAGCTACAACATCGCCGCCTTCCTCGGCAAGACCGAAGGATCAGACGAGCTCCGGCGCCCGATACCTCTGTACCGTGACGACGTGCTGGTCCTCGATGAGGCCAGCCAGCTCAGCACCGCCGACCTGGCCATGATCACCGCAGCAGCCCGGCACGCCGGAGCGCGGATCATCGCCACGGGTGACACCGCGCAGCTCGGCGCGGTCGAGGCCGGGGGCATGCTCGCCCTGCTGGCCGCCGAGGTCCCTGTCGCGCGGCTGCATGAGGTCCGCCGGTTCGCCGCCGCATGGGAGCGGGAGGCCAGCGTCCGGCTCCGCGATGGCGACCTGGCAGCGGCCGCCGTCTACGACCGGCACGGCCGGATCCGCGGCGCCGACCACGAAGCCGCCTACGACCGGGCCGCGGGCATGTGGCTCGCGGATCACCTGCGGGGGAAGGACGCGCTGCTGCTGGCCGGGTCCAACGCCGAAGCCGCCGACCTGTCCCGGCGGGTCCAGGCCCGGCTCATCCACCTCGGCGACGTCGGGCCGTCGGCCACGGTGCTGGCGGACGGCAACTACGCCGGAACCGGCGACCTGGTCCGCGCCCGCCTCAACACCAAGATCGACGCCGGGGGCAGCACCCTGACCAACCGCGACACCCTCCAGATCACCGGGTGGCGGGGACCGGACGCCGAGGTGCGGCGGCAGCGCCTGGACGGGACCTGGACCGGGCCGTTCCGCGTCCCGAGGTCCTACCTCGCGGCCAGCGCCGAGCTCGCCTATGCCGGGAACGTCCACGTCGCCCAGGGCCGCACCGTCGACACCGCGCACCTGCTGGTCACGGCCACGCTGTCCCGGCAGGCCCTGTACGTCGGCATGACCCGCGGCCGCCAATCGAATACCGCGCACGTGGTCACCGGCAACACCGCGCCGCCCGGGACCGAGCCGTACCAGCCGGCCACGGCAGAATCCGTGCTCGCCGATGTCCTGCAGCGCGACGGGGCGACCTGTCCGCCATCGGGCAGATCCGCCAGGGGCAGAAGTGGGCTGGGGGAACCGGTCACCTGCTCACCCTGTGGTCGGCCGCCGTCAGGCAGGCCCTGTACCCGGCCATCGATGAGCAGATCAGGTCCCGGCTCACCGGCTCTGAAGCCTGGCGGTATGAGCGGGAGCCCTCCCGGCCGGTGCTGCAGCGTGCGCTGCGGGATGCTCAGCTGGCCGGGCATGACATCGGCGCGGTCATCGACCGGATCACCGCTGGCCCGATGGACGGCGCCCGGTCGATCGCGAGCGTCCTGCACGGCCGCTTGCAACGCCTCCGACTCCAGGCGCGAGAACATGGCGTGACGTGGACGCAGCGTACGCCGGAGAATGCCCCGGCGCTGGCGCACGAGCTGGCCGCCGCACTCGATGACCGGCGCCGCGAACTCGGCGGACGCGCGCTGGCCGACCCCCAGCCCTGGCTGACCCGCCACCTCGGACCGCCGCCCGGACCGGACGCCTCCCCGGTCCTGCGGGAGGACTACGCGCGGCGGGCCGGCATCGCCGCGGCGTACCGGGAAGCACTGGCGATCACCGACCCGCAGCAGGCGGTCAGCTTCGGCCCGCATCCCGGGCCCGAGGTCGAAGCCCTGCGCACCGACACCCTTCGTGCCCTGGAGATCGCCGACGAGCACGCCGAGCTCCGGGCCATGAGCCGCGGCGAGCTCGAGGCTCAGATTCTCCAAGCCGACCGCGCGCAGGTAACCGCCCCACCGGACCTCGGCAGCCTGCTACGTTCGACCGCGCAGGCTGAGGCCGATGCGTGGCGGCAGGCGTCTGACGCCGAAGCCGGGCACGACCCGGTGCGGGCAGAAGACGCTAGATCCCTGGCTGCCGCGCTAGCCGTAGAGGCGGCCCGCCTGGAAGCCGCGAACGCCTGGTATGAGGAATGGTCTGCCCGGACCGCGACCACCCGGGAGAGGGCCGGGAGGGCCAAGGCCGAGCTGCAGCGCCGCGGGCAGGAACCGTCGGCCGGGGGAGCACCGGGACCGCAGAGCATGGCCAGCTGGTGGCAGGACTTCCAGGCACACGCGGACGCCGCGGACCGGGCGATCGAACGTGAGCACCACGCCGCCATCCGCGACGGTCAGCCGTGGCCACCCGAACGGACGCCGGAAGCCGGACACGAGGAACTGACTACCGCCGCACACGGGGGCGAACCGCAGGTGGAGAAGTCCCGGCCGGGAATGCCGGGGCCCTCGGCAGAGCCCGGGCCGTCGGCAACTGATCCGGGAACCCCGGAGCCCGAGACTGCCGCACCTGTCCACGCCGATGACGGGCGTGCCGCTCGGCTGGATCAGCTGCAGGCCCGGGCGCACGAAGCGGCGAGGCGCTCCGCCGCTCAGCGGGCAGGACGTGAGGCCAGCAGCCAGCACGCCGCGCGCATCGAGCGGGTGGCCCAGGCCGGACCGCAGGCTGACCGGCAGACAGAGACCTCATACGAGATGGAGCTGTAAAGATCAGGCCGTGCTGGCGTTGCGTTCAAGTCGCATCTCGGCGTTCGAAGTGCGCGGCATCAGCGCTGTCGACACCGAGCAGGCCCGGCTGGCTGCCCTACGACGCCGCGAGGTGGCACCCATCAACTGGCCCGCAGTGCCGCCGAGACCTTGTCCCTCAGCGCGTAGAGGCTGTTCCCGGATCTCGCCACGATGAGCGTCACGGGATCCGGGCCGCCCCGAGGTAGCGCGAATGCCGGGCTCCGCAATCTCGGACGCTTGGCGCGGACGCCGGCCGGGCGGTCCTGCGCGTCGCGCAGGATACCAAGCAGGAGATGCTCAGACCCCACCTCAGCTTGGCCGGATGCCTCAGCTTCCTCTATGGCGAACGCAAAGGCTCGCTTGGCGAGCATGGCCTTCCCGGTCAGCGGACCTGCGCACACCGTCCGCGCCCGTCTCGGCCGCGAGCGCCTGAGGGTACGCCTGCTAGCCGTCCGCACCGCATCGGCACCGAAAGAGGCCTCGACAGCGCATCGCACCTGCTCAATGTCAACCCCTATCGTGCGCAGCAGCTCAGCCTCGCTCTGCGCCCGGCCTGGCAGCTGACCGTCAGCGACCAGCTGGTCCAGCCCGGCACGGACCACGACGACGGTAAGCCCTGCGGCGCGCAAAGCCGCCGCCGCCCTGCCGTCCGCCTGCGCGGCCAGGCCTGCTAGCACATGCTCCGGGCCGACATAGTCGTGGTGCAGCCGATCGGCTTCCGCGTCGGCCAGGGCCATGACCTCTCGCGCTGACCCGGAGAATCGCTCGAACATGGCCAGTCACCCCCTGCCCCTGGCGAAGATCCGGCTGCCGTGCTTCTGGTGCACAGCCTGTTTGCTGACGCCAAGCCGCTCGGCGATCGCCTTCCATGTCCAGCCGGCCGCCCGGGCGTTATCGACTTGCAGCGCTTCCAGCACATCAACCAGGCGGCGCAGGGCTGCCACCGCCGCCAGGCCAACCTGCGGATCGCGGCTACCGGTATCAGCTGCCAGGACCGTTACGTCCTCCGGCCGCGAGTCCTCCATCCAGTCAAGCTACGTTGACCGTACCGCGAAGTCAAGCTGTCTTGACCGCTCTCCGGATTTCCCGGCGCTTTCCGGCCTTGCATGGCGGGCTTCGCGAAGTGAGCTTCATCGTCGCCTTGGCCGTCCGGGCCGGCTGGACCTGACCTTGCCGGATAACTCGGAGCTGGCGGAACGGGCTCCTATCTCGCGTAGCCATGAGATGACGTTCTCCTGCCTGGTACCCAGCCCGCTAGCGGCGTCAAGCGGTGTGCCCTGCGCGTAGTCCGGCTCCCAGCTGAGATCCGCGCCACGCGACAGCAGATACTCCGCGGCGCGCCGCTGGCCGCCGGCGCAGGCATGCCAGAACGCCTGCGACACGTCCTCAGCTGGCGGATCGCTTCCCACCAGCGCGGCGAGGCGGCCCAGCATGCCCAGCGCGGCGGCATGCCAGGCCTTGTCCACCCTGGCGCCGCGCGCCACCAGCAGGCGGGCCACATGCCAGCAGCCGTACCCGACGGCGTTATCGAGCGGGGTGCCGATCGAGCCATCAGGTGTCTCGATGTCGGCTCCTGCATCGATGAGGGCTTCGGCCACATCGACGTCGTCATTGCTGGCCGCGTAGTGCAACGGCGTCTCATCACCTGGACCGGGCGAATCCCGGCCGCTGGTCAGGGCGTTGGCGTCGGCACCAGCCTCGATCAGGAGCCGGACGATCTCCGGGCCGTTGGGGAAGTAGCCGGGCCAGTCCGCGACAAGATGCAAGGGCGTCCCGGAGCCGCCGTCCTTGCCGACAAGCCTGGCCGATGCCAGTGCGGGATCCTCACGCAGCAATCTCTGGATGGCTGCGACATCCCCGGCACGAACCGCCAGCCGCAGCTCGACCGCTACCGGGCCGTCGCCCGGGATCTGCTTGCCAGTCTCGTGCTCACTCATCGTGGCCATCATCCTAGCCGCCGGACAGTCCCGGCAGCCGCCGCATGTTCAGCCGACGGTGGCGGAGCCGCTGCGAAATCATGGCCTCAGGACCCGGAGCTATCCGCAAGCGTCCCGCCCATCGCTTGCCGGTCCTGACCTGGATAAGCGGAGGAGCTGCCCGAATATCTGTTCCGCGACTGCCAGGGCGCGGGCCTGGCCAAGGATCCCGCCTGTGATCTCGGGGTGCGCGCTGGCCCAGGCCTCGGCGGCCGCGTGGGTGACAAAGAAGTTCACATGCTCGCAGCAGATCTCAGCGGATGGTCCCGCGCACCGGTCCGCTGTCCGGCCGACGAACACGACGGTCGTCGCAGGA
>Ga0302184_10001011_pt1 | contig 18375 bp, 13 predicted proteins | sample I_Palsa_N3_3_FD_200233 | JGI IMG/M metagenome (GOLD analysis project Ga0302184, IMG submission 200233) | Peat permafrost microbial communities from Stordalen Mire near Abisko, Sweden - I_Palsa_N3_3 | ecosystem: Environmental > Terrestrial > Soil > Palsa > Peat permafrost | place: Sweden...
GGGTTGCCCCCTGGCCAGACCCTTGGCCGCCGCCCATCGGCGGGCCGCCCATCGGTCCTATCGGTGCCATCGGTGCCTGACCTGGCGTTCGGGCCGAGGACAGGCGCCTCACCTGCCCGGGAGGCGGCTGGATGGGCTCCGGGCCGGTGGGGCCTGCTGATCCGGGAACCGCTTCTTGCGTACTCGGCGATCCCTGCAGTCCCTGGGGGTAGCCGACGGCCTCTTCGGTGCCGCGGGCCCAGTTGACGGGGTTCTGCGGCGCCGGTTCCTGACGTTCTTGCCATTCTTGCCGGTCCTGGCGGTCCTGCCATTCTTGCCGGTCTTGGCGGACGCGTGCGGGGGCGGCGTAGCTGTCCTGCCGGGAGGGAATGTCCGGGCGCGGTGGCGCCGGCGCGGCCTCGCCGTTAACGGCAGGCTGCGCCGCCCTGTCGTCTCGGCTGGCCCTCTCGTCCCGGCTGGCCCTGTCGTCGCGTGTCCTGTCGTCGCGTGTCCTGTCGTCGCGTGTCCTGTCGTCGCGGGCCGGGGCCCTGGGCAGCTGCAGGGCCGGCCGCTGGTACTCAGCCACGACCGGCGCGGTGTAAATGGCGGGAGGCGCGTGGTTCGCCGCCGCGGGCATCGGCTGGTAGGACGCCGCGCCCGCCGTCGAGTGCCCGTTGGCCAGCGGCCTGGCCCCGACCGGTTCGGTGTCGTCCTGCTCGTTGGCATGGACGGGCTCGGCTCCCGCGATCAACTCCACGTAGGGGCGCAGGTGCTCGCCGCCGATCTCGAGGATGTCGTCGGACTCCTGTCGAAGCGCGCGCGAGATGGTCCAGTTGCCGTCGACGGCGATGTGTACCAGGGTGACCCGCAGGCCGAGATCTTGCACATCGGCGATGACCTGCGCGAGGTCCTCTTCCCCGCTGACCACGAGCGCGTCGCTGATCGCGTTGTTCCGCGCCAGCGTAGTCAGATCACGCTGAATCTCGGTCTCCACGCCTTCCCGGCGCCCCGGGCGGATCTTGGCCACGCGGAGCTTGATGCCTGGCACGTCGGCCAGCGCGTCCTGCTCGGCGGTGCGGCGACCGTCCACGGTCGCCTCGTACCAGTAGCAGCGCAGCAACGGCAGGCCCGACCGTTCTCTGGCCAGGCTGGACAGGAGCTGCAGGAGCCCCTCGTAGTCCCAGGAGACTGACTCGCCGCGACGTGTCCCGTGCACAGCCATGGCACCATCCGCGAGCACGTAACCTGCGTCGACGAACAGCGCGCAGCGATCCACAGCCCCACCGTCCTTCCTCTCGGTGCAGCGGCCAATATTCAGGCACCGATGCGGATCCGACGCCCCAAGCCTAGTGAAGTGACCTTCCCCGGGATGCCTTTCCGTGCATTCCCGCTGCCTAGAGAACCACAGTAACTACGCAAACCACCAGCACATTGACTATTCATGCCATTAGCAGCCTCAGGCGCCTCAGAAGTACCAGAGGCCTCAGGGGGCCCTTGATGCCCGCGCCACCTGGGGCTTCGGCCCTCATACCGCGCGATCCTCACGAGGGTGAAACGTATGGTTGTGGCAGCCTAAACAGTCTTTTGTGCAGGTTGCTACAACCATGCACTGGAGGTTGGGGCTGCTGGGACGGAAGTTAGTGGAGATGGCAGGGTGGAAGGCGCCGGTACTGCAGTGTGAGGGGACCGGATTGTGAGGGGGACCGGATACCGGTGCCGGCGGGCTACGACCGGACGAGGCCCGGGCGGGTGGGCCCTTGTCCCGTAGGATCAGCTACCGTGACCGACCGCGCAGAACTGCTTGAGGCGATCAAGGCGAACGCCGTCGTCCACGGTGACTTCGTCCTCTCCTCGGGCCAGCGGGCCGACTTCTACGTCGACCTGCGCAGGATCCTGCTGGACGGGCGGCTGGCGCCGCTGGCCGGCCGAGTCATGCTCGACCTCACCTGGGACCTGGGCTACGAAGCGGTCGGCGGGCTGACCATGGGGGCCGATCCGGTCGCGACCGCCATCATGCACGCGGCGGCCGGCCGGGGCACGCCGGTCAATGCCTTCGTGGTCAGGAAGAAGGAGAAAGATCACGGCACCCAGCGCCGGATCGAAGGCCCGGACGTGACCGGCCGGCGGGTGCTCGCGGTCGAGGACACGTCAACGACCGGCGCTTCCCCGCTGACCGCGGTGGATGCCCTGCGCGAAGCCGGGGCCGAGGTCGTGGGCGTGGCCGTGCTGGTCAACCGCGGCGCGAGGGAAAGAATCGCCGACCGCGGACTTGTGTTCCGCGCTGCCTACGAACTCTCCGACCTCGGGGTGGGCTAAGCCAAGCTGGGCTGCTCGGTGAGCTGGCCCCGGGTCGGTGAGCTGGCCCCGGGTCGGTGAGCTGGCCCCGGGTCGGTGAGCTGGCCCCAGGTCGGTGAGCTGGCCGGGCTGGATGAGCTGAGCGGGCTAGCCGACCTCGGCGTCTGAGCTGTCCGAGCTCGGGGTCTGGACGATCCCCACCCCGGCGTCCGGCTTGCGCGAACGAGGCTTCGCGTGGCTGCCCCCAGCCGGTGCACGTCCGCCGGAAACAGACCCGCCGGAACCAGGACCGCCGGAACCGGGACCGCCGGAGCGGGCCTCGCGGCGGAACTGACGCCAGCGGTACACCACGAAACCGACGATGGCGACGATCAACAGGGCGAACAGGACGTAGCCGACCAGCGTCAAACCGTGGCTGACGCTCTGCCAGGCGCTGCCGAGCCCGTACCCGATGCAGGAGAGCGCGGTCGCGTAGATGACGGTGCCGATCAGGCTGAGGATGCCGAAACGGGCCGCCGGGATCCGCACCAGGCCCGCGACGATCGAGGTGAACGCGCGGATGAAGGGCAGCATCCGCCCGACCGGGACCGCCCAGGCGCCGCGGCCGGTGAGGAAGCGCTCGGCGCGGGAGATGTCGGACTCGGTCACCAGGACGTAGCGGCCCAGCCGGCTCACCAGCGGCCGGCCGCCGATCCGGCCGACCGCGTACGAGGCGTAGGAGCCGGCCAGCTCGGCCAGCGTGCCGATGATGATGACCAGGGCAAGGTTAAGGTGGCCCTGGTAGGCGAGCACTCCGGCGAAGCCGAACGTGATCTCGGACGAGATCGGGATGCACGCCGCTTCAAGGAAGCCGAACAAGATCAGCGCAGCGTAGCCAGCCGAGGTGAGGAAGCTCTCCATGGCTGCTGTTGTACCGCATCCGCGGCACTGCCCGGTGCATCTTCATGCCCGCTTCATGTCTGGAGCCATCAGGGCTTAGGTCCCTACAGAGGTTAAGGCCCAAGTGTCTAGAGTGGGGTCAGTCCAAAACCCGAGGAGTTATCGTCATGCCAATCGCGACCCCAGAGATCTACGCGCAGATGCTCGACACTGCCAAACAGCGGGGCTTCGCGTATCCCGCCATCAACGTGACGTCAAGCCAGACGCTGAACGCCGCGCTACGCGGGTTCGCCGACGCGGACAGCGACGGGATCATCCAGATATCGACCGGCGGCGCGGAGTACCTCTCCGGGTCCGTCAAGGACATGGTGACGGGCGCGGTCGCGCTGGTCGAGTTCGCCCACGTCGTCGCGGCCAAGTATCCGGTGAACATCGCGCTGCACACCGACCACTGCCCGATCGGCAAGCTCGACGGCTACATGCGCCCGCTGGTAGCGATCTCGAAGGAACGGGTCGCCCGCGGCGAAGAGCCGCTGTTCCAGTCCCACATGTGGGACGGCTCGGCGGTGCCGCTGGCCGAGAACCTGCGCATCGCCGCCGAACTGCTGGCCGAGTGCGCGGCCGCCCACATCATCATGGAGGCGGAGATCGGAGTCGTCGGCGGTGAGGAGGACGGGGTCGTCGGCGAGATCAACGAGAAGCTGTACACCACGCCGGAAGACGCCCTGGCCACCGTCGAGGCGCTCGGGCTCGGCGAGCGTGGCCGGTACATCCTGGCGGCCACGTTCGGCAACGTGCACGGCGTCTACAAGCCGGGGAACGTGAAGCTGCGGCCGACCGTGCTGAAGGAGATCCAGGAAGCCGTCGGCCAGAAGTACGGCATCCAGAAGCCGTTCGACCTCGTCTTCCACGGCGGGTCTGGTTCCGCGCTCGAGGAGATCAGGGAAGCGATCTCCTACGGCGTGGTCAAGATGAACGTCGACACCGACACCCAGTACGCGTTCACCCGGCCCGTCGCGGGCCACATGTTCAGCAACTACGAGGGCGTGCTCAAGGTCGACGGCGAGGTCGGCGACAAGAAGCAGTACGACCCGCGCAGCTGGGGCAAGGCGGGCGAGGCCGGCATGGCCGCGCGCGTCACCCACGCCTGCGAAGACCTATTGAGCACCGGCCACCACCTCAGCTAAGCCAGGGACGGCGATGGAACGCAACAACCTGCTCGGCGGCCCTCCGGCCACCTACCTGCTTGAAGACCCCGAGGCCGCGGCGGCGCTCGCGGCGGGCGAGGATCCCGCGAAAGTCGCGGCGAGCTTCCCGGCATACTCGGCGGCCTGGGGAGCGCTGGCCGTCCGCGCGTTCGGCCAGGGCGACGCGATCACCGCCTACGCCTACGCCCGGACCGGCTACCACCGCGGCCTGGACCAGCTGCGCCGCTCGGGCTGGAAGGGACACGGCCCGATCCCGTGGGAGCACGAGCCGAACCGCGGTTTCCTGCGCTGCCTGTACATACTGGGCCAGGCGGCCGCCGCGATCGGCGAGGACGACGAGGCCACCCGCTGCGCGGAGTTCCTGCAGGACAGTAGCGCCACGGCCGCGGCCGGGCTCGCGGCCGAACTCCCCGGCCGCGAGGTGTAGCCGGGAGCCGGACCAGACCGCAACCCGGGAGCCGGACCAGACCGCAACCCGGGAGCCGGACCAGACCGCGAGCCGGGGGCCGGGAGCCGAGGGCCGGGCGCTGGGCGTCGGCGCGGACATAACGGGGTGTTTCTGGCTTGGTTACCTGCGGGTATGCGGGTAACCTCAGAGCGCAAGAGCCCCTGCCGCGCTTGCGCCCGTGCGGGGGCTTCATCGTGCCAGAACAGGCCGGGCCCGCGGGAGTCGAGGGCGAGCCGCGGGGTCCAGCCGGAGCCTGTGCCAGCGAGGAGGACACGCCAATGCCCGCCATCGTGCTTGTGGGCGCCCAGTGGGGCGACGAGGGCAAGGGCAAGGCCACCGACCTACTCGGTGACCGGGTGGACTACGTGGTCAGGTACCAGGGCGGGAACAACGCCGGCCACACCGTCGTCATCGGGGACGAGAGCTACGCGCTGCACATGCTGCCGTCCGGCGTGCTGTCACCCTCCGTCGTCCCGGTGATCGGCAACGGCGTGGTCATCGACCCGCAGGTGCTGCTGGGCGAGATCGATGACCTGGCGGCCCGCGGCGTGGACTGCGGCAAGCTGCTGGTCTCGGCGAACGCGCACCTGATCATGCCGTACCACCGGGCGCTGGACAAGGTCACCGAACGCTATCTGGGCAGCGCGCGGATCGGCACCACCGGCCGCGGCATCGGCCCGGCCTACGGCGACAAGATCGCCCGGGTCGGGATCCGGGTCCAGGACCTGTTCGACCCCGGGATCTTGGGCAAGAAGCTCGAGCTGGTGCTGCGGGACAAGAACCAGATCCTCAGCAAGGTCTTCAACCGCCGCGGCCTGGAACCGCAGGCCATCGCCGAGGAGTACGAGCGTTACGCGGAACGGCTCCGGCCTTACGTGGCCGACACCGGGCTCGTCCTCGGCCGGGCCCTGGCCCGGGGTGAGGTCGTGCTGCTCGAGGGGGCCCAGGCCACCATGCTCGACGTGGACCACGGCACCTACCCGTTCGTGACCTCCTCCTCGCCCACGGCGGGCGGCGCCTGCTCGGGATCGGGCATCGGGCCGACCCAGATCTCCGAGGTGCTCGGCATCGTCAAGGCGTACACCACCCGGGTCGGCGAGGGACCGTTCCCCACCGAACTGACCGGCGAGCAGGGCGAGTGGCTCCGCAAGACCGGCGGGGAGTACGGCGTGACCACCGGCCGGGCCCGCCGCTGCGGCTGGTTCGACGCGGTCATCGCCCGCTACTCGACCCGGGTGAACGGGATCACCAGCTACTTCCTGACCAAGCTGGACGTGCTGTCCGGCCTGGAGAAGGTGCCGGTCTGCGTGGCGTACGAGGTCGACGGCAAGCGGCACGACGAGATCCCGATGACCCAGACCGAGTTCCACCACGCCGTGCCGGTCTACGAGTACTTCGACGGCTGGTGGGAGGACATCTCCAAGGCCCAGACGTTCGATGACCTGCCGTCCAACGCGCAGACCTACATCAGGGCCGCGGAGGAGATGATCGGTGCCCCGGTCAGCGCGGTCGGCGTCGGCCCCCGCCGCGACCAGACGCTCCAGCTCCGCCCCCTCCTGCCGTAGGCTCACGGCGTGCGCATTCTCGTCATCGGGTCCGGGGGCCGCGAGCACGCGATCGTCCGGGCCCTGAGCCCGGACACCGACAGCCTGCACGCGGCGCCCGGCAATCCCGGCATCGCGGCGCTGGCCGAGATCCACTCGGGCACCGACCCGACGCCGGCCGGGATCCTCGCGCTGGCCCGCAAGCTCAGCCCGGACCTGGTGGTGATCGGCCCGGAGGCGCCGCTGGTGGCCGGGGCGGCCGACGTGCTGCGCGAGAACGGCATCACCTGCTTCGGGCCGGACGCCGCCGCCGCCGCGATCGAGGGCTCGAAGTCCTTCGCCAAGCAGGTCATGGCCGAGGCGGGCATCCCCACCGCGGCGTCGTTCACCTGCCGGACTGGCGCCGAGACGGACGCGGCGCTGGCCGCGTTCGGGCCGCCGTACGTGGTCAAGGACGACGCCCTCGCGGCGGGCAAGGGCGTGCTGGTCACCGCCGACGTCGAGGCCGCGCGGGCACACGCGCGGGCCTGCGGCACGGTGGTCATCGAGGAGTTCCTGGACGGCCCGGAGGTGTCGCTGTTCGCCGTCACCGACGGCCAGACCGCGGTCCCGCTGATGCCCGCGCAGGATTTCAAGCGGGCCAGGGACGGCGACCAGGGCCCGAACACCGGCGGCATGGGCGCCTACGCCCCGCTCCCCTGGGCCCCCGCGGACCTGGCCGACCGGACCATGGACACGGTAATCTCACCCGCGGTGGACGTGATGGCCCGGCGCGGCACGCCGTACCGCGGCCTGCTGTACGCCGGCCTGAGCCTGACCAGCGCCGGGCTGCGGGTGGTCGAGTTCAACGCCCGCTTCGGCGACCCGGAAACGCAGGTGGTGCTGGACCGGCTCGGCACCCCGCTGGCGCCGCTGCTGCACGCCGCCGCGGCCGGCGACCTGGCCAGCGCCGCGCCGCCCCGGTGGCGGCCGGGGGCCGCGGTGGTCGTGGTCATCGCCGCCGAGGGGTATCCGGAAAACCCAGTCAAGGGCGACAAGATCAAGATCGAAGATGCTGAACGGGCACTGGTACCAGCGCCCGTTCAGAATAATTATGTCTTGCAGGCGGGGACCGCTACCGACGCGGCCGGTGACCTGGTGTCGGCGGGCGGCCGGGTGCTGAACGTGGTCGGCTCCGGCGCCGACGTCGCCGCGGCGCGCGCCGCGGCCTACGAGCTGGCGGCCACGGTCTCTTTCCGGGGCGGCTGGTACCGGCGGGACATCGCGGCACGGCTGTGACCAATACGGAGGGGCTTTGATCGAGCGGTACACGCTGCCTGAGATGGGGCGGATCTGGAGCGACGCGCACAAGTACGAGCTGTGGTGCCGGGTGGAACTGCTGGTGCTCGAGGCGCACGCCCGGGCGGGGACGGTGCCCGCGGAGGCCGTGGAGCCGGTGCGTTCGGCGCCGCCGCCGACGCCCGAGGCGGTGGCGGAGATCGAGGCGGTGACCGAGCACGACGTGATCGCGTTCCTGACGGCGTGGGCGGACAACACCACGCCTCGTTCGGCGGCGGCGTACGTGCACTACGGGATGACGTCTTCTGACCTGCTGGACACCGCGCTCGCGCTCCAGCTCACCGAGGCCACCGACCTGCTGGTGGCCAAGGCCACCCGGCTGGTGGCGGTGCTGCGGGACCACGCTCTGGCGCACGCCGGGACGCTGCGGGCGGGGCGGACGCACGGGATTCACGCTGAGCCGGATGTGTGGGGCCACCGGGTCGCCGACTTCGCGTACGCGATGGCGCGCTCGCGGGACCGGCTGGTGCGGGCGCGCGAGGCGGTGGCCGTGGGCACGCTGTCCGGGCCGGTCGGCAACTACTCCAACATCGAACCGGCCATCGAGGACTCGGTCATGCCGGCTCTGGGGCTGCGGCCCGCGGAGGTAGCCACCCAGGTGGTGATGCGGGACGGCATCGCCGAGTGGGTCAGCGCGCTGGCCATCGTGGCCACCGTGTGCGAGGCGGTGGCGCTGGAGATCCGGCACGGCCAGCGGACCGAGGTGCGGGAGCTGGCGGAGCCGTTCCGTTCGGGTCAGAAGGGCTCCTCGTCCATGCCGCACAAGAAGAACCCGATCAGGTCCGAGCGGATCGCCGGCCTGGCCCGGGTCATCCGCGGCTACGTGACGCCGGTGACCGAGGGTATCCCGCTGTGGCACGAGCGGGATATCTCACACTCCTCGGTGGAACGAATCGCGCTGCCCGACGCGGCCATCGGGACCGACTACCTGCTGCATCTGACGACTGGCCTGGTGGAAGGGCTGGTGGTGGACGCGGCCCGGATGCGGGCGAACCTGGATCTAACCGGCGGGCTGATGTACTCCTCGGCGGTGCTGCTCGAGCTTGTTTCCGCCGGAATGGCCCGCGAAGAGGCGTATGCGCTGGTCCAGGCCGCGGCGATGGAAACCTGGGATTCCGGCGCTCCGTTCCGGGACACGCTGCGCAAGCAGGCGGCGACACGCGGGCAGACACTGCCAGAAACCCGGCTGGAGGAGGCATTCCAGCCGGAACGGTACACGCAGCGGCTAGCTCCGGTATTCCAGCGGCTCACCCGGCTAAGCTGACACGCATGACCCTGGGACCCGAGACGAGCTACCGCGTGCGCGGCGGTGCTCCGCTGCACGGCACGGTCTTCGTGCAGGGCGCGAAGAACGCGGCGCTGAAGATGATCGCGGCGTCGTTGCTCACGGCCAACGGCCACACCGTGCTGCGCAACGTCCCGGCCATCGAGGACGTCCGCCGGGCCGTCGAGCTCGCCGAGGCGGTCGGCGCGGTGGTCGAGTTCCACGAGCCCGAGCGGACACTGGTCGTGGACGCGTCCAACCTGACCAGCCCGGTGCTTCCGGCCGAGATCGCCCGGAGGTTCCGCAGCTCGGTGCTGTTCGTGCCGGCCCTGCTGCACCGGTTCGGCGAGGCGGTCATCGAGGGCGTCGGCGGCTGCAACCTCGGCAACAGAAACCTGGACTTCCACTACCGCGGCTTCGCCCGGCTCGGCGCCATCGTCGACGAGGGCGAGAGCGTCATCCGGATCAAGGCTGGCAAGCTACAGGGCGCGCACCTGTACCTGGACACGCCCTCGCACACCGGCACCGAGAACCTGATCATGGCGGCGTCGCTGGCGCCGGGCAAGACCATCATCGACAACACCGCGCAAGAGCCCGAGGTCCTCGACGTCATCGCGTTCCTGACCAAGATGGGCGCGCGGATCACCGGCGGCGGCACCGGCTTCATCACCGTGCACGGCGTCGACGAGCTCACCGCGGTCGAGCACACGGTGATGGCGGACCGCATCGACGCAGGCGTGTTCGCGATGGCGGCGGCGATCACCGGCGGCGAGCTGAACCTGGTCGGCGCCTCCCTGGAGCACTTCGGCGTGGTGCGGTGGAAGCTGGAGCAGATGGGGGTGGAGTTCGCCACCAACGGCGCGGTGGTGTCGGTCCGGATGGACCGGCCGCTGCGCCCCATCAACGTCATCACCAGCCCCTACCCCGGATTCGCCACCGACCTGCAGTCCCCGATCATGGCGGTGGCGTGCCTGGCCGACGGGGCCTCCTACATTCGCGAGACAATCTTCGACGGGCGCTACCTGCTGGTCGGCGAGCTGACGAAGATGGGCGCCAAGGTCGAGATGGACGGCAGCGCGGTCATCGTGCACGGCCCTTCGCCGTTCCATGGGGCCGAGGTGGTGGCGCACGACCTGCGCACCGGCATCGCGCTGGTGCTGGCGGGGCTGGCGGCGGAGGGCGAGACGCTGGTGACGCCCGCGTACCCGATCGACCGGGGGCACGCGGCCATCGCCCAGCGCTTCAACTCCCTCGGCGCGGACATCACCGCCGTGCCCGCGGACGCCTAGCACGTTTTTCGCGGTGCCGGCGGACGCGTAGCGCTTTTTTCGCGGTGCCGGCGGACGCGTAGCGCGTTTTCGCCGCGTAGGTCTGGCCGCTACTACCCTGCGATCGCCTCGTCGTAGAGCTGCCTGATGGCGTCGTCGAGGTAGGCGCTGTAGGAGACGCTGGCCGTGTCCCCGCCCTGCTGGTATCCGCCGATCACGCCGACGATGTGGCCGGTCCCGGTGGCCGAGTCGAAGCGGGTGATCCAGGGACTGCCGCTGGTGCCGCCGGTGAAGCCGCCGCAGCTGAACTCCAGCTGGCTCGCGCTCTGCTCGGCAGTCCAGTTCCGGCAGGTGATGGGCTCACCGGAGCTCTGCGGGTAACCCGTGACCCGGACCAGGTTCCGGTAGCCCGAGTTGAAGGCCAGGGTGTTGGCGCCAAGCACCTGCTCGATGTTCTCGCCGTCCCGGGGATCGAGCACGACGAAGCCCACGTCAAGATCGGGGGCGGCCGTGCTGGCCCAGCCCGGGGCTACCAGCAGCCGGGCGGGCGTCCAGATGCCGTAGGGCGCTTCCCCGTCCCGGTAGTCGGGGATGAACACGAGGTCGCTGCGGTATCCGCTGCCGTCACCGCCGTTTATGCAGTGCGCCGCCGTGACCAGCAGGTCGCGGCCCGGGCTGGACACCACGCTGGCCGTGCAGAAATGGTCATCGCTGCCGACCCGCAGGAACAGCGCGCCGACGCGTGTGGCCTTCAGGGAGGTATGCGCGCTCGGCGATGCGCCCGCCGACGGGACGGCCGCCATCCGGCTCGCCCGAAAGGCCGTAGCCCTGAGCAGCCGGCCCTCGGTCCAGTAACCGACGGCCCTGGCGGTTCCCGCGGTCCCGGCGGTTCCCGCGGTCCCGGCGGTTCCCGCGGTCCCGGCGGTTCCCGCGGTCCCGGCGGCCCCCGTGGTCCCGGCGGTCCCGGTCGGCGGGGACCGTTGGGTGGCCGGAGCGGTGGCCGAAGCGGTCCCCGGCGAGGAACATCCGCCTATCGTGACGCACGCCAGCATGATGGCAGCCACGCGCAACCTGACCAAGCTCCCCGCCCCCCCGAACGGTAATCTCCCCCGGCCTGGTACGGGTCCCCCGGCGCCCCTAGCCGTATGGTCCGCTAACAGCGGAAGCTTCCCGCCCGTCCCCAGATATACCCATACGCTAGCAGTATGCGGGTTCTCATCCTGGGGGGCACCCGGTTCATCGGCCGCCGGATCGCCGCGGACCTGGTGGCCCGCGGCGATGAGGTCACCATCGTGCACCGGGGCCAGACCGAGACGGCGGAACCTGACGGCTGCGTCCACTGGCACACCGACCGGGCCGCGTTCGCCGAGTTGTCCGCCCAGGTGCGTGCCCTGCGTCCCGACGCCGTGATCGACACCCGCGCGATGACCAAGGCGGATGCCGAGGCCGTCCTGCCGCACCTGCCGGACGCTCACCTGGTGCTGCTTTCGAGCATCGACGTGTACCGGGCCTACGAGCTGATCCTGGCGGGCCGGGGCGGCGAGCCGGTGCCGATCTCCGAGGAATCGCCGGTGCGCGAGGGCCGGTACCCGCTCCGCGGCCTGCTCCCCGGTCTCGGCGAGCACTACGACAAGCTCGACGTGGAACCCGGTTACCTCGCCCGCGGCGGCACGGCGCTGCGACTGTCGATGATCTACGGCGAGCACGACGGACAGCGACGCGAGGAGTTCATCCTCCGCCGGGTGCGGGCGGGCCGGCGCCGCATCCCGATCGGCGCGGGCACCAGCCTCGACACCCGCTGTTACGTGGGCGACGTGGCTTCCGCCGTGCTGGCGGCCCTGGACCAGCCGCCGGCCGCGGCCGGCCAGGTGTTCAACGTCGGCGACCCAGTCACCGACACCGTCCGCGACTACGCGGGCCAGATCCTGGCGGCGGCCGGGTACCCGGCGGAGCTGGTCACGGTGCCCGAGCCTTTGGTGCCGGACGACATGGAAGCGACCAAGAGCATCGCCCAGCACCTCCTGGTCGACAGCAGCAAGGCGATGACCCGGCTCGGCTGGCGTCCCACCAACCCGGCGCATACCATCCCGGTCTCGGTGCGCTGGCACCTAGCCAATCCGCCGGCCCACCCCGACCAGGACTTCTCCCCCGACGACCGCGCCCTAGCCGCCGCAGGCTAGTCGGCGCGGGCGAGCCGACGCGCCCTAGCCGCCGCCCAGCGTCTTCCGGACAGCTGCGATTACGTCGCCTAGGCTGCGACACAAGCTAGACATGGCAGATTGTGTGGTGGATCCGGGCTCCGTGGTGGATCCAGTGCACGCGGATGCACCGGATCCACCACTAGGCCCGGATCCACCACTAAAATTCCAGCGGCCTGTTGCCAGAGGGTCTGATGTTGCGCGAGCGCCTCAAAGTTGGCGACGTCTTGTCTCACACGCCGGGTGTTACCGCCTAGGCACTGCGGGCGGGCCTGACGGTGCGGGCGGGCCTGACGGTGCGGGCGGGCCTGACGGTGCGGGCGGGCCTGACGGTGCGGGCGGGCCAGACGGTGCGGGCGGGCCAGACGGTGCGGGCGGGCCAGGGGGTGCGGGCGGCCCATTAGAGGGTGCGCTGGGGGAAGGCGCGGGCGATGGTTAGGAGGGTGTCGTTGGCTTCGGCGTCGCCGATGGTGACCCGGGCGCCCTCGGCGGCGAACGGGCGGACCGCGATGCCTTCCGCCTCGCAGGCGGCGGCGAAGGCCCCGGTGTGCTCGCCCAGCCGGAGCCAGACGAAGTTGGCCTCGGTCGGGGGCACGGTCCAGCCGTCGGCGACCAGCGCCTCGCGCACCCTGGTCCGCTCCTTGACGATGAGCTCCACGCGTTCGAGCAACTCGTCCTCGGCGGCCAGCGACGCGACCGCGGCGGCCTGCGCGATGCTGTTCACGCTGAACGGCAGCATGGTCATCCGGACCGCCGCCGCCACCGGCTCGTGCGCCACCAGGAACCCGGCGCGCAACCCGGCCAGGCCGTACGCCTTGGAGAACGTGCGCAGCACCGCGACGTTCGGCCGGTCCCGGTACAGCTGCATCCCGTCCGGCACGGCTTCGTCGCGGATGTACTCGTGGTACGCCTCATCGAGAACGACCAGGCAATCGGGTGGCACCCGGTCGAGGAACTCCCCGAGCTCGCCCGCATGGACCACGGTACCCGTCGGGTTGTTGGGGTTGCAGACGAAGATGAGCCTGGTACGCGGGGTGATAGCGTCCGCCATCACGGCCAGGTCGTGGGTTTCGTCCCGCAGCGGCACCCGGACCGATTCGGTCGCGGCTAGATCCGCCAGCGTCGGGTACGCCTCGAAGGAACGCCACGCGTAGATCACCTCGGCGCCGGGCTCACCGACGGCCTCGAGCAGCTGCTGCGCCACGCCGACCGAGCCGCAGCCGACCGCGACGTGCCCCAGCGGGACGTCGAACCGGTCGGCGATGGCCTGGATCAGCCGCTGCGCTCCGTTATCCGGGTACCGGTTGACCGATCGCGCCGCCTCGGCGATGACGTCGACCACCGAGGGCAGCGGCGCGAAGGGGGACTCGTTTGACGACAGCTTGTGCGTCCGCCCGGTGCGGCTGACCGGCGTCCGGCCCGGCTGGTAAGCGGGGAAGCCGTCAAGCACCGAACGGAAACGAGGCGATGCGTCAGTCATGCCACCAGTTTGCACCACCTAGGACAGTGACTGCTCGGCGTGGGAGTAGGCCTGGCTGGTCAGAGTCTTGACGCCTTGCTGCGAAGCGTCGGGGCCCACCATGGTGACCGCGCCGACGAACCCGCGGCCCCGGTAGACCACCGACCATACGTCCACCTGGGCGTAGCCCGAGGCCTTGACGTTCAGCGCCCGGGCCTGGTCGGCCAGGCCGCCCAAGATGGACTGGCGCACCGTGTAACTGTAGGTCTTGCCGTCTATGGTGGCCTTGTAGTGCGAGCATCCGGCCGGCAGCTGGTCGCTCAGGGCCGTCTTCGCGAGCTGCGACGATGCCGAGACCAGCACCTCGGACACGCCATCACGGCCGACCCGGAACGTCACTACCGCCGCCGGAGCATGCGAGAAGGCGGCCGAGTTGAACCCCGCTACCGTCGCCTGGGCGCACTTGGCCGGGATGACCTTGACGCCTTTCATGCTCTGCTTGCTCGTCTGGACGTCTGGCAGCGTCCCGTAGTCACCGGCCTCGGCGGCCGCGGCCGGGCGTTCCCCGCTCACCTTGGTCAGCAGCGCGTCCTTCAACTGGCTGGCGGTGTAGGCCTTGGGCCCGGTGATGACGGCCACGCCAGCCTTCTGCGTCGCCTTGGCCTGGCTGGTGCTGGCCGAAGCACCGCAGCCGGCCACGGCGGCAGCGGCCAGCAATGCCAGCGCGGTGGTGGCCAGCGCGGTAGTGGCCAGCGCGGGCCGCGGCCAGTGACGAAGAGACATAAACAGGCCCTTCTGACGCTACGAATTCTTTCAGTTTCGAAGCGCGAGGATAGCCCACGATAAGTAATTAGACCGGCGCTTTGAGTAAACCAGTGGGCAGCCGACCGATCACTTCGCACGCACAGAGGAGGCGGGGGCTAGGCGTGGGTCTGGGCAGGTAGGAGGGCGCGGAGTGTCACCCGGGGTCGCCGTGGCGGGTGCTGGGGGGTGCGGCGGCCTCGCGCCGCCGCCAGTCTTCGGGCAGGGTGACCTCGAGCACGTCATCGACGGTGATGACGCCGAGTAGGCGGCGCGCGTCGTCGACCACGGGGATGGTGATGAGGTTGTAATCGGTCATCAGGACGGCCACATCGGTGATGTCGGTGTCCGCGCCGACCCGGACCGGATCGGTGTCGGACACGTCGATCAGGATGGTGCCCGGATCGGCCTGGACCAGGGTGACCAGCCGGGCCACGCCGCGCAGGCCGCCGGCTGCGTCGACGGCGTGCACGCTGGTCAGCGCCTCGGGCTGGAGCAGAGCGGACTCGCGCACCCGGGCCAGGGCATCGCTGACCGTGGCCAGGCAGGGCAGCGCGATGTAGTCCATTCCCATCAGACCGCCCGCGCTGGTGCTGTTGAACCCCATCAGGGTCAGCACCTTGGCTCGCTGGGCGGGCGGCAGCAGGTCGAGCACCGGCTGGCGGCGCGGCTGCGGCAATTCGGCGATCGCGTCCGCGGCGTCATCCGCGCGCATCCTGGCCAGCACGGCGGCGATCTCCTCGTCGGTGCGCGCGTCAAGCAGCCGGGTAGCCAGGTCCTCGTCGAGTTCCTCGAAGACATCGGCTTCCAGTTCGGGGTCGGCGTGCACCCGGCCGAGGATCTCCGTCTCCTCCTCCTTGGAGGCGTTTTCCAGCAGGTCGGCGATCTGGGCCGGCTTCAGCCTGCGGATGCGCGCGAACGGCCCGCGGAGCAGCGCGCTGCTCTCGTGCCCGATTAGCCACTCGAAGTCGTGCCAGTCCCGGAACACCGCCGTATCGTCCTGAGGTTGCGGGGCGAGCAGACCGAACATCCGGCGCTGGGGTGCCGGGGCGAGCAGCCCGAACGGCTGGCGCGGGCGCCGCCGGGTGTCGACCCCGGCCAGCACCCATTCCTGGCGGTCCCGGCCCAGTTCCAGATCGGCCGCGCGGACCAGCCGGGCGCTGGGTACGTCGATGAGGCGGTGGCCGAGCACGTCGGCCCGGAGCAGCACTTCGCCTTCGCGGCGATCGAAGGGCCGCAGGCTGAGCCGTTTGGCGGCCAGCCGCAGCGGATCGCCTGCGAAGCCGCTCACCTGCTCGATGGGCACGAAGATGTCGCGGCCGCCGACGGCCACGACCACGCCGGTGACGAGCGGGTAGTCGGTCCCGCGCAGCCGGACGATGACGTCCGCCAGCCGCCCGATCGACTCCCCGCTGCTGTCAGCGACCTGCCGTTTCAGCAGCCGGGACAGGCGCGGTGTGGGCTCGTCGTCCGCGGGAGCGCTGGGCCCGGCCGCCGGTGTTGTCGTCATGAGTCGCCTCTTTACTCGGACGATAACGTCTTCCCGGTCAGGCCTGGAGTTATTCCGCCGCCGGCCACTTTGGCACAGGCGGATGAACAGAGGGTGTACCGGGTAGTCCTCTCCCAGTGGGCCACCGATCCCGGGCAATGCTGGCGCGGGCCGGTCAGGATCACTCTGGTTGTGATGGTATGAAGTCTCTGGCGTCCCAAAAAGGGCATGCCAGAGGAAAGGCGCAGATCAGTGGCCACGCGGAAGGCAACAGGCTTGCTCGAAAGAGGCAGCCTGCCCGACACATTCTGGTATTCGACCAAGCGGAAGCTCCTAGGGCCGCCGCTGGTCAACCAGGATCTTGGCGAGCAGCGGCTGTCCAAGCCGCTGGCGCTCGGCGTGCTGTCCCCGGACGGGATCTCCTCCTCTGCGTACGGCACCGAGGAGATCCTGATCGCGCTGGTGCCCTTCGTGGGCCTGGCCGCCTTCACCCTGCTCCTGCCCATGACGCTGGTCGTGCTGTTCGTCATGGTGCTGGTGCTGCTGTCCTACCGCGAGATCGTCATGGTCTACGTCCGGCCGGGCGGGTCCTACGTGGTGGCGCGGGAGAACTTCGGCCCGCGCATTGCCCAGGTGTGCGCGGTGGCCCTGCTCATCGACTACGTGGTGACGGTGGCGGTGCAGATCGCGGCGGGGACCGCCGCCGTGGCCTCCGCCTTCCCGGCCGTCGGCCGGTACAAGCTTGAGATCTGCGTGGGCGTGGTCCTGCTTATGGCCTTTGGCAACCTGCGCGGCCTCAAGGAGGCGGGCCGGTCCTTCGCGGTGCCGACCTACCTGTTCTCGGGCGCGGTCATCCTGATGATCGTGGTCGGGCTGGTCCGCGAGATCATCGGCAATCTGCCGGTGTACCACCCGGCCACCCTGCACGGCGCCTACCATCTGGGCTCCAGCTCGGACGGGCTGCTCAGCGCGGCGATGATTTTCATCTTGCTGCGCGCGTTCGCCAATGGCGGCGCGTCGTTGACCGGCATCGAGGCGGTCTCCGACGCGGTGGGCGCGTTCCGGCCCCCGGAGGGCCGTAACGCCCGCAAGGTGCTGATGACCGAGGGCGCGATCCTCGGCATCCTGATCGCCGGCATCTCCTGGCTGGCGCACGCCACCCACGCGACCCCGCGCACGGCTGGCTACCCGACCGTGCTGGCCCAGGAGGCCCAGTACGTGTTCGGCCACACGTTCATCGGGCAGGTCCTGTTCTACGTGGTGCAAGGCGCGACCATGCTAATCCTGTACACCGGCGGGAACACCAGCTTCAACGGCTTCCCGTTCCTGACCAGCTACGTGGCCGGCGACTCGTTCCTGCCCCGCTGGCTGCTCAAACGCGGCCACCGGCTGGTTTTCTCCAACGCGATCATCCTGCTCACGATCTCGTCCGTGGCGCTGCTGATCATCAAGGACGCGGACGTCAACAGCCTGGTCCCGCTGTACGCCATCGGCGTGTTCACGGCGTTCTCGATGGCTGGCTTCGGCATGGCGCGGTACCACAGCCAGCACCGGACGCCGGGCTGGCGGCGCCGGCTGGTCATCAACTTCTCAGCCGGCCTGCTCACCCTGATCGTAGTGGGCATCTTCGCCGTGGTGAAGTTCACCGAGGGCGCCTGGCTGGTCGTGGTGCTGTTCGTCATCCTGGTCCCGGCGCTGATCCGGCTCAATCATGAGTACCAGGCCGAGACGGACGTGCTCGAGACGATCAGCGAGAACCAGCCGCCGCCGCCGCCGCACTACAGCCGCCGCACCGTATTCGTCTTCGTGGACCACTTCGACCTGGCCACCCTGGCGGCGATGCGCTACGCCAGGAGCATGCGGCCCACCACGATCCGCGCGGTGCACTTCGTCATCGACAGCGTCCGCGCGGACAAGCTCAGGGAGAAGTGGACCCGGGCCGACCGCGGCATCCCGCTCGACTTCATCGACGTCTCCGACCGGAGGCTGACCCGGGCGGCGGCCGAGCTGGTCGAGCGCGAGGCGGCCGATCCCTCGACGCACGTGACCGTCGTGCTGCCCCGGCGCAGCTATTCGGCGCTGCTAGGGCGGCTGCTGCACGACCGCACCGCGGACAAGATCGCCGCCGTGGTGAGCCGCATCCCGCGGTCCGCGGCCACCATCGTCCCCTACGACGTCACCAGCCGGGTGCGGGTCCTGCAGGCG
>Ga0302184_10001013_pt1 | contig 18353 bp, 13 predicted proteins | sample I_Palsa_N3_3_FD_200233 | JGI IMG/M metagenome (GOLD analysis project Ga0302184, IMG submission 200233) | Peat permafrost microbial communities from Stordalen Mire near Abisko, Sweden - I_Palsa_N3_3 | ecosystem: Environmental > Terrestrial > Soil > Palsa > Peat permafrost | place: Sweden...
TTCCCCGGTTTGGGTGTCCGAGGGGGGACTTGAACCCCCACGGAGGTGCTGCATCACCGATTCGGTGATGTATCACCACTCCAAACTAGCACGTCGCAGGCGCCCGGCCCGGCAATTCGCGATGGGAGCTAGCGGTTCGTGGCGGTTTTCGCTACCGGGACCTGAGTCCTGGGAGGTCGGCCGCGTGTACTGCGCATTCATGTCGCTGAGGTCGGCGAGGATGTATGGATGAGCGTCGACCTGTCTGGCTTGGGGCCTCAGGGTTTCGAGGAGATGTGCAGGGCTCTGGGAGTCCGCATCCTCGGGCCTGGCGTTACCGCGTTCGGCGCTGGGCCGGATGGGGGACGTGAGGCGAGCTTCAGCGGCCTGCAGCAGTTCCCGAACACGGCGGAGCCCTGGAATGGCTACGGGATCATGCAGGCTAAGTACAAGGCGCAGCTTCGCGGGACTAGGACTGATACGACATGGCTGCGCGGCACGATCAAGGCCGAACTGGATGCCTGGGCTGACCCGGCCAAGCGGCGGGTCCGTGACGGCCGCCGCCCCGAGTACCTGATCGTCACGACCAACGTCGCGTTGTCGGGCGTCCCCGGATCGGGCGGCAAGGACCGGATCGACGAGCTGATCAAGCAGTATGCCGCGGATCTCGGCTTGCGGGGCTGGTCGATCTGGGACGCGCCCCAGATCGGGACCTTCCTCAATGCTTATCCCGAGGTGAGGAGAGGGTTCACCGCGCTGATCACGCCGAGCGACGTGCTCGCCGAGCAGGTCGACATGTTGCGTGTGGCGCTGGACAGACGTGGTGCTGATGAAGCCGCGGGCCGGCTTGCGCGGCTGCGCGAACGTTTCAGCGGGCTGCCCGAGTCGACCTGGCCGGTCCTTGAGGAGACGTTTGAGGCGGACCCTGAAGGGCTCGGGCAGCTCATTGCCGCCGTCACCGATCCGGGAGCTGACCCGGAGCAGACGACGGAATCATGGGTACGGCATCCGCCGGCGTTCCTGGGAACCCCCGAAGTGCCCATGCAGTACGCGGTTTGGGCAGCGATCGGGGAGATCGCCGCCGCATACCGGATGCAGGAGCAAGCCTGCACAGCGTTCGAGCGCGCTGCCGCCGCCGGCGGGGCACGCCGTGGCTACCTGCTGGCCCGCGCCGCCTGGGCGGCACTGCAGGCGGGGGACCATGCCCGGGCCAGCGGTACTGTCACGACCGCGAAGGGGGAGTGCGGCAGGGAGATCACGGTGGAGGTGATCACTGCTCTGCTCGGGCTCCTTTCCGCACCCAAATTGCCCGAAGCGGGCAGCGTCACCGGCACCGGGGCGGCACCAGGTGTGCCTGGGTCCGCGCCGTCGGCTGAAGGCAGCCAACGGCAGCTCCGCAGCGAGCTGCGTCAGCTGCTCAGCAGATGGGATCCGCGGCGGCCCGCTGACCGGGATATGCGGGCGCGCATCGGAGCGCAGGTCGAGCTGACTGACCCGGATACGTCCCGTTCCCCGGCCGCACGGTATAGCGCGGCGCTGCGTTACCTGGATACCGCCCTCGTGCATGGGTGGCTGGATGACACCGCGCTGGTCGCCGGCAAGGTACTCCGCCTGCGCGCGGAGACGGGTACCGCTTCGGACCGCTCGGGTGACCTGCGCCGCGCCGAGGAACTGGCCCTGCGTGCCCGTGACGGCGATCGGCGTGTCCGCCGCGATAGCGTGCCGGCGGTTCGTCAGGCGGTAGGGGCGGCCATCGACGCGGGCAGGTACCGGCAGGTCATCCTGATCGGCTCTGCCGTCCACGGCCAGGCCACTGAGGCGGAGGCAGGCGATCCGCAGGTCGCGATGCAGGTCGTCGTGGCCGCAGTCAAGGGCGTCCCGGACGTGGCGGACGCGCTCGCCGCCGACTTGCGGCAGCTCCCGGACGGGTTTACTCGGACGTGGGCACGGGCGGCCCTGGCCATGCGCAGCAGCGGCGGCGGATCCGCCAGCCCCGATGACCGCATCGTCCTGTGGGAGCAGGCGCTGGCTGCTGCGACTACGGACGACGATCGCCTGGAGGCACTTCAGGGGATGGCGCTGGCGAGCGCGCAGGACCTGCCAGGGCTGGATGACCTGCTCGGCGGCGATCTGGCGACCGCTGCCGTATGGCGGGCGCGTTGCGCTCTCGGCAGCGGCGACCCGGAAACGGCGGTATTCCTGGTCCGCCCGTACCGGGATGCTTATCCCTCCGCTGCGGAGGTTCTCGGCGCCGCGTACGCTGCGCTCGGCCAGACGGACGCGGCCGTGGACACGCTCACCGCTGCGGCCTCCCGGTTCGACCACGACGATTTCATCCTTCAGGCCACTGGTATGTGCAACCGGGCCGGAGATCTGGCACGGGCCGAGCAGCTGCTCACCGGTGTGCTGCGCGCAGCTTCTCCGGCGTGGCCAGGACGGGGCCAGGCCAGTGCCCTGCTCGCCGAACTGCAGGCCGGCCGCGGCGCCTTGATCGACGCCATCGCATCGTGGGAAGCCGCGCTCGAAGTCGATCCCTACCTGGACTCCGCCCGATGGCAACTCGCTCACACCCACGCGGTCAGGGGCGATCATGCGCGTGCCTGGGCAGTGATCACCGGGAATCCCGCAGCTCCCGAAGACACGCCGATCCCGGCCAGGCCCCCGACGGCCGCCGCGGCGCACCTGGTTCTGGTCCTGATCAAGCACAACAGCGGCAGGAGCACGCTGCTCACCTACGGGCTGCGTTACCTGGAACTATTCGGCGGCGAGGAGCGCTTCGCCGGGCAGGCTCTCGCCATGCTGTCAGCGCCGGGTAATGACCCGGACGACCCGCAGGACGGTGCGCCCGAACCTGCCCTCGCGGCGCGGCTGGAGCAGGAGTACAGGACGTACTTCGCTAAGTATCCGGACAGTCCGTACCTGCGGCAGCACGCCTTCACGACCCTGGCTGACCTGGCAGAGATCGTCAGCCAGCAGTCTCATCCCAGCCAGCAGCATGCGGCGCTGGAACGTGAGCACAGGCTCGCTGTGGCCAGCGGCTACCAGCCGCTCGGTGTCCTTTCCATGCTGGCCAGGAATCCTTATGCCCACTGCGTTGTAACACATGCTGGCGGTGTGCTCACCGCTGTCAGCGACCTGCAAGAGCACGCCGCCGGCGTCGCCGACGCCTGCCTCGCGCTCGGTATCAGCCTGCCGGGCGATGCCCGTGACCCGGGTATCCCCGCCGGGCAGGGACAGCGGCATCACAGGCCCGCCAGGCTAGTCCCGGCGATCACTCCCATCGCGGCAGTCGTCACCGACACCACGGCGCTTTACGCCCGGACCCTGCTTCCCGCCTTGGACGAGGTACTGGTCTGCGGGATCCGGGAGCTGCTGATGGCAGATCCCGCCTACACCGACATCATCGATGCCAGGGACAAGCTCCTCATGCCGGCAGTAGGCATGCTGGCCGTGGACCTGGAGACCGGCCAGTACGAGCTGCAGCCGGTCAGCGCTTCCGAGCGGGCCAGGCACCAGGCCGCCGCCAGCGCGGTGCTCGCCCTCGCCGGCGCCTGCACGCGGCTCCCGCTGCCCGCAGAAGGCTCGCATGATGACCATGACGCGCTCGCGGGTCCCGGACTTAATCCCTGGACAGGCGGGATGCGTCTCGCAGCCGCGCGCGGCCTGGCGCTGTGGGCTGACGATGCACCATTGCGCTGCCTAGCCCGCGGCGCAGGAGTCCCCGCATTCTCGACTCTCGCCCTCCTCGATGCCTACAGCCGGCTCGGCATGGTGTCTGCCGGACAGCGCGAGGACGCCGTACGCAACCTGATCTCGGGCTGCGTCGGCGATTTCGCGCCGGACATCACCCGGTTGAGAACCGTCGCGGCACGCGATGATCACAGCCGCGCCGCTGTATGCTCGGCCACCGCGAAACCAGCATTCTGGTCCGATCAGCAGACGGCTGCCAGCACTTACGCCCCCCTGTGCCGCGACCTGCAATCTGCCGACGCGCATATCCTGCCCGCCCTCTTGCAGGCTGCCATCCTAGGGGTAACCCGTACCGGCTTCCCCGCGGCTCAGAAAGAAGACCTCTGCGCCCGGATCGCGGCTGCCACCATCAATACTGCCGGACCGCTGGGCGAGGTCGATAAGCTGATGCAGGCGCTTCACGATGCCCTGAGAGAGGCGAATTCGCCGGTCCCGGACCTCCTGCCCGCCATCGTCCATCTCCTGATGCCAGCGTTCGAGCGTGCGACTGCCTCCCACGGGACACCAGACATCCCCCTCGCTGCCGCCAACGTCCAGGCACTCTTCGCCCGGTGCCTGCCCGAGGACCAGAGCACGGTCAGGCGCGCCATCTTGATGCCAAGGTAGTGGCGGCGGGCCGTCCTCCTACAGGAGCGCGGAGACCTGAACGGCGTCAAATCATTCGGCCACCTAGGCTTATTGCCCCTACGGTTGCGTCATGGACGACGAGGACGGCAAGCACCTGGCGGAGACTCTCCGCGTGCTGGGCGAAGCCGAAGCCTGGGCGGCCCGCACGAGCGCTGACGCGGCGCGCATGAGGCCAGCCCCTGGCAGTTCCCTTCGCGGAGATGATGACCAGGCGTTTCCGTACGCACTAAGCCATGCCGTCTGGGATGCGCTCGACCACGCGGTCGACCACCTGACATGTCTGCAGGCCCTGTTGCGCGACGCGAAGGTGATCCACCGGTTCGCGCCCTACGCGCTTGTACGCGGAGCGCTGGAAAATGCGTGCGCGGCGGTCTGGATGCTTGAGCCGCCCCGCCGGGTGGATCGCCTGGCCCGCAGGTTCCGGCTGGCGATCGACGACGTCCGTAACGGCGAGCAGGCCAGGCAGCTGACCGGGCAGCAAGGCCCGCGCACCAGGAAGGATCGGCTAGACGACATCGCTGCTATCGCTGCCCGAGCTGGCCTTGAGGAAGAAGCGCTGAAGAACAGGGTGTCGTACACGGAGATCGTGAAGGCCGTTGACGCAAGCGGCGCGCCGGGCAGCCTGATCGAGTTCAGCTGGAAAATCTGCAGCGGTCTCACTCACGGGGACTCGTGGGCAGCCTGGAGTGCCTCGCGTATGACCCAGATGCCCAGCCCGGTCCAGGACGGCGTGGCCACCCTCAAGATGGAAGCCAACCTCAGCCTGCTCATGCAGATGACGACCCTCGCGGTGCGGTTGACCGGGCGCGGCTGGCAACTGCACGACCAGCGCTGCCAGTCGCCGTACTTGAGTTCGGCGATCGCGGATGCAACACGCTAGTCACCCTCGTCCACGACCGCGCCGAGCCAGTGCCAAGGCGCCGAAGCCAGGAGGCTGGGACAGCCACAAGGCTTCAAACGTAGCGCTCCGCGTACCGCTGGATCATCTCGGCCAGAGGGTGCTTGAGCTAGCTTCATGCCGGTACCATCTGCCCAGGTCGCGCTCATTGCGGTCTATAAGTGCCACGCGCCGCGTCTGGTGACCATGTTGAGTGCCCTTGCCGCTCTTGCGTGCCACAGGTCGTATTCAAAGCGGCCCCACCCCATGTGCTGGTTGATGCGCTTGAAGGGTTCACGGAAGCTGAGCAGGGCGACCTCGACGGCACCGTATAGGACACTCCCGCGGAGCTGCCAGGACAAGAGGATGCTCCCGTCCGCCTGGATGGCTGGTGTCATGAAGTTCATCAGCCCGTAGACCTGCCCGTGAAGCACTGCCGAGTAGGAGCGGTAGAAGGACCTGGTTCCCGTCAGCGCTGGGTAGCACGGTTCCAGCATCGAGGCGGTGATCTCCGTCGCCTCCGGGAAGCTTTCCCCCTCGATGACGGGCCTATAGCGAGGTCCCTCTGGCGGGCTTATGGCGAGGCTTGCTATCTGTGCCAGCACTCTGTCTTCCTGGGCCAGGCCCTCCTCCCGGGATTCGTCGTCTCGCAGTTCCTCGGCAACCTGTGCGGCCCGGCGTGCGCTGACCAGGCTCAGCGCGAGCTGACGGCATGTGCGGCGGCGGGCACCGATCCCGGGTTGCATGAGCCACCAGGCGGTCGCGCCGATCTCCATCGCTGACCGGGCAATCACCGTCGGGCCGATCGCCGGCATCGGGTCGCTGATGAGCTGGCGGATGCTCCCCAGGTTGTCCAGGACGCCCGTCATAAGCAGGCTTGCCAGCGCATATGGCGTGCGCAGGACATCTTCGCTCCACGGCTGGCCGTCCTGCCGGATTTGCCTGCTAGCGAGTTCAGCGGACGCCTCGGAATCGGGGGCAGGCTGCCAGCGGGGATCCTTGAGCTTGCGGATGCCGAAGTCAGTCGTGGCCACCAGGGCTGCATCAAGGGCAGCCCGGAGCTGCTGCTGCTCGGCTACGGGAGTCTCCATCAGTCACCACCTGGGATCTGGATCTGGTACGCGCCTGCACGTTGCCCGGCGTTAGCATCCGCGACCTGTTCCCGAGCGCTTCGGCGGGCTCGCAGGTCCGCCCCAGCTCGGTCTGACCAGGCAGCTAACGCTCCGCGATGGGAAGCGCCAGATGGTAAGCCGCATGGTCGCCGCCACCCCTGTGCGCCAGGAAGCCCGCATTGACAAGGAAGTACACCGATTCCGTCATCACCATGGCAGTCCACGTGTCGTAGCGGATCGCAGTAGTGACATCCTCCGGTTCCACCTCCATGGCAGCCAGGATGTGCGTATCGAAGATCTCGCCCGGCTCATAGTTGGCGATCCGGCCGGATTTGTCTGCCGCGAGTGCCAGCAGCTTGGTCAGGACCTGGGTGACCATCGATCCGATGGGCAACGCACTTTCAAACTCGGCCCGGGTGACCATGCGCGCCCCCTCGGCCATTTCCCATCCGTCGACCGTCGTAATGGCGGCACGCAGCTCTGGGCGAAGCGGATCGAACATCCTGGGTCCTTCCAATGGCACCTTGCCGGCCGTGCGCTGATTATGAGCCGGGCGGCAGGCGCTGCCTGGTGACATCGTCGCATCATGACCGCCAGCGTTGAGCGGGATTAATGCTCGCCGACCAATGCATCGCGAACCCAGGTCTCATGGCTGGCCGGGATCGGAGACTTCCCCGTCTAGCAGGGTGATCATTTTGAGCGCTCTGTCATCTGGCGTAGCCCGGGCCGGGTTTGTCGGACCTTCGCTGTAGCGTGCCCATGTCAGCTGGCCGGGCAAGGGGGTTGCACATGCTGCCGCGACGTTCTCAGTTCGGAGAGTACCCCGAGGAGCGGGACTCAGATCCGCTTGCGAGGGCTCTCCGCAGGCCAATGGGCAAGCCGTCCTTGCCGCCGGCCGCCCTCGATCATCTCCCGCGTGAACGTCAGCTCGGCCTGCTGTGGCGGCTGGCAGGACCGATGGCGGGATACCTCGACCGTGACGACGCCATCGAGTACGTGGCGCAGCTGTCGCCGACGCCGTGCACGCCGCCGAGCAGGCTGGCGGCGCGGATCACTTCGGGGGCAGCGGTGAGACTCCGTCCATCGGGACACGGCGAAGCTATACGGTCCCGGGAGGCAGTGCCCGGCAGCGACGGCCGTTACCATCTCCGGGTCGATGACGTGATCGTCTGCGGCGACGGGCAATCGCAGGGCGAGACGATACAGCACACGGACCTTTGCTGGTGGTGCGCAGACGGGAAAACCTACCGCGTCCAGGAATTCGCCACGGATGGCTCCGATCCGCTCGACCACGGAACCCGTGAAGTGTCGTGGCCTGTCACGCTCACCGGAGCAGCGAAGGACCCGGCGCTGGTGCCGCCACGTGAGCGGTGCCCGGTCTGCATCGGGCCGGATCAGTGGCCGCGGTTCCACGGCGGGAAGAAGGGGGATCTTGTCGTGGCGCTTGTCAGCGCCCTGGGCAGCGGGTGCCATGCATGCGGCGACGTCACCGGCTCGTTCATCGACCATGACCATTTCACCGGATACGTGCGCGGCTTGCTGTGCAAGGGGTGCAACCACATAGTGGACATGTGCCCGCACCCATCGGGCTGCGTATACGCCGGGTACCTCAATGATCCGCCTGCCTCGCCGCTGCGCCTGAAGTACCCCATGGACAGGACGCTGAAGGAGCGGCGGAAACGCATGGCCGCGCTCGGGATCTCGTCGTTCGATGAACTCTGGACGAGACGGAGGCAGCGCTAGAGCACCCGGCGTTTTCTGCCAGCAGACCAGGAGGCCCCGGACAATGTCAGACCTGACTGCGAAGATGCATGGCATGGCGAGCTTCAATATCGCGGCGCTGATACGCCAATTCGACAACAGCGCAGACACCACCGTCACGGGAAGCCTCAGCAGTCTTCTCGGCGAAATCATCTTGCTAGAGGCGCTGAGCCACTCACTCACGGCCGACGGGCATACGGTAAAAATGCTTCCCGGCCGGCCCATACGGGACGACACGGCGTTCGGCGCCACCTACCCACGGCCGCGTGTCCGGGACCTCGATGCCTGGCTCCTGCTGGATGACAGCCAACTCGTCGCGGTGGAATGCAAACACCGCACAGCAGCCTCGATAGACGGCGCCACGGTGCCCGACGAGCCGGAACAACTCACGGCCTACGCACGCCGACGGTGGACCACGCTGAAAACTGATCACATCGACACAGACGAATGGACGGACGACAACAAGGTCTACCTACCGCTGCGCCCGCCGGAAAGCCTCGATATGGCTGCTGCTGCCCGTGCCATGCCGCAGCTGCGGAGAGTCCTGGCGATCTGGAGACCGATCTCGTGTGACGGCATCAGCTTCAAGTCCGAGGCCACGTCAACATCCGTCAGCAACGACCAGCTCGTGCCAGCCACCGCCGAGGTATTCTCCGCGTCGCTCTACCTGCGATTCCTGCGCGACCGTGGCGAAACACGCCTGCCCTCGCGCCTGGGCCTGGCCGAGAAGTTGCTAAAGGCGGTCGACGAACTCACTGAGCCCTAGTGTTGGATCGTGGTGAAGGTGGCCACTCCCTCGCGTGCGAGCTGGTGCGCTGACAAGTTCACTGAGAAGATGATCTTGGGATGCCCCAGTGAATCGTGCTTCTCGCGGGCAGGACAGTCGCAGGACGTCACAATATGGTCGAGGAAGGTTACCCCGCGTCAATTTTTTACCACCTGATTTTGTCCGCGAGAACCGGGATCTGGGATCTGGCCCCAATTTCGTGATGACATCTGCCGCGCTTGGCGGGTTACCGGCGGGTTTGGCTGTGACGTGAAGGGACTCCTGGTAGTCCAGCGGTTGTCTAAGCCAGCCGTTCTTCCAGGAGTCCGTTGTGTCATTGTCGCAAGGCGACGTCTGCTTGTCATGCCCGGGTGCTGTTGAGCTGGGGATTCTCCTGCCGCACCTGGCCGGGGCAATCGTCGAGGAGGTCGCCGTGGCGGCCGGCCTGCTGCTCGTGAGGGCCAGGGCGCGTGCCCGCGAGGCAGCATGCCCAAAGTGCGAGACGGTGTCGGGCCGGGTCCACAGCCGCTACTCCAGGCGGCTGGCCGACGCCGCGATCGGCGGGCGCCAGGTGGAGATCGTGCTGGCCGTCCGGCGGTTCTTCTGCCCGGCTCCCGGCTGCCGGCGTAAGACGTTCGCCGAGCAGGTCGACGGGCTGACCGCCCGCTACTCGCGGAAGACCCCGCTGCTGGCCGGGGTGCTGGGGAGCATCGCGGTCGCGCTGGCGGGCCGGGCGGGATCGCGGCTGGCCGCGGGGCTAGGCGCTCCTGCGAGCCGGCAGGTCATGCTGCGGCTGGTCATGGCCACCCCGGACCCCGAAGCAGCGTCACCGCGGGTCCTCGGGGTCGATGACTTCGCGATCAGGCGCGGCCAGCACTACGGCACGCTGCTCATCGACTGCGAGACCGGCGCGCCGCTCGACCTCCTCCAAGGCCGCGACGCCCAGCCGCTCGCGGACTGGCTGACCGCGCACCCCGGCGTCGAGGTGATCTGCCGTGACCGCTCGGGCTCGTTCGCGGACGGAGCCAGGACCGGGGCGCCGGACGCGGTCCAGGTCGCCGACCGGTTCCACCTGTGGCAGAACCTCGCCAAGGCCGCCGAGAAGTGCGCCGCCGCCCACCGCTCCTGCCTGGCCGAGCCGGCGCCCCCGCCTGCCCCGGAAGAGCAGAGCCCGGTCCTGCCAGAACCTGAACGCACCGCGCAGCCTGACCCCACCGGGAAGTACGCGGAGCGCACCCGGCGGCACCATGCCCTGGTCCACGGGCTGCGCGCCGAAGGGCGGGGCCTGCGGGAGATCGCCCGCCACCTGGGCTGGGGCCTGCACACTGTCCAGCGCTACGCCCGCGCCGCAACCTGGCAGGAACTCGCCGACGGCCGCTGGCAGGGGCCCCGCCCCAGCAAGCTCGACCCGTTCAAGCACTACCTCGACCAGCACCCCGACGGCAGCCACGGCAGCATCCGGCGCCTGTTCGGCGAGATCCAGGCCCTCGGCTACGACGGCAGCTACCCCGTCGTCCGCGGCTACCTCGCCCGGCAGCGCCCCGCCCGGGAGCCGCTGCCGCCGGCCCCGCCCACGGTCCGCGACGTCACGAACTGGCTCTGCCGCCGCCCGGACACCCTGACCGAGGACGAGAAGCCCCGCCTCAAGGCGGTCCTGGACCGCTGCCCCGAGCTCCAGGCCGCCTCGGACCTGATCCGCGCGTTCGCCGCCATGATCACCGAGCTGACCGGCCAGGACCTGCCGCAGTGGATGGCTGCCGCCCGCGACGCCGGCCTGCCCGGCATCGCGTCGTTCGCCAAGGGCCTGGAGCAAGACCTCGACGCCGTCACCAGCGGTCTGACCATGAACTGGAACTCCGGCCCGGTCGAGGGCCGCGTCAACCACATCAAGATGATCAAGCGCCAGATGTTCGGCCGCGCCAGCCTGCCCCTGCTCCGCAAGCGCGTCCTGCTCACCGCTCAGCGATGACCGGTGCCAGGACTTTCACCAAATTGGGGCCAGATCCCAGTTCTCGCGAACGAAGCCAACCACCTGTGACTGAGCACCGAGTTTGGCATCTCGAATCGCTGCAACATGTCGGTTCCTGCGGGTTTGGGTACGAAGGTTGGCACGTGGTGGGCAAGGTGGTTGGCACCTGAGGCCACTTGGGCACGGAGGCTGTCACAGCGACCGCTGACGGTCTGGGTGCGATTGAGGCCACGTTTCGACGCTGCTGCTGTGCAGAGTCCAGCCAGCAAGCGAAATGTCAAACTCGATGCCCAAGTGCCAAACTCGCTGCTCAGTCACACCACCGTACTGAGAATCGGCCAGCTGACCGGCGGATGTACTGAGAATCGGCCACCTTCGCGGAGACCCAACACCTAGCGCGCGACACACTGAGACACATTTACTAACGCGGATTTCCATGCAGCGAATCGCGCCCTCCTCTGGTGGTGCGCTGGCCGCGGGTTTACAGGGTCTTATGACGATCTGGCCGTGGGAGTTAGCGGGGTCGCCTCTGGGCCGCGAGGACCGGCGGTGAGCAAGGCCGCGCCGTGCCGGGTCGTGGTGTCCGGTGACACGTAAGTCGGCCCGGTTCCAATTAATTCGGCCCGTCTGCTGATTTTGCCACTAGAGTTGTTGTTGACCCGTTCAACGTCGGCCGTGGCACCATCACTACTGCACTCGCATCCGCAGGCCCTCCCGGGCGGAAGAAGATCCACCGCGAGCCCGCAGCCCTCAACGGGCTGCACGGCCACATCGACGCGATGATCGGCGCAGACCCCAAGGTCGCGGCCGCCTCGCGCAGCGCCTCGCCGACGAGCACGTCGCCGCCGTCGCCTACCCGACCCTCCGCACCTACGTCACCAGGCGGAAGACGCCCGGCAAGACCAGCGAAGACCAACTGAGGTAACCCGCATGGCAGGCTTCACCACCCGCACTCTGCGCCGGCCGTCGGCACCGGTGCACGGAACTCTTTTCGTTCCCGTTACGGCTGAGGTCTCGGCGGCTGTCCTGCTGATCGGCGGATCTGGTGGCAGCGAGCCGTCCTACGTGGGCCGGGCGCTCGCCGGGAAGGGAGTCGCCGTCCTGTCGGTCGCGTACTTCGCCCGGCCGGGGCTGCCAGGCCAGCTTCGCGGCATCCGTCTTGAGTACTTCTTTTCCGCTCTGGAGATCTTGCAAGGCAAGCTGCCGTCGTCAGCCGCACCAATCGTCGTGCTCGGCATGTCCCGCGGAAGCGAAGCCGCCATGCTGACCGCCATCCACTCACCGGTTCCCGTCCGTGCAGTCGTGGTGACGGTCCCCGGGAACGTCGTGGCCGGAAGCCTGCCGCCGGGCGGCCCGGCGTGGCTCCTTGACGGCCAGCCCCTGCCGTACGCAGATCACTCCGGCCCAGATTGCGAGAACGCCGGCGCTCTGATCCCGGTCGAACTGGTGCCCGGGCCAGTTCTTCTCGTGGCCGCAGGGGCGGACCAGGTGTGGCCCTCGGCCGGCATGGCGAGAGCGCTGTCACAGCGCCTGCATGAGCACGGCGATCCGCACGGCCACACGGTCCTGGAATATCCCGCGGCCAGCCACTCCCTCGGCTACCTGCTCCCGCACCTGCCCACCGGACTGCTGCCGCCGGACATCACCGACACAACCGCGGACAAGGCGGCACGCGCAGACGCATGGCCCAAGGCCGTCACGTTCATCCGGCAACTGGTGCCGCGACCGGCAACGCCCCGGTTCTCGGAGGCCGCGCTGAAGGAACGTGGGAAGTCGAGGGGGGGCTGAGTGTCACCTGCTGACCCTCCGATCCCGTTCCGTCGGCTTCCTCCGAGAACATGTGGCCGCTACGCTGACGGATTGCCGTCACCTGCCGGGTGGCGCTCCAGGCGGTTCGGGGGGCGGCGGGCATGAGAGTCGGCATTATCGGGGGATCGATCGCCGGATGCGCGACAGCGGCGCTCCTGCATCGGGCCGGCCACGACGTAATCGTCTTCGAGCGGTCCGAGTCCGACCTGGTGAGCCGCGGTGCCGGGATCGTTGCGGCGACGGCCGCGTGGCAGGACATGATGCCGCACGGCCTGTTCGACGGGACCCTTCCCGCCTGCCGGGCCGGCTACTCCCGGTTCGTCACCCGGGCACCCGGGACCGGCCAGCAGCGATGGCTGGGCGACGTCCAGATGAGCTTCACGCTGTTCAACTGGGCTCATCTCTACCGGCACCTTCGGCGGCGCGTCCCTGACGAGCTGTACCGCAGTGACGCGGCCGTCGAGCGGATCGAAGCGACGCCTCACGGCACGACGCTGCATCTTCTCCCGGGCGGTTCACTGGACTTCGACCTGGTCGTGTGTGCCGACGGGTATCGCTCGCTGGGACGCGGGCTTATTGACCCCGGCGCCGCGCCTGTCTACCGGGGAATGGTGCTGTGGCGCGGGCTCCTGCCCGAGCGCGACATCCGCGTCGATGCCCTCGGCGGCTGCGATCTTCTGCGACCCCTGTACCAGGGGGGCCACGGGGTCGTGTACTACATCCCCGGATCCGGGCAGAGCACCGAACGGGGGAAACGCCTTCTCATGTGGGGCTACTACCTGCAGATTCCGGAGAGCGCCCTGGCCTCGGTGCTCGTCGACGATCAAGAGCGGCAGCAGTCCGGCTCGGTACCGTTCGGGAAGGTGCATCCGGAGGTCAGGGCGGGCTTGGAGTCCCGCCTTGCGGGCCTGCTGCCCCCGTTGCTGTTCGAGCTGGTGCAACAGAGCGGCAACTCCTCGATCCAGGCCATTTACTCCTATGTGGCCCGCAGCTACGCGCGCGATCGCCTGTGCCTGGTCGGCGATGCCGGTACGGTGTTCCCCCCGTTCACGGGGAGTGGCGTCCTGCGGGCGGTGGCCAATGCCACCTCATTGACGGACGCCCTCGCCGGCGCGTCGGCCGTGGATGATGCTCTCCGCCGATGGAGTGAGGCTCAGCTCCAGGTCGCTGCTCAGGTCATTCCGGTCGCTGAAGGCATCGAGCGGGGCTACGTGTTCGACATGCCAGACCTCGCCACCATGCCGGCCACGGCGACTAACGACTGGATGTCCGCAGCCTATCCCGGGCTCGCGGTCACTCTCCCCGGCGTGTGACGGGAAACGGCAGACGCCAAAGTCCTTCGCCGCGTAATTCTGGTAGGCGGGGTGGCGCAGGACGATCTTCTTGTGCGATACCTCGGATGGACAGTGCTCCGGCGGGCCTGTCGGACTCGGCATTCGGCGCACTGTTCCGCCTGCCCGCAGAAATGGTCCAACGGGTAAACGTTGCCGGTCGCGGCACGTGCCACATCAAAGTAAACGGACGGGTTCGCCCGGCCGGCAGGCTCAGCTTTATACCACCCGCCGGGCCGGAACCAATGACAAAACCACTCCCGGCGACCCGCCGGGCCAACTTCAATGACAGGCCGCAAGCCTGCCGTTTGACAACTAACAAAGCCCGCCCAGGTGGGAGGCGCCTCACCGGGCCGAGTTGCGTGTCACCGGACACGTGGTCATGTCCGAGTCGGCGGGGGTGCGACGACGAGTTCGGTAGCGGGATCGAAGGAGATCTCCGGGGTGCCGCAGATGATGAGGCCGGCACGTTCCCAGGGCCGCTGGCCGGCCACGAACGGCATCTCCTCGGCCATCCAGTCGCGGTAGTGCCGCGCGGTCAGCGGCCCGCCTGGCTGCCCCACGCGGGCCAGGCTGCGGCGCTCGGCTTCCCGCTCGTCGGACTGGACCCAGATCGCTGCGTCGACAAGGCGGGCGGTTTCGCGGCGGGCCGCCCCGACGCCCTCGATGATGAGCAGGGGGCAGCCGGCTGGGACCTCGATCGCTCCCGGGCGCTGGCGCTGGTCCCACTGGGGAGGGCGGAAGGTCACCGGCTGCCCGGCGCGCGCGGGAAGCAAGACGCCGTCGATCAGCAGGTCGGCCCACCCGAACCGGGAGTGCCACCAGGCGATGTCGTCGGTATGCACGACAGCTGATCCCGCTACGACGTCCCGCAGCCGTCCGGCCAGGGTGGTCTTGCCGCTGGAGCTGCGCCCGTCCACGGCAAGCACGACAGGACGGTGACCGGCGCCCGTGCCCTGGCCGGGCTGCATCACGGTGGCGGCGGCAACGGTCAGCAGCTCAGCGCGCCACGGCCCGGCTTCGGGTTCATCAGGGGCAAGCTGCAGCGCCATGGTGATGAGTCCTAGCTGAACTGGAAGCGGAGACGGCGGTTTTGCCACCACGGGACGGTGGTGTCGGCGCGCAGGTCGGACTGGCGCAGGACGGGTGAGTAGGCGCGCCGGCTGAGGATGACGGTGATGGTGTCGCGATCGGTGGTGATGGTTCCGGCGGTGTCGAGGAAGCGCCGCTGGAGGGTGTCGGGGGTGGCGGTGGCGTAGCCGGGGCCGAGCCGGGTGCGGAACGCGGCGAGCAGGGCCTGGGCCAGGACGCACAAGACGACGTCGAGGTCGACATTGAGGTTGACGGTGGAGGACAGGGCGTCAGCGCAGAATGCGCCGATGATCTCGGCGAGGCGCTGCCCGGTGGTCATCCGGCGGGCGTACTGGCTGATCAGCGCCCTGGTGGTGATGCTGGTGTCGTTGGTGATGATGACGGTGGGGGCGTCGCGGCCCAGTCCGGTGACGATGAGCTGGCGGACCGTGCCGGGGTAGCTGGTCAGCGTCACGGCGGGGTCCTCGTGGACGCGGGGCCGGTTGTAGGGTCCGGGCCGGTCCAGCGTGATGGTCTTGTAGTCCGTGCTGGTCAGGCTGTTGATGCGGTTCATCAGGGAGGCGGAGCGCATGCGCAGGGTGGCGAACTTGACGCCGCGGGCGTCGAGCTCGCCGAGGATGGCCTGGGTGGTGACCTTCTGGTCCATGATCAGCATCTTCGGGTCAGATCCGGAGACAGCCTTCCAGTGGTCGCAGAACGCGATGGCTTCCCGGTTCTGGGTGGCCTTGGAGATGTCGGCGTTGGCGTAGACCAGGTTGCAGTTGCCGGTGTCCTGGGCGAAGAAGGTCAGCACCGAGCGGGCCCGCTGGGACCGGGACGGGACGTAGTGCTTTTCCAGCAGCGGGTCCTGGCCCCAGTGCATGATGGCGTGGAAGTCCAGGTCGAAGATCGCCTCGGTGGCGGTGGCCAGCCCGGCGCTGATCATCTTGGCGTCCAGGGCGGCCAGGAGCCGCTGCTGGTGGTCGTGGGCGAGCCGGTAGGAGTAGTCGGTGAGCGCGGATTTCTTCGGCAGGACGGCCAGCCCGGCGAACAGGGCGCTGGCCGGGTCGGTAAGCAGGTCATCGGCGTGGGAGACCCGGCGGGTGCCGGTCAGCTTCAGCGCGAGCAGGGACAGCAGCCATGACACTGCCGGGATGATCGAGGTGCCCGGATACCCGGCCTTGCTGGTCAGGGCGGGCAGGTCCAGGGCTACCAGGTCCGGGACGGCCAGCAGCAGCCCGGCCAGCCGGGTTTCGGCGCGGGCGGGGAAGGAGGCGAAGTCGATGACCGCGGCCCGGGGCAGCTGGGTGTCCCGGCCGGCGGTGGCCGGGCTGGCGCTGGCCTCGGGCGCGGGGCCGCGGAGCAGCCGGCCGAAGCCCTCCTCGGCGAGGATCTGCCCGACCCGGTGCGGTTGAGCGGGGTTCCCTCGGCGCGCAGCCGGGCGCTGATCTCGTGCACCGACAGGCCCGCCCGGCGCAGCTCGAGCACCCGGGCGCGGGCGCGGTCCTTGGCCGGGGCGGTCTTGGGGCCAGGCCGGCCAGGCGGGGCGAACAGCTCCAGCTCCCCGGTGCGGAAGTCGCGCAGCAAGCTGGCCATGCTGGAGCGGGTATAGCCGGCCCGGGCGCCGGCCTGGGCGACGGTCAGGCCCTCGGTGAAGTAGGCGCGCAGCGCCTCATACCGCCGCTGGTTCGGGTGCCGGGGGACAGTGAAGTACTCCGCGCCGGGGGCCGGATTCGCTGCCACGTGCCCGGTCTACCAGAACCGCCCCGCGGACGGCCGCAGGCCCGGACACGGCATGTCAGCCCCGTATCAGCCCGATCGTCCTGGTCAGCCGGCTAGGAACGGGACGATCAGGTCGATACCTCTCAGGTAACTGATTCATAACACTTCTGGCTGATCCGTACATAAGACAGTGATATCAACCGCCGGATGCTGTCCCAGCAGGAACCCAGGAAGTCGCACGTTCGCAGGTCAGCACCGGGCGAGCGTCACCGTCCTCGCTCCAGGACGGCCGCGATGGAGGCTCAATTATCGAGCACGGAAGTCCGCGCTAATGGGCCGGAATCACTGGGACAGAGCAGACTTATCGGAGACGGGACAGTCGGCATTCGCCTGCGGGGCCTGTGCCGGGGTTTTGATGGCCAGCGGGTGGGGTTCTCCGGTGAGGGCGGCGAGGGCGGTGGCTACCTCGGGCAGGCCGGCCCGGACGTAGGTGGCCATGGCGCCCATGGAGCGTGATCCTCTCCCGTTGTCCTCGTGGCCGGCGTAGGCTTCGGCGACGGCGAAGCCGAAGTTGCGTTCTACCCAGGTCAGGGTTGTGTGCCTGATCCAGTACATGCTGACCTGGAGGGTCTCGACCCAGGCGAGGTGCTCGCCGAGGCGCCGCCACAGATGCTCGTAGCGCTTCTTGGTGATCGGCCTGCCGTTGGCGTAGCGGAGCAGGCGCTGGCCGTTGCCGAGTCCGCCCCGGCTCTCGGCGTGGGCGAGGAGGTGGCTCATCAGTGTCGGTGATACGGGCTGCCAGCGTACTGTCTCGCCTTTCTCGTACAGCCGGATCAGGCACTGCTCCGGGTCCAGGTCGTGTGGCGTGAGCGCCAGAGCGCCGCCGCGGCGGCATGCGGTTTCCATGTGCAGCCGCAGCAGGAGCGCGTCCAGGGCTGGGTCGTTGCCGGTCGTGGCCGCGACCCGGCACAGTTCACCGAGTCGGCTATCGGGCAGTGCCATGCGGGCGCTGCGGAGCCTACGTGGCTTCGCTGCCCGTGCGGCCGGGTTCTCGGCCTGCGTGAGGATGCCGTCGGCGACCAGGTAGCCGTACATGCACCGCAGCGCGCCGATCAGGTGCTCGGCGGCGCCGCGTCCTCCGCGGGCGTTCCTGCGCTGCACGGCGCCTTCCCGGACTTGCTCGGCGAGCTGGCTGATCTCCAGCGCGGTGGGCTCGTTGACGTGCCTGTGTCCCCATTCCCGGACTACTTTGGCCCAGTACGGGCCGTAGACGCGCCGGGTTCCCGTGGTGACCGCTCGCTCCACGAGCGGTATGTAGTCGGCGATCAGCGGGACCTCGGCCCTGGCCGGGGCTGCCATCAGGTCGGCGGGCTTGACTCCTAGCTTTCCGAGGAGAAGGCGGGCTGTGTCCAGGTCACTCCACCCGGTGCCGTGCTCGCTGGTGCCGGTCATGGCTGCGGGAACTCGTCCGCCGCGATCTGGGCGTAGAAGGAGACGAGCATGTCTTCCATGATCTGCATCGTGTGCGTGATCACGATGCGGTACTCGGGGGCCGCGGCGAGGAGCAGCTCGTCGCCGG
>Ga0302184_10001019_pt1 | contig 18295 bp, 18 predicted proteins | sample I_Palsa_N3_3_FD_200233 | JGI IMG/M metagenome (GOLD analysis project Ga0302184, IMG submission 200233) | Peat permafrost microbial communities from Stordalen Mire near Abisko, Sweden - I_Palsa_N3_3 | ecosystem: Environmental > Terrestrial > Soil > Palsa > Peat permafrost | place: Sweden...
GGATTCATGACCACAACCCACGGCCACAGCGCGGCCAGCGTGGTGCCGCAGTTCGCCCGGGCCGGTTCGCTGCTTGAGGGCCTTGCCGCCCAGGACTTCGCTCAGCTCGGCGGCGCGCTCGCCGCCGCGGCCCGGCTCCGCGCCCTGCTGCCCCCCGGTCTGCGGGAGTGGACCGGCGCTCAGGAGATCGCCGACCAGTTCGCGCTCTGGTTCGGCGACACTCAGGACTTTGACCTCGTCGAGGCCACCGTCGGCGAGGTCGGCGGCCGGCTGCACCTGCACTGGCGGCTGCGGCTGCGCGCAGAGCGGCTCGGCACCGGCTGGTTCACCGTCGAGCAGCAGGCCTACGCCGACACTGACGACGGCGGCCGCATCGCCCAGCTCGACCTGCTCTGCACCGGCTACCGGCCCGAGGGCGACGATGACTGACACCCTGGCCACCTGGGGCGGCTGGGAGCCGGCGATCCGCGATGACCCGTTCGGCCTGTTCGCCGAGGCCCGCGCCCGCTGCCCGGCGCAGCGGGTACGCCTCGCCGGCGGTCACCCGGCCTGGGTCGTCCTCGGCTACGACGCAGCCCGCCAGGCGCTGGCCGACCCCAGCATCTCCAAGGACATGCTCGCCGCGCTCAAAGACAATGGCGATGTCGTGGCCGAGGGCCTGCCGGGGCCGGAGTTCTCCCGGCACATGCTCAACGTCGACCCGCCCGACCACACCCGGCTGCGGCGGCTGGTGTCCCGGGCGTTCGTGCCATCCCGGGTCGCCGCACTCGAGCAGGCTGTGCGGGACATTGCGGACGCCCTCCTCGATGAGCTCGACGACGCCGGTCCGGGTGCCACGGTCGATCTGGTCCAGGGATACGCCCATCCGCTGCCTTTCAGAGTGATCGGGGAGTTGCTGGGCATCCCCCCGGCCGACCGCCTGGACCTGCACGCCCGGTTCCAGGTGCTGCTGACCGGATGGGCGGGCGAGCCGCCAGCCGAGGCGGTCGAGGCATCCGACAAGATCGTGGCCTACCTGCGCGAGCTCGTCGACACCAAGCGGCGAAACCCGGCCGAGGACCTGGTCAGCGTGCTGGTCGCCGCGAGCGATGACGGGCTCACCACTCAGGAGTTGCTATCGACCCTGTTTCAGCTCGTCGTGGCCGGCCACGACACCACGGCCAGTCTCATCGGCAATGGGGTGGTGGCCCTGCTTGATCATCCTGACCAGCTGCAGGCGCTGCTGGCCGACCTTCGGCAGCTTCCCGCCGCGATAGACGAGCTCATCCGGTACACCGCCCCGGTCCCCCATGCCACGTTCCGGGTGACGGCCGAGCCGGTGACCGTCGACGGCGTGGCAATCCCCGCGCACGAACAGGTACTGGTGTGCCTTGGCTCGGCCAACCGCGACCCGGGCCGCTTCCCCGCCCCCGACGTCCTCGACATCGGCCGCAACAACGGATCGAACCTCGGGTTCGGACACGGCGCGCATTACTGCCTCGGCGCGCCCCTCGCCCGGCTAGAAGCCCGGGTCGCCTTCGAGGCCTTGCTCGGGCGTCACCCCGGCCTGAGGCTCGCCGGCGACCGCGACACCCTCGCCTGGGCGCACGGCGACGGCCTCGTGCTGCGCGGCCTCGTCTCGCTCCCCATAGTCCTCGGTCCGGCCCGGCACCGGGCTGAATGACCATCCCATCGCGCCGAGATCAAGTCCGAATCAAAGGAGACACCGATGACCATCACCGACCGTCCCGTCGACAACGGCGTGAACGTCCAGGCCCTGCTCGATGCCCGCAACGCGCTGTCGGCCGCACCGGAAGCAGCGCAGTTCACCTGGCGGGCCAGCTGCACCTGGCGCAACGGCACCCACAGCCACTCCACCGTGGCCAGCTTTGCCGGCCTCGGCGCCGAGCAGCAGCACCGCACAACATATGGCTTCGACACCGACCATCCCGAGTGCTTCGCGTCTGAGGATAACGGCGCCACGCCGGTGGAGTTCGTCCTGGTCGGCCTTGCCGGGTGCCTGACCGCAGGCGTCGCCGCGGTCGCCCAGCACCGGGGCATCCAGCTCCGCTCGGTCACCGCCACGATCGACGGCGCGATGAACATCCTGGGCATCCTCGGCGCCGACCCTGACGTGCGCAACGGATTCGAAGCGATCACCGTCCGGTTTGCCATCGACGCCGATGCCTCCCGTGACGAGCTTGAGGCGCTGATTGCCCAGTCGCAGAAGCGCTCGGCGGTCTTCGACGTCGTGGCTAACCCGACGAACGTGCTCGTCGAGCTGGCCTGAGCCTGACGACCACGGTCCAGCCACCCGCATGATGCAGACCACGGCAGTAGTCATCGGCGCCGGCCACGCTGGCCTGGCCATGAGCCGCCGCCTCACCGAACGCTCCGTCGACCACGTCGTCCTCGAGCGCGGTGCGGTGGCGAATTCGTGGCGGAGCCAGCGCTGGCCCAGCCTGCGGCTCCTCACCCCCAACTGGCTCACCCGGCTGCCCGGCTACGACTACGCCGGGGATGACCCCGGCGGCTACATGCCCGCCGCCGGCGTCGTGGCCACTCTCACCCGCTACGCCCGCCTCGCCGCCGCACCGGTGCGCACCGGTGCGACGGTGCACACGGTGCGCACCACACCGGGAGGCTTCGAGATCCAGGCCAACGACGAAATGCTTCACGCCCGGGCCGTGGTGCTCGCAACCGGGGCGTGCGCCCGGCCAGCGATCCCAGCCGTCACCGGCGCCGTCCCCCGGCCGATTACGACGCTCACCCCGCTCACCTACCATGATCCCGGCCAGCTCCCCGACGGCGGCGTGCTCGTCGTCGGAGCGTCAGCCACCGGCGTCCAGCTCGCCGGCGAGATCCACCGATCCGGGCGCCCGGTGACCCTGGCCGTCGGCGAACACGTCCGGCTGCCCCGCCGCTACCGCGGCCGCGACATCTTCTGGTGGCTGGAAGCCACCGGAGTGCTGGGCGAACGCTACGACCAGATCGATGACCTCACCCGGGCCCGCCACCTGCCCTCGCCGCAACTCACCGGGACCCCCGAGCCAGCCGCCACCGACCTCAACACGCTCACCGCGCAGGGGATCCGCATCGTCGGCCGCCTCGGCCGCATTACCGGCGGGGTCGCCCAGTTCTCCGGGTCGCTCCGCAACACCTGCACCCTCGCCGACCTGAAGATGAACCGTTTCCTCGCCAGAGCCGACAACTGGGCAAATGCGCACGGCCTGGACGACGAACTCCCGCCAGCGCACCGCTTCGCACCCACGCAGGTCGATCCCCGCACTCCCCTGGACCTGGACCTGACCAGCGGAGAGATCACCACGCTGCTGTGGGCGACAGGCTTCCGGCCCGACCACTCCTGGCTGGACATCCCCGTCCGTGACCACGCCGGCCACATCCGCCACGACGGCGGGGTGGTCACCAGCGCCCCCGGACTCTACCTCCTCGGCATGCCGGTACTCCGCACCCGCGCCTCCACCTACATCCACGGCGCAGTCACGGACTCCGAAGCCGTCGGCGCCCACCTGCACTCCTTCCTCAGCAGCCAGCTCCGATGACAACCCGCTGGGATGCCGCGCAGGCATCGGTACTTGATCTTCCAATCGTGGAAACCGACGGGCTGCCGCAAGGGCCTTCATGGCCGACGGATACGAATAGGCTGCCCAAATCATGGGCTGCCCGAACGAGACCGAACTCCGAGACAGCCCAGTTATCCGAACGCCGCCGCATGCCACAGACCTGCTGGACGCATAACCAGATGATCTGCGTACGCTCACTGCGGTGATTGGCACGCCGGCGCAGCGCGCCGAGTCGGCAGGCACCTGTGCGGGTTCCGCGTGCCGTTGTCGCGCTACTTTCCGTACTCGAGGTCAGCCAGGTCCACGGAGCCGGTACCGCGTGTCAACGGCCATGCGGAAATCAGTGCTGATGGCCAGGTGAGCTCCTGGCTGACGGTCACCGGTTTTCCCGGCTCAGCGCGGCGGGGCGGGTAGCTCAGCCTGGAGTGACGTGTCTGGTTTCGTAGGCGATCATCACTAGCTGGGCGCGGTCGTGTGCGCCCAGTTTCATCAGCAGCCGGCTGACGTGAGTCTTGGCCGTAGCCGCCGAGATATGCAGGCGCTCGCCGATCTCGGCGTTTGACCAGCCGCCGGCGACCTCGGTCAGGACCTCTCGCTCGCGTACGGACAGGGAGTCGAGCAGGGCGGGTGAGGTGCGTGCTTCGGGGTCGGGGGCGATCGGCGAATTCACGGACTGGTCCGAGTGCCAGGTTGATGATGGTCGCCTGCACGCGCTTGCCGAGTTCCGTGACCAGGTCGCGCTGTTCCTCCGTCAGGTCGTCCCAGCGGGGAACTGGAACTGGATGGCGAGAGCATCATCGCCTCGCTGCACCTGCTCCAGGACGAGCCGCAGCCGTAGCCCGAAGCGCGCGTCATTGGCGACATCGTCCGTGAGCCCGTGGTGGAACTCGGCAATGAAGCGCTTGAGATCGGCAGGCAGCCCGTCGCGAAGCCTGAGTAGCGCGTCGGTGCCCTGTTTGGTGAAACTGCCGACGAAGACGGGGAAACGGAGCACGGGCGCTAGCGAGCAGCCGTCGCCGAAGGCGGACGTCAACTCCTCCTCGAAGTTGAGGAGGAGCGCTTGGGTATGACCGCTCACAGCCGACACCGGGCTCCATGGTCTTCCTGAGGCCTTCTCCTGCCTGGGACGGGCCGTCTCCGGGCCGGCCGCTGGGCCCGGAGGTATCATATGAGCGTGACCAGTCGAGAGCTTTCCGCGGCAGCCGCCCTGGCGTCCGTGCGCGCCGAAAGGCTGGAGCCCGAGCCAGCTGTCGTGGAACTGCTCACCCGGTGGGGCCGCGGCGAGGTCAGCGACGCACAGTTCGCGCCGCCCGCGAAGAGCTAGCCGCCCGCGGCACTCTGGCGCGGATCCCGGTCATGTCCTGACGCCGCCGCGACCTGGCGGCGGCTGCCAGAGTTAGGCTCATGGCCTCGTCAGATCCTTACGTCTATCCCGGAACTGAGACTCTCCGGAACAACTTTGACATCCGCGACACTGCCCGCATCCAGGTCGTCGAGGCCAGCCTCACCGCGATGGCACTAGCCCAGCTCGGCGCCGAGGGACTGCCGGGCGGCTACGACATCGCCCACCTGCGGGCGTTTCACCGGGCGATCTTCGCCGACGTGTACCCCTGGGCCAGGCAGATCCGCACCGTGCAGATCTCCCGGCTGGTGCCGTTCGCCCGGCCCGAGAACATCGAGCCGTATCTCAGCGGCCGGCTGCGGGAGCTGGCGGCCGAGAGCTACCTGCGCGGGCTGCCCCGAGGTCAGTTCATCGCGCGCCTGGCCTACTACCTCGGCGAGGTCAACGCCGTGCACCCGTTCCGCGAAGGCAACGGGCGAACGCAACGAGCCTTCTTCGGCCAGCTTGCCCGCGACGCCGGCCACCGGATCAGATGGGACCGGCTCGACGCAGCCCGCAACGCCGAGGCTTCCAGGGCCAGCCTCAGCGGCAACGACTCGGCGCTCCGCGCGCTGCTGGCGGACCTCGTTGAGGACCTGCGAGATGAGTGAGGGACTCCCGGCGCATTGCCAGCCGCCGCCGGTCGCCTGTGCCGACGGCGGCCACCCCGACGGCCAGCGACCAGAAACCGGCCGACGACAGCCCCGGGCGACCGGCTCGGCCCGGCCGGTGAGACGATGTCTGACCGTAGCCGTCACAGCGAGGGAGCACAGGGTATGCCAATGGATGAGGATGCTGCCCGGCTGGCCAAGGACAAGAACCTGGCCACCGTCGTGACCCTGATGCCCAGCGGACAACCCCAGGCCCTGCTCACCTGGGTCGACCACGACGGCGAGCACATCCTGATCAATACCGAGCCGCAGCGCCAGCGGGCCAGGAACATTCGCCGCGACCCGCGCATCACCGTCCTCATCCACGCCGCCGATGACCCCTGGGACTGGGCCGAGATCCGCGGGCACGTCACCGACACCATCGACGGCCCCAAAGCCCGCGAGCACATCGACGAACTGTCCCGCAAATACGTCGGCACCGACTACCGCAACCCCATCGGCCCCGACGGCCGCATCATCCTGGTCATCACCACCGACAAGGTCAACACCCCCAAGACACTCGGCCGCCGGTAACTCTCCGGCATCACGCCAGCGCCGCGAGCTTCCAGGACAGGCCGCAGGTAACTGACCAGACCGCCTGCGGCCGCCTTCACAGCGCCGTCCGTGCGAATGGTGCTCTTCGTGCGTATCCATGCCTCGCCAGTTCTATCCGCCCAGAACTCGCTCACCTTCCGCCCACTGTCACGGAGCGTAGGCGCTCGCCCTGGTCTATCGCACAGATCGCCGCTTCGGCATTCATGCGCGCGACGGCCCTCGTGCGCCGTGGCTAGCGCCGATCACCCTATTCGGTGCGCCCAGGTGAATCTCGATCTGGGCTTCCCCGGCAAACCGGGCACCTCACTCCCCTAGAAGGGGGACGGCACGGTCAGCCATGATGTTCAAGATGACAGCCACACCACAACGGCCTGGCGGCGGAACTGGACGGCAGTTCGGCTGGCAGGACATGTTCGTCGGCCCGGATGCCGACCCGCGGGGGATCGGCGGCGTTTTCGTCCATCACGGTGACGAGCGCACCGTGCTCGCCGGGTACCTGCACGACTACCGGCTCACCTTGGAGCTCAAGTGCGGGGGCCTGGACGCCGATGCCATGGCCCGCCGTACGGTCGAGCCGTCCGACCTTTCGCTGCTCGGCCTGGTGCGTCACCTCTCCGACGCCGAGCGGTACTGGTTCCGCCAGGTGATGGCTGGCGAGGATGCTCCGGCTCGCTACCGGCAGGGCGCCGGCGACGACCACGACCGGGCCTTCAGCGACGCCGTGGCCGATCCGGCCGCGGTCGCGCTGGCCTGGGAGAACTGGAGGGCCGAGGTCGCTTTCGCCGAGCATTTCACCGGCGAGGCTAGCGACCTGGGCCTCACCAGGCCCTACACCGGCCGCGGCGGGCACCAGGGCCAGGTGTCACTGCGGGAGGTGCTGGTCCACATGATCGAGGAGTACGCCCGCCACATCGGCCACGCCGACCTGTTGCGGGAGCGCATCGACGGCAGGGTGGGGTTGTGACCGTGCTAGGTCACCTGCCGGGCCACCCGAGTCTGCTTGCAGGGTCAGTGTGACGGCATTTGAAGGTTCGGCGGATCTGCGTCCATGGTTACCCGCAGGGTTATGTCGTGCCCAGCGGCCGCCTTCAGCGAGCTGAGCAGGAAGGTGAAACCGGCGGCGGACTCGACTGGACGGCACGGAACGTCCAGTTCGGCCGCGCTAATCCGGCGGAGCTTTCACTCCCGATTACCGCGCCGAACGGCGGTTATCTAAAGCGTTTCGGAATCATGCCTGGTCAGAGGGCGTTTTTGCGGCGTGGATATGTCGCTGCGGCGGCTGCGGGGAGGGGTTGGTGTCATCCGGCGGTTGGTTGCTGGCGGGCTGTATCCGCTGGAGGCCGAGCTGGCGGGCGATCTGGTCGCGCAGCGAGCGGTTCTCGGCTCGCAGCCGGGTGATCTCTGCGCGGGCGGTGTCGAGCCGCTGGCGCAGCGAGTCGGTGCTGGCGCGTTGCGGGGCAAGCGCGGCCGCTGGTGCGTGCTGGTGGCGCAGCTGGCTGATGAGGTCCCGGATCTGGGCCTGGCGGTAGAGCCAGCTTCGGGAGACGCCGGCTGAGTGCGCGACCGCGGTGTAGTTGATGGCTGTTCCCTCGCGCTGGAGCTGCTCGATGGCGTGGCGGGCTGCGGCGAGGGCTGCCTGGTGGCGCCGGGCGTTGGCGTGGGCGAGGAATGCGGAGTTGTCAGCGCGAGTCATCGCCGGGACCGTCTTTGCCGTGTGCTTCAAGGGCGGGGATGATCTGGTCCAGGCTGGCCTGGACGCGGCGCAGGTTCTCGCCGAGGCGCTGCTGGCCCTTGGCGTCGGCCTGGGCGATCAGACGGCGGTTGGTTGCGGCCTGCCGCCGGTGGATCTGCAGGAACACGGGCGTGGTCTGGAAGTCCGGGCAGGTGAGGCAGGCATTCGGGTGGGGGCAGTCTTGCTGAGCCGGGCGGGCGCAGTAGCCGTTGGGAAGGCTGTCCCGGACTCGGTTGAGGTTGTGCTTGACCCACTCGGCCGAGGCGGTGGGGGCGCCAGGGTCGTAGCTGATCCGCTCGCCGCTGATGTTCACCCGCTGGGACTGGTAGCGGTCGAATGCCTCCCGGATGGTGGCGTCGTGGACTTTGGCGTAGTGGCCGGTCATGCCCGGGCTGGCATGCCCGAGGAGCTTTTGCACCACATGCTGGGGGACGCCGGAGTTGATCAGGCGCGTGCCGTAGGTGTGCCGGAACTGGTGACCGGTCACCGTGACCGGCTGTCCGGCCTGGTCACGCAGGCCGATGATGCGCTGCCAGTGTTCGAGCTGCTGGCTGAAGGTGCGGTGTGAGTAGGGCTTGCGGCCGTCGTCGTTGCCGGCCATGCCGGGGAACAGCCAGGGGCTGCCCGCTGGCCGGCGCTGGCGCACGTAGTCCTGCTGGGCGCCGATCGCCGCCGCGGCCTTGGCGCTGAGCGGGATGAGCTGTTCGGCCCGGACCTTGGTGGCCTCGAACCGCAGGCACGGCCAGCCGCTGCTGTCGGCGAGCACCGGGCTGAACGGGAGGTTGCACGCGTCCCCGCCGCGCAGCCCGGTCTCGATCATGACCACGACGAGGTTGCGGGTGGTGGCGTGCGGGATCTTCGCGCGGGCCTCATCGGATTCGAGCTGTGCCATCACGAACTCGGGGATGAACCGGGCGATCTCGTCGTGGTGGAAGGGGAGTTCCTCGACGTAGATGGTCGCGCTGGCAGCAAGACCGGGGAGCCAGCCGTGACGGTGGCAGGCCTCGAAGAACACCCGGATCATCGACAGGGACAGCGCCCGGGCGGCCGCCGAGTATCCCTCGGTGAGCAGCCAGGACAGGTAGTCCTCCAGGACCGGCCTGGTGATCACGCTCGGGTCGCTCACCTGCGGATGACAGGCGGCAAGGAACCGGGAGAACCGGGTGAGCGCCAGTGCCCCGCAACCAATGGTGGTGAATGCGCACCCGGTTGCCAGGCGGAACCGGGACCAGCGCTTGACCGGGTCGCGGAGCCACGGCTGGCTGATCTGGTCGAAGCGCGCTGTGGCGCGTCCGCGCCGGGCCGGGATGCCCAGGCGCCTGGCATTCCAGCGGTCCGAGGCCCATTCGCCATCGAGGGCCGCCGCCTCGCCGGCGACGACCTTGAGCCGCGGCCTGTCCGGGCGGGCAGGCACCGGGCTGCTCACCGGTCCTCCTCCTTGTGCCACACTCCGGCCCTGGTCAGTGCCTCCCGGATGTCGGCCGCGCCGAGATGGTCATAGGTCTGGCTGGTGGTCGCCGGGGAGCGGTGGGTGAGCAGCCGCGCGACCACCTCGATCGGCACGCCCTGGCGGACCATGTCGGTCGCGTGGCTGTGACGGAGCATGTGGGCGGTGAAGCCGATCCCGGTGCGGGCCGCGATCCGGCCGATCAGCTGGTGCACCGCCGGGTAGGTCATGGCCGCGCCGACGTGGCCGCCGAACAGGTTCACGAACACGTAGTCGGAGTCTTCTCTGAACTATGAAATGATCAAGGAATCCGGGGTACTGGTCGCTGCGATGCTGGGCAGGACAGGGATGCCCAGGTTGACGGCAGTGGCCGGGTGAGCCTGCTCGCCGAGCTGGGTGAGTTTCTGCTGTGCTCCGGCGAGGCTGACCTTGAGTCCCTCGACTTCGCCGAGCCAGCCCTCGTGCTGGGCCTCGTCGATGCGGGCGAGCAGATTGTCGCGGATTTCGGTGATGCGGTGACGCTGGGCTGGATCGGGCCGAAGGAGGCTGCATCTCAGGCAGCTGTGCTCGTGAATGCAGTTGCTCGCATAGGCTCTGCCGCAGGTTCCGAGTGCGACGCGCCGTCGTTCGAAGTGACCGAGGAACTCCTCCCATTCCTCGTCGGTGGGTTGCCGGTATTCCCCGGACGGGCGCAGGGCGCGGCGGCGGGCGATGAACGCGCGGTGGCCGTTGATGACTTCTTCGGGGTAGACGGCTTTGTAATGCATCGTGGTGTTTATGTCTTTGTGCCCGACTACGAGCTGGGCGATGTGCGGGGGCATTCCGTTCATCACGGCATCGGTGATGAAGAGCCTGCGCAGGTCGTGCGGGCGGAACACGAGGGGCTGCCCGCTGGCGTCGGTGATCCCGGATTGGGTGAGAGCGCCTTTGAGCATGTCCCGGATGGCAGCTTCGGTGATCGGCCGGTTCTCCACCCGCAAGCGCCGCTGGAACAGTAGCGGCCATGGCGGGTTCCAGACGCGTTCGTGCCTGTCGTAGTCGACCACGAGCGGCACCGCTCCGCTGCTGTCACGGATCCGGGACACGATCATGCTGAGCACGTCGGCCAGTTCCGGGGAGATGACCAGCAGGCGCTCGGTGTCGGTCTTTGACGGGGCGATGTGCAGGAGCGGGATGAGCTCTCGGGTAGAGGGCAGCGTGTACTGGACGAAGCTGTGGTGGCTTAGTTCTGTCAGTTCTTCAATCCGCAAGCCGGTGGCGCGGAGGACTTCCACGGCGGCCCAGGTCCAGAACCCTCGGTGTTCTTCGAGGGTGAGGTCCCGGCGTTGTCCTGTTTGGGGGTCGGCGGCCCAGATCCGGGCGCCGGCGTGCCGGGTCACGGCCAGGCGGCGCAGCCGCTGGCCTGCGGTGGTGAATTCCTGGCCGGGGCCGGCGCGCTGGGCTGCTGCCAGCCGCTCGGCGGTTTCCCTGCGTGCCCGCCCGACGGTCGTGACCAGGATGGGCAGGATCGGCATCTGCTCGCGGGTCCGCTGGTCCATCCGCGATTTGCGGTGCTGGCGTTCTTTGACGTGTGACGCTTCCTGGAGCCGGATCGGGCAGGGGACCGCCCACGGTCCCCACCGGGCTGGGTCTTCGGTGGCCCAGTGCGCGATGTCCAGGTAAAAGGCGCGCACGATGGTCATGCAGTTCAGCGCGCCGGCCCGGGGCCTGGCGCCGCGGCTGGTGGTGACGACCTGGATCCGCTGTTTCCATGCGGTGGTGACCGCGGGGGTGAGCCGGATGTCGTCGATGCCGGGGTGGTGCAGCTCGAGGTCTTTCCAGAACAGGCGCCCGAGCTGGTAGGCGAGCTGGCGCAAGGTGCTGTGGTCGAGCCCGACCTGGCGTTCGCGCAGGTAATCCACCAGCAGGTCGCGGACCGGCCGGCAGGCGATGTCGTAGCGGTCGATGAGCTGCTCGACCGGCAGCTGGCCGTGGGTCCGGAACATGCGGACGGTGGCGGGGGCGTCTGCCGGGAACACCTCCAGCGCGTGAAGGGCCTGGTAGAAGCTCAGGTTGTTGCGCCTGCGCCGGTTGCCGACTCCCTTCTCGGAGATGAGCTCCAGCAGCTCAAGGCAGTCGCCGGCCGTGATGTCGCGGACAAGCCCGCCTTTGGCGGCCATGATCGCGGCGATCCGGCAGAGGACCTCCATCCTGGTCATCGGCTCGGCCTGGTCCCTGGACCGTTCCGTGCCCGCGTCGATCAGCGTGCTCAGCTGGGCGAAGCCGCCGGGATCACGGGCGCCGGCCATTTCCGCGGCCAGGTACCGGACCGTGGCGGGGATGCTAAGCCATTCCAGCGAAGGACGGATCACATCGCCGCAGATCAAGGTCCGCAGGGCGCTGCCGAGGTGGAGATAGGAGTCCTCGGCGAACCCGATTCCCCTGGATCGGATCCAGTCCATCACCAGTCCTCGCCAGGCGGGATTGCCCGCAGCGTCTGCCCCGCTGGCGATCCAGCGTGCCTGCCAGGTGTCACCGGGCTGGTCAGTGAGCCAGTCCAGCATTCTTTTCAGCCCGCGGCGGCGATGGGCCTGACTGATGGGGCTGGCCGGGACGAACGGCGGCGCGAAAAGGCGGTCCAGGACCTGCTCGCGCGTTTGCCCGGTCGCCGGCCATGCGGTTGCCGGCGAGCGAGGCGGAAACCGGATCAGCAGCGCTGAGACGTCTTCCGCCGGCCTGCCGGGCGGGACGGGCTGCCGGGCTGAGGACGGCCGCGGGTCGACATGGCGATGCCGTCCCTTGACGGCGGTCATGGCTGGTCCCGGCGGAACAGGATGTCGAGCGACTCAGGCCGGTAGCGCACCGGCGGACCTGCCTGCCCGGCCTTGCTGCCCGGCCTGCCCTGGCGGGCGTGGTGAGCCAGGAGGCTGGCGATCACGTCTTCGACCGGGGCGGTCAGGTAGATCTGGGTGGTGGACAGGTGCGCGTGCCCGAGCACCCACTGCACGTCGGTGAGCGGCATGCCGGGGTCGCGGGCCATCCGGTAGGCCGCGGTATGCCGCAGATCATGAAGCGTCCAGTTGGCTCCAAGGACGGCATTGGCGCGGGAAAACATCGCCTGCGCGCTGTGGTAGGTCAGGGGCCGGAACGGCCTGCGGAGCGTCCACCACAACGGGTCGTCACGCCCCGCCGGGACCAGCCCTCGGGTTTGCGCCTGGTATAGCCGCAGCCACACGAACGCGTCCGGGGATGCGGGGAGCTGCTGCAGCGCCCGGGTCCCCTTGCGGATCACGGTGATCAGCTGCTGGCCAGGATCAGCGTCGGATTGCCGGGCACCCAGCAGCTCCGATGCCCGGGCGCCGGTGGAGATCCAGAACGCGACCAGTGCCCGGTCCCGAAGCGACGGCAACTGCGCGAACAGCTTGCTGAACTTCTCATCGGGGATGCTGCGCGGGATCCGCTGCACCAGGCGGGGCCGGAACTGCCCGGACTGCTGATTGCGATGAGGGTCCATCGGATTGTGGCGGGCGTTCGCGCCCCTGCTCCTGCGGCCTCGCGCCAGCGGGAAGGGGTTGACGATCGGGCCGCTCCCGGCCTCGACATGAAAGTCGTAGAAGTGCCGCAGCACGCTTTCGCTGTGCGCGGCGGTCGCCGCAGCGTACTTGCGTCCGGGCGACGGTTTCCCTGTCACCGCGTTCGGCGCCGGCGCCCTGGCCCTTCCCGCCGCCGGCACCTGCGCCGGCCCGCGGCGTCCGCGGACAGGCTTGTCGGTCATCTGCAGCCGTCGGGCAAAGTCACGGGCCTCAGCCCGGGTCACCTGATCCCAGGGCATCTCGATCGCCCAGCAGAACCGGAACCAGCGCAGCAGGTCCATCCCGTACGAACGCAGCGTCGCAGCAGCCCGCCCGGCGGCCTGGAGATCCTTCAGGTACTCCGCAACGGGCTGGACGCTCTCCCCGCAGGGATCAAGTAGCCAGTAGGGCTCCCGCGGATCCCCCGTCGCCCGGATCGCCCCGGCCAGCGGAACCACGATCATGGCCAGGTCCCGCCGAGGACCGTCCTCTGTGATCATGGCCCGCGACCGTAACGGGACAACGCCCCGCCTGTCCGCTGAACTGGGAAGACAAGCACCGTAGTGCAGTCAATAGGTCGATGCCGCCGTACTCGGTGTGCATGTACTCCGAATACAGGCGCACCAGCGGCGCCGAGACCGGGATCACCGCGGCCGAGCGCACCTTCGCCCGCGCCCCGTTGGCGTTGCCGGCCCGCGGCACGATGTGCACCTCGCGCTTGCGGGAGACGAAGTCGGCGTGCCGCAGCCCGAGCGCCTGGCCAACCCGCATCCCGGTCTCGGCCAGCAGCGACAGCAGGAAACGGTCCCGCAGGTGCACACAGCCCGCCAGGATCGCCACGATCTGCCCCGGCTCCAGGGTCCGGGGGGAACGCCGGGGAACGTGCAGCTTCACCGGCCTGACCGGGATGGGCCGGCCCTTGGTCACGTGATGCAGGAACGGCTTGTAGGAACCGCGGCTGATCCGCCGCCACGAGACGAGCTCGGCAGCGACCCCAGGACCGGTGCGCGCATGGTGGTCATAGAAGCCGAAAACCCCGGCCAGATACCGGTTGACCGTCGCCGGTCCCCGGGCCCCGCTCCCGTCCGCCAGCACGATCACGTTGCCCGCCGGGGCCCGCAGCCAGGCCACGAACCTGGCCACGTCCTCAACGCCCGCCTGGTCCCAGCGCGTGACGGTGAGCCGGAGGAACTCAAACCACAGCTTCAAGCTGACCGCATAAGCCCGCACCGTGTTCGGTGAGCGCTCAATGGCGGTCAGGTAGGCCAGGTAGCGCTCAGCGGGCTCCACCACCTCGCCGTCATCCCCCAGCAGCGTCCAGGACTCCCTCCCGCTGCCAGGCATCAGCACCCGCTGAACCAGCATGAGCGCCCCCTCCCGCCCGGCCAGCCCGCCGGCGCGCAAGCAACCATGCGATAACAACAAGGCATGCCAAACCCAGCAAACGCCGAACGCCGCCAGCGCCAGATCGCCGCCGAGATCGCCAAGCTCGGCCCCTGCCTCCCCGGAAACCTGGTCGAGCGCATGACCCGCTGCGGCTCACCCCGGTGCCGGTGCCACAGCGACCCCAGCCAGCTGCACGGCCCCTACCCTTCGTGGATCCGCAAGGCCGGGGCCAAGACCACCACCCGCACGCTCACCCCCGCCCAGGCCGAGCGCTACCGTCCCCTGTTCGACAACACCAAGCGCCTCCGCGAGCTGATCAGCGAACTCCAGACGCTCTCAGCCCAAGTCGTCGAGCAGGCCGAAGGATGGGCACAATCCTCAGGCACCTGCGCCGGGCACACCAGCTACAGCGAAGACACCGCTACAGATAACGTGTCCCCGCCGAAGCCCAGAACCCCCGGCGACTACAGCGACGACACCCAAATCCAGGCTTGAGATAACGGCGGTGCTGTGCGCAGCTACCGCCAGCGAGTTGGTTACTCCCTGCGATCAGCATGAGCCGTCCCATACTGACACGTCGCCACCAAGTGCGCCCGAAGCTGGGCGCCTAGCCTAGCCATTGGATCCTCGCGTACACGGTCGGTGCCCGCTGGCGCCGACACACCTCATCGGAGCCATGAGCGGACAGCCGGCGCGCTACCCGTTGAGGATCTGCTCCCTCAGGATGTCTGCGTGCCCGCCGTGCTGGGCGAGTTCGCGCAGTACGTGGAGGTATGCCCAGCGCAGCGGGAGCGGGCCGCGCCAGTAGCCGTAGACCCTGTCGTCCAGCCCCAGGGATGACGTCGCATGCCGTGATGACTCGCATGCCTCGCGGTGTGCTTGCCGGACGCTGGCGATGGTGTCGTCGTCATGGAGAATGAACGACTCTTCCGAGGTCGCGGGGATACCGATCTCAGCACGTGACCGGCATGTGACAGCTTCGTCGAACCAGACCTTCTCAACGAAGGTCGCGTGCTTCACCAGGCCCAGCAATGTGGTCCGGGAAGGCACTAGTGACTGGCGCGCCTGCTCCTCCGTCAGCCCGCACAGGCAGCGATTGAGCTGGCTGCGGTGCTCATCGAGGAACGCCTCGAACTGGGCACGGGCTGGCTGATTGATGACATCCTCAGCGAACGTCCCTGGAAGTGAGGGCATAAGCGAAGCATTTCAAGAGCGCCGCCCACGAGGAAAGTACCGCTCACCGGCAGAATCGGGCGGCGGCAGAGCGGCGCCAGGCATAGTGCTATAGAACGACCGGATCTGGGTGTGCAACACTGGGCGAGCCACCGACCTCCCGGCCACGTCGAACGGCGGCTAGGCGCACCTGTCGGTGCTGGCTCGGCCACGGTTAGTCATACGTGCCTCAAGGAGCGTGCGCAGCAATAGCGGGGAACCTGTTGCTATCCGCCGTCGGCCGGTGCCTGTTCGGCCGTCTCGCCGCGGCCTCCTTGGAGGTTCTGTCAGCTAGGGGCGGCTAGCAGCGCGGCGACAGCGATCTCCGCTTCCGCGGGGGCCGGGAGTGCGACCGGCACGGCGGGGATTGTGGGTAGCTCGCCCGCCGACTCATAGCGGCTTATCAGCTGTGGATCGATGTAGGACCTGCGGGCCACTGCCGGGGTGTCGCCAAGCCAGCCCGCCACCTGGCGAATGCTGGCAGCGATGACCTTCTCACGGCACCGCGCTGCGCGCGATGGCGCCGCGTTCGCCAGCGCCAGCGCCATCAGCACGGTCGCATTCCAGGTGCGGAATTCCTTGGCCGTGAAGTGGCCGCCGGCCCGGGCGGCGATGTAGTTGCTCACGTCGCGCGAATGGAGGATGTGCCAGCTGCCGCCGTGCTGGTAGCTGAACAGCGGGCCGAGACCATTGTCGCTGTGGGCCAGTGCTCGCACGGTGGGCAGGACTACTTCGTCGGTGACGCTGATCGCCCGGTGCTTCCCCTCCTTGGCGACATAGTCGAACACCATCCCATCACGCGTCACTGTCACGTGCCGCTTCTCAAGCGTGGTGGCGCCGTAGTGATGGTCCAGCTTGGCGTACTTTTCGCCGCCGATCCGGAACAGGCCGAGGTCGATCAGCCGGACGGCGCTAGCCGCGACGCGGTCACGATCCAGGCCAGCTCGCGCCAGGTCCGCCACGGTGGCCGCCCGCAGCGCAGGCAGAACGCTGGCGAACCGCAGCATGTGAAGGAACTTCTGAGCGTCGCGCTGCTCGCGCCACTGCTGGTGGTAGCGGTACTGGGTCCGGCCCCGGCTGTCCACGCCGGTGGCCTGGATGTGCCCCAGCGGGTCCGGCGAGATCCAGACGTGCGTCCAGGCCGGCGGGATCGCCAGCGCGCCGATGCGCTGCAGCGCCTCCCGCTGGGTGATCTCTGCGCCTGACGGGTCGCGGTATCGGAAGCCTTCCCGGCTCCGCTCGCGGGTGATCCCGGGGCTAGCAGGATCGCTGCGTGTCAATCCTGGAACTGCAGCCGCCAGCGACGATGCACCGGGGCTCATGCCCAGACAGCGTATACGGCCCCGGCACGCAGGCACCGCGCCAGCCGCGACCCGGCTACGGCATCAACCCCCCACAGTGCGGCACGGCTCGAGACGGTACTGGACCCAGACATCGTCTCCCGGATGCCCCGGCGCCGGCGACTCCGCGATCTACCCAGCGGCCGCCAGCCCCACGCCGCCTGCTACACAGTGGCAGCACAGCCGTGGTGCTGAGCGCTCGCGGGGCGATAGATCGCCGAATCGGCGCCCCTATCCTCGTCATGTGAGACGCTGCTGGCGGAGCGCAGGCAATCCAGTTCTGCACGTTGCGGTTGGCCTGCGGAGGAATCCCGCGCAGGCTGGGCGGCTGGCTGATTCATTCAGCGCGCCTGCCCGGCGTTTCCGGCCCGGCGGACGCTAGTGCCGTGTCTGGGGAGGCGTGCGCGGGCTGAACCAGGTGCGCAGGGCCTGGTTCAGCCCGGCGGCCGGGTCGGGCGTGCCGGGTCCGGCAGCCCAGGCGACGTGGCCGTCGGGCCGGATTAGCAGCGCTGCGGCCGGAGCGGGCCTGGTCAGGCAGTGTGCGGTGATGACGGTGATCAGGTCGGCCTGGTCTGGGGCCGCCTCGGCGACTGCGGAATCGGCGGTGAGGTCAAGCAGGATGCCCTGGGCCGCGTGCATGAGCTCGGCGACCCGGGTGCGGCCGTGACGGGTTTCCAGCTGGAGATCTGGCGCGAGCTTTCCGAGCAGCGGGTGTGGCTGGGCGTTGCTGGCCGGCATCGGGTATCGGACATCGGAGCCCTCGATCAGCTCGCCGATGTGACGCAGTTGCCCGGGCTGGCGGAGCAGTTCGCGGATGTGTTGTAGCGGTTCGGGGTGCTGGAGTACGTCGCCGAACAGTTCGCGTAGCGCTTCGGCCCCTTCCGGGCTCACCTCGGCGGGCTCGTCCGTCCCGCCTTGGCCGATGGTGGTCAGGGCCTTCTGGGCGCGGGTGTGCAGGATGGCGTGCTGTCCGGCGAGGTGCCGCTCGGCGTGGTAGGACTCCAGCAGGCCGTCCGGTGCCCGGCGCTGGACCTGCGCGGCGAGCTTCCAGCCGAGGTTGACCGCATCGATCAGGCCGGTGTTCAGCGATACTGCGAAGACGTGGGCGGCGTCGCCGGCCAGCAGGATGCGGCCAGCCTGGTAGCGGTCGGCTTGCCGGGTGTTCCCGACAAGCCGGGTCAGCCGCTGCGGATCGGTCATTGGCAGGTCGCCGCCGAGGACCCGCCGGGCGCTGGCACGCAGTTCGTCGAGGGTCATCGGAACGCTCAGGTCGGCGGTGGGGTAGTCCTCGCTGGTGTAGACGATGAAGACACCGGCAGCAGCGTTCTTGTCGAATACGATCAGCGGCGCGAGCGAGTAGGTACCTCGCGGGGTGCGGACTTGCCCCATGAGCTTCAGGCGGCCGAGCCCCGGTACCTTCACCACGCCGCCGCGCCGGGTGAGTTTCGCCGTCGGCAGGCGCACCTGGCCTATGCGGG
>Ga0302184_10001025_pt1 | contig 18260 bp, 18 predicted proteins | sample I_Palsa_N3_3_FD_200233 | JGI IMG/M metagenome (GOLD analysis project Ga0302184, IMG submission 200233) | Peat permafrost microbial communities from Stordalen Mire near Abisko, Sweden - I_Palsa_N3_3 | ecosystem: Environmental > Terrestrial > Soil > Palsa > Peat permafrost | place: Sweden...
CGCCCGCGTGGTGTCGGCGGAACCGGAGAGCAGCCGGGCCTGGTGCCTGATGGCCCGGGCGCACCTGGGCGCGGACCGCTACGCCGACGCTACCGTCGCTGCCAACCGCGCGGTGGCCCTGGACCCCAACGACGAGTGGCCGCACCGGCTGGCCAGCAACGCCTTGGTCCACCTCGGTAGCTTCGCGGGCGCGCTGCGGTCGGCCTACGAGGCGCGCAGCCTGGCCCCCAGCTACTGGCAGACGCACGTCTGCGTCGCCCAGGCCGCGCTGGCCGCCCAGCGGCTCGACCTCGCCACCGAGGCGGCGACCCGGGCCCGCGGCCTGGCCCCGAACGAGCCGGATGTCCACTTCCTGTCCGGCAAGGTGAGCCTGGCCCGGGGTGACCTGACCGGCGCGCGTGAGCACCAGGAACGAGCCCTCGCGCTCGATCCCGCGCACAGCGGCGCGATGAACGAGCTGGGCCGGATCAGGCTCAGGCGGCATGACTCGGCTGGCGCGATCAGGCACTTCATCAGCGCGGCCCGCGCCACCCCGGACGAGCGCATCTACAGCAGGAACATCGACGTGGTGCTGTTGCGCACGGTGTCACGGACGATCTACGTGTTCACGCTGATCGCGCTGATCCTGATCTGGGTTCCGGCGGTCACGCACCTGGACCGGCTGCCCTTCGTCATCGGGCTGGGGGCGCTGGCCGTGGTCACCGCCGGCTGCTTCGCCTGGATGGTGTTGCGACTGCCGCGTGAGGCGCGGCTGATGGTCCGCAGGACGCTGCGCACCCCACGCGTCGCGGCGGCGTTCGCCATGGCCGTGAGCGGGGTGGCCGTCGCGTTCGGCATCGTTGCCTTCACCCCGGCTACTGACCTGGCGCAGGTGCTGCCGGTCGCGGTCGTCGTCACCGTGGTCGCGCGACTGGCCGCCTTCGCCGCCCTCCGCGGAGCCGCGAAAAAGCCCTAGTTGGGGTCCAATGGGGGGCTCATGGGGTCTAGCCCGGCGTCAGCTTCGTGGTCGTGGTCGCGCCAGCGCAGCGCCCGGACGGATGGCAGGGTCAGGACCGCCGCGCTGCTGAGCAGGCCGTACGCGGCACCGACGCCGAAGACGGCCTGGGGCCCGAACGCGCCGGCCAGCGGCCCGTCGATCGCGTAGCCGATCACGCCGATGCCGTAGGCGGGGAACAGGGTCAGCGAGCTGACCCGGGCGAGCATGTCCGGCGGGACCTGCTGCTGCAACGTGGTGCCGAATAAGGTGTTGGACAGTGACGCGCCAGCGCCGCAGGCGAATGCGGCCGCGGCGACCCAGGGGGCGGTCGCGTGCAGGGCCATCGGGATGTCCGGCAGCGCGTAGCAGAACGTGCCGACGGTCGCGATCACCATCGGCCGCCGGGGCCTGCGGCCCAGCGAGAGCAGGCCGGCCACGATCGCGCCCGTCCCCTGCACCGCCATGATCACACCCCAGACCGCGGCGCCGCCCAGGTACGCCCGGCCAAGCACCGGCCCGAGCACCATCCACGGCGCCCAGGTGATCAGGTTGAAGAAGGCGAACTGCACGGTGACCGCCCATAGCCAGCTGCGTGAGCGGAAGTCCGTCCGCCCTCAGCCATGTCACGCAACAGGGTCCGGCCCCCGGCTGGGCTCCTGGTGGGAATCCGGAGCAGGCTGAGCGCGAGCACGCTCGCCGCGTACGACGCGGCGTCCGCGGCCACCACCGCCGCGGGCCCGGTCACCGCGACGAGCACCCCGCCGAGGGCGGGCCCGGCGATCCTGGTGGCCGAGGTGGCCAGCCCGTACAGCGCGTTCGCGTTCCCAAGCTGATCGCGCGGGGCTATCTCGACCGTCAGCGCGTCCAGGGCGGGCGAGAAGAACGCCTCCCCCGTGCCACGCAGCCAGGCGAGCAGCACGAACAGCCACAGCGCGGGCCTGCCCGCGAACAGCGCCGCTGCCAGCGACGCCTGCGCGCCGCAGCGGAGCACGTCCGCGGCGAGCATGACCCGACGCCGGCCGAACCGGTCGGCGACCGCCCCGGCGAACGCCAGCAGGATCACCTGGGGAACGACGTTGGCCGCCATCACGTAGCCGAGGCCTGAGGCGCTGCCCCCGCTGTCTAGGACCGCCCAGGCCACCGCCACCGTGGACATCGACGTGCCGAGCAGGGAGGTCACGTATCCGGTGTAGAACCGGCGGAAGCTCCGCTCCACCAGCACGCCTGCCCGGCGACGCAGCCACTCACTTCTCACGACACCGGATCATGACACCCGGTTCAGGGCCCTACCATAATTGATAGTCAATAAAGTTGAGTTGATTAGGCTCACCTTGGCGAGCAAGTACCGAAGAAACCCGCGGTACATCGCGCCTAGCCCGGCGAGGAAGAAAATTTTCGGTAGTGCTCATATTTATTGAGCACACCGAGCTCAATCTAGGCACCTCGCCATGTTGGCGGCCGACAGGCAGAGATTCTGCTTCACTGTTGGGCATGCATCCGAACGACCGGTCACGACTGACGTTCATGGTCCGTTACGCCGCCCGCCACCCTGAGCGCATCGTGCCGCACGCCCGCCGCCTGGCTCGTGACACGGTGCTCCGGCTGAAGAACCCCGACCACGTGAGCTACTACCGCGCGGTGATGAAATCGGACGCGGCGCGCAGCGACGAGGGGGCGGTGGGCAGCCACACCCACGACTCCTGGCTCAAGATCGGCCAGATGCAGTTCGATTACCTCGTCTCGTACGGTTTCAAGCCAGGCATGCGGATGCTCGAGATCGGCTGCGGAAACCTGCGGGCCGGCCGCCTGTTCATCGATTACCTGGACCCAGGCGGCTACCACGGTCTCGACATCTCCCCGGACATCTTGCTCGCCGCGCAGCGCACGCTGGCCGAGATCGGCCTGCAGGAGAAACTGCCGCACCTGACCTTGGTCCGGGACCTGAAGCTGGCGTTCCTCCCGGCGGAGCACTTCGACGTGGTGCACGCGCACAGCGTGTTCTCGCACTCCCCGATGGAGGTCATCGAGGAGTGCCTGGCACACGTCGGGCGGGTCATGAAGCCGGACGGCTTCTTCGACTTCACCTTCGACCGCACCGACGGCGCCGAGCACCACGTACTGCGGGAGGACTTCTACTACCGGACCGAGACCTTGGTGGCGCTGGCCGGCCGGTACGGCCTGTCCGCCGAGTTCATGACGGACTGGGAGAAACTTCCGCATCAGCAATCCAAGCTGCGCGTCACCCGCCCCGCCGAGTTACGATACATCTCGTTCGTTCCGTCACGCGAAGGGGTAATGACATGACGATGGCCGACGGGGGTCCTGCGACTGGGCCTGCCGCAGCTGGCAGCAGCCCTGCGGTCCGTGCTTCTGATCGCGACCGCGACGCGGTGGTGCAGCGGGTGCAGGAGGCGTTCGCCGAGGGCCGGCTGGACGACGCTGAGTTTGACGAGCGGATGCGAGCCGCCCTGACCGCCCGGACGCAGGCGGAGCTGGACGTCCTGCTGGCCGACCTGCCCGCGACGAGACCCGCGACTGGTCCTTCGCCCGCGATCGTGGGGCGCGGTCCCGGCAGGTTCGCGATCGCGCTGAAGAGCTCGGTCCGGCGAGCCGGACGCTGGCGGGTGCCCGAGCGGTACACGACCGTGGTTTACAAGGGGGACGGCTGGCTCGACCTGCGGGCGGCCGAGCTCAGCGGTCCGGTCACCACGTTCGTCGCGGTGGCCTACAAGTCCCGCGTGGTGATCTTGGTGCCGCCGGGCGTCCGGGTCGAGATGACCGGCTTCGGCGTCACCCAGGGGCTGGCGGACGAGGAGGATCCCGGCTACCGGCTACCCGTCGACGCCCCGGTGATACACGTGCGAGGCATCGCCTATAAGGGCACGGTCGAGATCACGACCCGTCCGCCGGAGCGTCCCGCTCTCCGCCGGTAGCCACCGCGGCGGGCGACGGGCGACGCGGGCGACGCGCCGCCGCCCCGGTCGGCTCGGCGGGGGCAGACCCGGCATGACAAGATGGGCGCTGTGACGTGGAAAGCCCCAGATGTCGAGCGGCCTGAAGGGCCGCTGACCGGACCCGAGCGTCCGATGCTGCAGGCGTTCCTCGACTGGCAACGGGCGACGCTGCTGTACAAGTGCGCTGGGCTGACCGGCGCCCAGCTTGCCGAGCGCACCGTACCCCCGTCAGGCCTGTCCCTGCTCGGCCTGATCCGCCACATGACGAAGGTCGAGCGAGCGTGGTTCCGCCAGCGGTTCGCGGGTGAGCCGATCGACTCGCCGTTCGGCGACGACAAGGCGGCCGACTTCGAGCGCGTCGACCCGGCCCGGGCGGCCGCCGACTACGCCCGGCTGACCGAGGAATTCAAGCTGGCCGACGCGGCGGTGGCCCACGCGCCGCTGCACGACACGTTCAGCCACAACAAGGAGGTCATGTCGCTGCGACTGATCTACCTGCACATGATCGAGGAGTACGCCAGGCACCTGGGCCACGCCGACCTGCTCCGCGAGCAGATCGACGGCGCCACCGGGGAATGACGTCCCCGGTCACCAAGCCGCCATCACGGGTCGACGACCGCGGGGCGGCCGGTGTAGACGGCTCGGGGGCGCAGCGGGCCGTCCCCGGCGTACGCCTCGAGGGCGTGGGCGATCCAGCCGGCCGTACGGGCCACCGCGAAGACGGCCTCTCCGGCGCCCGTGACCATGCCGGCCACGCGGGCCAGGGTGGCGACCGCAAAGTCGATGTTCGGCTCGGGCAGCGACTTCCGCCTGACCTCCGCGAGTACGGCCTCGGCCACCGCGAGCTGGCCCGACTTCGGTGCGGCGCGGCGCAGCAGGCCGAGCAGCAGGACGGCGCGCGGGTCGCCGCCCTGGTAGACGAAATGACCGAACCCCGGCACCTTCTCACCGCGCCGCAGCAGCTCGCCTACCACCCGGGGAACATCGTCCGAGCCGCGGGCGGCGGCCAGCAACGTCTCCGCGCCTAGCGACGCGCCGCCGTGCAGGGCGCCGCTCATCGCGCCCAGGCCGGTCCCGACCACGGCGTACGGATCCGCCCGCACCGACGCGGCCACCCGGGCGGCCAGCGTGGAGGCGGCCAGCTCATGGTCCGCCAGCAGCACGAGCGCGGCGGACAGCGCGCGCAGCAGCTCAGGAGCCGGCCGTCGGTCGCACAGCCTCGACCACAGGCGTCCGGCGATCGGCACGCCAGAGGCGGAGGGGGCGAATGAGGTCGCAGAGGTTCGGTTGGTCAGGGCGGAACCGGGAGGGGCAGAACCGGGAGGGGCGGAACCGGAGCATGGCGGCGCGGGCAGGCAGTCCACCATGCCGGCGATGAGGTTCCGGGCGGCCGCGAGGACGGCGGACGGGTCGAGCTGCAGTCGCAGCGAATCGGTCGCCGCCATCGCGGGCACGATGACCTGGAGCCGCTCTAGCGGCAGCGTCCCGGCCGGGAGCGCGGCTTGGGCGGCCCGGCCCGCCGCGAGCGCGGCCGGGGTGGCCTGCCAGATCGCGTGGGCGGCGGCCCGGGCGGGCGGGACAGCCTGGGCGCGCGGGAACTCGCCGGTCCAGAGCAGCTCGGCGACTTCCTCGAAGGTGCGGGTGACCGCTAGGCGGGTGGCGTCTAGACCGCGGAAACGGAGGGAATCGGCGGTGATCTCGGTGATCGCAGACTCGACCGTGATGTCCACGGCGCCGGCCGGACGACGCGGGCGGCCACGCCGGGCCAGCTGCTCGACCTCGTCCGGATCGAACAGGCTGCTCCGTCCGTCGGCGACCTTGCCCCGGCCGAGCACGCCTCGGCTTACGTAGGCGTACAGCGTCGCCTGCTTGACGCCAAGTCGGCGAGCAGCCTCGGCCGCCGTCATCGAGTAGGGCATCTCGTTCCTCTTCGGGAAGCTCGGACGTGGCCGAGCCGCATGCGCCACGAATCGTTCGGATTAATTGATTTTAATCAATGTTGACGATAGTTGATCATTTCGTCAATCTGAGGTCATGCCATCGATTCACTTTCTTGACGTGACCAACCGGGACGGAGTGCAGACCGCGCGCACGGGGCTGTCGAAGTTCGGCAAGGTGATGGTCAACTTCTACCTGGCGCGGCTGGGCGTGGCGCAGTCCGAGATCGGGTTCCCGTTCCTGTTCCACGAGGTGCCATACGTGCGGGCCTGCGTGGCGCTGGCGCAGGCGGGGGCGTTCGGGGAGCTGCGGCTTTCCGGCTGGTGCCGCGCGGTGGCCGCCGACGTGGAATCCGCCTTGCCCCTCGGTCTGCGGCACTACAACCTGTCGATCTCCACCTCGGACCAGATGATCGTGAACAAGTTCCGTGGGCGGCTTGACCGGTCGGCCATCATCGAGGAGATGACGGCGGCCGTCGCGACAGCGCGGGGTGGCGGCACGGAAACAGTGGGGGTCAACGCGGAGGATGGATCGCGGACGGACGAGGGGTACCTGACCGAGTTCGCGCTCGCGGCCCGGGAGGCGGGGGCGACGCGGGTGCGGTACTGCGACACCATCGGCGGCGACTCCCCCGGGCGGATCAGGGAGCGGTTCGCCAAGCTCGCCTCCGCTGTCGGCATCCCGGTCGAGACGCACTGCCACAACGACCTGGGCATGGCCGTCGCCAACTCGGTGTCCGGCGCGCTCGGCGACCTGGACGCCGGCCAGGACGCGTGGGTAAACACCTGCGTGAACGGCATCGGCGAGCGGGCCGGAAACGCGGACCTGCTGTCGTGCGTCCTGGCGTTCAGGCACGGCTTCGGGGTCGCCGACGCGGTGTCGATCGGGGATCCGATCGACCTGTCCTGGGCCCGGCGGTTCGGGCTGTGGGCCGCTTATGCGTTCGGGCAGCCGCTGCCGCCGGCCTGGCCAGGGGTAGGCCGCAACGCGTTCGCGCACGAGTCGGGGATTCATGCCGACGGGGCGCTGAAGGACCGCGGCAACTACGAACTGTACGACGACTCGACGCTCGGGCCATTTCCTTCGGATTGGCACGCGCGTGCGGGCCGGGTCGTGCTGACCGGCGAATACGGCGGCAAGGCGGGGTTCCGGCACGTCCTGGACGGGCTCGGGCTCGCTGTGGCCACTGGCGATGAGGACCTGGTGTTCTCGCTGGTCCAGCTGTGCGCGTCGGCGACCGGCAAGCCGCTGACCGACGACGAGCTCCGCCTGATCGCCGGATACCCGCACCAGCTGGCGCTGCTGTTCCCCGGGCTGCACTCAGCGTAGGGTGAGGTGCTGTCGGCGGTCGGTTCCCTCCTGGAGGCTCTTGCGATGCGGCACCTATCCGGCCTCACCCGCGGCGCGGTCAACGTGATCATGGCGGGGTTCTTCGTCCTGGTCGGCGCCGGTGCCGCGGCACAAGCCGGCCGCGGCAAAGTCGCGGACCTGCTGGTCGTGCTCGCCGTGCTATTGGGCGCCGCAGGAGGTGGCCTGCTGGTGCTCGCGCGCAGGCGCGGGCAGGCGGGCTGATTCCGGCCAGCTGACTAGCGGTCGCTCATCCAGACCGTGACGTGGGCGGGCTCCAGGGCCTGCTGTACGACACCGGCCAGGTCGGCCTGGATCGCGTCCTGGTCGACGGCGTCTTTCAGCCGGACCGCGAACGCGGCCACGAGGCGGTCCGTGTCATACCGGGCCCGGTTGAACCTGCGGTCGACCGCCCGCTGCACCCGCCGCCGCAGCGGATTGAACAACGCCGCGACGGCCAGGGTCGACCCGGCCACCGCCACCGGCTCCTTAACCGTTACCACGTGGGTGGCGAGCAGCACGATCCCCGCGTACACGCCCACCAGCAGGCCCGTGACGATCGCGTACGAGAGCGTGCGGGAGACGATCCGGTTGATCTCGAACAGGCGGTACTTCAAGACGGCCACGCCCAGGCAGACCGGGAGCCCGAGCTGCGCGCCGACCCCCGCGACGCCGCCCGCCACGCCGGGGAGCCCGTGTTTTCCTGACAGCCAGATCGCAAGCGCGATGCCCACCCCGGCGATAACCGACCCGCTCAGCAGCCACTTCAGCTGCAGTCGGCGTTCCCCGGACGAGCGCCGGTAACTGAGCACCTGGCCCACCACCGATCCCAGCCAGCAGACGGCCAGTACCGGCAGAAATACGGCTTCGATCACGCCCCACCAGGCCGCCGAACCCGTGGGGTCGGTAAGAACTAGGAGGTTCCCGCTGGAATCCACGCGTATGTGATGACCGGCGATGGCGACGGCCGACGCGACGAGCGTGCCGCCTATCCACAGCGCTGCCGCGGCGAGGTAGAGCCACAGGACCCATCGCCAGCGCGGTGACGGCAGGCGGCCATCGGGAAAGAGCAGCACGCCCAGCCCGGTTATCGCGGTTGAGAGGGCCCAGCCGGGCTGGGCGAGCACGGCGACCCAGCCGAACGGCAGCCCGCCGTGCCGGAGCCGGTAGTCGGCCACGACATAAAAGCTGGCATCCTCGCTGAGCGCGCCGAAAACCGCACTGGCGAGCAGGATCCAGCCGAGCGGGTTGCGTGGCTTCCGTGAGGCCACGACGAAGCCGACCGCCCCGAGGGCGGCGGAGAACCAGAATGGCGACGAGCCGCCGTTTGAGTTCAGGCTCTGGTGCGCGAGACGGGCCAGCGGCGGGTCGGCGATGACCAGGGCCAGCACCACGCCGCCGACGACCAGCGCGGTCGTGGGCGATGCCAGCCGGAAGCGGCGGGCTGTGTCTTTGGCCGTCATGACAGCCTGGCCATCGGGTTCAAGCCGTTCATGCCGCGGACTCTACGCTCGGATAGTTCCGAGAACGTTACGGTCCAAGGGACCTGCCGGGCGCGCCTACCGGCGGACGGGAAAAGGGGGACTGGGGAGAAGCACCGATGCCGTTCGGGATAAATTTTTGGATTTATGCGCTTCAGGTGGGCGAGCCTGCGGCAGCGCCGGTCACCTGGTCGCGACCCCAGCGGGCGAGCGTTGCGTCCCAGTCCAGCGGGACGGTCATGCTGCCCTTGGCCATCTCGGCTTCCCAGTCCCGGGCCGGCACCCGCCACAGCACCTCGAACTCGATACCGCTCGGATCCTTCGCGTACAGGGACTTGGACACCCGGTGGTCGCTCTCTCCCACCAGCGCGCCGGCCGCGCCGAGCTTGGCCCGCGCGTCGGCCAGGTCCGCTAGCGTGCCGACCTCCCAGGCTAGGTGGTAGAGCCCGGGGTTTTCCGGGCGATCGGGTGCGTGACCGGCGCCGATCTCGAACAGGCCCAGGTCGTGATCGTTGGCTGAGTCGGGCGCGCGCAGGAACGCGGCGCGGCCGGGGATCTCCATCCGGACCTCGAAGCCGAGGGTGCTGACGTAAAAGTCGACGGTGCGCTCGAGACCGTGCACGTAAAGGACAGCATGATTGAGCCGACGGACGGCCATCTGTGCTTCCTTCCCTTTACTGGCTAGCGGATCTGACGCTGCCGGCGGCGAAGCTCGCGGTACCGGCGCCGCTGCGAATCATCAAGCATCAACCAGGCCCCCGCGGGGACGGCGATCGCGAGCACGACGACCAGACCTGCCAACCAGAAGGGAATGAACCCCAGCAAGATCAGGCCAACGACGACTCCGGCGATGCCCCACTTCATGTGCGGTGTCATCTGACTCCACTCCTTCATTCCGAGCCGGGGACCCCCAGCCCAGCCCAGCTTCCTCTAGTTTATAGCGCCGCGGCGCATCTCGGGCGTAGCCGATCTTGCCCGCAGAGTACGCTGCGGGCATAGATGACCGTGACACGTGGTCGTGACACCCAGGGAGGGGCGCCGTGACGATCTGGATGCCGGTTGAGCCCGAGGCCAACGAGCTGCTGACCCGCAGCCCGCTCGCCCTGCTGATCGCCATGCTGCTCGACCAGCAAGTGCCGCTCGAGCGCGCCTTCAGCGCGCCGCTCGACCTGGCGCGGCGGCTCGGGCACGAGCCGACCGCCGCCGAACTCGCCGAATTCGACCCGGACGCGCTGGCGCTCATTTTCTCCGAACGGCCTGCTCTGCATCGTTACCCGAAGGCGATGGCGGCGCGCGTGCAGGACCTGGCGCGGCTGCTCATGGAGCAATATGACGGCGAAGCCTCGCGATTGTGGTCCTCCGCCGAGTCAGGTGCCGAGCTGGGTAAGCGGGTGGCGGCGCTGCCGGGGTTCGGAGCGCAGAAGGCGCAGATCTTCGTGGCCCTGCTCGGCAAGCAGCTGGGGGTGCGCCCGCCTGGCTGGCAGGAGGCGGCGGGCCCGTTCGGTGCTGAGGGGTCGCGTTATTCGGTCGCGGACATCACCGACGACACCTCGCTTGGTCAGGTGCGATCCCACAAGCAGGCCATGAAGGCCGCCGCCAAGGCCAAGACGGCCGCCAAGACGTCGTAGCCGGCGCCAGGCCTGGACTTCTTTTTCAGGCACTCACGTGTGCCGCCGCATTTGGCGTCAGGCTCAGGACGCAGGCGGACGGCGTACGCGGGAGCGAGACGATGAGCGCGCCAGCCCAGGCATCCCAGCTGAGGCCGGCTCCGGCGGCAGCCGGGTACAAGATCCGGGCCGTCACGGCCCGGCCGCGCAGATGCGGAATCGGGAGCAACGTTTCGGCGGGATCCGCGTTGCCGGCGGGATCGGCGAACGGTCCGCGGTGCCATACGGTCACATAGCTGGCGGCCGGCACCCGCAGGCCTAGCGCGATCCACGAGTCGGTCCAGCGGGGCAGGCCCAGCGGCCAGAAGGGCACCGCCTCGGGCCATTCGGCCCGGATGCTCTTGTACACCCGCACCCCCGCCGCGACCAGGTCACGCTGCTGACGGCTCATCTGGTCAAGGTGGCCGGACAGGTGGACGCGGCCGAGCAGCGCGCCGCACAAGGTAAAGGCAATCTCGTCGTCGGTGAAGTCCGGCTGCGGATAGGCCCAGATGGCGGCCTGCTCCGGTGTCATCGCCGCGGGCGCCGCCGCCGCGATGGGCGGGTAGCGCAGGAAATCCTGCTGGTCGCTGGTGGACTGGAGCTGAAGCCGGGCGAGCAGCGCGTAGTCGGTCCGCATGCCGCCCGAGGAACAGTTCTCGATGACTAGTCCCGGATGACGGTCGAGCGCCCCATCCAGCCAGTCGAGGTGCGCCCGGTTCGCCGCCAGGAGCCCGGCGCCGGGGGCGAGGTTCCCCGCGTCGGTCCCTGGCCCTACGCAGATGTTGTAGTCGCACTTGAGGTAGCCGATTCCGAGGTCCCCGACCAGGAAGTCGACCACCTCATCCAGGTGCTTCACCGCGGCGGGATGGCGCAGGTCCAGGTGATAGCGACCGTGCTCGATCACCAGACGGCCGTCCCGCTGGAAGAACGCCTCGGCCGGCAACTGCCCGGCGACCGGGCTGTTGACGCCGACTACCTCGGGCTCAAGCCACAGGCCAGGGATCATCCCGGCGGCCCGGATGTGATCGAGCACTTCGGCGATCCCGTTCGGAAACCGGGAGGCTGACGGCTTCCAGGCGCCCACCGTGTCCCACCAGCCCTCGCCGATGCCGGTGTACCAGCCGGAGTCGATGCAGAAGTACTCCGCGCCTGTTTCCGCGGCCGCGGTGATCAGGGGCAGCAGCCGCTCCGTGGTGGGGTTACCCATCAGCGTGTTCATGTAGTCGTTGAAGATCACCGGCAGCCTGCGGTGGTCCTCGTGCTCGCGCCGGATGGCGCGGCGGCAGGCGGTGAGCCTGGCCATGGCTCCCTCGAAACCGTCGGCGCTCACCACTACGGCCACCGGAACCGAGGTGAACGCGTCGCCTGGCTCGAGCGTGGTCCGCCAGTGGTGTTCGGCGTCCGCCGGTCCGAGCAGCGCGATATACGCGCCGGTCACGGATCCGCTCGGGGCATGCCAGCCGGCCGGGCCGCCAGCATCGGCCGCGCGCCGGCGCGTGCACTCCCCCACCTGCCAGTGCCAGGCGCCGCTGTGCTCGATCTGCCAGGCCCACGCGTGGCCGGTGCGCCCCGCGATCACGGCACCCATCGGCAGATACGCACCAGATGACCAGCTACCAAGGCTGGTAAGGCCGAACCTGCCGCGCGGGTCGGCGCCGTGGACACGGCGATTCAGGTCCGGCAGGGCATCACGGAGCGGCCTGCTCTGCCAACGGCCCTCCGCGAGCCAGTCCGTCTCCGCCCACCGGACGTCGAGATCACCAAGATCATCCGGAACCCCGGCGCCGCCGGACAGGCCACCGCACAGAAACGACGTCACGGACTCGACCGTCACCGGCTCCCGGCCCTGGTTCGACAGGCGCACCCAGGACCGGACGGCGCCCTGGCCGATCAGGACGCGGTAGCAGACCTCGGCCCGCAGGCCGGTGACCGGGTCGGCGAGGTCAACGCGCAGTTCGTGCCAGGCCGAGCCGGGTGAACTTTCGCGGTGACCCGAGTAACGGAACCGGCCCGCGGCCGCGGACTCGCAGTAACGGCCGCCGGACCACATCCGGCCCTCGCCGGACACGATGACATCAAGCAGCGGAAGCGCCGCATCGGCAGTTACCGGGATCGGGGACGGCGACGCCAGCCTGGTCATCCTGGCCATCCCGTCCTCGTCTACGTCAATCCGCAGCTCCAGGGCGTCATCCGACCAGCCGATGACGATCCGGGGCAGTCCACTTCCGCCGGCCAAGCGAGCCTCCTCGGCGCATGCTGGTGAATTTGTTACACGCACGAAATCGTGATGTACATGCTCTTGACGCCTATGTTGTGACCGGTCACAATCCTTCCATGGTTGTGACCGGTCACACAAGTGACCCGGAACCGGACGCGGCGGTCGCTGCCGTGGGGCGTGGTTCGCGTTCGGTAAGCATCAGGGATGTCGCTGCCGCGGCCGGCGTCTCTTACCAGACCGTCTCGCGGGTCATCAACGGCCATCCGAGCGTCAGGGAATCCACCAGGGAACTTGTCCTGGCGACCATCGAGGCCCTCGGGTTCCGTCCCAACCGGGCGGCCCGTGCGCTGGCCGGCGGCCCGGTGCAGTCGGTCACGGTCCTGACGCCGAACACCATCTTGTACGGGCACAGGAGCGCCCTGCAGGGCATCGAGGAGGCGGCGCGGGCCAAGGGATTCGCCGTCGGCGTCCGCATCGTCGAGTCGACGGCGCCTGAGGAGGTCAGCGACGCGGTGGCACGGGCGATCGAGCCTGGCGGCGCGCTCATCGTCATCGCCTACGACGAGGCGGGGACCGCCGCGCTGGCCGCCGTCCCTGCTGAGACCCCCATGGTCGCGATGGTCGAGACCCCGGCGGGCGATGAGGGCGGCGGCAAGCCGTGGGTCTGGCTGGACGACAGAAGGGCGGCCCTGCAGGCGACTCGCTACCTGCTCGGCCTGGACCACCGGACGGTGCATTACCTGGCCATCCCATCCTCGACCCACACCAGCCAGCGGCAGGCGGGCTGGCGGAGCGCGCTGGAGGAAGCCGGCGCCATCGTGCCGGACCACGTTCAGTGCGGCTGGACCCCCCGGTCCGCCTATCAGGCGGGGCAGGTGCTCGCCGCCGATCCGGAGGTGACCGCGGTCCTGTGCGGCAACGACGATCTCGCTCTGGGCCTCATGCGGGCGATGCAGGAGGCGGGACGTGCCGTCCCGGCCGAGGTAAGCGTCGTCGGATTCGACGACACGCCAGTAGCGGAATTCCTCACCCCATCCCTGACCACGGTGCGCATGGACTTTGCTGAGCTGGGCCGGGCCAGCTTCGGCTTGCTCCTGGCACTCCTCGATCCGGAGACCGCCACGCCTCCGGTCCCATGGCCCGAACCTGAGCTGATCATCCGCGAAAGCGCGGGGCCGCCACATCTGCCGCGCGGGTCTGCGGGACCCGCGCGGCAGGCACTCGATGCACGCCCTAGCAAAGGAGCATCTCGTGATTGAGAAGATACACAGCAGACAGCGCAGGCGCGACGGCACCGTCCCGTGTCCGGGCGGAAGAAGCCAGCGCAGCAGACGGAAGGTGACGGCGACGTCGGCCGCCCTGCTCGCCAGCAGTGCCGCGCTGGTCCTCGCCGCCTGCGGCGGGCCGGCCGCGTCGTCGGCCAGCAGTTCCTCGTCAGGAGGAGTGGTCGACATCAACTGGCAGACCATGTGGTCGGGCAACACCCTGACGCTGCTCAGCCAGATGGTCAACGAGTTCAACAGCACTCATCCGGACATCCACGTCACCGAGTCGAACATCCCCAGCGCGACCGGCGACGCGAAGCTCCTGTCCGAGATCGCGGCCGGCGACCCGCCCGACGTGTTCACCGAGTGGAACCCGGTGCTCGGCGAGTACGCGGCCGACAACTCGATCCAGCCGATGAGCTCGTACCTGACCGGGACGTACTCGGGCCTGGAGAAGTGGCTGTACCCGATCGCGCTGCAGGGCGGCGAGTACAACGGCACGCTGTACGCGCTGCCTATGTCGATGAACTCCTGGGCGCTGTACTACAACAAGTCCATGCTGAAGGCGGCCGGCATCTCCTCCCCGCCCACGACGCTGCCGCAGCTGTACACCGACCAGGCCAAGGAGTGGAAGATCTCGGGCAGCAAGCTCGAGCAGATCGGCTTCTACCCGCTGTATGAGTCGGCCGGCTCGCCCTTCGAGTACTTCAGCAGCTTCTTCGGCGCGGTCAACTGCGTCAACTCCGCCGGTCAGTACAACCTCGCCAGCTGCCCGGGCGCCGAGGCCGAGGCGAACTTCTTCGTTCAGTACGACAAGTACCCGTATTCCAGCGTCGACGCCACGCAGACCGCGTACGGCTCGGTGGCCGGCGGCGACGACGACGCGTTCGTGGCGGGCAAGGAAGGCTTCAACATGGACGGGCCGTGGGAGGGAGCGCAGAACATCCCGGTCACCAACTCGGCCATGGTCGGCAACTTCGGCGTCGTGCCGTTCCCGAACACCGTGGGCGGGCCGAGCACGTTCGGGCAGGGCAACTACAACATCATCCCGAAGGGCGCTGCGCACCCGAAGCAGGCCTTCGAGTTCATCGCCTGGCTGGCCGGCTACAACAACGAGGCGTTCACCAGCCAGATGGATCCCAAGGGCGGCTGGATGCCGGCCTCGCCGTCGATCGTGTCCCAGTCGGCCTACCAGGCCTGGCTCAAGGCCAACCCGTGGCTGGACGTGTTCGTCCAGCAGATGTCCAGCCCGTACTCGGTCACGCCCAAGCTGACCAAGACCGAGTCGGAGTTCCTGACGGCCGAGGCGACGGCGGCCGGGGACATCGCCGAGCACACCAAGACGCCGCAGCAGGCGCTGGCCTACATCGACCAGCAGGCCAACAGCGGTGCGGGCGGCTGACGGCACCGACGCAAGGGACGAGGTAAAGGTAGGCATGCAGATGGCAACGCGCCCGCTGATCCAGGCCCTCCAGTCGCCCACGTCGCGGCGGCTGCGACTCGGGCTGCTGTTCGTGAGCCCGTGGATCATCGGGTTCTGCGTGTTCTACCTCTACCCGTTCCTCGCAACGTTCTACTACAGCTTCACGAGGTTCACCGGGATCGGGAACCCGGTGGTCATCGGGCTGTCGAACTACTCCGGCCTGCTGCACGACGGCACGTTCCGCACCGCCCTTTTCAACACGTTCTACTACACGATCATCGAGGTCCCGTTCTCGACCGCGGCGGCGCTCGGGCTGGCGCTGCTGCTTAACATGAACGTCCGCGGCCAGGCCGTCTACCGCACGCTGTTCTACATCCCGTCGATCGTGCCGGTGGTGGCCTCGTCCTTGATCTTCGTGTGGATCTTCCAGCCGTCGTTCGGCATCGTGAACTCGCTGCTGTCCGACGTGCACATCACGGGCCCGGAATGGTTCTTCTCGATCACCTGGTCAAAGCCGACGTTCATCCTGCTCGGGCTGTGGGGCCTGGGCCAGCCGATGGTGATCTACCTGGCCGCACTGCAGGGAGTCCCCAGGGAAATGTACGAGGTGGCCGCGCTGGAAGGTGCGGGACCGTGGCAGCGGCTGCGGCTGGTGACCATCCCGATGATCAGCCCGGTCATTTTGTTCAACGCCATCCTGTCCCTGGTGCTGTCTATCCAGTACTTCACCCAGGCCCAGGTGATCGAGAGCCCGCCGGGCAGCCCGGGGAGTTCCACCATGTTCTACGTCACCTACTACTACCAGCAGGCGTTCCAGGACCTGCACCTCGGATACGCCTCGGCGATGGCGTTCCTGCTGTTCATCGGGGTCCTCATCATCACCGTGGTGCTGCTCAGAACGTCCTCGCGGTGGGTGTACTACGAGAACGACCAAAGGTAATCGCCATGCAGATCGCACCGAGACAGGCGCTCCCGGATCAGGTACCGCCGTCACCGTCCCGGCCGCCGCGGAAACGCCGGACGCGCCGCGCGATCGGTGCCAGCGCGGGCAAGCATGCCGTGCTGATCGCGCTGTCCGCTATGTTCGCGCTTCCGCTGGTATGGATGGTCGGCACCTCTTTCAAGACGGCCCAGCAGGCGCTCCAGCTGCCGGTCGTCTGGTGGCCGCACCCGTTCCTGTGGGGCAACTACCCCGACCTGTTCGCGGCGCTGCCGTATTTCAGGTTTTTCCTCAACACGTTCGTCTACGCCGGGGTCACGATCGTCGGCGTGTGCATCTCCAGCAGCCTGGTGGCCTATGGCTTCTCCCGGCTGCGCTGGCCCGGCCGGGACGCGGTCTTCTATGTGATGCTGATGACGCTGATCCTGCCGTTCGTCTGCACGTTGATCCCGTTGTTCGTGATGTACAAGCGGTTCGGCTGGATCGGCAGCTACCTGCCGCTGGAGGTGCCGACGTTCTTCGGCAGCTCGGTATTCAGCACGTTCCTGCTCCGGCAGTTCTTCATGACGATCCCGTCGTCGCTGTCCGAGGCCGCGCGCATCGACGGGGCCAGCGAGTTCTACATCTACCGGCGGATCATCCTGCCGCTGGCCAAGCCGGCCATGGCGGCGGTCATCCTGTTCCAGTTCATCTACTGCTGGAACGACTACCTGGGCCCGCTTGTCTACATCAGCAACCAGAACTCCTACCCGCTGTCACTCGGCCTGGCCCAGATCCTGGGGGACTACACGACCAACTGGGGATGGGTGATGGCGGGCGCCACGGCGGCGACCGCGCCGATCGTCATCCTGTTCTTCCTGACCCAGCGCACGTTCATCCAGGGAATCGCCCTCACCGGCACGAAGGGATGAAGGCCTGATGCCCGTGAACGCACAGAACCGGTCCGCAGCCGGCGCCGTCGGCCGCAGCTACCTACCCGGCATGTTCGGGATCCGGCTCATGGCGGCTCTGGCCACGATGTTCAACTTCCTCGCGCTCAACTTGGCTCTGCTCATCGCGTCGCTGCCAGTGGTCACGCTGCCGGTTGCCATCAACGCGGCGACAATCGCGCTGCACCGATGGCGCGTCGAAGGCGAAGACAGCGTCGTTCGCGAGTTCCTCACCGCGCTGCGGACCAGGCCGCCGCTGCGGACGACGCTCCTGGTCGGCGGGCCGCTCGCGGCGTCCGCCGTCGGCCTAGCGGAGGTGCACCATTTCATCCGGGGCGGCAGCCTGACCGACTTCGTCTATCTCGGGCTCGGCTTCGGCGCACTGCTGATCACCCTCATAGCCATCGGCTACGTGTTCGTGCTCACGGCGCGCGAGCCTGACTGGTCACCGGCTGACCTCTGGACGGTGTGCGCTGGCCTCGCGATCAGGAACTCGCTGATAACCGGACCGCTTTTTCTCATCGAGATAGCTGGCGCCACCGCCCTCACCCTGATCGACCCGGCGCTGCTCCTCCTCGGAGTCCCGCTCCTTCTCCTCCAGTTCATGAGGCTCACGGCGCAATTCGGTCTCCGCAGAATCGCACCGGGACGCCCGCGATGAGGCAGCAACTCACCGTCAACCTGACAAGCGAGACGGGACCGGTGCTCCACGGGGCCAGCGGCGCGCTTTACGGGCTCAGCGAAGACGGCGTGCCGGGCGCTGACCTGCTGGCGCCACTGCACGTCAGGACCTACGCGCCGACCGCGCTGCCGGGGGTCACTCATCCGGCGGCGCATTACCCGGCCGCGTACGCCGACCTGACCGGCGGCGCGACGGTCGACTACGGCCGCCGCTTCGGCGGCACCAGCCCACCAGGGTACGTGATGGCGCCAGCAGGCTCAGGTGCCCGGTTCGTCGTGCAGACCGGCCACGACGGCTATTACGACCTGCGGCTGCGGTACGCGACTGGAACAGGGGCCCGTCTCGATCGGTTCCGGCTCCTGCTAAGCGGGAGCGACCTGAAGGAAAGCACGATCGCAGGCATGTCCGGCACCACCTTCGACCGTGTCTACCTGCACGCTGGCATCAACTCGATCGAG
>Ga0302184_10001029_pt1 | contig 18228 bp, 14 predicted proteins | sample I_Palsa_N3_3_FD_200233 | JGI IMG/M metagenome (GOLD analysis project Ga0302184, IMG submission 200233) | Peat permafrost microbial communities from Stordalen Mire near Abisko, Sweden - I_Palsa_N3_3 | ecosystem: Environmental > Terrestrial > Soil > Palsa > Peat permafrost | place: Sweden...
CTGCTGCTCCGGGAGGTTCACGCCGTCGTCGCTGAGCAACACGCCGCCCGGAGTCGCGCGATTGAGCAGCTCGTGCGAGACGGCTTCGTCGATGTCCGGCAGGATGGGCCGGCCAAGCGGCACTTCTCCGTCCGCCCGTATCGTGCTTCATGGGAGCGCGGTCTGTGCGAATTGGCCGGAACGTTGCCCACGACAGTTGCCCGCTACCAGCGAGCGATCGCAGCCTAAGGGTGGTAGACGCGGAAGGCGCGCGTTTCCAGGCATTTCCTCAGTGGGCGGTGACGGGATCGAACCGCCGACTTCCTGCTTGTAAGAAGTCACCAGGGCATGTTGGCTGACGGTCGAGGCTCGGAATCTCCCGCAACCACTGGGTTTTCGTCGCGGGACTCGGCAGCGTGGCGACTGGGTTATGCGGCCTAGCGCTTCCACCGTGCTTCCATCCTCAGGCCTCGGATGAGACCGCGTTCTCGAGCGCGGCGGCGGGCGGGTCCGAACGCTACGCGGCCGCGTGCAACGACGAGCCGTAGAGCGTATCGCCGACGAAGCTGCCGTCGGCGTCCTGGGCGACGAGGAAGACGTCGTCGGCAGATTCCGGCTCGGCTTGGACGATCGCGGCCAAGGCGGCAATAGCCGGCTCCCGCTCGTCGAACGCGTCGACGAGATTTCCGGTGCTGTCGAAGATCGAGTACGTCATCTGCTCTCTGAGGATATCGGCCACGTCTACCGGCTCACGTAGCTGGAGACGAACGCCTGCAGAGCTTCGGGATGTCCCCAAACCGACCAAATGAAATGGACCGCCGGTCTTCGCGACGCAGATACCGCGATGCGGTCCCAGATGTAGCTCAGCGACATGGTCACCGATGCGTCCTCGGGTGCGGTCAATCAGACCCCAGCAGGGTTCCCTCGCCTCGAACATCGAGACTGCCATGTGGATGACCGCGGCGCGTGCCTCGGGGCCCCGCGGAGGTCTCTGAAGCTCGTAGTGCGACCGGAAACTGTCGAGCTGAGCCGGATCTGCTGGCGTCGGACAAGACCGGCCACGCTCGGCCGTATCCAGCGCCTGACTCCCGACGCATTCGAGTGGCCAGGTCGAGACGCCCCGCCACGAGCAGGAGGCGCCGTGGCCGGCACTCGCCACGGCTCCCGTTCCCGGAGAGCAGTACAGATCCCTCCGACGGCGATCTGTTCTGCAAGGGCTACAAGCGGAAGCCAGCGATCTCGCCCCCAGTCCGGCAGCAGCCATTTCGTGAGCAGGCAACTGCAGTTGACGGGATGCGATTTGCCGGTTTGGCTTCGGGGCGATGATGCAGGGTCCTCATCCGGCCGGCCGGGCGACTCCTTGGGAGCGTGCCGGACGCGACCAACGTAGGCGACGAGCTGGGGGGCTCCAGTCGCGGTGTGGGCTTCCCAGCTCGGGGTAATCGCACAAGCAGAGACGACTTTCTGTTTGCCGCTTCCAGCGGCAGCACCTCATCCTCCCATCTCGAGAAGCCAGTACCGACCGACGCCAAAAGGGCCTGAAGCCCCGATCCCTCCACGCGATTGAGCGGACAAGTGCTTCCAAAACGCTTCCATCCGGCCAGTGGGCGGTGACGGGCTCGAACCGCCGACTTCCTGCTTGTAAGGCAGGCGCTCTACCAGCTGAGCTAACCGCCCGAACGGCGCAGGATGCTACTGCGCGGCGCATGCCGAGCGGAGGCTCGCCGGGTTCTGGTGGCGCGACGGCGCTGGGCCGTGACGCCCAGCTCGGCGGCGACGGGTACGAGTAGCATCGCTGGGGTGGATGATCTAAAGCTCGATCCGAGCATGATGCTCGACGCGGCCCGCCGCCGCGCAGCGCGCGCTCCGGCACGGCTCGCCGATCGGCTGGCCGGGCTGCTCGATCGGCTTACCGGACTGCTCGATCGGACGCCGGATGAACGGCTTGCGCGGCTGATGCGAAGCCCGGCTCGGAAGCCGATCCTGGAGGCGATCTTCTGGCAGATGCCCCGGTACCTCGACCGCGAACGGGCCGTCGGCGTGAACGCAGCCGTCCTGTGGCGGATCACGGGCCGACCCAACGGGACGACCGACGACTTCCAGCTCCGGATCGCGGATATGCGCGCGAGCGTCGCGCGAGGCTCCCATGGTGAGCCTGCCATCGCCACGATGACGATCGACGGCGTCGACTTCCTGAGGCTGATCAGCGGCGCCCTGGACCCGATGCAGGCTTACTTCGGCGGGAAGATCGAGCTGGCCGGCGACATCATGTTCGCGGCCAAGGTCGGCGGGCTGTTCAGGATGCCCAAAGCGCGTCCCGACCCCCTCGCTTAGTGGCCCACTTAGAGAAGCGGCGGCGGCTGTCGACCATCCGGCGCGTCCCGACGCCCGTGGGTAGCCGAACCGCCCCGCGACCGGGAGTTCGGCGCGTATAGCGCCGCGCGACCGCGCAGCGCCGACCGAACTCCCACGGAACCGCCGCCAGGCGGTTCCGCCGCTTCAACATACCCCCAGGGGGAATCGAACCCCCGCTACCAGCGTGAAAGGCTGGCGTGCTTACCTCTACACCATGGGGGCGGGTCTGGGATTCTACGGTGGGGGACTGGCCACGTCGGCTCTCGCCGCGATCGGGCCGCGGGCGGATCACGAAGCGTGGGCTCTGACACACTGCCCGGGCGCGGCTAGCTCATCGGGCAGAGCACCGGACTTTTAATCCGGCGGGCTGGGTTCGAGTCCCAGGCCGCGCATCGGCTTCTGGAGCGCCAGGCACACCGAAGTGAAGACCGACCCGCGGAACCGCAGCAGCACATGGGGGTAGAAGCTCCCCGTCGCGGGCTCCGGATCCCTCCCCGGAGTCAGCCGCGCGACGTTCTCGTAGCTCGCCGCTGAGATCGAGCGATCGAGGGGTTGGAGCAGCTGCAGGCCCGAGGGGCGGACGATCCAGCGCTCGAGCTCGCGGGCGGTCAGTACGTCGACGCCCGCGCGCCGGCGCGGCGTCGCGCGACGGCGCAGGCGCCCGAGCGAGGCCACCCGCAGAGCGAAGTCGACCGGTGCGGCGCTCAGCGGGTGCCGATGCACGAAGCACTCGGTGAGGATCACGGCATAACCGCCAGGTCGCAGCACCCGCCCGAGCTCGCCCGCCGCCCGGCCGATGTCCGCGGGGCCGCCGAAGTGCTCGATCGAGGAGACCGAGAAGACAACGTCGAAGCTCGCGTCGGCGAACGCTAGCTCGCGGCCGTCCATGTAGCGGACCTCGAGCCGGTCCTCGCGGTACGGAAACGGGGCGTGGGCCCGCGGGTCGGTAAGCATCGAGGCCAGCGCCTCGCGCTCGGCGAAGGTACCGGCGCCGTAGATGTCTGTCGCGACGACGCGGCCGATCCGGTTGGCGAGCCAGAACACGATCCGCTCGTCGCCGGCGCCGATGGCCAGCGCCTCGGTGCCGTCGTGGAGCCTGCCGACATCCCGCAGGAACAGGGCGAGCATGGCGAGCTCCCATGCCTTGCGTTCGGCATGGGCGCGGGGGTCGCGCTCGGGGATGATCTCGCGGATCGTCGCGAGGAGCTCCGGATCGTCGAAGTCGGCGACGTCGCACAGCTTCACGTACTGCCGGGAGAGCTCCGGTCGCGGCCGGCCCGCGGCGCTCACCGCCGGACCGCCGGGTCCGCCCCGCCCGTAGCGCTCAGGCGTCGCCTGCCAGCTGCGCCATGACCTCGATCTCGACGAGCATTCGCGGGTCGATCAGCCCCGAGACCTCGACCATGGTGGTCACGGGGCGGATGGACTCGAAGAACTCATTGTGTGCTCGGCCCACCTCGTCGGAACGTGAGATATCGGTGACGTACATGCGCGTGAGCACGACATCCTCGAGCCGCGCGCCGACGCGCGCAAGCTCGGTTCCGAACTTCTCGAAGATCTCGACCGCCTGCTCGTACGGGGTCCTTCCGATCACGACACCGTTGCCGTCGACCGACGTGGTACCGCCGAGGATCACCAGCCCCCCGATGCGGATGATCCGGCTGTAGCCGAACTGGCCCTCCCAGGGCGAGGGGGGGTCACCGCCGAGTCGCTGGATCTCGGTCAACTCCCTCGATCTCGGTCAATGCCTGAAGTGGCGGCGATTCGTGAACAGCATGGCGATTCCTGCCGCGTCTGCTGCCTCCACGACCTCGTGGTCCCGGATCGAGCCACCGGGCTGGATGATCGCCGCGATCCCCGCGTCGATCGCGGTCTGCGGTCCGTCGGCGAACGGGAAGTACGCGTCGGAGGCCAGCACCGCGCCGTGGAGATCGGTGCGCGCCTTCTCGATCGCCAGCCGGACGGAATCGACCCGGCTCATCTGGCCGGCGCCGATGCCGACGGTGGCGAGGTCCTTGGTCAGCACGATCGCGTTGGAGCGCACGTGCTTGCAGACCTTCCATGCGAACGCGAGCTCCTGGCGCTCGGCCTCACTGGGACGTCGCCGCGTGACCACCTGAGTCTCGCCACCGTCCTCGAGATCCGCGTCGCGGTCCTGGACGAGCATGCCGCCGATCACCTGGCGCATGCTCGGCTCGAGGTGGCCCACGTGGCGCTGCTCCTGGTCGCGCAGGATGCGCATGTTCTCCTTCTGCGCCAGGATCTCGAGCGCTTGCGCAAGCTGCTCATCGACGGGACGGTTCAGGCACACAACGCTGCCGAAAGCGGACATCGGATCACACGCGAAGGCCCGCTCGTAGGCCTCCAGGGGGTTCGTGCCGACGGCCGTCCCGCATGGGTTGTTGTGCTTGACGATCACGCAGGCGGGGACGCGAAACTCGCCCATCAGCAGGCGCGCCGAGTCGAGATCGAGCAAATTGTTGAACGAGAGGGCCTTGCCTCCCAGCTGGCTCACCATCGAGAGCACGTGCACGCGCGCGCCGACCTGCGAGTAGTAGGCCGCTCGCTGATGCGGGTTCTCGCCGTAGGGGAGATCGAGCTCCTTCTCGTACGCCCTCACGAACAGAGGCGGGAAGTCCTCTCGCTTCTCCTGGAACCAGCGCGTGATGGCGGTGTCGTAACGGGCGGTGTATGCGAACGCCTCCGCGGCCAGGCTCTCGCGGGTCGAGAGCGAGAGGCGGCGGTCGGACTCGCGCAGCTCCGCGAGGATCGCGTCGTAGCTCGCCGGGCTTACCACCGGCGCTGCGAAGGCGAAGTTCTTGGCCGCCGCGCGAATCATCGTCGGCCCGCCGATGTCGATGTTCTCGATCACCTCGGCTTCCGAGGCTCCCCGCCGCGCCGCGGTCCGCTCGAACGGGTACAGGTTCACGCACACGAGATCGATGAGCTCCACGTCGTGCTCGTCGGCGGACTGGATGTGCGCGGCATCGTCGCGCACGGCGAGGAGGCCGGCGTAGAGCTTCGGGTGGAGCGTCTTGACCCGGCCGTCCATAATCTCCGGGAAGCCGGTGAAGTCCGACATCGCCCGCAGCGGCACACCGCCCTCGGCGAGCGCACGCGCGGTGCCACCAGTCGAGACGATCTCGATCCCCAGCTCGCACAGCCCGCGGGCAAACTCCACGATCCCCGTCTTGTCGGAGACGGAGAGGATCGCGCGCGCGACACGTACCTCACCGGCCCCGACTGGAGGTGACGGGGTGCTCAGCTCGGCTGCATCGGTCATCAGTGCCGACTCTACCGCTCGACGATGACGCGGCGCGGATTGGAGGGGTCGAATGAGACGGCGCCCTGGGCGATCAGCCGCACCGCCTCGGGCAGGAGCGCGTGCTCGAGCGGCCGCAGGCGCTCGAGCACCTGCTCGGCGTCGCGAGCGCCGGGTAGCTCGACCGCTCGCTGCAGGATCACGGGCCCGGTGTCGACGCCACCGTCGACGAAATGGACCGTCACGCCGAACACCTTCACCCCGTACTCGACAGCCTGCTCGACCGCATGGATCCCTGGGAAGGCCGGCAGTAGCGCGGGATGCACGTTGATCACGCGGTTCGGGAAGCGCGCCAGGAACTCCGCGCTCAGGATCTGCATGTAGCCGGCGAGCACGATCAGCTCCGCGCCCCGCTCGTCGAGCCAGTCGGCGATCGCCCGATCGCGCGCGTCGCGGTCGGAGTGCTCCTCGCGCCGGAACACCGCGGTGGCGACCCCGGCGGCGGCGGCGCGCTGGAGCGCGGTCGCGTCGGATCGGTTCGATGCCACCGCGACGATGGTGATCCCGTCGCGACCATGAACCTCGTCGAGCAGCGCCTGGAGATTGGTTCCCGTCCCCGACGCCAGGAGGGCGATCCTCATGATCGACCCGCGTTCGCCCGGTGAGACGTCGGCCCGATCGCTTGGATCTTCATGCGGCGTTCAGCTTCGGGAAGCGTCCTCCCGTCGAGCGCAGTGAACCGGCCTGGAGCATCGCGTCGACGCGGCGCATGACGTCCGCGGCGTGCAGGTCGGCGAACGCGCCGTACTCCCGCAGCGCGTCGTAGGAGTACTGGACGATGACCTTCGAGCGGCCGCCGCGGAGGATCTCGACCGCGCGGGTGCGGCCGACCGGCGGCGTCGCCGAGCGAACCACGTCGAGGATGGCCGTCTCGAGAGCCGCCGCATCCGGCGCTCCGGACCCAGTGCCAAGGCCACGCCGCGCCGCGCCGCCCGCCGACGAACCGCGGGCCGACGAGCCTCCGGTAGACGCGCCGCCCGCCGACGCCGCCCGCAGCGGAGCCGGCTCGGGCGGGAGCACGAGCCGGGGCTCGCATACGTCGCAGCACGGTACGTCGGGCGAGGGCTCGGCGTGGTCGCCGAAGTGACGCAGCATCGCGCTCCGCCGGCAGCGGGGCGACTCGACGAAATCCCACACCGCGCGGTACTGGCGCCACCGAATGCGCTCAGCGTCGTTGGCCGAGGATCGACACGCCGCGTACGCGCGCCGGTCCCAATCGGCGCGCAGCCGGCCCGTGGCGCGGTCGGGAGGCGCGGGGGCGGGCTCAATCACCTCCGCGCGCACAAGGTGGCCGAGGATCGCCCGCGCGCGATCCTCGTCGCCGCGTCCGTTACCGTCGGCCGTCGCGGCCAGCTCGGCGAGCGCGATGTTGTAGCGCCCGTTCGGGCTCGCCGTCCGAAGCCGCCTCCACACGCGCTCGAAGGCCCAGTCGGGCACCCGCGAGCGCTCGATGAAGAAGACATGCAGGCCCTTGTCTTTCTGAGCACTGAACAGCAGGCACCGCGCGGGCGCCCCGTCGCGCCCGGCGCGCCCCGCCTCCTGGTAATAGGCCTCGAGGGACTGCGGCACCGTGGTGTGGCAGACGGTGCGGACATCGGACTTGTCGACGCCCATGCCGAACGCGTTGGTCGCCACCACGATCCGCGCGTCGCCGCCCATGAAGCGCCGCTGCGCCTCGGCGCGCTGCTGACGATTTAGTCCAGCGTGGTAGACGACCACGTCCTCGCCCCCGAGCTCGAGCCCGGACCGGATCACCGACGCCACCGACTCGCAAGCGTTCCGCGTGCCCGCATACACGATCGCCGGCAGCGCCCCCTCCGCCCCGAGCGCCGCCACCAGCCGCCGCCGGCGGTCCGTATCCGTCGCGCACGGGACCACGGCGAAACCGAGATTCGGGCGATCGAAGCCAGTGGTGACGCTGATCGGGTCGCGGAGTCGCAGACGGCGGGCGATGTCGGCGGCGACAGGCGGCGTCGCCGTCGCGGTCAACGCCATGATCGCTCGGGCCTCGAGGTGGCGGGCGGCGTCCGCGAGGCGGAAGTACTCGGGCCTGAAATCGTGCCCCCACTGCGATACACAATGGGCTTCGTCGACCACGAACAGCCCCACCCGCGCTCGCCGGAGCTCGCTCACGAAGCCAGGGGACGCGAATCGCTCGGGCGCGAGATAGAGCAGCCGGACCGCGCCGTGGACGACCCGCTCGAGCGTCCGCGCGTTAACCCCGGCCCCACGCTGCGCATTGACCAGCTCGACCCGTCCCGGGGCGATCCGCGCCAGTGCCTCCACCTGGTCCTGCATCAGGGAGACCAGCGGGGAGACGACGATCGTGAGGTCATCGCGCATCAGCGCGGGCAGCTGGTAGCAGAGCGATTTGCCCGAGCCGGTGGGCATCACCACGAGGGCGTCGCGGTCGGCGAGCGCGGCGGCGACGGCCTCGGCCTGGCCGGGCCGGAAATCCTCGAAGCCGAACGTCGACGCCAACGCCTCTCGCATGTCCATCGCGCCGAAGATAGCCGCCGCGGCGGCGGCGTGAAATCGGCTAGCCGGGTCCGCCCTCTTAAACCGCGAGCGCCCCGGCGGAAGGCCGGGGCGCTCGCACACGGATCTTGGTCCTGAGCTAGTGCAGGAGGCGGATCGTCTGGCAACCGTGCCGCTTGGCGAACGACACTGCGCTGTCGCGAAGGAACGCCAGGTTGTGCTTGCCGGATCCGCAGCTGACGAACGCGTTGTGCGCGCCTGCCCAGATCCGGTTCTTGGCCGGGCCGCCGTAGACGAAGTCGCGTCCGATGCCGACGTCGATACGGGTCTTGCCCTTGGCTCCGTAGACGTGGTCCTGGCCGTTGCCGGCGGTGATCCAGTCGCCGCTGCCGTTACGGCCGTTGATGTAGTCGTTGCCGTTGCCGACCGCGATCCGGTTGGAGAACGGTCCAGAGTAGATCTTGTCCTTGCCGTTGCCGTCAAAGATCTTCTGGCTGCCGCCGTTGCCGTCGATGCAGTCGTTCCCGCCTAAGCCGGCTACGCGTTCGTAGCGGCCGAGGGCGAGGATCCGGTCGGACTTGGGCGTGCCGAACACCCGGCCGCCGCGTTTGGTCGCGACCAGGGCGAACTTCGGACCTGGTCCGGTCGTACACGGGAAGCCCTTGTATTTCTTCGCCACCACGGATGTCGGGTACACGGTGCCGCCGGACGGACCCTGGAAGGGCCGGCTGACGACGATGATCGTGGTCGTCCCGTTGGGATTGGTGATGACGATCTCGCATAGCTGAGCGGCGATGTTCAGCGTCGAACCGGGCGGGCAGATCTCGAGCACGGGCGGTATCGGCGCCGTTCCCGCGCAAGGACTGGAAATCGACTGCGTGACCTTGGCCTCCCCGACCACTATGTCGGCGATGCCGGTCAAGTTGATCTCCAGCGCCGTCTCGGTGAGGGAGTTGGCGGTCTGGACCGTCTGGTTGGTTTTGATGTAGCCGAGCCCGCCGAGCGAGATCGTGGTGGGCGCGCCCGTCGGCACCGGCATCGCTTTCCCGTTGAGATAGATGAGATTTACGGTCGAGCTGCTCGAGGACACAAGTTGATCGTTGACGCACTCGTAGGAGGCCGTCGCCTGGATCGGCCCGGCGACCACGAGCCCGGCGCTCGGGACCGATGCGCCGTCGACGGCCGCGACCGCTGTCGCTCCTGGCGCCGTCGAAGTGGTCGAGTACGCGGAATACGTGAACGCCCCAACCGCACCGACGTCAACGGTGCCGGTGCCACTGCTGCTCGTGACCGGAACCGACGTGGTGCCGGCGACGCCGGCGGTGTCGGTGGCACAGGGGGTGGTATTGGGGTTCGCGATGGTGGGCTCCGTGGTGAGGGAGCTAAGCAACGTAACCCGAACGGTGCTGGCGCGACATCCGAATGGAGTCGATCCCGCAGCCATCGCCGAGCCCGCCATGACCAGGGCGGCGATTCCAACAGTTAATACGGCCGCCAGTCGGCGGGCGGTGGCATATGCCATCAAGCCTCTCCTCGATCGGTTTCTCGCCAGTCCCCGCCGATTGAGCTTCCACGGAAGGACACAGATTCCTCACGGGCATACCCAAACGGACGAGTCCTGAACCAGATGCACCTCTCTGAGGTGCATTGGCTTCTCTCTCCGACGTGTATCGGCTCTATTTCACACCCGCAATAGGGGCAGTTCGAGAGCGTACTTGCCGCTCGCTTCCTCCTCCGTGCCGGCGAGTGGATATTCGCCGGTGAAGCAAGCATCGCAATGGGACTCTCGGGTCGTCCCCACGGCCGCGTACACGCCCTCGAGACTGAGGTAGTGGAGCGAGTCGGCGGCGAGCTCGGCCGCCACCTCCTCGACCGTGCGGCCGTGCGCGATCATCTCCTCGCGCGTCGACATGTCGATGCCGTAATGGCACGGGTGCTTGATCGGAGGTGCGGAGATCCGTAGGTGGATCTCGGCCGCCCCCGCATCGCGGAGCATCTGGACGATCTGGCGGGTGGTGTTTCCACGCACGATCGAATCATCGACGACGATCAGCCGCTTCCCGGCCACCACCTCGGGGAGCGGGTTGAACTTCAGCCGCAGCCCCTGCTTGCGCAGCTCCTGGCCGGGCTGGATGAACGTGCGCGCGACGTAGCGGTTCTTGATGAAGCCGTCGTCCTGAGGCAGGTTGGCGGCGCGGGCCAGCCCGCGCGCGGCCGCGTTGCCCGAGTCCGGGACCGGGATCACCAGATCCGCTTCCACGGGCGCCTCGTGCCACAGGTTCTCGCCCATCTTCCCGCGCGCGACCTGGAGCACGGTGCCCGCCATCCGCGAGTCGGGACGGGCGAAGTAGATGTACTCGAAGACGCAGAATGCGTGGCGCTCGGAGCCCGCGACCAGGCGGGTGCGGAACCCCCCGTCGGTTAGGGTGAGGACCTCGCCCGGCTGGATGTCGCGCAGGTAACGGGCGCCGATCAGATCGAACGCGCACGATTCGCTGGCCACCGTGTACGACGGCTTCTCGTCCTCACCATCGAGGACCCCGAGTGCGAGCGGCCGCAGGCCATGAGGGTCCCGGAAGGCAACGACGGCGTCATCGGTCATCACCACCGTCGAGAAGGCACCCTTCAGCCGCGGCAACACGTCCGCGACCGCGTCCTCGATCCGCTCCGCGGGATGGGTCGCCAGCAGCGCGGCGATGATCTCAGAATCCGAGGTCGAGGCGAAGGCGACACCCTGCTCGCGGAGCTCGGCCTGGAGCTCGACCGCGTTGATGAGATTGCCATTGTGGGCGAGAGCGAGCGCACGGCGGTCGCTGCGGACGATCGGCTGGGTGTTCTCCCAATGCGAGGACCCGGTGGTCGAGTAGCGGACGTGCCCGATGGCCATGTCGCCGGGCAGCGAGCGCAGCTTGTTCTCGTCGAACACCTGCGCCACGAGCCCCTGGTCGCGCAGCGCCATGATGCTCCCGCCTCGCGGCGCGGTCGCGATCCCGGCGGACTCCTGGCCGCGGTGCTGGAGTGCGAACAGGGCGAAGTACGCGAGCCGCGCGACTTCGCGCTCCGGCGCATAGATGCCGAACACGCCGCACTCGTCACGCGGTCCATCGCGATCCTCGATCGGATTGGTCATTCGGACCACACCGCCGACGAAGCGTACTGCAGGAGGCCTCCGTCTCTGGCGGCGCGAAGCTCGGAAACTGCGACCTCGAGGGTTCCGGGGATCACGAGAGCGTGGCCGCCGACGCGCCCGATGATGCGCCCAAGCGCCGCCACGGCCTGCTCGGGGCCGGAAACCACGAACGCGCAACCAGGCGCCTCACCGAACAGCTCCTGGACGCCGCCGGCGATCCGGACCTTCAGCCTGGCGCCGATCCCGCCGGCCACGCAGCACTCGGCCAGGGCTACCGCGAGACCGCCCTCGGCAATGTCATGGGCACTTGTGAGCGCCCCGGCGCGGACGGCGTCCCGGACCGCGGCATGCGCGTCACGGACGGCTCGCGGCTCCATCACCGGCAGGCCGCCTACCGGGGCGACGCCGCGGAGCTTGGCCAGCTCAGAGCCGTTCAGCGATGGGGCGAAGGGGCCGACGAGGGCGATCGCGTCGCCGTCGTGGGCGAAGCCGATCCGGCCGGCCCGCGAGGCATCGGGAAGCCGGCCGACCATGCCGATGACCGGTGTGGGGAGGATCGGGCCGGCGGGAGCCTCGTTGTAGAGCGAGACGTTGCCGCCGACGACGGGCACGCCGAGCGCCTCACAGGCCCGCGCCAGGCCCTCGACCGCCTCCTCGAGCTGCCAGGCGACGTGCGGCTTCTCGGGATTGCCGAAGTTCAGGCAGTTGGTCAGCCCCAGGGGCTCGGCCCCCACGCAGGCCAGGTTGGCCGAGCACTCGTACACCGCCTCAGCCGCGCCCGCGCGAGGGTCGCAGGCGACGCGACGGCCATTGCCGTCGATCGAGATCGCGAGCCCGGCGCCGCCGGGGAGCTGCAGAACGGCCGCGTCGGCTTCGTCGGGGCGGCGGACCGTCCGCGAGCCGACGATGCAGTCGTACTGCTCGAACACGGCGCGGCGGGAGGCGATGTTGGGGGAGGCGAGCAGGGCGAGCAACAGCGTGGCCGGTTCCTCGCCGCCGCGCAGCACCGCCGCCGGCGGGGGGTAGATCGGTGCATCCGGCGGCTCGGGGTCGAGCTCGTAGAGGGGGCATTCGTCGACCAGCGCGGCGACCGGCAGATCGCCGACCACCTCATTTCCGTCGAGGACCCGCAGCCGGCCGGTGTCGGTGACCGAGCCGATCTGCGTGCAGAGAACCTCCCAGTGATCGCAAACCGCCACCACCTCGGAGACTAGGTCCGGGGTCACCACACACAACATCCGCTCCTGGGACTCGGAGACCATGACCTCGAACGGTTCCATCCCCGGCTCGCGCAGGGGGACGCGCGCGACGTCGAGGTCGAGGCCGAGGCCGCCCTTGCTCGCCATCTCGGCGCTGGCGGAGGTCAGCCCCGCGGCGCCGAGGTCCTGCAACGAGGCGAGCAGGTCGCGGTCGAGCAGGTCGAGGCAGCACTCGAGCAGCTTCTTCTCGGCGAACGGGTCGCCGATCTGAACCGAAGGGCGCTTGTCCGCGACGCCGTCGACTCCGTCGAAACCGAACTCGGCGCTCGCGAGCACCGAAGCGCCGCCGATCCCGTCGCGCCCGGTCAAGGCGCCGAGCAGGACGAGCACGTTGCCGGGCCCGACCGCGGCGCTGCGGATCAGGCGATTGTGCGGAGCGAGGCCGAGGCACATCGCATTGACCAGGCAGTTCTGCTCGTAGGCCTGTTCGAAGTAGATCTCACCGCCGACGGTGGGGACGCCGATCGAGTTGCCGTAGTGGCCGATCCCCGCCACCGCGCGCTCGAGCAGGTAGCGGGAGCGTTCGGACTCGGCCGGCTCCCCAAAGCGCAGCGAGTCGAGAATGGCGATCGGCCGCGCGCCCACCGCGAAGACATCGCGCAGGATGCCGCCGACGCCGGTCGCCGCGCCCTGGAACGGCTCGACGGCGGACGGGTGGTTGTGCGACTCGACCTTGAACGCGACCGCGAGGCCGTCACCGACGTCGACCGCTCCGGCGTTCTCCCCCGGTCCGAGGAGCACGTGGGGACCTTCGGTCGGGAGGCGGCGCAGCAGTCGACGTGAGTGCTTGTAGGAGCAGTGCTCTGACCACATCAGCGAGAACATCGCCAGCTCGACCTCGTTCGGGTGTCGTCCGAGCACCGCGAGGATCAGCTCGTACTCGATATCGGTGAGCCCGAGCTCGCGGAAGTTGCCGGCGCGACTTCCGTCGGAGGTTCGCCCGGGGGGCGAACCTCCCCTAGTGATCGTCCTGCCCGTCACGCAACGACGCGGTCGGCAACGTGCGCCCTTATCGACTCGAAGATCGCGAGGCCATCGCTCGAGCCCGTGAGGGGGTCGACCGCGTGCTCGGGGTGCGGCATCAGCCCGAACACGTTGCCCGCCTCGTTGCAGACACCTGCGATGTCGCGATCAGAGCCGTTGGGATTCTGGCCCGGGGCGTAGCGCAGCAGGACCTGCGTGTCGGCGAGCCCGTGATCGGGCGCGTAGTAGCGCCCGGTGGTGTGCTTGACCGGGATCGACAACGGCTCACCGAGCGGACACGCCCGCGTGAACGGGCTGTACTCGCTCATCACCTCGACCTCAACCTGACGGCACACGAAGCGCAGCGACACATTCGGCAGCAGCGCCCCGGGGAGCAGCCCCGCCTCGCACAGCACCTGGAAGCCGTTGCAGATCCCGAGCACCAGGCCGCCATCGCCGGCAAACTCGGTCACCGACTCCATCATCGGCGCGAAGCGCGCGATCGCCCCCGCCCGCAGGTAGTCACCATAGGAGAACCCGCCCGGCACGATCACCGCATCCACGCCCTGCAGATCACGGTCGGCATGCCAGAGCATCACCGCCTCCCCCACCCGCTGAGCCGCCAGCAGAGCGTCGACGTCATCGCAGGAGCCGGGGAAGCGGACCACGCCGAACTTCACAGCGACTCCACGATTTCAAAGTCCTCGACGAGCGGATTCGACAGCAGTTTTTTACACATCTCCGGCAGCTGCCCCGGATCGTCGACGTCGAGCTCGATCAGCCGGCCGATGTGGACGTTGGCCACGCCGCTGAACCCGAGCGCCGGCAGTGCACGCTCAACCGCCTGGCCCTGAGGGTCAAGGATGCCCGCCTTGGGGCGGACGAGGACGCGGGCGCGCATTATTCCCCGGCGCGGCGGAGCCACGCGTCGAACGGCTCGCCGGTGATCAGCTCGTAGGCCTCGATGTACTTGCCGCGCGTGCGCTGGACGACCTCGTCGGGGATCTCCGGCGCCGGCGGGTTGCGGTCCCAGCCCGTGCCCGACGCCCAGTCGCGCACGAACTGCTTGTCGAAGCTCGGCTGCGAGCGCCCGGGCTCGTAGCCCGCGACCGGCCAGAAGCGCGAGGAGTCCGGGGTCAGGGCCTCGTCACCGAGCGTCAGCTCGCCGTCGTCGAGCCCGAGCTCGAACTTGGTGTCGGCGAGGATGATTCCCCGCTCGCGAGCATGCTCGGCCCCGTGCTCGTAGAGGGCGATCGAGACGTCGCGCAGGCGTTCCGCGAGCGCGCGGTCGCCGATCAGTCGCACCGCTCCCTCGAAGTCGATGTTCTCATCGTGGCTGCCGAGCTCGGCCTTGGTGGCCGGCGTGAAGATCGGTTCGGGCAGGCGGTCGGACTCGCGCAGGCCGGCCGGCAGGGGGATCCCGCACACGGCACCGGTGCGCTGGTAATCCTTCCAGCCCGAGCCGGTGATGTAGCCGCGGACGACGGCCTCGACCGGGAGCATCTCGAGCCGCCGGACGACCATTCCCCGCCCGCGTGCCTCGGCGGGAACTCCGTCGGTGACCGAGAGCATGTGGTTGGGGACGATGTCGGCGGTGCGCTCGAACCAGAAGGTCGAGAGTCCGGTCAGGACCTTGCCCTTATCCGGGATCGGATTGGGATGGACGACGTCGTAGGTCGAGATCCGGTCCGAGGCGACGATCAGGAGCGTGTCGTCGAGATCGTAGATCTCGCGGACCTTGCCCGAGGCGATCAGGGGGAGGTCGGCGAGGGCGTCGGTCACGGGTTTGATGCTAGCGCGTGGGGGTGACGTCGAGGCGGTCGACGATCTCGTCGGCGTAGCGGACGAACGGGCCGTAGTCGAAGATCGCGTCCAGGTCGAGGCTGCTGCCTGCGGGGTCGACGGCGAGGAGGTTGCGCAGCGGGATTCGATCGCTGATCGCCAGCTGGGCGAGGCGCTGGACGATGCGGTAGGCGTCGTCCCTGGTCAGGCCGGTCTCGACCAGGGCGAGGAGGATGCGTTGGGAGAACAGGGCTCCGTGAGTCAGGTCCAGGTTTTCGCGCATCCGTTGCTCGTCCACCACCATGCCCTCCACGAGCGCGATCGCCCGGCGCTGCATGTGGTCCAGGAGGATGGTCGAGTCGGGCAGGATCACACGCTCGACGGAGGAGTGCGAGATGTCGCGCTCGTGCCAAAGCGACACGTTCTCGACCGCGGCCTGGGCGTTGCCGCGCAAAACCCGGGCGAGGCCGACGATCTGCTCGGACTTGATCGGATTGCGCTTGTGGGGCATCGAGCTCGAGCCCTTCTGACCGCCTCCGAACGGCTCCTGGACCTCCGCGACCTCGGTCCGGGCTAGGTGCCGGATCTCGGTGGCGAGCCGTTCGAGGCCCGCGCCGGCGAGCGCGATCGCCTGCAGCAGCTCGGCGTGACGGTCACGGGCCACGACCTGGGTCGAGACCGGCTCGCGCTCGAGCCCGAGACGCGCGAGGACACGCTCCTCGAATTCGGGCGAGGTCGACGAATACGTCCCCACGGCACCCGAGATGGCGCCCACGGACGCCTGCTCGAAGGCTCGCTCCAGCCGGCGGGCATTGCGGTCGGCCTCGAAGGCGAAGCCCGCGAGCTTGATCCCGAACGTCGTCGGCTCGGCGTGGACGCCGTGCGTGCGCCCGACGCACAGCGCATGACGATGCTCGCGGGCCCGGGCCGCGAGCGCATCGACGAGCCGCCGGCTGTCGGGCAGCACGAGCTCTGAGACGCGGCGCAGCTGCAGCGCCAGACCGGCGTCGAGCACGTCGCTCGAGGTCAGCCCGTGGTGGATCCAGCGGCCGGCCGCCCCTGCCGACTCGGCGAGCACGTCCACGAACGCCGCAGTGTCGTGGTCGGTGACGAGCTCGCGCTCGGCGACCGCAGCGACGGTGAAGGTCGCGGCGCGGATGTCGTCAAGCTCAGCGGCCGTGGGGCCGGTCATCTCCTCGCACGCGGCCACCTCGACCTGGCGCATGGCCTCGAAGCGGGCGTGGTCGGACCAGACCTCGCCCAGCTCGGCCCTGGTGTAGCGGTCGATCACAGATCGATTATTGCGGGAGCGTGCGCGGCGGCCGGGGCTCGGCAGAGCTCTGTCCGGCTTCGCGGAGCACTAAAGACGCCGGAGGTTCTCGCGAGCGGTGGAGCGGATCGCCTTCCCGCTCACCGGATGGAGGGTCGCGGAGATCACCACCGGCACGGCCGCGCGGCGCCGGAGCGCGCCTGCGACCCGGGGTTGCACGTTGCGCACGATCGTCGAGGTGAGGCTGCCCCCGACCTTGACGTAGGCGAACATGACCGTCAGGTGACCGGCCGGGCCACCGGGCAGCGTCTGGAAATAGCCCCGGGTGAGCACGAGCACGTTGCCCGAGCAGGTGTCACCGGCCGGCTCGTTGCACGTGACCTTGAGAGTCACGCGACCGGCCTTGTTGATCGTCACGCCGCCGATCACCGGGGGCAGGGCGAGGACCCGGAATGTGTGCGCGGCGCTCCGGCCGACGTGGCCGACGGCGTCGGTCTGCGACGCCTGCACCGTGTATCGCGCGGGCGGCAGCTTGCCCGTCCACGTAGCCGACCAGGCCGACCCCTTGACGTTCGCGGTCAGTGTGCGGTAGCGCTTGCCTGACGCCTTGGTGCCCTTGTATACCGCGACGCTGACGACGCCCGAGTCGAAGGGCTGGGTCGCGGCAGCACCGCTGAAGACCAGTTGCAGGACATCGGATCGCCCTCCCTTCGTGGGACGGACGAGGGTGACCGCCGGTGCCTGCGTATCGATGCCGAAGGTCTGCGATGCGCTGATGCCGATGGTCCCCGAAGTGTCTCCCTGCGTCGCCACCGCCGTGTAGGTTCCGTCGGCAAGCGCGGGGGTGACCTGGACGGAGAACTGACCAGACGGCGAGACTGGGGCGCTCACCGCCCCGCTCGGCGATCCGGACGCGGTCGATCCGCGGTAGATGACGATCGCGACAAACGAGTTCTCGTCCGGCGCGGTGCCCGCCGTGCCGCTGAGGACCGGCGTCGAGGATGGCAGCGCGGATCCAGGCGAGGTCAAGCTGACCAAGGGCGTCGCGACGGTGAACGTGACCGGGGAGCTGACGCCGAGGTCGCCCACGACATCGGCCTGCTCGGCCTGCGCCGTGTAGGTCCCCAGGGGGAGTGGCGAGGTCAGCGTCGCCGACCACGTCGTGCCGGATCGAGCCACGGTGGCGGTCTGCAGGGGTGCTCCCGAGGCGGTCCCGCCGGAGTAGATCAGGACCGCGACCTGCCCGCTGTCGCCGAACCCGGCATCGGCTGCGCCCGAGAGCGTCGGCTCGGCAAGGGTGGTCGATGTGCCGGACGCGGGGTCGGTGAGGGAGACCGTGGGAGCAACTCCCGGGGCCTGGATATTGAGAATAAGGCCGGTCGCGTCGCAGGCGGCGTCGACCGGGTCAGGGGTCGAGACCGTCACATAGATCGACTCCCCAGGGCCGATGGTGGGGGCGAGCGTGGGGAACGTGTCCGTGGTCCCGGTCGTGTTGGAAGCCAGCACGGTCCCGTTCTGGTCGATGATGCTCCATGTCGTGTCGGTGCAGAACGGGACGGCGCTGCTGTCTGCGCTGAAGCTGCCGTTGACCTGGATGGTCTCCGTCTGGCTGAGGGGCGAAGTCCAGCCGACGGCGACCTCCTGGCTCGAGGCCCCGGGTTGGAGCACGATCTGGCCCGGCGGGAACGTG